>WNEZ01002493.1_pt1 | contig 27894 bp, 26 predicted proteins | sample 5400521 | NCBI WGS metagenome assembly WNEZ01 (sample SAMN13153339, study PRJNA577476) | soil metagenome | isolation source: 120 cm saprolite under Douglas fir tree site 2 hole 1 replicate 1 | place: USA:California | collected 2015-04-18
CAGGCCTGGCTAGAGCCCTGGCTCTACATACTGATCTTAGTGTCCGGCGGCTCCGACGAATGTGGCGCCACGCTGCTGCTGGGCCGTGGCGAGCGCGGGCGCGACTTCCTCGAAGACGGCGAGGTGCTTGTCAATGTCCGCTTCGGTGTGTTGAACGGAGATGGTCCACTGTTCATCCCACCAATAGGGCTGGGCGAGCACGCCTCGATTGAGCATGGCGAACCAGTAGTGGCGCCAGAGATCGACGTCAATCTTGGTCCAGTCGCGGTAGTTCTGAATCTCCTTTGGATAGAGCATCAATGCGCCGTTGACGCCGGCGCTGGCGACGTAGGCTTGCAGACCGGATTTCTTGACGATGGCGCGATAGCCCTCGGTAAGAGTCTTGCTGAGCTTGCCGACGTGGGCATAATTCTCGCGCGTCAGGACTTCGCGGAAGGTGGCGAGGCCTGCGGCCATGGCCACGCGGTTCGTATTGTAGGTGCCGCCATGAAAAACTTTGTGCTGGGAGATCAAATCCATAACAGCACGGCTCGCTCCGAAAGCGCCGAGCGGCAAGCCGCCGCCGATGGACTTAGCAAGGCAGATCATGTCCGGCTTCACGCCGAAAAATTCGCTTGCGCCTCCCCAGGCTAGCTTCGCGCCAGTTTTCACTTCGTCGAAGATCAGCAGCGCGCCATTTTTGGTGCAAATATCTCGCAACCCTTGCAGAAATCCGGGCTGCGGCAGACACAGCCCGACGTTCATAAGGATAGGTTCCAGAATGATGGCGGCAATCTGGCCGGGATACTGTTTGAAACGATTCTCGACGCTTTTCAGATTGTTGAAGCTGGCCACGACGACATTTTCGAGCGAGTTCTTCGGTATGCCGGCGCCGCCGGGAACGGAGGTGGGCGCGTCGGGATCGCCGTAGTCTTCGGCCTTGGGCTTGACGCTGACGAGCGCGGTGTCATGCAGGCCGTGGTAGGAGCCTTCGAACTTGAGAATTTTGTCGCGGCCGGTCGCGGCGCGGGCGATCCGGCAAGCGTGCATGGTGACTTCCGTGCCGCTGGAACCGAAGCGCACCATCTCCACCGGATAGCGTTTGCAGATTTCTTCGGCAAGCTCCCATTCCTGTTCGTGCGGCATGCCGAAGGTGGTTCCTTCGTGGAGCTTCTGTTCGACCGCCTTGACAAGGGCTGGATGGCAATGCCCGGCCATCAGTGCGCCGAAGCAGAGGTTGTGGTCAATATACTCGTTGCCGTCGAGGTCGTGAATCCGGCTTCCCTTTCCGTCCTTCACAAAAATCGGATAGGGCTCGTAATGGCGGTAATTGCTGGCGACTCCGAGGGGAATGCGTTCGAGTGCGCGCTTATGGGCTGCGGCGGATTTTGGCGTGCGCTTTTCGTAAGTGCCGATTTCTTTTTGCAGTGAGTCGTGCATTTGATTACTCCGTGATTGCAGGTCTGTTCCCTGCGGTCAGTTGTGGGCTAGGAAATCTCTCGAACTGGTGCTCAACTCTCAATTTTATCAGACGTAGGAAAGCGCGGCCCTCGCGAGCCGCGCTGTTAGACGCCTCCCTAATTGCCGCGAGAGCTTCTTCCGCGGGGCTCTAAAAAACCAGTTTCAGTGCGAACTGGAACAATCGCGGGTCACGCACCTTCTGTGGCTGGCCGAAGGTCGGGTTGGCAGATCCGCCATCCACGCCATAGAATTGCGCGTGATTGAAGATGTTGAATACCTCCGTCCGAAATTCCAGACGCGTCTTTTCCCCAATCGCGGTGTCCTTGAAAAGGCCAATGTCCCAATTGTTGATCGGCGGATTGCAGCATAGAGTGCGGGGTGAATTGCCAAACGTCCCCAGCGCGCTATCCGCGAAAATCGTGGGGTCAAAGACTAAACCATCCTTGCGAGGATTGTGGGTCGTGAACGTGCCGGTTATGTCGGGCTTGCCGGGACACTCGAAGCCTAGAGTGCTGCCTTCTAACTCCGCGTCGTCGCAATTGTTGATCAAGATCGGGAAACCGCTCTGGTAGGTGTAGATGCCAGAGACTTGCCAGCCGTTCAGCGCTTTCCCCATAAAGCCTTGGAACTTTGGAACGGGCAGCTCCCAGACGTAATTAAAGACGAAGCGATGGCGCGCATCGTAGAGCGAAGGCGAGTAGGTCGCGTTAAAGTTCGTCGGGTTCAGGATCTCCTCGAAGCTCGAGGCATTGTCCAGCGATTTGCTGTAGGTGTAGGAAGCCTGAAACTGTAAGCCGTGCGAGAAACGCTTCTCGAAGAGTGCTTGCAGCGAATTGTAATTGGAATGTGCCGCGTTATCTTCGGCAAAGATACTGTTAAAGACTTCAGTCCCGTCGGCGGGGCAACCGCTCGTAAGCGGATTGGTGCTGGTGGGATTGCAATTGGGGGCCGCGTAAGGACGCAGGCCAACTAGATTAACCGGGATGGGTTGCCCCCCCAGCGGAACCGAGAGGGTGCACGCAGTGGTTGTGCCCACGATCGGACAAGGGATATTCGGACCTCCCGGCGTTGGACCTCCAATGTAGGGCATGTGCAGGGTCTGGCCGGGCTGGAGATTGAATTGATACTGACTGTCTTCGGAGAAAGGCCCGCAGCCGTTCGTGGGTCCTAGTATCGTAGCAAGATCGAGGCAGGTCTGCGCATTTGCGGGATTCTGATCGTGAATGGCGAGCAGCCGGTGCCCTTGAGAGCCAACGTAACCCACTTGGAGAAGGATGTTGCCGGGCAGTTCGCGCTTAATCGTCAGATTGTACTGCGCCGAATACTGAGGGCGCAGTTTGGTCGGAAATTGTCCGAAAAGAAGGATCGGGCGATAAAGCGCCCAATCGACCGGCTGATTGCGCGGAGGATTAAGGAAAGCATCAGAGACGTTGGGGAAAGTGGCGCCTTCCTGGGTAACAAACGGAGTACTGAAGAGTGGATTGGACACACCGTTGCTGATGCCGAAGGGCGGCTCAGCACTGAACTGCTCGAGGACCAATTGTTCGATTGGATTGTAAAAGAGGCCCCATCCCATGCTGACAGTGGTTTTGTTCGGGCCGCCAGTGAGCTGGGCGAGCGCACCATCTTTCCAGCCCGGGCTCCAATTCAAGCCGAGCCTCGGGGCAAAGGCATTGTAGTAGGTGCTGACCAGTCCGCCGGGAACGCCCTTATCTCCAGGAACAACGAGCCCCGTGGGAGTGGTTCCGGTATTCGCGCAAGTCGGCGTCGGGTTGGCAGGCGACTGGAAAAAAGAGACACTCGAGCTCGGGAAACCCGTCGAGAGATCGCAGGGAAAGATCGTCGAGTTCTGTCCCGGGTTGAACCTCTGAACCTTCTTGCCAGTGTCTGTCAGAGGTGTGTTTGTCTCCCAACGAAGACCATAGTTCAGCGTTATGTTGGATTTAATCTTCCAACTATCTTGCGCGAAGAGATAAACGGAGGTGCTGCGCACCAGCTCCGTGTTGGCGGAGCCCTGCGAATACGAGAGTGGTAGACCAAGGAGATAGTTGGCAAACGGATCGACAGCCCCGGTATCATTGGTGCCGCCAGGCCCAAAGATGTACTCGCCGTTGACATTGAAGAATAGCTTTTGGTCGAATTTCTGATATCGAATATCCCCGCCAAATTTGAAGCTATGCTTGCCGATAATCTTGCTGTAGTTGTCGTTAAATTGAAAGGTGTTGCCGGTTTGGGGCAACTGGCCTTCAAAATTATTTCCAAAAAGACCGAGTGTGCCATTCAAGGTGACGTAAGGTACACCCTCGAACTTCGAACCCAGGCCTGGATGAATCCCGCATCCAAAGCCTGGGCAAACAGGCGTATTTGGATTGGCTGCTGTACCGAGAGGAGTTCCGGTAGCGTCAACGAGCGGCGTGTCTGTGCTTCCGCCAAAGCAGAGCGCAGCGGAAACGGCGTTGCCGCACGATGCCGTGACGGCATTGGTGACAGTGGGCGTATAAAACTGCGGTTGGGCTTCGCGGAAATAGGTGAAGCGGAACTCATTCACGGCGGTGGAGCCGATGGTCCAGGAATGGCTGGCGTTGAGCTGTTGCGCATGAGTGATAATTCTGCCGGGGAAATTACCCAGCGAACCACCCGCCAATTGGAAGATGGCAAAAGGATCCAGAGTGTTGTCATTGTTGTAATAATAATAGAGAGAGAATTTCTGGTCTTTGTTCAGGATTTGGTCGAAGCGAAGCTGGAACTGGTCAGCGCGATCCGTGGATTTGACCACGTCCTGGGTCTGGGAACTGCTGCCTCCCGACCCCGGCATGAACTTCACGAGGCTGGCCGCAACGGGATCAAAGCATTGGGTGGGGACCACGCTGCCTGCAAATATGTCACTGTACAGCTGGGGGGCGCCCGCGGCTGCCGCGTCCAAATTGGTTTGGCCAGAGGGAGTAAGGTTTGCCCTGCATCCCGTCCGATTCTCGAAGATGTTGGCAACCGTAGGGTCGTTTAGAGTGCCCGAAAACGCGCCGTTTCCAAAGTTACCCGCAAGGTCGTCCGCAGTCGGCACCGGTACCTGCTGTGAGACAATCCCGCGCACGATGCGCCGCCCTTCATAGGAGCCAAAGAAGAAGGATTTGTCCTTCTTAATGGGGCCGCCGAGCGTTCCGCCAAACTGATTTTGCTTGAAGGGCGCCTTCGGTGTGGGCTGAAAAGTGAAACCGTGGGCATTCAGGACGTCGTTGCGCAAGAACTCGTAAACGCTCCCATGGAGGTCGTTCGAGCCTGATTTGGTGACCACGTTGACGACCGCACCAGAGTTGCGCCCGTATTCGGCGTCGAAGGAATTGGTGATGACGCGAAACTCCTCGATGCTGTCTGGAGAGGGTTGCACTGCGGGGAGGTTGGCAAAGAGGTCGTTGCTGTCGCCTCCGTTTACAGAGTAATTGTTGGAGCGGCCCCTGCCACCATTAACGGTGACGACGCCTGGTTTGTCGGAGCCGTAAAAGAGATTGTTTCCGATCTGCGACTGAACACCTGGCTGCAATTGCAGCAACTGGAAGACATCGCGCGTGTTCAGGGGCAACTGCGTCGAAGAGCGCTCGTTGACGACAGCGCCCAGCTGGGTCGACGTCGTATCTACGACCGGTGGCGCGCCGGTGACTTCCACAACCTCCGAGGCTGCTCCGATTTGCAGGGTGATGTCTACGCTGACGACCTCGTTCAGGTTGAGTACGATTCCTTTGCGCGCGTATTTCTTGAAACCCTTGCTGACTGAGTTGATCTCGTAGGTGCCCACGGGCACTTCAAGGAAGATGTATTCCCCGTTCGCGCCAGACTGCACGTCGCGTGTTGCGTGCGTGGCCTCGTTGATCAGGGTCACCGATGCGGCAGGCACAGCACCGCCACTGGTGTCCATTACCGTGCCGCGAATGCGGCCGCCCGTGCTCTGGGCGCCGGCGAAAGGGGCCGCGAAGCAGAGCCCCATCGCCAGGACTGTCGCGAATAATATGCTGCGGCAACACTGCAAACGCAGCTGCCGAAATCGTGCGTGAACCCTCATGATGACCTCACCCCTTGCCGCGAAGAATTTTACGAGGACTGATTCTTCGTGGTTGCTTGTGCCCTTAAAACCTTACTATAATACTGTAAAGTTAAAGAAAGCCGGGACCTGTGTCAAGCAGAAAGAATTCATCCGACGCATCGGCCGCGCGGAAGCCTCCGCGGACTTTGCGCATCAGCGAAGTGGCCCGCCGCGTGGGAATTTCTTCTTCAGCGTTGCGTGCCTGGGAAGCGCTGGGCCTGGTTTCACCGCAGCGCACGCAAAGCCGCTATCGGCTCTTTACCGAATCCGATGTGCGCCTGCTGCAGCGCGCCATTTTCCTGCGCCGGGCCCGCGGGCTGAATCCCGCCGCCATCGTTCACGTGCTCAAGCGTCAGGGAGTTGTCTCTGCTCCCGCGGAAAGCACGCTCTTGCCCGGGCAGCGTTTCCGCCGCCTGCGTACACGCCGCGGCCTCTCGCTGGCTCAAGTGGCTCGCGCCACCGGCGTCTCGATCGGTTTTCTCAGCGCTCTGGAGCGCGGCCAGATGCGTTCCTCGATTGCCACGCTGCGCCGCATCGCGCGCTTCTACCGCACCAACATCCTATCCCTCTTCGAAACCGCTGGCGATAACCCACGCCTGGTGCGCCCGAATCAGCGCAAAGTCCTGGAAACCACGCCGGACGTACGCATGGAGCTGCTGGCGTGGGGAAACACAGTGATGGAGCCACATCTTTTCCGCATCAAACCCGGAGGCGGGAGCGGCGAATCCTACTCGCACGAAGGAGAGGAATTCCTGCACGTCCTTAGGGGACAATTCGACATCTCGCTGGACGGCAAGGAGCATTACCACCTGAAGCCCGGCGACAGTCTTTATTTCGAAAGTTCGACTCCGCACCGCTGGAAGAATCCCGGCCGTAAGGAGACTTGGCTGCTGTGGATCAACACGCCGCCAACATTCTGATTTTCAGGACCAGGTGCCCGTGAAAATCCAACGCTCTCGTGTCATTCTTCAATCGTTCTTCCTCTTGCTTTGCGCTGTTTCGATGTCGCAAGCGCAAGGCCGGATGGTCGAACCTGCGGATGTCATCGTTGTGCACGGCCGCGTTTATACGGAGAATCCTCAGCAGCCGTGGGCTGAAGCCGTCGCGATTTACCGTGGAAAGATCGTTGCCGTCGGCGACGACCCTGTCATCGAACGCATGCGCGGCGTGGGCACAAAAGTGATCAACGCCAGCGGAAAACTTGTGCTCCCGGGTTTTGTCGATTGCCACATCCATTTTCTGGACGGCTCCTTTAGTCTGGGCCGGGTGAATCTCGAAGGGGCAAAAGACGCCGCCGACATTCAAAAACGCTTGCGCGAATATGCTGCCGAACATCCTGGGAACGACTGGATTCTCGGCCGCGGCTGGAATTACGCGATGTTCGGGCCGGAAGCTCTTCCACACAAGAAATATCTGGATGAGATTTTTCCCACCCGCCCCGTTTTCCTCGAAGGCTACGATGGGCATACGTACTGGGCCAATTCCAAAGCACTCGCGATGGCTGGGATCGTTCTTGAAACTGCGGATCCGCCCAACGGAACAATCGTTCGGGACCCCAAAACGGGCGAGGCCACGGGCGCGCTAAAAGAGGCTGCGCAGGACCTGATTGCGAAGATTATTCCGAAGCCGACTCGCGCCGAACAACTGTTGGCGCTGCGCGCGGGAATGAAATGGGCGAACGAGCATGGAATCACTCGCGTGCACAGCGCCGGACAGGATTTCGAAGTGCTCGATCTTTTCGACGAAATGCGCCGCCGCGGCGACCTCAGCGTGCGCATGTATGTCGCATACTTCCTTAATCCGCCGGAGCTCCGGCCCCAGGACCTCGACGCCATCGAGCACGCCCGCAAAAAATTTCACGACGAATGGATTGACGCCGGAGCCGTCAAATTCATGGTGGATGGCGTCGTCGAATCGCACACCGCCGCGATGCTTGAGCCGTACAGCGACGATCCTTCTTTGAAAGGCAAGCTTTTTTGGGAGCCTGCGAGCTACAAAACGGCAGTCGCGGAATTGGACAAGCGCGGTTTGCAGCTGTTTACCCATGCGATCGGCGACTACGGCGTGCGGACCGCCCTGGACGCTTATGAAAAGGCCGAAGCGCGCAACCGCAAGCGCGATCACCGGCCGCGCATCGAACACATAGAGACGGTGACGGCTGCCGACATTCCGCGATTCGGCAAGCTGGGGGTGATCGCCAGCATGCAGCCGCTCCATTCCTATCCGGATTCCAATACGCTGGACGTCTGGGCGCGGAATGCGGGCCCCGATCGCGCTTCGCGCGCCTGGGCGTGGAAGAGCATTGCCGACGCGGGAGGCCATCTGGCGTTCGGCAGCGATTGGCCCGTGGTTACGCTCAACCCCTGGGAAGGGGTGCAAACTGCAGTGACTCGGCAGACGGCCGGGGGTCAACCCGAAGCTGGATTTGTCCCTGAACAGCGACTGACGGTCGCGCAAGTAGTTGACGGTTACACCCTCGGAGCGGCGTTTGCTGGCCGCCGGGAAAAATCCGGAGGCTCGCTGGAGATCGGCAAGCTCGCCGACCTGATCATCGTTTCGCAGAATATTTTCGACGTTGATCCACATAGGATTGGCGCTACAAAGGTTGTCAGCACCATTGTGGGCGGGCGGCTGGTCTACCAAATGGATGCTAAGTAACCGGGAGGAGCAATGAGAACGCGCGCCATTCTTCTGGGAATTCTTACGCTTGCCTTGGTATGCAGCGCCTGCAGGAAAAAAGAGGAAACGCTGAGCTTGCTGGTCTGGGAGGGCTACGCCGATCCCTCTTTCGTAAAAGCATTCGAGGAAAGTCATCACTGCAACGTCAGTGCGTCCTACATGGGCTCGAGCGACGAGTTGATGGCGAAGTTGCGCGGCGGCAGTGCCGCGAACTACGACGTAATTTCGCCATCGAGCGACGTCGCCGCGTCCATCGCGCGCACGGGACTGGCTGCGCCTCTCGATCTTACCAAGTTGCCCGCTTACTCGCAGCTCTCAGCAAGACTCCGGGAACTTCCGCTGGTGAAAGCGAACGGACAAGTTTATGGCGTCCCGTTCATGTGGGGTCCGGATCCGCTTCTCTATGACATCAGGGCATTCGCTCAGCCGCCGGATTCCTGGGCGGTCTTCTGGGACCCGAAATTCAAAGGGAGGTTGTCCGTTTGGGACGATCTTTCCACAGTCTATATGGCGGCGCAGGTTCTTGGCTACGACAAGCCCGATCCGTCGCAACTCTACAATCTGACCGATGAGCAGCTCGCCACCGTCAAAAAGAAGCTGATTGAATTGAAGCCCAACATCCGGAAGATGTGGGCCACCGGCGGCGAACTCACAAATCTTTTTCAAAACCATGAAGTCGTAGCCGCCATGGGCTGGCCTCTGATGACCAATCAACTGCGCCAGCTTCATTTTCCGATTGGCGAGACCATACCGAAAGAAAACACTACAGGCTGGATTGATCACCTGATGATTTCTGCCGTGAGTTCCAGGAAGGAGCTTGCCACGGAATTCTTGGAATACATGATTGAGGCGCGGACGCAGAAAAAGATTACCGACGTGACCCACTACACTCCCGCAAATCCTCGAGCGTCCCAGTTTCTGACGCTTGACGAAATCAAAGGCCTGCATCTCGATAATCCCGATGCGTACATGCAACGGATCTATTTCTGGCAGGACGTTCCCCGCCGCGCGAAGTACAACGAAATCTGGAACGAGGTCAAGGCCGCTCAGTGAACTCGTCCGCCACCAACGCGCAGCACAAGCTCTCGGCTGCGACGGGTGCACTGCTCGAAGTTCGCGGAGTGGCCAAGCGATTTGGCGTGCGTGAAGTTCTGAAAAACATCTCTTTGAACATCGCTTCGGGAGAATTCCTGACGCTTCTTGGCGAAAGCGGCTCCGGCAAGACGACGCTCCTTCGTCTGGTCGCGGGATTCGAACAACCCTCTGCGGGAGAAATCTGGATGAGCGGCGGACGACTGGACTCGCTCCCACCTTACAAGCGGCGTGTGAATACCGTGTTCCAACACTACGCATTATTCCCTCACCTGAGTGTTCGGGAGAACGTCGCGTACGGCTTGCGCGTCAAGAAAACTTCCGCAACGGAGATCGGCGGCCGCGTCGAAGAAGCTTTGCACATGGTGAAGATGCAGGAATTCGCGGATTGCAGTCCGTCCAAACTGAGCGGTGGCCAGCAACAACGTGTCGCGCTTGCGCGCGCGCTCGTCAATCGTCCCCTGCTTCTCTTGCTCGACGAACCTCTCTCCGCGCTCGACGCCAATTTTCGCAAGCAGATGCAAAGCGAATTGAAAGCCCTTCAGCGCGAGCTCGGCATTACTTTTCTTTTTGTCACCCACGATCAGGAAGAAGCCATGGCACTTTCCGACCGCATTGCGCTGCTGCGCAATGGCGCTCTGGAGCAAGTTGCGTCTCCGCGCGAGATTTACGCGCATCCCGCCACATCGTACACAGCACAGTTCATCGGCCAAACCAACTTATTGCGAGGCGAAATTCGGGATGGCATGGCCAGGTGCGGAGCCCTGCAGTGGCCCGCGGATGGCCCAAGTGGCGCGGCCATTTTCTCTTTGCGCCCAGAGGCCATCCGTCTCGCCTCCGGCGAGGCGGCCATTCCCGGAACCACGCGGTTCCGGGCTTCGCTCCAGCAGCAGTTCTTTACCGGCGCGAGCGAATTGCTCGAAGTGAACTGTGGTGGCCAGCTCTTGCGTGTGCGAATTTCCGCGCGTGGACCGCTTTCCGGTGAACATGACTTTGTCTTCTCGATCGCGGAGGCCATCTGCGTACAGGAGTAATCGCCCCAACGCCGCCCATGTACTCACGCGCGTACAAAACGCTCGTTTCCTTACCACCGCTCCTGTGGGTCGGCTTGTTCCTTCTGCTTCCCTACGCGCTGATGTTCGCGCATAGCTTCTGGGCCCTCCGTGACGGAGTTCTTGTCCACCAGTGGAACCTCCACAATTATGTGACGCTCTTCTCCAAGCCCGTCTACGTCGAAGTCCTCCTGCGCACCATGCGCATCGCCGCTTCGGTGACGTTGTGCTCCCTCCTGCTCGGCTATCCGCTCGCCTATTACCTTTCGTTTCATGCCGGTGCTCGCAAAGAACTGCTGTACCAGCTCGTCATCGTGCCGCTGTGGGTGAGTTACCTGGTGCGAGGCTACGCCTGGAAAACGATCCTTGGCAGCGAAGGCGTCCTCAACGGCTTCTTGCAATACCTGCATTTGACCCAGGAGCCCGTCGCGTTCCTTCTCTATAGCCCTTTCGCAGTCGTGCTCGTGCTTACGCACATCTACACGCCTTTCGTTTTTCTTCCCATCTACGCGTCACTCGAACACATTCCCCGCCCGCTCATCGAAGCATCGCAGGACCTGGGAGCAGGATCGGTTCAAACTTTTGTGCGAGTCATCCTACCTCTTTCGATTCCCGGCTTGCTCGCGGGCGCAACGTTCGCTTTTGTTCTCTCATTGGGCGATTTCCTCGCTCCGCTCCTCGTCGGCGGCGCCTCCGGCACGATGATCGCCAACGTCGTGCAGAGCCTCTTCGGCGCCGCTTATGATTGGCCGCTCGGCGCGGCGATTTCCGTTTGCATTTTGCTCATCACCATCGCTTTGCTTTTCCTCAGTGGACGGCTCGAAAAGCGCTGGTCCTTCAAATGAGCAGTCACGTTACAACCCGCCGCGCTCCCCTGCTGACTCTCTATGCCGCACTCGTTTTCATCTTCATCTATCTGCCGGTCGCCGTACTCATTCTTTACTCCTTCAATCGCGACGGCGTCGGCGGTTTCCCGCCCCGCCACCTCACGTTTGATTGGTACCGCCAGCTTTTCTCGGACGCCCCCATCTGGGATTCCGTGGTGAACAGCCTGGTGGTCGCAGCAGGCAGCGTCGCGCTCTCGCTGACCCTCGGCCTGCTGGCTGCGCTCGCTCTTGATCGCGCCACGTTCCCCGGAAAAGCTCTCTTCCGCCGCCTGGTGCTCTTGCCGCTGATTCTTCCTGGGATCATCACGGGACTCTCGCTGCTTATGTTCGCCGTCTTCGTCGGAGCTCAACTCAGTTTGTTCACCGTTTTTCTCGGCCACGGCACCGCGCTCATCTCCGTCGCCGCCACGGAGCTCTTCGCCGGCCTGCAAAAAATGGATCGGACACAGGAAGAAGCTTCGCTCGACCTCGGCGCGACGCCTTGGCAAACCTTCTGGCGCGTCACTCTGCCGAATCTGAAGCTCTCCCTGATTGCCGCAAGCCTGCTCATCTTCACCCTCTCCATGGACGAAATCGCCGTCACTTTTTTCCTCATCGGCCGGGACAATACTCTGCCGCTCGAAATCTGGGGCCGCCTCCGCCGCGGCATCACTCCCGAAATCAACGCTGTATCCACTCTGATCTTTGCCGTCTCCGTCGGCCTCATCGTTATCTGGTATCGCATTCGCACCCGCGGCCTGGGCGCCAATGCGCAGGAACTTCTCGAAAGACCCTAGGAGGCTGTATGCCGTCGCGCCGTGATTTCATCAAGTTTGTTGTCGCTGGTTCCGTCGCCAGCGGCTGTCCCATCGATGAATCACTTCTCGCCGCGCCGGAAGCAAAATCATCTGCGCCCCTCGTCCATGGCGAACACTTCGAAATTCCCGGCGCCACACGCAAGGCCGATATCGTCATTGTGGGAGGCGGCGTCGCGGGTCTCTCCGCCGCCTATTTTCTCCGCGGTAAGGATTGGCTCCTCCTCGAAAAAGAACCTCAGTTTGGCGGCAACGCACTTCAAGAAGAATTCGACGGCCAGCTCTACGCGACTGGCTCGGCCTATGCCTATCGCGGCGATGAAGCTGATCAGCTTGCTACCGAAATCGGCCTCAGACTCCCTTCTGTCAACATGCCCGACCCCACCATCGTCAACAAAACGTACGTCCCCGATACCTGGAAGACCGGCATCGAGCACCTTCCGTACCCGAAAGAAGTTCGCGAAAGTTTTAAGGAATTTCGCGTCGACATGGTGAAAATTAATATCCGCGAAAAAATGGCCGAGCTCGACGCGCAGCCGTTCTCCAATTTCACCGCCGCTTACGCTCCCGAAGTTCAGCAATGGTGGGACGGTTTCGGCCCTTCCAATTGGGGCGCGACGACGGAAGAAAGCTCCGCCTTTGTGGGGCTGGCCAATGTGCAGGATCTTCTCAGTGGCGGCGACGCCAAGCGCGCGATTCTTCCCGGCGGACTCGGCTGCATCACCCACAAACTCGTCGAAGTTCTCCAGCCGAAATACAAAGAGCGTATGCTTGACAATGCCGCCGTCGTTGCTGTGGTCCAGGACAAAGACGCCGTTCGCGTCACCTACGTCCACGAAGGCAAACTCACCACCGTCTCCACCAAGGCTGTCCTGATGTGCACGCCAAAGCACATCACCGCTCGCATCGTCATTGGTCTTCCCTCCGAACAGAAAACCGCCATGCGCCATTACCGCTACGCGCCATATCCGGTCGTCAACGTCATCTTCGACAAGCCGGTCTACAACCGCGGCTACGACAATTGGTGCCCCGGAAGCGCGTTTACCGATTTTATCGTCGCCGACTGGACCATCCAGAAAGATCCCGGATACAAGCAGAAGAACAACATTCTTTCCTTTTACACGCCGATGCGCGAACGGCAGCGCTCCACGCTGCTCGACGAGAACGACTGCAAGTCTCTCGCCGCTCGCGTCCTCGCTGATTTCCAAAAGCTGCTGCCCGAATTCAACGTAGACCCGGTCGAAGTGCGCGTCTACCGCCGCGGTCATCCGATGTTCATGGCCGTCCCCGGCCACTACACGAAGAACCGCCTCGCCGCCTCCCACCCGATGGACCGCATCTTTTTCGGCAACGCCGATTCCGGCGGCCCCGAATCGCTCACCAGCGAAGCCGTCCGGCTTTCAAGAGCCGGATCCGAGTGGGCGGAACTCCTCCTCGCCGGAAAACCTGGAGCAAAAGACTTGGCGGAAAAGGCTCTGATGGCAGTTCCAGAGTAGAATGCCACTGCATCCGGCTCTCGAAACGATCTGTGTTACTCGCCGAGCGAGGAGCAACTTATGAGGATCGATACGTTTCAGCGCTGGAAGTCCGTGTTCTTGTCCGTGATCTTGCTCTTCGGCGTCCCTCCCCTGGAGTCCCGGGAACCGGCGCGGTCTTTCAACATCGTCATCACCAATGGCCGCATCATCGACGGCACGGGCTCGCCGTGGTATTCCGGGGATATCGGCATTCGCGACGGAAAGATTGTCTCCATCGGGAATCTCAGCTCCGCCCAGCGTGCTCGCACCATTGAAGCACGCGGCAAAATCGTTGCTCCAGGTTTCATTGACATGCTCGGACAGTCGGAATACACCATCCTCGTCGACGCCCGCCTGCCCTCCAAGATCTACCAGGGGATTACCACGGAAATCACCGGCGAGGGCGAATCGATCGCACCACTCAGTGACGCCATTCTCAGAGCCGATCAGGAGCAATACGATCATTATCATATCCAGGCCGACTGGCGAACGTTCCGCGAATACTTTTCCCGTCTCGAAAAGCAACGCGTCGGAATCAACATTGCTAGCTACGTAGGTGCCACGCGCGTCCGGCGCATGGTGCTCGGCGATAACGACGTGCAGCCCACGTCCGCGCAACTTGAGCAAATGAAAGAGCTTGTAAGCCAGGCCATGCGCGACGGCGCTGTCGGCCTCTCCACTTCTCTCGAGTACGCCCCCGCTCCCTACGCCAAAACCGAAGAGTTGATCGCTCTCGCCGCAGAAGCCTCCAAATTCGGCGGCATTTACGCCACACACATGCGCAACGAGGGCACCGGCATCCTGCCGGCCATCGACGAAGCGCTGCGCATCGGACGCGAAGCCCATATCCCCGTCGAAATCTGGCATCTAAAGGTCGGCGGTAAACCTAGCTGGGGGCGCATGCCGGAAGTCGTTGCCAAGATCAACGCCGCAAGAGCGCAGGGCCTCGACGTCACTGCGGACACCTACGCTTACACCGCGTGGTTCAACGACTTTTCGGCTTTCATTCCCGCCTGGGCGCACGACGGTGGCAATGCCAAGCTCATTGAACGATTAAAGGATCCAGCAATGCGCGACCGCATCCGCAAGGATATGCTCACACCTACTGAGCAATGGGACAACGAATGGCAGGAGATTCCTGGCCCCCAAGCTGTTCTCATCGGCGTCGTCCACAATCCCCAATTGCTTCCTCTACAGGGCAAGACTCTTGCAGAGATCGCAAAACTTTGGAACAAGGATCCGATGGACGCCCTCTTCGACTTGCTGATCGAAGACCATGCCCTCACCTCCGTCGCCGTCTTCGGCATGTCCGAGCCCGACGTTGCCCTCGCGCTCCAGCAGCCGTGGGTTTCCCTGGATAACGACTCTTCCGGCACTTCGCCCGAGGGCATCCTCGGACAGGAACATCCCCATCCGCGCGCATACGGCACATTCCCGCGCATCTTGCGCAAGTACGTCCGCGAAGAGCACAAGCTCACACTCGAAGATGCCATCCGAAAATTCTCCGCATTGCCGGCGCAACGCATGCGCCTGACCGACCGCGGCGTCTTGAAAGCCGGCATGTGCGCCGACATCGTCATCTTCGACCCTGCAAGAGTTCACGACGTTGCCACCTTCGAGACTCCCAACCAATTGTCGCAGGGAATGGAATACGTGCTCGTCAACGGTGTGCCCGTCATTGACCACAGCGAGATGACCGGCGCGTTGCCTGGCAAAGTCCTCCGCGGTCCGGGTTACATGCCCTGAGTTACGCTCCCTGAGCGGCGTGCCCTAACAGGATGGCCCGAGTTAGTTCATAATAGCGGGCAGGTTGGTGCGTGGGAATTTGTCACTCGGGGGAGTCATGGCCGATCGTCTGGAAGATTTTCAGAAATTTCGCGCCGACCTGAACGAAGAAATCCTCGGCTGCGGCCACTTCGGGATCAAGCGCTTCTTCGCTCTCGACCATCAAGCCTACGAGCCCGGCCCGCTCGGCACAAAGCAGAAGGAATTGCTCGGACGGGTCGCTTCCGCGGTACTGCGCTGCGATGATTGCATCACTTATCACCTGGTGCGCTGCGGAGAGGAAGGCTGGAAGCGCGAGGAAGTGATCGACGCGCTCAATGTCGCACTCATCGTTGGCGGCTCCATCACCATCCCCCACGTGCGTCGTGCCTTTGCTCGCATGCGCGAAATCGGCGGCCTGCAACCTTGAAAGGTCCGCATTGAAAGATCGAAGATGAGCACGACTAGCAATCCGGCGCTTGCCCAGCCAGAGGGTTTCAGTAAAAAAGCTCGTCACCTCGCCGTCGGAGCTCTGTTCGCCCTGGTGTTGCTGATTCCAAAGATCCTGCACGTGAGGCGCAACGCACGCTCTTGGATGCTCTTCCGCATTTTTCTGGGAATTGCCGGAGCGGCGCTGGTCATGCTGCCACTCGGCTTCGGGACCAGTTTCATTCCGGCCATTGTCGGCCTGGCAATGTTCATCAGCTCTATTCTTCTGCCTCCCGCCAAACCCGATGTTGAAACCGGAAGCCAAGCCCGCCAACTGGGCGCTCTCGTGGTCGTCAATGGCGGCCGATTCAAGGTGGGTGACGCATCTTCCTTTGCCGCGCAGCTTTTCGTCGGTGACGAATACGTTTCGGTGCGCGACCGGCAACTTCAATCTTTTCTGGAAATTCCCGTCAGCGAAATCACCTCAGCGCAAGCCGAAGAATCCCATGGCCGCTGGTTCCTCCGCGTCAATTGGGCGACCAAGACAGCCGTCTTCGCCTATCGTGGTGTTTTCGCCGAGCATCTCGCGCGCGTCGCCGAGACCACCATCTGTAGCGTGATGCGCCCGGCTCTCCTCGTTCTCCCCCAAAGACGGGCCGCTGGCGCCTGATTTTTCTTACGCAACTTTGCAAGATGAATCGCAGGGGATTCGGGAAAAATGTGTCACAATCTAGGCATGGCACGCGGCTGGGAAAGCAAGGACGTCGAAGCGCAGGTCGAAGCAGCGGAAGCACCGGCTCAGAAACAAGGCTCGGGAGCAAAAACCCCTGAACAACTCATGCGCGAGCAATCGCGCCAGGATCTTGAATTATCACGTATCCGCATAGCCAACGACCTCGCCTCCGCCACTCATCCCAACCATCGCAAGTCCCTCGAAGCCGCTCTCGCCCACCTCGACAAAAAAATCGCCGACCTCAGTTAAAGAGAGACTCGCACACTTTGTGCAGGACGTCTCCGCGCCCTCTGCGTCTCCTCTCTGAGTCCTCTGCGTTAAATCTTTTCTCTTCGAGTCTTCAGCCCGTTCTCGAAGCCATGTCACGCACGTGGCCATTACCGAATGAAGTCCCCCGCAAGCCCCCAAAAGTCATTTACGTAGTAATGAGACAGCACATTTCCGAACAGATAGCAGATTCCCTGACACGGCGGAATGTCTCCGTAAATCTTTTTCCCGCGCGCAAATATCTTCTTCAGCGACCCATCCCGCAGCAAATTACCGGCAACTTTGCGCAGCGGCTCGCACGGATAAAAAACATCGCCATTCGGATAAACCCGGGGAAACATCGTCGGATAGCACTGAAAATCCCCAAACCGCAGCAGCGTCTCAATCGTCCGAGGTGTGCCGTTGATAGGCTGCATGCCTTTGCGCCGGCGGTCGATGATTTTGTCCACCAGCGCTTGATACTTTGGGTTCTGTAGCAGCGCCAGGTTCGGCATTTTCTCCATTTGCGCCGACTGCGCCGCAAATACGAATCCCTGCTCGCCGCACCAATCCAGCAGCCGTTCCACCTCACAGATATTCCATTGCTCGATCACCGTGCTGATCGTGATGCGCCGCGGGCTGCCCAGCAACTCCTTCGCAAGTTCGAGATTTTCCAGCACCTGCGGCAGGGCCGCCGGTTTCGATAGCGGATTCGTCGGATCGGCCGCCAGCGCATCCAGGCTCACCACCAACCCTGTCACCGCTCTCAAAATACGCGGCTTGCGATCCAGCAGCGTGCCATTGGTGATCAGCAGCAGAGATCGATATTTGCATTCGAATCGCGCGGCTTCAACGAGTTCCTCGATGTCCGCCCGCAGCGTCGGCTCTCCGCCCGTAATCACGATCGAGTCCGTCTCTTTTCGAATGCGCTTCAGCAACTGGATCGTTTCTCGCGTCGGCAACTCGTCGCTAAAAACGTCCGGCTCCTTCTGCGTGCAGTAACTGCACGCCAGATTGCACTTGTGCGTGACGTAAAACGTAACGGCGTAGGGCGCCACGACTTTGGTCCGTAAAACATGCCGCCTCCAGGCATTGCGAAAATAAAGCTGAAAATTCTTCGCCACAAAAGGCGCTTGCCGCACCAACCCGCGCATCAAATCACGTTTCGATGGCGGCCGTTTGTCCAGCGCGCTGACGGGAACAAAATTCGCTTTCTTCTCAGCCATAGGACCTCAACTCAGCCTACAGGAGCGCCGCGCTCAAGCCAAGAAAGCAGTAGGGGGCGCAGCACGGTGCGCCCCTGTCCAGGAAATTCGCTGACCTTGAGATTGGACTTTAATCGGTGAAAACGACTCCCACGGCTACATGCCCCTTTTCCGTTCCCGTATCGATCCGCACCACGTAACCCCGCAAGTTCATCGATTGCACGCCATCCGCTCCCGGTGCCTCCATCGTCACCTGCAGCTCCGATTGCAGCCGCGGCATGTGTTTCAGAGAAATCAGCGCGCCCTGCAGGGAAATATCCCGGACCACGGTCTCTTCCTCGAAATCCTTCCCGCCTTCCGTCACGCCGCACACCTTCGCGTGGAAGTGCGCTTCACGGCGCAACGCCGTTCGCGTTCCCGGCATGTGCGCTTGGACGCGGTCCCCCGGCGCACCGAGCGTCACAACCATGCCCTCGCTCGCCGCGAACACCGAATCAAACTCTTCCCGCGCCTGCCGCAAAATCGAATCCACCATGCGGTCGGTCGAATCGGGATCGTGATGGAAGAGCACCAGTGTCTTCGCCCCCGCTTGCCGCGCCATTTTTGCTCCCTCCAGCCACGACGAATGTCCCCAGCCCTTTCTCGTCGTCTCCAGTTGTTCGGGAGTAAATTGCGCGTCGTTAATAAATATGTCCGCGCCGGCGGCCAGTTCGGCCAGGCTCTCGTCCAGTTTCGCGTCGCCCGGCTCATTGTCCGTGGCATAAGCCATAGTGCCGGCCGGCGTCTCGATTCGAAAGCCCAGGCACCCCTGCGGATGATTCAGCCAGCGCGCCGTGATTCTGTTCTGGCCCACCATAAACGATTCACCGCCGTCCACTTCCTTGAACTTTCGCTTGGCGCTCATCGCCGACATATCCACGGGAAAATACGGCAAAGCCATTTGTGCTTCGAACACTTGCTTCAGGCTGTCGCGCCCCAGAAACTTCGATCGGAAGCTGTAGAAATGAAATTCGTTGTTCTCCACATAAAGCGGCGAAAAAAATGGTATCCCCTGGATGTGATCCCAGTGATAGTGCGTAACCAGAATGTGCGTCTCCGGAGTTTTCCCGCCGTTCGGCGCGGCCCAGCGGCTCCCCAGCATGCGCAGCCCCGTGCCGCAATCCAAAATGATTTGCGTGCCGTCCGGAGCAATCAGTTCCAGACAAGGCGTATTGCCGCCGTAACGCCACGTCGCCGGGTCCACCGTCGGCGTTGACCCGCGCACGCCCCAGAAACTCAATTTGGCGATGGGAACTGTCATTGACCTGAGCAAAAACCCCTGAATGACACGTCGTTCCACACCAACACGCGCGGAACGGGAAGCTTGCTTCATGGTCGCAGTCGAGGGAAGGAGCGTCAATCAATTCGCTTGTACAGAGTGTCATACTGCCTAATAAGCACGCGAAGGCTGCGCCGCCCCCATCGTGCGGGTAGAATAGTGCCGATGGCCAACCATTCCCATGAACATGACCACAGTCATGCCGGTCATTCGCATTCGCACTCCCACGACCGTGGCCACGCTGGCCACGTTCACCCCACGCTGCGCCCCTCTGTCCTTGGCTGGGCCATGGCCGCCACACTTGGCTTGGTCGTAGCGGAAGTTTTCGGCGGCCTTCTCGGCCGAAGCGTCGCCCTACTGAACGACGCCGTCCACAATCTTTCCGACGTCCCCGCGCTCGGCATCTCCTACCTAGCCATGCGCTGGGCCCAACGCCCCGCCGACAGCGAAAAGACCTACGGCTATCACCGCGCCGGCACCCTCGCGGCCTTCACCAACGCCTTCGTCCTGGTCCTGCTTTCGCTCTGGCTTGGCTATGAGGCGTTCGAACGCTTCCGTTCCCCCGTGGAAGTGGTCGAAAGCTGGATGATCTGGACTTCCGTTGCCGCGCTCGCCGTCAATGGCGGCATCACGCTTGCCCTCATCCGCGGACGCGGCGACCTTAATCTTCGCAGCATCCTCGTTCACAATTTCGGCGATGCGCTTTCCAATATCGCCATCATCGTCGGCGCGTTAATCATTCATGCGACCGGCGCGTACTGGATCGACCCGCTTCTCGGCCTGGCCATCGGCTTGCTCGTGCTGTGGTCCAGCATCGCCATCTTGCGCGAATCCTCGCACATTCTTCTCGAAGGCCGCCCGCTCGATTTGCGCGTCGAAGATGTCGCCCGCGCTATCTTGAAAATTGAAGGCGTGCAGGAAGTGCACGACGTGCATCTCTGGTCCCTCGGCGGCGGCCACCATGCGCTCAGCTTACACGCACGCGTCCCAGACATGCACCTCGACGAATGCGAGCGCCTGCTCACCTCGATTAAACAAGTAGCTTCGAGGGAATTTGGAGTTGAACACACCACCGTGCAGTTGGAGCGTGCAGGCCTGCCGGCAAAGTCCGGCTACGTCATGCCGGAACCCGCAAAGCAATAGCCTTAGGCTGGCAATCGAAAATTCAATCCGCGTTGTTCGTTGAATTGCCGCGTGGCGTCCAGATCCAGTGCATCCTGCGTGACCGTTCGGCGCAATCCCTGGCTGGTGATGTAGCGCAGTGTCCCTTTTTCCCAAGCGTAGCCCACTGCGAAAAATACCGTCCCATCCCGCCGCACAAAAACAAATTCGTCGTAATCTGCAGGTGCAGCGCTGGCCGTTTCCGCCGCTTGTGCCGGGGCTGTCACCGGCTGAGAAGCTCTGTACCGTCGGCCCGAGTCGCGAACTTCAGCGTCCGTGGCCTCCGGCTGCGGAGTCTCCGCCGTGGAATCCTCCCCTACGCTCGCCGATGAACCGGGCAGGAAAAACCCTCCATCAAAAAACGGAAAGAAGAGAGGAGTCTGAAAGCCGCCCCTCCGAAAGCCGCGTGTCCCGGATCCGCACGTCGCAGCCAGGTGGACCTCGTCGAATCCCAATCCCGGCGCTGAATTGCAATCCCCTCGAGCTCCGAAGTCGTTGTTGGCAAAGCCTCTTCGCGTGCCCGCCCGCCGCGTGTTCCGCGCTACCGGCATCCCGGTCCGCAATCGCGGTGCCCCGCTCCTTACCATTGGCCGTGTTCCACCTATCGCCGGCGAGATCCCCGCATGCGGAGCCCGCATCCCCGCCCTCGGCGCAGTTGCGAAGCTATGGGATACCGTTCCCATCGCGCCATGCCTCTGCGCTTGCACTCCAATCGGAAGAGAAACCAGAAAACCTGCAAGGATGATTTGCCGGACCATGGTACCCACCTGAAGGCCCGGCCTCCCGAGCCTTGCGCCAACCACTTTACCCGAATACCCAATAAGAAGGATGCGCTCACTCCCCCATAGGTTTCAATCCATTCATCCGTTCCCTCGAACCTTACTTCAATCAGTTCCTCGCGCTTCGCCTTTCAAGCTGAGCTTCTCCTTCACTGACCACTGCCCACTACCCTCGCCTCTATTCCCTAATCCCCATCCCCTATTCCGTCCCACTGTGCTATAACCGTCCAGCCGTGGAACGCGCCGCGAAGTGGCAGTTAGCCGAGGTTCAAGCCGTCCCCGCACAGGCCGCAGCCCAATCCGCTGCCTCCTCGCAGGATGGCCAGAATCCCGTCGCTGGTACCGAAGACCCTTCGCGGTATTGTCCCGTATGCTCGCAGCGGTTGGAGTCGCGGCGCTGCAAGTTAATCTGTTCCGTGTGCGGATATTACATGTCCTGCGCGGACTATTATTAGCCGCCCGGTGATTTGACCCCTGCCCGGTCTTCGATTACGATTCAACGCTCAGGGATCATCCATATTTTGATAAGCTTGACGGCTCCGGCCCGGGTTGCCGCCGGAACCGCTTTCCGATGAGGAGGAAAATAACGTGGCTTTGAAGATGACGAACCGCGAAGTGGATGGCGTGTCCGTGGTGGCTCTGGACGGCCGTATTGTGCTCGGCGAGGAAAGCAACGCCCTGCGCGAAAAAGTAAAAAGCCTGATCGCCGAAGGAAAAAAGAAAATCGTCCTCAATATGGACAACGTAACATTCATTGACAGCGCCGGCCTCGGCACTCTCGTCGCCGCGCATCACAGCGTAAAGTCGCAGGGCGCTTCCCTGCGTCTCTGCCACCTCGGCAGCAAGTTTCAGGAAGTGCTCCAGATCACCAAGCTGCTGACCGTCTTCGATGTCTTCAACACCGAAGCCGAAGCCGTCGCCAGCTTCTCCAAAGGCGCCGGAGCATAATCGTCCGAGCCGGATTCCGAGTGCCACAGACGCTGGTTTTGCGCGTGTGCCATTTGCCGACGGGCACGCTCTCGCGGGCGCCCTCTAGTTTTCTGAAATTCTCGTCCCGCTAGATCCCCCTCATGAAGGCAAAGCCCAAACTTGTCGCCAAATCCTTCAAGGCCACCCTCGAGCGCATGGTGGACTCAAGACTCGGCTGGGTCATTATCCGCGTCCCGTTCGACGTCTCCAAAGTCTGGGGAACTCGCGCCAAGGTCAGAGTCAAAGGCGAAATCAACGGCTTCCCGTTTCGCGCCACCGTCTTCCCCACTCGGAAGGGCTATCACTGCATGCTCGTCAAAAAGAGCATGCAGACCGGCGCCAACGCTTCTCCCGGCGAAACCGCCCACTTCCGCGTCGAACCGGACACCGCAAAGCGCGTCGCCATCGTCCCCGCCGAGCTCCAGTGCATCCTCAACGAAGACCGCTCCTTCCGCCGCTGGTTCGACGGCCAACTCACGTTTTCTATGCGCAAATGGATCTGCGATTGGATCGTCAACGTAAAAAACCCCGCATCCCGCCTTCGCCGCGCCGAACAAGTCGCCGAACAGTTGCTCACCACCATGGAAGCCGAGCTCGACCTGCCTCCCATCCTCAAGCGCGCCTTCGCCAGCGATCCCCGCGCCTATCAAGGCTGGCAGTCCATGACTCCGCTGCAACGCCGCCACCACCTGCTTGGCATCTTCTATTACCGCTCCCCCGAATCCCGCGACCGCCGCATCGCCAAAATGCTGGAAGACGCCCTCGCCCGCGCTGAAAAACGAAACCCATCCCGCTAGTTCTTAGCAGAAACAACCGCACGATTCTTTCTTCCCTCAATCTCCCAAGTGCCCGCTTGAAACCAGGGGCGTGTCCTTACTGCGTGCTTCCACGCCCCCAAGCTTCGCTCTCATCTGCGCGGATTCCTTCTCCGAAAAAGACAGCGCCCTCCGGGTCACGCTGACGAGCTCATCATGCCCCCAGACGGCGCGCATAATTCCCTGGGGAGTGTGCGAATTCGTTCCAAGGAGCAAGTGCCCGATTTCGTGTGACGCCACATCCCCCAAAATGCTCGCCAGGCTTGCATTACTCTTTTGTCGCAGTCCCTCGATTCCTTCATAAAATAAATCCGCCTGGCATCCACGGCCATCCCCGGAAAGAAACGAGACGCCCATGACCTCCGTGGACAATCCAACGGATCGCTTCACAATGCGCAGTTGCAAGTGTTCTGGGAAAATCGCCTCCCTGCAATTCCTCGATTTCTCCGTCTCTACGGTTTCCTCCGAAACCGCCTGGCAGTTCATCCATTCGACGTCGATTCCCGCTTCGCGGAATACGCGCGAAGCTTCGTTCTCCGCGCCTCGGATCGTCCCCCACGGCACGGCCGCATCGTTATGCACCGAAATTGTCACAACGACGGAGGTCTTTGGTGCGACCTTAGCCGTTGCTGGAACCCCAGCCATCGCCAGTACCAGGCCCAATCCCATCCATTTCCTCAGGCTTCTTCCGCTCACGGCGCTCACCTCCACGGTGAGCCCGAAGATCGGTCAGGGACGTAAGTACCTCAATGCTGGCGGGATAGCGAGATTCGCAATTCCAGGTAACGGCTTAACTCAAGCTGCGTCAAATGGATAGGCGTTGAAGTGACGCGGGGTTCGTCAGAAACTTCTGCCCTCTTCAGTTCGTCTTTAACAGTAGGGCCCCGCGGGCCGGAGGTCGCCACCAGTGCCTCAGCAAGAAACAAGCGGCGTTGTCCGTTTTGGGATCTTCGAGGCCGACTTTCGCGTCGGCGAACTCCGCCGCAGCGGCGCAAAAACCCGCCTCCAGGAACAGCCCTTCCAGGTCTTAGCCCTTCTCCTGGCCAAACCAGGCGAGCTTGTTACCCGCGAAGAATTGCAAAGCAAGCTCTGGCCTGCCGACACCTTCGTCGACTTCGATCATGGCCTCAATGCCGCTGTCAAACGCCTCCGCGACGCTCTCGGTGATTCCGCCGACAGTCCCCGTTTCATCGAAACTCTCGCCCGCCGTGGCTATCGTTTCATCGCTCCCGTCAACGACCCCGCGGCCACGCTCAAGGAACCAGCCCAAAGCCCGCAACCGGCTCAGCCCGCTCAACCCCGTCAAGCCATCTCTCATGCTCGCAATTATTGGCAAATTGCTCTGGCAACTTCCCTCGTCCTGCTCTTTGGAATTCTTGGCGGTTGGCAAGCGGGTCACCGGTCCGCCGCTTCGGTGCGCCTTTCCGAACGCCGCCTCACCGGCAACCCCGAAAACGAGCCGGTCGTGAGCGCCGCTCTTTCTCCGGACGGCCGATATCTCGCCTTCACCGACCGGACCGGCCTGTTTCTCCGCGTGGTCGCCTCCGGAGAAACTCATTCCGTGGCCGTCCCCGATCCCGGAAAAGCTCGATTTGTCAGTTGGTTCCCCGACGGAAATCATGTCCTAGCGACTCGTGTGGCCACGCCCGGTGGGCAGCCTAGCTTGTGGGACGTGTCTGTTTTCGGTGGCACTCCTCGCAAGCTCATCGACGCCGCCGAAGGCGGCATGGTCTCCCCCGACGGCTCGCAACTTGCCTTCCTTCGCGGCGAATATGGCCGCCAGGAGATCTGGCTGGCCCAGTCCGACGGCAGTAACGCCCGTAAGCTCCTGGGTGAGCCGGGCGACAATATCAGTGCCTTCGCATGGTCGCCCGATGGACACCGCATTGCTTATATGAGCTCGCGCTATCTCCACGGGATGGAAGAGACCGACGCTTCCCTGTTCGTTCGCGATCTAGCCACTCAGGCGACCAACCGCTTGTTGACGAGCGCGCGCCTGCGCGGCGCTCTCGTGTGGACTCCCGACGGCCGCTTAATCTACTCCTATGCCGAGGTGCCGCCCAACCCGAATGATGCCAACCTTTGGGCCGTACGGCTTGACTCGCAGGGGTATCACACGATGGGCCAGCCGCAGCGGCTCACCAGCGGCCCTGACGGCAAGATGCGCGCTAGCATCTCCGCCGATGGAAAACACCTGAGCTATCTCCGCTGGGCCGAATCCCCTGTCGTCTATGTTTCAGAAATTAACCGCGCCGGCGGCTCGCTCGCTCCTTTGCGTCGGCTGAGTCTCATTGAACGCAGGAATCTTCCTTTTTCATGGACCCCGGACAGCCAATCCGTGATTTTCTCTTCGGATCGCGATGGCGTCTTCCATCTTTTCAAGCAGGCCATTGACCAGCCGGCTCCCGACTTGCTCGTCGGGGGCGATCTATCCGTCGCGGCTGCCCGGCTGAATCCCGATAGCTCCGAGATTCTCTTCGTTCGCAATCCGGATCCCCAGGATCGTCAAGGGCTTGCGCGCCTCATGCGGCTTCCGCTCTCCGGTGGCACTCCCCAATTGGTGCTCGCCGAACCCGGCATCACTAATTTTCAGTGCTCTCGCGCACCTTCTGCCGTTTGCGTCTTTAGCCAGGTTTCCTCGGACAGCCTGGATTTCTTCACGTTCGACCCGGTCACGGGGAAGAAAACTTCCCTTACCCGTATCGAAGGCGCCGCCTCGCATTTGGAAAACTGGTCTCTGTGCCCCGACGGCTTAACCCTCGCTTTGGCCAAGAAAACGCATGTTCCCGGGCCTGCCGACATTCGCCTTTTTTCCATCGCCAATGGCAAGGATCGCACTCTCACTCTGCAGGGCTGGTCCGGCATCTCCAGCCTGGACTGGGCCGCCGACGGCCGCACCATCTGGGTTACCGCTTCGTCGCCGGCCGGCATACAAACGCTCTTGAACGTTGATTTGCGCGGCCGCGCCAAGCCCGTCCTCCAGGAACTCGAAAAAGATTTGGGCTGGGCCATCCCCTCTCCCGACGGACACCATCTCGCCATCTGGGAGGCCAGCGCCAACTCCAACGCCTGGCTCCTCGAAGGCTTCTGAACACTCGTCAATGCTGATGCAATCATTTCATGGGAGTCATCATCAAAAACCGCGATATTCTTGGCGGAACTCCTGTGTTTCGCGGAACCCGCGTACCCATCCAAACGCTCTTCGACTACCTGCAAGGCGGAGAAACACTCGAAGACTTTCTGGAGGGATTTCCTACCGTCTCGCGGGAATCGGCCGTCGCTGCTCTCGAAGAAGCAAAACACCTGCTGCTCGCACGTCCCTAAATGCGCATTCTGATCGACGAGTGTATCGATGAGCGATTCCGGAATTCTTTGCCCGGGCACGATTGCCAAACAGCCCGTTACGCCGGACTCGCTGGACTAAAAAACGGCGACCCTCTTACCGCTGCGGAAACAGCCAAATTTGACGTTTTCCTCACCGTGGATCAAGGAATTGAATACCAGCAAAATCTAACTGCCCGAAAGCTAGCAATTATCATTTTCCACGCGAAGTCGAACCGTCTCAAAGACCTGTTGCCACTCGTCCCCGTCTGCCTCGCGCGCATCGAATCCATTCAACCTGGGCAGATCGTTACAATCAAGGGTTAGGTCCAGCGGAACGCACCCCCACCCCGGCGCTCCCATTTACATTCTTCCTGAATTAACGTATATACAGTAATGTGTTCTCTTGGGACGCTAGGAAGGCCCTGAGCAACCTGAAGAAACACGGCGTGTCTTTCGAGGAGGCGGCCACCGTTTTCGGTGACCCGGAAGCGCTCGACTGGGACGATCTCGAGCACTCCCACGCGGAAATTCGCTCCAAGCGTCTGGGAACTTCGGTCACTGGCCGGATTCTGATCGTCGTTTACACGCCCAGGAGGGTAAAAGATGACAAGGAAATCATTCGCGTCATCAGCGCGCGCCAGGCGACTCGCAAAGAACGCCAAGCCTATGCCGGATAGCAAGCTCGACCTCTCCGACATTCCCGAATCCACCGACGCCGAACTGCGCCGCGCCCGCAGAGTCGGCCGTCCCGCTTCGGGAAACGCAAAACAGCTCATCGCCATTCGCATCGCCCCACAACTGCTCCGTCAGCTCCGCCGCATGGCTGCCAAGCAATCCAAACCCTACCAAACCCTCATCCACGAACTCCTCGAAAAATCCACCCGCAAAGTCGCCTAGCCCATCCGCGCTCATCTCCTCGTGAGTACTGTTGTGGCGACTTCACGTCGCCATCTCGCTCTTGCCTCCCAATTTCTACTTTCTGATTTCTAGTTTTCCCTTGATTGACTCACGAATCTGCACCACCACCGGCCTTCGCCGCAAGAGCCGCCCCATCCAGCACACAGCTAGAACCGTGCAAAGACTGTGCAATCGAAATTTCAACTTGCGCGTCTACCGAGACTTGCAGGCGAAGAACGGTTCGGAAACCTGCGTTCAACACGTACGAAGGAAAGCATGGTGTGTAACTAATTGGACAGAAAGGAGTTTAGCTAGCTACAAGGCATTATATACTTGCACTCATACGGCACAATTGACTTGTAACCACACAGCATCATATACTTGTATTTACGTGTCACAATAAACTTGTAATAACCCGTGAAGGATAGGAGGCTTCATGCCCTCGCCAAACGAAAAACTGGCTGAATCCCTCGACGTACTCGAGGCACTCCAGCAAGGCAACCGACGGGTGTTCCGGTCCGACGACCTGAGCCGGGTTCACCGCGAACGCCTGGTGGAGAACGGCTTCCTGCAAGAAGTCATGAAGGGTTGGCTGATCTCTTCAAGCCCCGATGCACGGGCCGGCGAGAGCACCCCTTGGCATGCGTCGTTCTGGGAATTCTGCGCACGCTACTGCGACGAGCGCTTTGGCGAACAATGGCACCTGTCGCCGGAGCAG
>WNEZ01000658.1_pt1 | contig 27891 bp, 25 predicted proteins | sample 5400521 | NCBI WGS metagenome assembly WNEZ01 (sample SAMN13153339, study PRJNA577476) | soil metagenome | isolation source: 120 cm saprolite under Douglas fir tree site 2 hole 1 replicate 1 | place: USA:California | collected 2015-04-18
GCCTGATTGCGTGTGGGAGCCTGAAGGGTTATCTGATAGCTGATTGGCTGCGAATACGCTTCGAATTGGGTCGAGTTGGTGGTAATTGTGATCTGATTTGGATAGACATAGACAGGGATTGCCGGAGCGACCAGATTGCCCCTGGCATACAAACCAACGGACGCTTGAAACGGAGCACAGGTTGCAGGGTTAAAATTGAAGCACCAGACCCAGTACGGTGCATACACGGGATAGCTGCCCGACGCCGTGGCGGTACCGCACGAGTTGTCGATCTGACATACCTGGTTAAGGACGTTCGGGTCCCAACCCGGCCCGCACTCATCCTCTCTAACGGTATATGGACCACAGTCAAAGGTGACCGTGAACGTCTGCGTGCTGCCTCCGATGATCTGATTCCTATCAACGGATATGCTTTGCGCATCCGCAACCCTGGCACCGAGGATTGCCACAACGAAACATGCGGAGGCGATGAGAATCCAACGCGAGAGCAAGCGGAGTGAAAACGCACGAGCAAGTATTCGACTCACAGACACACCTCCCAAATCACCGAGTAGATGATGACGCAGGTTCGCGCATGGGCCCACTCGGGCCACAAGACAGATAGGTATGGAGCAGGCTGATCTTACAAATGCCGTCTACTGGACTGGAGGCGCATTGTATACATTAATGGAAATACTCTGTCAGGTTATAAATTGTAAATATATATTCACAGAATAATCTATTACCCTTTGAAAGAGGGCGTAAGGCTTGGGTGAGCATTACTTGTTAAGCGGGATGTTCAGTTCAGGGGAAAGCTGGCAAGGATCGGGGGGTACGGCTCCGCGGCGGTGGCGCGGCACTCGCCGCAGCGCTGCCGTCGCACCTGCTGCATGGCGCGCAACAATCTCGGGTTTGACGATTGGACGGATTTCGGGCCTATGCTATAAAGAAGGGCCGGTCAGTCCGGATACCTGTGCCCTTTATCAACTTTCCCGCTCGCGAAATTAATTGTAAGTTGGTGTACTACGGTCCAGGTCTGGGCGGAAAAACCGCCAACCTGCAGTGGATTTACGACCACACAGGGACCGCTCAGAAGGGCAAGATGATCTCTTTGGCGACGGAGACCGACCGCACATTATTCTTCGATTTTCTTCCCATCGATCTCGGCACCGTGCGCGGATTCAAGACGCGAATTCATCTTTATACCGTGCCTGGACAAGTCTTTTACGAAGCCAGCCGCAAGCTGATCTTGAAAGGCGCTGACGGCGTCGTATTCGTGGCGGATTCGCAGGAAGAGCGGCTGGACGCGAACCTGGAAACACTGGACAACCTGCGCGAGCACCTGAAGGAACACAAGCTCGACTTCAAAACCATCCCCTACGTGCTGCAGCTCAACAAGCGCGACCTCCCGGGAGTTCTTCCCATGGCAGAGCTGGCAAAGCAACTGCAGGTCAAAGGCGAACCGGTCACGGAAGCCGTCGCGGTAACCGGCCAGGGCGTCTTCGAAACGCTGCGCGAAGTCGCCAAGTTGGTCCTCGCCGAGTTGAAAAAAGGCGCTTAGCTGTTCGACCTTCAGTATCCCCGGCGGGCCAAATTCCAGAAGCGAAACCGCGTGTGCGAAAGAACGGTTCAACCCTGTCCTGAAGCGCAGTGTCATACTCCGCTACGCCGAAATACTTTTTCCGATTGCAGCGCCGCGCCAGACTTATAATTGCTTGACGGGCCCCCAAACAGACCCGCCATTCAGAACCAGCCATGAGTTCAACACCTCCGGCTACATTCGCGCCACCGTTGGATCCGTCGGCGGAAAAACGTCTTGCCGAGGTAAAGGAACAACTTCGAAAGCTGGAACGGCGCGACTGGTGGCTGTGGAGCACGGCGATCATCGTGATGTTGTTGCTCACGTTCGCCGTTTTCTCGATGAGCTTTCCGGGGCTGGCCAAAGTTGACGACCCGTTCTTCCAATTCAGCCTGAATCAGTCCGTACGGGGGCTGATTGGACTGGTCTTGCTGTTCAATACGTACACCATCTACCAGCAAGTCGCGGTCAAGCGATTGCGGCGGCAGTTCTCCGAGCAACTGGATGAAATGCGGGTCCTGCAGATCCGCGCGGAGGAATTCCACCGCATGGCGCTCGTCGATCCTCTCACCGGGCTGTACAACCGCCGTGTCGCCGAAGAGCGGCTCGCATCGGAGGCCTCCCGGTCGCAACGCTACGGCCACCCACTGGCGGTGGTATCTTTCGACCTCGACAAATTCAAGGAGATCAACGATACGTACGGCCACCTCGCCGGGGATCAAGTCCTGAAGGAATTCGCCGGGCGCCTCGGTCAAGCAATTCGTATGTCGGACTTCGCCGCGCGCATGGGTGGCGACGAATTTCTGGTGCTACTCCCCGAATGTTCAACGAATCAAGTGGAGGCTTTCCTGGCGAGGTTGCGGCACATAGAGGCCGATTGCGGCGGGCAGAAGATACCTATCCGCTTCTCCGCCGGATGGGTTGGATACGAACGGGGCGAAACCACGGAACAATTTCTCGATCGCGCGGACCGTACCCTCTATGCGGACAAACGCGCGAGGAAAGGACGTGTCAAAGAGCCCTTACCTGTGGTCTGAACGCTCTCGGAAACTTTCCTCGCAATATGTGGATCCCTAGACAACCAATTCAGGAACTTCCATCTGGCCGGTGCCGAACGCAATAGAAAAGGCTCGAACAACAGCGGGGTCGAATTCGGTGCCCGTACCTTTGAGAATGATTTCCTTGGCTTCGAAAGGCGTGATGGCTTTGCGGTACGGGCGATCGCTCGTCAATGCGTCGTAGACGTCAGCGACAGTAATGATGCGCGACCCTAGCGGAATTTCTTCCCCTCGAGCCGGGTTATAGCCCGAACCATCGAACTTGTCGTGATGCGCCAGGATGATGGGAATAATCCGGCTGAGCGCGCCCCCAACAGGCTGCAGGATCTCCCCTCCCTTCGCAACGTGCTTCCGCATCTCTTCGGTTTCATCTCCGGTGAGTCGCGACGCTTTGTACAGAAGGTCCCGGCTGATATCGAGCTTGCCGATGTCGTGAAGAAGGGACGCGGCGCGAACATCCTCGATGCGCTCCTGATCCAGACCCATTTCCACGGCAATCTTCGAAGCATAAATGGAGACGCGATAGGAATGGTTCTGCGTGTATTGGTCCTTGGAGATGAATTGGCGCAGGATAACCAGCAGGCCGTTGTAGGTTTCACGCAACTCGCGGACCTTCGCTTGCATGTTGTCGTATAGAGTGCCCATCGCGTAGGCCATCACCAACAACGTTCCGCCCCAGACGGCGATGTCAAACCACTTGCTGTCCGCCAGCGTGACCCCTGTGCGCGCAACGAACATGTCGGGATTGAAATACGTCACTAACACGACGAGGCAACAGCTTGCCAACGCCGTGAGCGTGGCGTGCCGCCGGCCATAAAAGTAGGCAGAAAAGATCGTAGGAAGAACATAGAAGCCAAGAACCACGCGGTGCATGCTCACCATGTAATTGAGCAACATCGCTATGAGGAACAAAGAAAGAAGCAGCCACAGCTCCCCATTGACTTCCTTTATGCGGCGCAACCAACTTGAATGCATATTGGCTTCTCCTGTCAGTAAATCTTTTAGATCAGTGGTGATGGCCTTGTGCCCTCAAGTGCGATAGCAAAAGAAAACAAAAGAGATAGTGAATACCTGGACTAGAGGAAGCGCTACGCATGTCAGGAAGCCAGCGGCCAAGAAATCACCGCGTCATAATGATCCAACAGAGGAGGGCTTCGACGCAATCATTCCCGAAATGGAACGTGCCCAGCTGTAACACAGTACTTTGGGAGCACAAATAAAAAGGGAGGTGAAAACCTGATGGTCGTCACCTCCCGGGGTGGGGTGGGGTGTTGCTGGGTAAAGCCGTCAATAAGACTGAATGATTTAGATCTCTACCTCTTTGGGGCGGCTGCAGTGTTTCGCATCATGGAAGCCACCGCCTGGAACAACCTCATATGCACCAAATAACACAAGCCTCAAGCCCGTGTCAACAACCAAATTCGCCCCTTCAAAAGGGCCCTACTTTGCGTAAAAACGGGCCCCTTCACCGGCTGTAAACCCAATTCGCGAACCGGCGAGCCGCTTCGTGCGCTGAAATCGATAGGTTGCGATTTCAGGTGAGTGGGGAGGCACGCGCCGTGGCGCGGTCGAGCGCTTCCCGGACTCGGCGGCAGAGCACTCCCGGGCTGTAGGGCTTTCGCAGGACAGCGATGCCGCGCTCGACCATCTCGGTCAATGCAGCCGTTTCATTGCTGTAGCCGGTGGCAAAGACCACGGGAACACCAGGCTTCATGGCTTTGATGATTTCATAGGTTTCCGGTCCATTACGACGCGGCATGATTACGTCCAACAGGACCAGGGCAATGGAGTCGCGGTGAGTTGCAAACATTCCAACGGCCTCTTCGCCGTCATGAGCGACAAGTATTTCGTAGCCCAACGATTCCAGCGTGGCGCGCGCCATCTCACGGATGCCCTCATGATCCTCGGCAATCAGGATGGTTTCCGTACCACCGCGGACCGGCTGATCCATAAGGACAGGCGGCGCGGGGCTGGCAGGCGTCGCATTTTCGCTCACGGGAAGAAAGATGTGAAACGTGCTTCCCCGGTCTGGCTCGCTTTCCACTTGAATGAAACCGCTATGCTGTTTCACGATGCCATAAACAGTAGCTAATCCCAGCCCTGTGCCCTTCCCTGTTCCCTTGGTCGTGAAAAAGGGTTCAAAAATCCGTTCGCGAACGCCCGCGTCCATGCCGGTCCCCGTGTCGCTGACGGAAAGCTTGGCAAAACGTCCGGGCTGGAGTACTGCGTCACGGCGGCATTCCTCTTTGGAGAATTCGGCGTTGTGCGTCGTGATGGAAAGGCGTCCGCCCTTGGGCATGGCATCGCGGGCATTGATGCAAAGATTCATCAAGACTTGCTCGATCTGTGTGGGATCCACGCGTACGACGGCCAAGTCGTTCTCCAAGACGGTGTGGATTTCAACATCTTTGCCGATCACTCCGCCGAGCAAGGTCAGGACGTCCCGCACCGATTGGTTGAGGCTGAGATTCCGGGGCTCCAGAATCTGCCGCCGGGAGAAGGCGAGCAACTGGCGGATCAACGCCGTGACGCGGTCGCACTGCACGTGGATCTTCTTGAAGTAGGCGGCATATGGCGCATCGCTTGAGGCAGCCTGCTCCTCTCCGAGTTCCGCCCAACCCAGGATGGCGCCGATCACATTATTAAAGTCATGCGCGATGCCCCCGGCGAGCTGACCGATGGCCTCGAATTTCTGCGCATGCCGGAGCTGTTGCTCGAGAGAACGGCGCTCGGTAATGTCCCGTGAAACGGTGGCAACGAACCGCGGTTCGCCCGTTTTAGGGTCCTTCACCAGGAAGCCGACATAATCCATGGGAAGCGCCTGGCCCGTCAGATGATGACAGAACCGCAGCTCGCCCTTCCACTGCCCGCAGGAGAGAATCGTGGGAAGGACAGTGTCCCGCATCAACGAAATGTCGTCGGGAGCAACGTACTCGTGGAGGGGCGCGCCCTTTAACGCGCCGGCGTCGTCCATGCCGAGTAAGGCGCGGCCAGCCGGGTTGACGTACACAACGTTGCCCTGGAGATCTCTCACGCCGATGAAGTCGCGGCTGTTCTCCACGAGGGTAAAGAACTTTTGCATTTCCTCATCGACGCGCTTACGTTCGGTAACGTCTTGCGCCACGACGAGTGCGGAGGCACGTCCGGAATATTCCATGGAGTGCAGAAAAATCTCCACGTCGATGATGGATCCGTCCCTCAGGCGATGATGCCACGGTCCGGCAGTTTTCTCGCGAAAAGAGCCATCGTGAAACATCTTGAGCAACCTGGGAATTTCCTCGGCAGGGTGAAGGTCACTGGCGCTCATCCGCAAAAATTCGATCCGTTCGTATCCATAGTGGTGAATGGCGGCATCATTGACCTGGAGAAATTGCAGGCTTTCCTTTTCAAACACCCACATGGGGAGCGGGTTATGTGCGAAGAGGAATAGAGAATTGGACTCGCTCTGGCGGAGAGCCTCGACCATAAAGGCGCGGGCGTCGCGGAATGTTTTTTCTTCGAGGGCGCGCGCGACAACGATGGGAAGGCGCGCCAGATGATCCTTCAGCACGTAATCGGTGACGCCTTGCCTGATGCATTCGACGGCAATTTCTTCGCCCAGCGTACCCGTGACCAAAATGAAAGGCGCCTCGCTCCCCGACTTGCGAATCACAGTCAGGGCATCCATGCCGGTCCAGCCCGGAAGGCGGTAATCGGCCAGGACGATGTCGTAATGAAAGCGCTGCAGGTGATCGAGAAATTCCTCAAGCGTGCCCACAATATGCGGACGGCACTGGAATCCCGCCCGCTGAAGTTCATGGAGGTTTAGTTCCGCGTCGGCCATGGTGTGTTCGATGACCATGACGCGGAGCGGCGTCGACATATTCCAAGCTGTAACGAGGGGTGCGTGGGAGGCCGTCTGGCTCATCCGGTCTTCTCCGCAACGGCTTTGAGGGTGTGCCGAGGAGGCCCTTGATTGAAAACCAGCCAGTAAAGACCCAAAGTATGTGTGGCCTCCCGGAACTGCACGAAGTCCACTGGCTTTTGAATGTAGCTGTTCACACCAAGGTCATAGCTCTTCGCGACGTCCTTTTCTTCTTTGGAAGACGTGAGAATGATCACAGGTATGGCGCGTGTGCGGGGATCATCCCTCAGTGTGCGGAGGACGGAAGGTCCATTGATCTTTGGCGTCACCCGAATCAACAGAATCGCCGTAGCCGCGGATACGCAAGCAGTGAACGCCTTAACCGCGCCCGAAAGCCAATAGGCCGGAAACCAGATCGTCCAGATTTCCATGAGGTGCGTTGTGCCGCAGGCCACGATGAACACCCCGAAGCACAGGAACATCCAACTGAACGGGATGTCGCGGCGCTTGCGGATGAAATACACCAGCGTCACCGGGATCGTGAGATACGAAATGGCGATCAGGGCGTCCGAGACAACGTGCAACTCGACGAGCCCGGGTGTCCACAGGTAGCAGTATCCGTGCGGCAAGAAGCCACCAGACATCATCAGGTGCCGCAAGGACTCCATTCGATCTCCCGTTCGCTAAAGTTCAGACACTGTGGGACTAATCGTCCAGATGCTCCTGTACGAGAGGTCCGGACACAGCTTTCCATGGGAATATCGGCAAAATGAGGCCATCCCTTCAACAAAAAAACAGATGAATTCGTAATCGGGGAGGTTTAGGCGTGCGTCGTGTGTTTCATGGAGACTGGCGCCGCGGCGTGGGCTTGTTTATTCCGTTTCTGCTCATACATGAGCGCGTCGGCAAGCCTGAGCAATTCTTCGAGCGGCGGTTGGCGGACCGCCGGCACATCGGCGATGCCAACGCTCAGGGAGAGGCGCACGCGCGAGGCGGACAGCGCATTGGTGAAATCCACACGTTGCTGCAAACGCTTGCGGACCTGCAGGGCGGAGTCCTGGCACGCATCGGTCATCAGGACGCAGAATTCGTCGCCGCCAAGCCGCGCAAGAATATCGGATTGACGAAAGCAGGCGCGCAGGATGTTCGCCGTCCCGATCAACGCTTGGTTGCCCTCCAAATGGCCGTAGGTGTCGTTAATGGATTTCAGATCATCGAGGTCCAAATATACGAGTAAAGCCGAGCCCTTGCGGAGGATCAAGCGCAATTGTTGCTCGGCAAGCGCCAGAAAACCGCGGCGATTGTGCAAGCCGGTCAGGTCGTCGATCAAGGTGAGGCTTTGCAGCGTCCTCTGCAGGCGGTGGCGCTCAATGGCGTAACGCAACGAGCGCGCAAGGGCCGCGCTGTCGAGGCGCCCCTTCGCGAGGAAATCTTGGGCCCCTTGTTGAAGCGACTCGACTGCCAGCGACTCGCTTTCGGAGTCCGACAGGATCACCGTCGGCACGTGCGGCGCGGCAGATGCCGCTGCATGAACGATCGCGCGGCCCCGCGATTGGTCCGGCCCGATATCCAGGAGCAGGACGTCGGCGCCCTCTCGGGCAAGGCACTCGGCAGTGGGTTCGATGCCAAGAACATGTGTGATGCGGAACTGTTTGGATCCATTGGATTCGAGCATGTCGCGTAACCGGCGCGCCTCCCGAGCTTCACCGACCAGGAGAATGCGTATCGGCTCTCCGTTCATGGACACCTGATAACCTCGTGATTCCCTGCTCGGATTACGTGCATGGCCCCGCACGTCATAATGAGCCGCGGCAATTCAGGGCCTCGACACTTCCATAGGCAAACCGCACCAGTCTCACAGCAGCGCAGCCCAACTTGGGAATCACCTTTCTGAAAGGGGTAGTTCGAGTGTCGTCTAACCGTAGAAACATGTCAAGAACAGTGACAGGAGGCGGTGTGTCGAATGCAACATTCCTGCTGATGAAGCATCCCACGGGTGCGGTCCCTCGAGGCGGGATTGGAGCCTCCCAAGAAAGAAGTCAGCTTCGCTCGTCAATCGAAGGGTAGGGTCGCAGGTCGTGTCCGAGGTAAACCTGACGAGGCCGGGCGATCTTCTGTTCTGAGTCGAGCAACATCTCTTCCCACTGAGCGATCCATCCGCTGGTGCGCGGGATCGCGAACAGGACCGGGAACATCGTCACCGGGAAGCCCATGGATTGGTAGATGAGGCCGGTATAGAAGTCCACATTGGGATAGAGCTTGCGCGAGACGAAGTAGTCGTCTTCGAGGGCGATGCGTTCGCATTCCAGCGCGATATTCAACAGCGGGTTGCGCCCCATGATTTCGAACACGCCGTCGGCCACATGCTTGATGATGCGCGCCCGCGGATCGTAGTTCTTGTAAACGCGGTGGCCGAAGCCCATCAGTTTCGTTTCGCCGGCCTTCACGCGCTTAATGAACGCGGGCACGTTGGCGATTGAGCCGATTTCCATCAGCATGCGAAGCACTTCTTCGTTGGCGCCGCCGTGCAGCGGGCCGTACAGCGCGGCAGTGGCCGCGGCGGTCGCTGAGAACGGGTCCACGTGGGAACTGCCGACGCACCGCATCGCGCTGGTCGAACAATTCTGCTCGTGGTCGGCATGCAGGATGAACAGCACGTCCAGCGCGCGCTCCAGCGTCGGGTTGGGACGGTACTTGAGCTCGGACGTCTTAAACAGCATGTTCAAAAAATTCCCCGGATAGCTCAGTTCGTTGTCTGGATACGCAAATGGCATTCCCAGGCTGTGCCGGTAGGAAAATGCAGCCAGCGTCGGCATTTTTCCAATCAGCCGGTAGGTCTGCTTGCGGCGCGATTCCTTGTTGAAGATGTCCTTCGCCTCGGGATAGAACGTCGAAAGCGCCGCGATGGCGGAAATCATCATGCCCATCGGGTGAGCGTCGTAGTGAAAGCCATCCAGGAATTTCTTGACCGACTCGTGGATGAACGTATGGTGCGTGATGTGGTAGGTCCACTCATCGAGCTGGGAGCGATTGGGAAGCTCCCCGTACAAAATCAAGTAGGCTGTCTCGAGGTAAGTGCTTTTCTCCGCCAGCTCCTCGATGGAATATCCGCGATATCGCAGGATGCCTTTATCGCCGTCAATGTAGGTGATCTTGCTATGGCACAGGGCCGTATTGCTGAAGGCCGGGTCATAGCTCATCATCCCGAAATCATCCGGCTTTACCTTAATTTGGCGCAGATCGATGGCGTGGATCGTGTCGTTGGTGACGGGAAGTTCGTAGGTCTTTCCCGTCCGGTTATCGGTGACGGTGACCGTGTCCCGGGTCATGGGGGTAGCCCTCTCGGCAGCAGCTGGCTGCGTTTCTGGTTTGACTGGATTCATTATCGCTTCCGCATCAACAGATATCGGCCCACAGGGAATTTACACTAACTTTGGATTTTCCGGGAGTGGTATCCATCTGAATTCCTTGCGCCGCGCCCGGAGGGCAATGCCTATCTTGAAACGGAGCCAATGGGGAAACGGTTGCGACGAAAAACGACTCATTGCATCTAAAGTATTGTACGAAGCATAAAAACTACCTTCAAAAAAAGTGGCCCTGGAGGTTGCGCCGTGATCCAGACGATTCGTTCAGATCAGCGCTATCACGCTGAAACAGATTGGCTTAATACGCGCTGGCATTTCTCCTTCGACCACTACTACGACCCGGCAAACATGAATTTTGGCCCTCTGCGCGTTTTCAACGACGACATCGTGGCTCCCGCCGGCGGATTTCCCTTCCACGCGCATCGCGAGATGGAAATCATCACCTACATCATCGAAGGCGCCATCGAACATCGCGACGACATGGGCAACGTAGGCGTCATCCGCCCAGGCGAGATTCAGCGGATGAGTGCGGGGACCGGGGTGCGCCACTCCGAATACAATCCTTCGAAGAAAGATCCCGTGCACCTGTTGCAACTCTGGATCATGCCTTCGGTCCAGCATCTGAAGCCATCCTGGGAGCAGAAGAGTTTTTCCCTGGCCGACCGTTCCGGTAAATTATTGCCGATTGCCGTGCCCGTCGGAAGCAATGGCTTGCCCGAAGCGAATTCCGCAAGGGGGGCGGTTCAAATTCATCAGGACGCGAAGATCTACACTTCGCTTCTCACCCCCGGCCAATCCAACACACACCCGCTTGCCCAAGGTCGGCGCGCCTACATCTTCGTAATCGGCGGCAATCTGAAACTCAACGGCGACACGCTCGGTCCGGGTGACCAGGCACGCATCACGGGTGAACGCGAACTGCAACTCGCTGCCGCCTCGGAATCAGGCGCCGCAGCGGATTTCCTTCTCCTCGATCTGCCGTAAGCGCAAACGTAAAATCTTCAGCTCGCTTCTCCGCGTTCTCTGTGGCCTTTCTCTGCGTCCTCTGTGTTAAAGCCCTTTCCGAAAAGCATTCGGCACAGAGCGCACGGTGAACACAGAGAAACGCGGACTAGGTTTCCAGTTTGTAGCGTGTTGCCGCCAAGCGGTAGAGCTTCTGCCAAAGCGTGCGATTTACAGTTACGACGATGATCGACATCACCAGCGTCGCCGCCAGCAGCAACGGAAAATTCCCCGTGTCGGTCGCGCGGCTGATCGTCGCACCTAAACCCCGCGCCGAAAGCGTCTGCCCCTGGAAATGAAAATATTCCGCGACGATGCTGGCGTTCCATGCGCCTCCCGAAGCCGTCAGCATCCCTGTGACCAGATAGGGAAAAATCGCCGGCAGGATCAGGCGCCGCCAGCGCTCCCCGCGGTTGAAGCGGAAGACGGCTGAGGCTTCTTTCAAATCCGTGGGAATCGCCATCGCTCCCGCGATCACGTTGAACAGGATGTACCACTGCGTGCCGAGCAGCATCAAGGCCAGCGCGGCCAGGCCCATGCCCCCGCCTGCGCGAATCAGCGCGAGTAGCACGACCGGGAACAGCGCCGTGGCCGGGACCGATGCCGCAATTTGCACGAGCGGCTGTGCGATGCGCGCCACGCGCGGGCTTGTTCCAATCCATACGCCCACGGGCACGGCCCAAAGAGCGCCGAGCGCCAACGCGGCGTTCACGCGAAGAAACGTCAAGGCGGCATCGCGCGCCAGCACGGCAAAATCGCGCGGCGCAATCTGCGCGAGCGTAACAATCGCGCGCAACGCGAACCAGCCAAGCACGGCCAGCACGGCGCCCGCCACCGCACGCATCAGCCATTTTCTCAGGCTTGCGCCCCGTGACGGCGTCTGCAAATCAACCGCCGTTTTCCGCGCAAACACCATCGTGATGCGCTCGCCCAGTGGATGTATCGCAAAACGATATAACTTCGAGACAATTCCGGAGCGGCGCAGCACCGTCAGCGCAAAGGACGCCGGAGCCGCCGTGCCCTCGACCGTTTCGAACTTGAATTTATCCGCCCAGGCGATCACCGGCCGCCACACGAACTGATCGAGCAGGACGATGACGGCGATCATGGCCGCCATTCCCCACACAATTTCGCGCATGTCCCCGCTGCTGGCCGCGATCTGCAAATAGGACCCCAGGCCCGGCAAGCGAAAATCGCGCGCGCCGAGGACGAACATTTCGCAGGCCATCAGGAAAAACCAGCCGCCCGCAACCGACATCATCGAATTCCAGACAAGACCAATCGCCGCGTAGGGCAGTTCGAGCTCCACGAAGCGCTGCCAGGCGCTGAAGCGGTACAAGCGCGCGGCCTCGTCGAGTTCGCGCGGAATCGCCTTGATCGAAGCGTAGAAACTAAACGCGATGTTCCATGCCTGCCCGGTGAAAATCAGCAGGACGGAGCCAAGTTCGAGTCCCAGTTGCCGCCGCGGAAACAACGCGACCATCGCCACCATCACACCGGGAAGAAAACTCAGCACCGGGATCGATTGCAGGATATCGAGCAGCGGGAGCAACACGCGCGCCGCCCGCTCGGACTTCGCCGCTGCGAAACCGTAGGCCAGCGCAAACGACAGCGCCAAGACGTACGCCGCCCCGATACGGACCAGCGAATACGCGGCATAGAGCGGAAGCACCCGGGGATTGGTGGAAATCTGCGCCACCGGCGTGAACGGCGCAAACCAAGCGCGCCCAGACAGGAGTATTGCGTAGAGGATTGCCAGCACCCCCGCGAATACGGCTACATCCGCCGCGAACGAGCTTTTCCATCGGGCGCGCTCGATGATGGCGCGCAGAACTGCGTGGTGAGTGATGGGCAGAGCGGGTTTCATGTGCGCGGGGATCTGCCGGGAGTCAAGGCTCCGTCCGGCTCAGCCGGCCCGTGACGGAGTCGTAGTCGAACAGTTCCGCGTAGCGGCCCCATTGGATCGCCGTATCGAGCTGCCGCCGCGCCTCGTCGTCGCTGAAGTGTTCATCGAGCACGTCGTGGAAAAATTCGGCCGGCAATGCGCCGTCCGCTTTCGCGCGCAAGGCCGAATCCATCTGCTGCAGCAAGTGAACGTGAGCCAGCACGGCCGTGCGAAAGAGTTGCTTGCGTTGTTGAATGTCCGCCGCGGCGAACGCTCGCCCTTCCGCGGTGATCTCCGCATCGCCTTCCTCAACGCGCAAAAATCCGAGCATTGCGGCGGACTCAACGATCGGGAGGAGATCATCAACTTCCAGCTTCAACTCTCCTGCCAGCCGGTGCAGATCCTCGCGTCCGTCGCGGTCCGCCAGGATTTCGAGCAGTCCCGCGATTCCGCCCGCGCGAGCGTGCGGCAGCATGGGATACTTTTGCACGGGAGCCGCGTGCGCGGATGGAGGCGCGCCCGGAGCGCTCGGCACCGACGGCGGGACATGCTGGAGGTCAGGCTGCGTCAGCACCTGATAAATGTGGTCCACCAGGGCCACAAATCGTTCCGACTTGCGGTCGCGCGGCTGCACCAGCGCAATCTCGAAATCCTCGCGGATTCGCGCCGGATTGCGGGCCAGCACGATCACGCGGTCCGCCAGAACGACAGCTTCCTCGATATTGTGCGTGACGAGGAAGATCGCGCGCGTGGGAATCTTTCGATCGTGCCACAGTTCGAGCAATTCGCCGCGCAGCGTCTCCGCCGTCAGCACGTCCAGCGCGGAGAACGGCTCGTCCATGAACAGCACTTCCGGCTCGATCACCAGTGCCCGCGCGAATCCCACGCGTTGTTTCATTCCGCCGGAAAGCTCTTTCGGATACGCGTTTTCAAAACCATCGAGACCCACGGCGTCCAGGATATGCACCGCGCGCTTCTGGCGCTCAACAGTTGCCACGCCGCGCGCCTCAAGCGGCGCCTCGACGTTCTGCAGTACGGTCAGCCAGGGAAATAGAGCGAAGCTCTGGAAGACGATTCCGACGTTCGGTTGCTCTCCGTCGAGCGGGCGGCCGTGCCAGAGCACCTGCCCCGCGGAGGGCCGCGCGAGGCCCGTCAGCATCCGCAGCAGCGTGGATTTTCCGCAGCCCGAGGGCCCCAAGAGCGCCACAATTTTCCCCGGCATGATTTGGATGTTGGTGGGAGAGACGACTTCGATGTGGCCGCCGTCCGGCTGCACGTAGAACTTCTCGAGGCCCCGCCCTTCAAGGATCGCCGCGCCGTCTTCGGTTTTGACGGCGGGCGCGAGCGTTACCCGGCTGTTGTCGATTTCCGGCACGCGCGCATTATGAACGATTCGGCCGCGCCTCGAAAGGCTGAAAACGCGGCCAGCGGGCCCGTTTGGAAATCACGCACGCCCGTTTAGGGGACGTCGGACCCGCTCGCCGAAAAGCTCTCCGCAAGCCCAGTGGCCTTGACGGGCGCGAGCATGCTGACGATAACAGCGACTACAAAGTTGAGGCACAGGGACAAAAAGCCGGCGTTCAGCCCACCGATTGGGTCCCTGTTGGTGAGGATCAAAAAAGCGGTTCCGGAAACCCCGACAATCATTCCAGTAAAGACGCCCACCATCGTGACGCGCTTCCAAAAAAGACCGAGCACAACGCCGGGAAAGAATTGAGTCACGCCGGCATATCCCAGCAGCAACAGGGACACTAGAGTCGTCGAGCTGTAAATGGCGAAATACAGGCTGATGAGGCTGAGCGCCACGACCATTATCCTGGCCAACTTCGCTACCTGATCATCCGTCATCGCCGTTGCGAAGATGGGCCGGTACAGATTTTTGGCAAATAATGTCGATGCGGTAAGGATGAGAACGGATGCAGGCACCATTGCTGTGAGAGCGCCCGCCCCTCCGACCACACCGAGCATCCAGGCCGGAAAGGTCTTGCGCACGAGGGTCAACATGGAAAGGTCGCCATTGCTGAGGCCGGGAACGGCCAGAAACGCGGCGAATCCGGTGAACATTATGAATGCGAGAGAGAGACCGTACAGAGGCATTACGACGGTGTTACGGCGCAGCGTGTCGGCGCTCTTGGCGGTAAAGCTTGCCCCGAACGCGTGAGGCCACATGTAGAATCCAAGCGCAGTCAACAAGACAGTCGAAATGTACCAGGCGTGGCCCAAGTTGTTCGTGGCGCCAGGCATCACCAAGTGGGCAGGCTTGACGCGGGCCACTGCGGCGAACATCTGACCGATCCCACCGAAGTAAATGTGCGGCACATAGATGCCAATCGACACGGCAGCAAGCAGCATCAGAAAGTCTTTCAGGACGCTGACCCAAGCGACAGCCCGTATTCCGCTAACAAAAACGAACCCTGCCAGGAGCGCGACGGCGATCATCATTGCGCGGGTGCGGCCAATGCCGCCAAAGCTCGAGACTTCAACGATAATTCCGAGTCCGGTAAGTTGAAGCTGAAGGTACGGAATGATGAACGCGACCCCGACCACCGATACAAATGCGGCCAGGTACTTGCTGCGGTACTGCGTCAGAAAGAAATCCGGTTGCGTCTGCAGCCCATGTTCGCGGCCCAAATCCCAGATGGGCGGCAGAATGAAAAATGCCACTACGTTTGCCAGGGCCAGGTAGGCCAGAATGTACAGCGCCGGCCCGCCGCGAGAGTACGCCCAGCCACTCGCCCCGAGGAATGAAAATGTGGTGTAGATTTCGCCTGCCATCAGCAGCCACATGAGAATCGGCCCAAAGCCTCTGCCGCCCACAGTCCATTGTTCCAGGCTCATCTTGTGGTGCGTGCCAGCGTAGAAGCCAATCGCGGAACCTAACCCAACGATGGTGAAGATTACCGACAGAGCGATCGCATTAGGGCTCATTATGACCGGCTCTCACCGTGGCGGGGCCCAGAGGTCTTAGAAGTCCGCGACGCCTCCAGACGATACATGCCTCCGATGCACATTGACGTAAGCACGATCCACGAGAGCAGCCAGAAAATGTTGAAGGGGATGCCGACGATCATCGGATATACGCGGTCCCAGGCGGACACGGAAAAGCACATCGCGATGAATGGAATCAGCTCCAGGAAGATCGCCCCGAACGAAGGTCTTCTCATGTGGAAATCTCCTGACAAGCGCGGTCTACGCTGCTGTGCCGCTAGATAAGAGCGGCCCGCATTGTCGCATAATTCCTCAAATGGTTGAAATGGCTTGGTCGCCACTGACACAGTAGCGAGCGAATGGGCGTCCACTCGGAATTAAGATACTGCCGGGAAAGAGGAGTCGACAATCACGTAGCTCAAAAGTTCGCGGAAGATCTGGTCGCGGAGCTGCCAACTGTTTTCGCGAGACACCTTTGAACGATTCGAAGGCGCGCCGGTTCTCAAAGATCACCTAAAAAACTTACTCTTGATGGGACAAACGAAACGAGCCCGCGCCTCAGAAGCACGCTTGGCTCCCGAGGTTCGCGGGCTCGTTCGCACTTTACTCTCAAATCCGAATCAGGCTTTTGCCGCCGTTGCGCCTTGAGAACTCATCTGTTTCATGAACTGGCGCATGGCAGCCAGATGACCAGGTGAACGGCTTTCGATCCAGGCCTCGTAGCGCTGCGCGGCTTTTTCCATGTTTGCGAGGAACAGCTTATTCGCGAACCTCTCCCGGCCCTGCGGGACGATGGCCTTGGCGAGCTCCCAGACCCCGAAAAATTCGCCGCTCGTCTGAAAGAAGAGGTCCTCGTGGAGCAGTCCGTAGTTGAGCAATGTGCAGGCTTGCTCCCAATAACTGAGCACCATCATCGCCAGCGCACCGTTCTCCGTGCCGGGCGCCGCGATGCGCATGGAGTCGTCGAAATTCTGCACGTGGTAGTTCTTGAAGTACCAATCGCGAGCCTGGCGGAGCTTGGCCTCGCGCCGCATCTCAAAGACTTGCAGGTGAAGTTGCGCTTGCTCGTGCGTCGGTTTTGTTTCCATGGTTCCTCGTCTCCTTTTTTGTGTGGTTTTTCTGAATCAACTACACTGAGCTTAGGGCTGCTTTTTCACTTCTTTCTGTACGTCCTCCGAGACTATGTCTTGCTCCTCTCACTGCGCCGTCGCTTGCCGCGCACGAGAGGCCTCCGCCTGCTTGCGCACGCGCTCGTGGATGTGGCTCCAACCGGACGACACTCCTTTTCTGTGATCCTCCTGGATCAATCCGAGCGCCGTGTGCTGGAACTTGATCAGCGTTCCACCGTCGGACTCAGTCAAGCGGTACTGCACATTCGAGACGACCGGATAGGACATGAACAATGGCCCGCTGATTTCGAGCAGCGTCGGACGCTTGATGGCCTGTACGTGTCCCCAGAAATGACCGTTGCCATCGCCCAAATCGCGGTACCACCTTCCTCCCGGCCACGGCTCAATCTTCATGGGCATCGGTGAGCCGTCCATGACTTCATTGTGCGGCCCGAGCTGTTCGAGCAGCGCGGCGAAGGTAACATCCAGTGGCGCACGGACATGGATTTCCTGCGTAACATTCAGCGTCAAATTCTCAATGCTTTGTGCTGTCGGAATCATGGTTCCTCCTTGAGTTCGAGTCCGGCCGGACTTTCTTCATCTTCGCCTCGGCTCGTTCCTTGATGCGATTCAACTGCTGCTGCCAGTAGCGCTCAAATGTTCTGGTCCACTCGTGAAGTGGGCGGATCGCCCCGGCGTTGGTTCGATAGAGCTTCCGGCGGCCCTCGCGGCGCACGTGAACCAGGCCCACGTTTCGCAGAACGCGGAGGTGCTTTGATACGGATGGCTGCCCCAGGGCTAGGGTTGCCACAATGTCACCGACCGGGCGCTCCCGCAGCGCCAGAAAGTTCAATATTTCCCGCCGGCGGGGCTCGGCGACCGCGTTGAAGGCATCCGAAGTAGTAGCTGCCCGTGCCATGGGCCCACATTACATTCCCATATAAGTATATGTCAAGGGCTTTTTTTCTCCCTCACCAGCCCTCCTCCCTCCCTCGGGGCTACCAGGCGTGCGTGATAGAATCGCGGCCACTGTGTCGCCGTCGGCATCACCGGACAAATCGACGGTTGGGGACTGCCTGCTGGGCGCGACTCTCTTTTTCGCTACCGCTGCTGTCGTCCTGTGGCAGAACCTCCGGCTCGGGATTCTCTGGGATCTCAGTTACATTTTGGAAAATTCGTACCGTATTTCGCTGGGTGATGTTCCCTACCGCGATTTTCCTTTGCCCTTCGCGCCCTTGACGTTTTTGGCGCAAGCCGCGCTCATCAAATTAACGGGCCGCGTTTTCTTTCACCATGTGATCTACGCCGCGGCTGCCGGCGGCCTGGCAACTGTTCTTACATGGCGCATCCTTTTGCACCTCCTGCATCAAAAAGTCGCCTCCGCGCGGCTCATGGCATTTTTGCTAACCGTTCCACTCGTTTTCCTGGGAATCTACTCTGTCTTTCCGCACCCCTTTTATGATTGCGACTGCACCCTGTCTATTCTATTGGCCATCTTTCTGCTCCTGCAGTTGCAGCATAAGAATTTTCCTCCGTTCAGGGCTTTCTTCACCGGAGCCATCGTCGTCGTTCCGCTGTTCGTCAAGCAGAATGCCGGACTGGCCTTTTTGGTGGCAACAGTCTCATCTCTCGCCGCCCTGGTGGCGCTCGCGAAGTGGTATCGCCGGCCCGTGCGTGGATACGCCTGGACACTCGCCGGGGCCGCGTTTGCATTGGCGCTGGCTGTGGCGCTCATTCATCTTACGGCTGGTTTGACCAATTATTGGCACTGGACCGTGCAATTCGCTGCGGCACGTCGCCTGCCTCCTCTCTCTACCCTTCTCGCGATCTACGAAGATCCCCAACTCCTCTGGCGAATAGGAGCCTTCCTGGGTGGAGCGCTTCTGTTGTCTTTGAACCGAAAGGCTCGCCCGGCGTTGGCGTTGCTGTCTACCTGTCTGCTGTCTCTGCCGTTTGCCTGGACATTGCTGGCGCTCTTGATCGAGACCGATCCATCGGACCGCGCGGATCAGCTCCTCGCGCTGTGGCCGTTCCTCGTGGTGGTCTCCTTGGTGTCCGCCTTGTGGAATTTCCGCCGCCCTGCCGGCGTCGCCCCAACCGGCGTAGCACTCCTCCTGCCATTTATACTGATCGCCACCGTGCACGGCGCTTTCCTTTCGCAACAAGTGTGGGGCTCCACATACGCACTGTGGCCCCTGTTCATGCTTCTTTGCGCCTGTACATTCTCCACCGTGTTCCCTGCAAGCACGCCGTTTGCATCGCACACCTTGCCGTTCATCGGCCGGGTTCCGGCATCGCTGGTGACCGTATCGCTGGTGAGCGTATCGCTGCTGGTCTCTGGCGGGTATTACGCGTGGAGCCACGAGCGGCTGAGCTACGCCAAACTTTCCGAAGGGGGGATGGTCCACTCTACCCTGCCGGAACTCGCCGGGTTGTCGGTTCGCGGCCCCTGGGTTCCCGAATTCGAACGCTTGGTGGCCTTCACCCGGCAGGAAATCCCCGTTGATGACGGCCTGATGTTGATTCCAGGCGAGGACCTCTTTTATTACGCTACTGGCAGGCGCCCGCAATTCCCCGTCCTCATGTTCGACCACACGGTCAATCCGTTCTCCCCGGAAGAAATCCAGCAGATCGCCCGCGCCCGCAATATCCGCTGGCTCATCGTCAAGAAAGACCTTCAGGTCAACGGAGAGCCGGTAGAGGACAAGGCCAGACTGCTTGCCTTGCTCCGCCAGGACTTCCAGCTCGTGCAGAATCTTGGCATATACGACGTCTACCGCAGAGAGGGATCGTTGTAGTTCACTCACTGGCTTTGCGTATTGCGCGGGCCGAAACGGATTCACTTCGAAGTGTGCGGCAGGCCCGGGCGGCGTCAGGCGCCGATCAAGCGGTACGATGGTCCGCGGTAGAATGGCGGACGTCGCTTCCGGCGACCATGTAGATCACATCTTCCGCGATATTGGTGGCGTGGTCGGCAACGCGTTCCAGATTCTTCGCCACCAGGATCAGCTCGAAGGCGGGGAACACGACCGCGGAGTCGCCCATCATGTAAGTTAACAGCTCGCGGAAGAGCTGGTCGCGGAGCTGGTCCACTTGGTCGTCGCGCGCGAGCACCGAGCGCGCCAACTCGACATCGCGTCGCACCAGCGAATCGAGGCTGTCGCGCATCATTTTTTCCGCAAGCTCGCCCATTCGCGGCAGGTCCACGTAGGGCTTTACGCGCGGATGACGCAGGATACGCTGCGCCGACTGCGCGATGTTGACCGCCTGGTCGCCAATGCGTTCCAGATCGTTATTGATGCGCGCTATGGCCAGCACGAAGCGAAGGTCCGCGGCCATGAGTTGCTGCAAGGCCAGCAACTGCACCACGCGGTCGTCGACCTCAATCTGTAGCTCGTTGATGGCGTTTTCTTCATCGAGCACGGCGAGAGCGAGCTTTTCATCCGCTTCAAGCACGGCGTGGACGCCCTGGTGTACGGAGCGCTCGGCAAGGCTCCCCATCCAGAGCAACCGCTCCTTCAATTCTTCGAGGTCGCGCTCAAAATGTCGTTCCATTCTTTACATCCTCTCCGCAACTGCAATGCGCACGCCCAACGTCCTCATCCGAACCGGCCGGTGATGTACGCCTCCGTGCGCGGGTCGGAAGGCGTGGTAAACATTTGCCCGGTCGGCGAGAACTCGATCAAGTCGCCGTTCAGCATGAACGCGGTGGAATCGCTGACACGCGCCGCCTGCTGCATGTTATGCGTAACGATCACCAGCGTGCAGGACGGTTTCAATTCGAACAGCAGCTCTTCAATCTTCGCCGTATTCACCGGGTCCAGCGCCGAGCATGGCTCGTCCAGAAGCAACACCTCGGGATCCACCGCCAGCGCCCGTGCGATACACAGCCGCTGCTGCTGCCCGCCTGACAGCGCATACGCTGATTTGTGCAGTTTGTCCTTCACTTCGTCCCAGAGCGCGGCGCGGCGCAGGCTCTTCTCGACAGCCTCGTCGAGGCGCCCTTTGTGCCCGTTGATGCGCAGGCCATAGGCCACGTTTTCATAAATCGACTTCGGGAAGGGATTCGGCTTCTGGAAGACCATTCCCACCAGGCGCCGCAGTTTCGTGACGTCCAACGTGAGAATGTTCACTTCGTCCAGCGCAATTTCCCCTTCCAAGCGCGTATGCCGGAGGGTTTCGTGCATCCGGTTGAGCGTTCGCAGGAGTGTCGATTTTCCGCAGCCCGACGGCCCGATCAGCGCCGTCACGCGATTCGTGGCTACATCGAGGGAAACGTTGTGGAGGGCGTGGTTCTTGCCATAGTAAAAATTAATCTTCGTGACTTTCATTCGCAGTGTGCCGGCGCCCGGCGCGGATGTGGCCGAGCTTTCAGCCGCGATCCTGGATTTGGACGCGGCAGTCGAGGCCCCTGAGCCCGTATTGCCCATCAGTGGAAAAGCGGCATTCATCGCTCACGACCTCTCAAACGAAGTCCCGCCGGACAGAAAAGTACGAACCAGGATATTGGTCACCAAAACCAAACCGAGAAGGACTAGTCCCGCGGCCCACGCTTGGCGATGCCAGTCTTCATATGGCCCGGTGGCGTACGTGTAAATTATTACTGGAAGCGACGATGTCGGCTGCATCCAGCCGGGACTCCAGTAACGATTGCCGAACGCGGTGAATATGAGCGGCGCCGTCTCTCCGGCCACGCGCGCCAAGGCCAGCAGGACACCGGTCAGAATACCACGCGAAGCGGCAGGCAGCACGACCGTCGCGACCATCCGCCACTTGTTCGCGCCCAACGCGAACGATCCCTCGCGCAGCGAACTCGGCACGTCTCGCAGAAAACTTTCCGTGTTCCGCAGTACCGTTGGGATGACCATGATCCCCAGTGCGAATCCGCCGGCCAGGGTCGAAAAATGATGCATGGGCATGACGACGAGAGCGTATGCGAAAATACCGATCACGATCGATGGCACGCCGTTCAGCAGGTCCGCCGTGTACCGCACCAGAAACGGGACCGTCCGCCCGCCGAATTCCGCCAGGTACACGCCGCCGAGCAAACCGATCGGAACCCCAATGAGCGCCGCCAGGAGCAACAACTTCAGGCTGCCCAGGATGGCATTGGCCATTCCACCACCGAGTTCGCCCACCGGAGCGGGAAGCCGCGTGAAAAAATTCCAGGAAAGGTCTTTTCCGCCGTTCCACATGAGATAGCCAAGAATAAAAAACAGAGCTGACACCGTGAGCAATGCGCAAAGCCCCGTGAGCGAGAGCATCGTCACGTTCAGCGACTTTCGCCAGATCAAGCGGGCGCTCATGTCGGCAGCACCCCGCTGCCCCGCGCCGTTGTAACCAGAATCAGGAGCCGCGCAAGACCATTCAGAACAAACGTCAGCAGAAACAGAACCAAACCCAGTTCAATCAAGGCGCTCAGATACAAGTTGCCCGTGGCTTCGGAAAATTCGTTCGCAAGCACTGCCGCGATCGAATACCCGGGCGAAAATAGAGATGCCGCAATCTTGGGATTGTTGCCCACGACCATGGTTACCGCCATCGTCTCGCCCAGCGCACGCGCCAGCGCCAGAAACACCGATCCGAAAATGCCGATCCGCGCCGCGGGCACGACCACTTTCCAGGTGGATTCCCATTTCGTCGCGCCCAGCGCCAGGGCAGCCTCCCTTTGGTCGCGCGCCACAGCCAGCAGGACTTCTCGAGACACCGACAGGACAAACGGCACGATCATGATTGCCAGGACGATTCCCGCCGTCAGGAATCCAATGCCATATGCGGGCCCTTGAAATAGCGGCAAGAATCCCAAAGTGTTTTTTAATGCTGGCTGGACCGTCGTCCGCATGATCGGCACCAGCAGGAACACGCCCAGCAATCCGTAAATCACACTGGGGACCGCCGCGAGCAAATCGCTCACGAAAGTGAGAGAAGAGGAAAGTTTCGGCGGCGCAAGCTCGGCTAAAAAAATGGCCCCGCCCACGCCCAGCGGAACCGCCAGCGCCAGCGCCACGAAAGAAGTCACCAAAGTTCCATAGATGAAGGGCAGAGCTCCGAAATCGCCGGCGACCGGGTCCCAGGTTTTTGTAACAAAAAAGCTCCAGCCAAATTTGGTACGTGCCTCCGCCGAAAGGACCCAAAGCTGATACACAAGCAATACGGTGATTAGCAGAAGAGTTGCCGCGGCGATGAGTGTGATCAAATGAGCTATCTCATCGGCCCCTCGCATACGGCGCAGCAGCGCCCGCGGATTCCATGCGAGATCCGCGGGCGCTGCTGCATTAGGTGTTGTGGCCATCTAAGTGGACTCGCCCTTGACCGCCGGCAATATTACTGGATCTGCGCGATCGCCTTCATTTCCTTGGCAACGACTTCCTTCGGCAGTTTTGCGTACGACAGCGCTTCGCAGGACTGCTGGCCGTCGGTCATCATCCATTTCAGGAAGTCTTTCACGACATCCCGCTTCGCGCCGTCCGTGAATTTCGCCGGGATCAGCAGCCAGGTGAAGCTCGCGATCGGATACGCCGCCTTCCCTTCGGGATTGGTAATGGAAACCCGGAAATCATCGGGCATGAATTTCGCGGTGGCCGCGGCGGCCGCGGAAACACTCGCCAAGTCCGCTTTCACGAAGGCGCCGGAGGAATTCTTTACTTTTCCGTAGGGCAGATGGTTTTGAATCGCGTAAATCAGCTCGATATAGCCGAGCGAGCCCGGGGTCTGCTGGATGAGCGCGGAAACGCCTTCGTTGCCCTTCCCGCCCAAGCCAACGGGCCAGTTCACCGAAGTCGCCTTGCCCACCTTCTGCTGCCATTCGGGGCTCACCTTGGAAAGATAGTCGGTCCAGATGTAGGAAGTCCCGCTGCCATCGGAGCGATGCACGACTACGATATCGTCACCCGACAATTTCACGCCCGGGTTCGCCGAGACAATGGCAGGATCGTTCCACTTTGTGATCTTTCCGAGGAAAATTCCGGAAAGCGCTTCGGGAGTAAAATTCAAGTCACCCTGCACGCCGGCCACATTGTAGCTGGGGATTGCCGCGCCCAATACCGTTGGGAAATGAAGTATCGGCACACTGGCCGTCTTGAGTTGATCGTCCGACATCGGTCCGTCGGATGCGCCAAAATCAACCGTCTTATCGAGCAATTGGCGTATGCCGCCGCCAGACCCGATCGACTGGTAGTTAATCTGCACGTTCGCGTGCGCCTGGTGATATTGATCGAACCACTTGGAATAAATCGGATAGGGGAAGGTCGCGCCAGCGGCGTTCAATAAAACCTGTCCGCCCTCGGCCACGGCAACCGTTCCAATCACGAGCAGAACTGCCAATACACTAAGTAACTTTACGATTCGCATTTTGTCTCCTGGATTTCCTAATGGATTCTGACCTTTGATTGTTACAGCCATGTTACAAGTTCTTGAGGACGCCATAAAATCGCAAACGTCCTCATAACTCATTCATTTTATATGGCTTAATGAAGAAAAAAGGATGGGCCGACGCCAGGGGAGCGTCGGCCCGAGGTGGGGTTACAACGAGGAGATTCTTGTCCCGTGCGCGAAATTTCAGCCGCGTTCAGGACCGCTTTTCCGGATAATTCAGCTCTTCCACGTTGAAGCGCGCGCGTCCGTGCCGCACGTCCAAACCACGCACCCAAAAAATGATGTCCTCGGCGATATTGGTGGCATGATCCGCTATGCGCTCCAGATATCGTGTGGCCAGCACGAATTGCAGATGCGGCGCCGCCTGCGACGGCTCCTGGATCATCCCCGCGAGCAGGTATTCAAAAATCTGGTCCCGGTAGCGGTCCACCACATCGTCCGACTCCAGCACCTCGCCGGCGAGCACGACGTTGCGAAAGATCAGCGCGCCGAGGCTGCGTCCGAGCATCCCGCGCACGGCGCCGCTCATCGGCTCCAGTTCCCGCGGCATCTCCGTCACATTCATTCCCGAGAGCGAAATCACGCGCTCGGAGATATTGACGGCGAGGTCGCCAATGCGCTCCAGGTCGTTGGCTATTTTCTGCGACGCCACAACGCGCCGGATTTCTTCATCATCCAGCAACCCTGTGCGCAGCATCCGCACCGCGTGGTCGTCGATCAGCATTTCCATCTCGTTCACGCGCGGCTCAACCAAAAACACTTGGCTCGAGAGCGCCGCGGCCCGTTCCGGGTTTGGACGCAACAATGCATCCAGGGCATACCCCACGCTGTTCTCTACCGTGCGAGCCATCGAGATCAAGTGGTTCGCCAGTACATCTTCATAGATCGTTTGTATGTTGCTTACAGGGGCCGCCATCACTCCACCCTCGCCCGGGCCCAGCCCGGCCCCATGAGGCTAACCGGACTGTGTAAAAATAAAATGAAGGGGGCATGAATATCCTGCGAAGCGCTTAACAGGCAGCGGAAAAAATCGTAGGGTTTGTGGGTCGTGCCTTCAGGCACGACAAAATACGCCTGTTTTCTTCAGGGGTTTTAACCCTTGCTTCCTGAAAGCGCATATTCACGCGGTCTGTTTGGGTGCGGTCCCGCAAGGCGGGATTGGAGTCCGCCGGAATTACTCTGCGGAATCAATACTGAAACGGAACCTCGAACCTTGCCCTACGGCGCTCTCCACCCAGATGCGTCCGCCGTGCGCATCGACGATATGCCGCGCGATCGATAACCCAAGTCCCGTGCCGCCCGCCTCGCGTGACCTGGCCGCATCGACCCGGTAAAACCGTTCGAAGATGCGCTCGAGGTCAGCCTCCGGAATCCCGATGCCCGTATCAGCCACCGTAAAGATGACTTCATGCCCATTCGAATAGGCGGTCACATCAATGCGCCCGCCTGGCGGTGTATATTGCAGCGCGTTGTCGATGAGATTTTGCAGAACCTCGCCCAACTGTACGGCATCCCCCCGCACCGCCGGGAGGTCCTCCGGCAGCCCAACAGTGAGGCGCAACCCTTTCGACTCGGCTTTGAGGCGCGCCGTCTCCACACACCCGTTCACCAGCGCGGCCACGCTGACCGGGCGTGACTCGAGTTCGAGCCGTCCCGCCTCAATCCGCGAGAGCTTCAGCAGGTCATCGGTAAGCCGCGCCAGCCGCTGCGCGTGCTCCCGGATAATTTCCATGAATCGCTTTCTGTTGGCTTTGTCGTCGAGCGCGCCGCTAAGCAACGTCTCGGCAAATCCCTGGATCGCTGTCAGCGGCGTCTTGAATTCATGCGACACGTTGGCCACGAAATCCCGGCGCACGCGCTCCAGACGCCGCAACTCCGTGATGTCGTGCAGCACCAGCACCGCGCTGCTTGCTCCGGCGGCCCGCACCGGCGCTGCGGTCACACTGAAGCTGCGGCGGCGTACCGTGCCGACCTCTACTTCGCCAGTGACCTCATCGCCCCCGGGAAGGACCTGGCGCACGGCAGTGACTAGCTCGGCCTGCCGCAGTCCCTCCACGAGCTTTTTCCCCTGGGAGCTTCCCTGCGGCAGTTCAAGAATTTGTTCGAACGCCTGGTTGCAGTAGAGAATACGCTCGTCGCCGCTGACCACAGCTACTCCCTCCACCATGCTCCCAAGTATGGCCGCCGACCGATTGCGCTCGTCGGTGAGCGTGTGAATCGTCCGCCCCAGCTCAGCGACCATCCCACCCACCGCATCGGCGAGGTCCGTGAGCTCATCGCGGGCGGCGCCCTCCAGCGGCGTGAAATCCCCCGCCGCGGCGCGCTGCGCAAACCGCTTCACCCGGTTGATCCGCGAGGAAAACAGAAGAGAGAAGATGAGGGACGCCACAGCAGTGGCGACAAGTATGCCGAGCGCGCCGAGCCAAAGCGAATGCCGCACCACCACCGCCGAGTCTGAGGAAATGCCACGCGCGATGATCCAATAGACGCCGGCGAGGACAGCCAGCACCAGCGCCAGGTAGGTCAGTCCCAGCCGCCAGAACAGGCTCACGCGCACGGGCAGTTCAATCCTCTTCCTTGGATTGCGCGGCGCTTTCGAACATGTAGCCCGCGCCACGCACGGTTTTCAGGAACGAAGGGTGATCGGCGTCACTTTCAACTTTTTCGCGCAGCCGGCGAATGTAGACATCCACGCTGCGCGGCGTGACAAACCTTTCGGTGCCCCACACGGCGTCCAGCAATTGGTCGCGCGTGAAGACTCGATTCGGCCGCGTCGCCAGATAGTACAGCAAGCGGAACTCCAGCGTCGAGAGCGTCACCGGTTTGCTGTCGTGCGTCACGCGGTACGAAGACGGGTCGATCATCAATCCGTGCGATTCGACCACGCGCGGCGTCTCTCCCGGCGGCTCGGCGCGCCGCAGCAGCGCTTTCACGCGCGCCACCAGCTCGCGCGGGCTGAACGGCTTGGTCACGTAGTCGTCCGCGCCCATTTCCAGCCCCACCACGCGGTCCGCTTCCTCGCCCCGGGCGGTCAGCATCAGAATCGGCAGGCGGTTCAGCGCCTGGTCGCGCCGGATGTCCCTGCAGATTTCGAGGCCCGAAAGTTTCGGTAGCATTAGGTCGAGCAGCAGCATGTCCGGCGGTGTCTTCCGCACCTGCACCAGGCCCGTCGCTCCATCGGTGGCAGCCGCGACCTGGAACCCTTCGCGTTCGAGATTGTAACGCACCAACTCGACGATATCCCGGTCGTCTTCAATCAATAGGACGCGTTTCATTTCTTCGTTTCTTTCATGCGAACTTTGCACCCCAGCCTTCCGGGCAATAAACACACTATAGTACATGGACGGGACGAAAACCTATGTTACGGCCAAGTTAAAAATGGGGCCGGCGCGATTGCCTGCAACCGGGTATACAATGCGATCCGTCTGCGAGTCCAGAGCGGATATCCCGGTTAAACCGCGGGTGCGGGCTCCACGCGCCGTCGCCATAGCCCGCCATCTTGCCAGGCGGGCGTCGGCGACTTGTTTACCCTGAATCCTGAAGGGGAGTCCGCCAGAACATTGTCAAACATCTAGAACGAGGTGAAACCATGAAACACTTCACGCTGTTGGCTCTGCTTTTCGTCGGAACATCACTCTCCGCGCAGGAGATGCCTAAGGCCCCGGAAATTCCTTTCCGCGTCGTCGAGGATTATCTGAAAATTCCCAGCGACATGATCATGGCCGAAGCCGTGGGCGTGGCCATCAATTCCAAGGGCCACATTTTTAT
>WNEZ01000903.1_pt1 | contig 27888 bp, 22 predicted proteins | sample 5400521 | NCBI WGS metagenome assembly WNEZ01 (sample SAMN13153339, study PRJNA577476) | soil metagenome | isolation source: 120 cm saprolite under Douglas fir tree site 2 hole 1 replicate 1 | place: USA:California | collected 2015-04-18
GGTTCCCGCACGTCTATCCCCTCGTTGGCTTAGCCCCACGGATAGGTTGCTGGGAGGGTGTCCAAGGGCAGAAAGACTTTACTCCGATCTAGGCCTTAAGGTGGATGAATTTGCTCATAATTTCCGAGCGCGAGGAAACTCCCATCTTCATCATCGCAAGTCGCAGAAAAACCTTCAAAGTGTTAGGGCTGATCTTCATTCGGGTGGCGATCTCTTTGTTGGCTAAACCCCGGACCAGCAGCCGCACGGCCTCTCCCTCCCGTTGCGACAGGTGGTATTGGTGGCAGATTTTGAGAATGTCGGCAGCGGCTTCAGGCCCACGCTCGAGGAGCAGCGCCCAAGAGGATCCCTTCGAGCCATTTGATCCGTTGCCCGGTAGCCCCACAGGAAAAAGCCGACAGACGTAACGCCTGCTTCCGGAAACGAACTCGTTGTACGCGGATATGCTGCCGTTGGTCCCTCCGTTCGCGACTATCGTGCGAATCTTCGAGGCCAGTTGGTCGGCGAAATCCTTGACCTTGGTGGGTTTTTCGCCGACTTGCTTGACTTTATGTGCTTCCCGGGGAGAGCGCATCGTCTTGATCCGAGCGTCGAGCTGGGTTCCGGAAGCACCAGTGTGGGACCTGAGTCCGGCCTCACAATGGTGGGAAGTGTGCTGAGACTAGGCGGGGGGACTCGCCGCAGCGAGTGAAATACTCTTTTAAACCTCCTCGCGTGTCAATCAGTGGAACACCTGATACGGTGCCTCGGAATACCTGATATACGACTTTCGTCTTTTTTTCGTCACGGATCGACAAACTAACAAAAACTTTAGAACAATTGCTATAAGGAAGTGGAGCGGGTCAAACCATTCAAATCCAGTGCAGACGCGCGGACGCAGGACTCTTTCAAATGTGACTACAATCAAGAATTCCTAACGCTCACTATTTTGCGCCGTTTTTCGCGGAAATTGTTTGAGCAAGAGTCAGCGCCGCTTTCGATTCGCTGCGTGGATGCGGAGGGATTCTGTTGAAGGGCCGAAAAGTGAGGAATGTCCACACACACCTGCTACGGTTGCCGGGTGTTTGCCCGAATTGTAATTGGCGCGCGTGCTGTCGTTCGCCAAAATGTCATCCGACATCGAAACGGGAGAGTTCTAGGTCTGATTTGTGCCTGCGAAGCATGATCTCCGGAGTTTCATCTGTCGCATACGCATGGGAGACGGCTAGCCACATGCGACATTGAACCGGAGGCCTCCTGCGCCCAAGGCAGGCGCGCTCCTCGCGCCGTCATAAAATCGTAATAGTAATAGCGGTGAATGGAGGCAAAATGCGAACGAAAGGTGAATAAAGAAGGAGAAAGTGATTCGTCCCGTTTCATCGCAACTTGCTGAATTCCTTCGATTAGCACCAACTCCGGCAAGTTCTGATTAAGTTGGTTGTTCGGCTGTTAACCGAAGAGTTGCAGATTTAGGGTCACCCAGACGATCCGACGAAACGCGCACGACTGCGTAGCCCCAATGATCTGAGGACAACTTTCGGTCCAACTTCAGTCCAATTCGAGAGGGTGGTTGCACCGCATGTTTCCGCGCAAGCGACACCAGATGCGGAACTTATGTGATTTGCCCTGCTTACTTGCAAAGCAGGTGCTCTCCCAGCTGAGCTACACGCTCACAGTACGAGGCCCATTCATTCTAAAGCATTTCTCGCGATTCCAAAATCCATTCCCTCGCATTTTGCGCCAAACTGTTCCACAACTGTTGTCCCTCGCCAAAATCACATCTGTGCCAAAAACGAGGCAATTCTCCATGCGAGCTTGCCATAGAAACAGGAATGGAACCGGAAACCTTGCGCCAAAGCCACGGCACATTCCGTTGGCAATCCTTGGACTGATCCAGCCCATGCGTGAAGGCAGACTTCGAGCCTGCAGTTTCCGAAAAAACACTTGGGTTAAGCAGCCCGATCGTAACGATGATGCAATCCGCCGAGACGGTCGTGAGAAATCACGCGGTCCGGCGCTGTAGAAGGAATCCTGCCGTGCGGTGTTCCCTTCCCTAGTCCCAGATGCGTGCGGTCCTCATGATAATAGCTGGCGTATTCGGAATGCAGCCGCTTCAGATGGCGTCCGTTCACCGCGATGAGATGGTCCAGCAAGTCGCGGCGGCAACTTTCGATCCATCGTTCCGCGACGCCGTTTTGCCAAGGGCTTTCGAACGAGGTTCGCACAGCCCTGATCTTCAGAGATCGGACCGTTGCGGGAACCTCGACCCCATACTGACCATCCCGGTCCAAGATCAAAAACGGAGGAGCGGATTCAAATGGAAACGCTTCCCGCAGTTGCTGGACGACCCAAGGACTGGTCGGGTGTTTGGTAATGTTGAAGTGCAGGATGCGCCGACGATCATGCTGATGATGAAAAAACAATACAGCACACCAAAGGTGATCGTCGGTACGGTGAAGAAGTCCATCGCGGCAATCGCTTCGCGGTGATTGCGAAGAAAAGCAAGCCAGCGTTTGGCTGGCTCTCGATCTCGCGGCGCTCGTTTCATCCAACGGGAGATCGTTCACTCGGAAATATCGAAACCCAGCATCAGAAGCTCCCCATGGATGCACGGTGGTCCCCAGGTTGGATTTTCCGCGACCACGCGGAAAATCAATTCTCGCACTTCCTTAGGAGTCTGTGGTCGCCCGACAGCCTTTCCGACTCTGGAAATCAGCTTCCAATACAAGCGGAAGCCGGCCCTGTGCCACCGAACGACTGTTTCTGGAGTCACAACGATGAGGGCTTGTTTCCATCCGGACCAGAACCTTCGTGCCAAAACCCAGAATTGCTTGTCGCATACGAGGAGTCTTGGCCTGGGACGCTTTCGTTTTAATGTCGCGACTTGTTGGCGAAGAGCCAAGTTCTCAAGAAGCAGCGTGCGTCGGGTGCGAAACAGGCGGAGGATCGCGTCAAATAGGAGACCGAAAACGTCTGTCAGGCTGTGCTGCTACAGCGTTTAGCTTGTGGAATGCAACGCTGTATCCCGTTGAAATCACAGGCGGACAGAATTTTGGCGAACGACAGGGCTCCAATTTCGGGCCCAAAATTTTGATGTCAAGCAATAGCAACCACGTAGATTGGAATTCGCGACGGCTTCTTCAGTGAGAAAAATCGCATGGAGGCAACACATGTGGCCTCCACCCGCGAGAGGCAGTCAGATCAGTTCGCGAGCGGATCGGGACGAAGCTGGAACTTTACAGCCTTGCTTGTCATCCCCTTACCGCCTTCCATGTGCCAGGGTGCACGGGTCGCATACGTCGACCAGAGCCCTTTGCCTTTCCAGCCAGCTTTAGGATCATCGATTCGGCCATCCAAGCTCTTTGAGAAGAAGCCCATCGGATAGGGAACGCGGAGGACAACGAATTTTCCGGTCGCTGGATCGAGGGCCGCCAACGAATCGGTATCGTTTCCAGTTGCGATCGGAATATTCTTGCCCATGCCGAAAGTGTCGAACTGATCCACCCAGTTGTAGTAGTTTGTGTCAACGCTGCCAATTCTTTCATCGACTCCCTTGAAAGAGGGCCCCGGCGTCCGATACAGCGTCCAGCCTTCAGGGCAGTGCTGCCCAATTGCAGTCGGCCCATTCAGTGGACCCTTGCACTTGCGCCGGTCGAAGCTGGCGAAATGCCCGCTCGCCAGGACGGTCCAGACAACGCCGTTGCGGTCAATGTCCATCCCGCGCGGTGAGAATCCTTGCACGGGCGCTTTCGGATTATTCCATGGCACCTCGTAGATTTCCGCGAGAGCGGTTTTCGCGGGGTCGGGTCCCGGGTTCAGCCGCACGATCGCGCCGGGGAAGCCCAGCACCGTTCCCCAAACGGACCCATCCACAGGACTCGGGCTAACGCCATAGAAGCCAACCTTAATCCGTGTGTCCTTTGTGGGGTCGCTCGGTTGGCCGGGTTCTGTGTACACGTCCCGCTTGCCGTTTCCATTGGTGTCCAGGATGAACGGAGTCCAGCCTTGCGATTTCTGTACGTCATGGGTCTCGTCCCACACCTTCGTCTTGAACCAGCCGACGTTGTCGCCCCCGGGGTTGCTGAACCACAGCGTGTTGTCCGCGTCTTCAGCAAACATCAGGTGCTGCGAGCTGGCGCACATGTCGATCAGTGTCCACTGCTTCGTTTTCGGATCGTAAAAATTGGTTTGTCTTGAGCTTTGAGTTATTGGGAAAGCGATCGCTGATGGGTGACTCGATCCCTGCTTGCAGAAGTCCGGGTTGTCCCGCGGACGAGTCGCCGCTGCGGTCCAAACTCGCCCTTTAGAATCCATCATCAAGCTGTGTGCAGTGGCCTTGGCAACAGAGATGGGTTCGGTTCCCCAATAGACCGATGGTTCCAGCACCGTTTCCGGTTCGGCCTGAGGAGTACCAGGTTTCACTGGAATCGGTATTTGGGTCATCGTGTTTTTCACGGGATCCAGGATTGTCAAAAGATCCGTGCTGTTCTCATGAACCCCATAGACGAGACCGTTGGGGTTGGAATTCGGATTCCTTCTGTCGACTGAAATTTCATCATGGAAATAGTCCTTCGGTCCGGCCCAGTCCCACTCAGTGACAACGACGTTTCTTTCCAGACCTTGTGGACGCGGCGGAACTGGCGGCAATTCTCCAGCCTTAATGCGATCGGTCCAATCCGCATACATCTCAAGAACGCGCTTCCGCCCCATCTGTGTCGCCCTGCCGAGCATCGTGCTGCCGACTTGACCTGACTGGATGCGTCTCTCCCACGCTGCCACCGATGAGTCGAACGCGCCGAGATTCGCAGGTATCTCGCGCGTCGACTTGTCACCCAATTGGTGACATCCCTCGCAGCCATCGGTCTTGGTCATTTCAATCCACTCGCCCTGCTCCCTCATGCGATCTGAGATGCCGTTCCCGCTCGGTCCCGTGCCCGGGAAGTCGCTCTTCGGCGGGATATGCAACAACGAGTACCAGTAGGCGGCTGGATAGTATTGCGCCGCCTCCTTCGGGCTGGGAGCGATGACCGCCTTCAAATCCAGGGGCTTGCCCGGGGTGACCTGAACCTTCGGCGAATCCACCAGCCCATAGCCGCGCACCCAAACGGTGTAGTTCGCTTTCGGAAGATCGGGGACCAGGTAGCGCCCTTGATCATCGGTCACCACAATCTTACGGTATCCCGTCCCGAGGTCCTTTGTTTCTGCAATCACCCAGACACCCGCTTCGGGACCCTTCGAACTGGTGACCACGCCAGCGATGTCGGTGGAATCCATGGGGATTGCTACGGCGGCGGGTTTTCGAGCAGTATGCCCCAAGCGAAAAACTGCCAGCAATGCAACAATGGGGATCGCCACGCAGAAGATCTTCTTAGTCATAAACTTTGATCTCCTTCGACAGCCGACTGACTGTCTCAAAATCCAAAACAGGGAATTGCGGTAAGTCGACATCAGGAACGCCTGTCGAAAGGAATCCTAAGCCCGAAGAATGACGTTGTCAATCAATCGAGGCTTAAATCAGCTACTGCCTTGGATTGTTTCGATATCCTTTAACGGACTATGGTTTCTAGGTGGGAGGAACTTTCGATGGCCAACGCAAAAGCAAAAGTGGCGGTCCTAGGGGCTGGTTTCGCTGGACTCGAAACCGCCTTTTATCTGCGGCATACTCTGCACGACAAAGTTGACCTGAGATTTGTCTCCGACCGAGATTATTTCCTTTTCAAGCCGAACACGATTTACATCCCTTTCGTCGAGGATCCCGAGAAGTTCAAAATCCATCTCGACGGGCCTGTGCGTCGCAAGAACCTAACGTTCCTTCAAGATTCCGTTCGGGGGATTGAACCGGATGGCAAGAGAGTTCTTCTGCGCGAGAGCGAGCTCAGTTATGACTATCTCGTCGTTGCTACCGGGGCTGATATGCGTCCCGAGGAAATTCCGGGGCTGAAAGAACACGCGGTGACTGTGTGGACGCCGGAGGAGATGCTGCGGCTACGCGCTGCATTCTCAAGATTGGAGGAGAAAGCGCGGAACGGCGTACGGCAGAGATTGCTCTTTCTCGTGCCTCCGAATAATCGCTGCTCCGGTCCGCTCTACGAGATCGTTATGATGACGGATACGTGGCTGCGAAGGGAAAAAGTTCGCGATCGCGTCGATATCACGTGGACGACATATGAGGATGGATTCATTCAAGCTTTTGGGCCGCGGTTAAATACGGTGGTCACAGACGAGTTTGAAGAACGCGGCATACCAGGTCACAAAGGCTTTGTTGTGACGCACGTTGAACCGGGGGTTGTTCATTATCAAAACGGAGAACAACGGAAATTCGACCTTCTCGTTTCTTTCCCACCTTACATTGCCGGACAGGGCTATTCCCCCTTGCCGATGGACGAGCGCGGGTTTATTCGCGTGGATCCCGACAGCCGTAGGGTAAAAGGCTACCCCAACATTTTCGCTGTGGGCGATACTTCTGATTTCCCCGTCAAGCAAGCCATCCTAGCCCTCCTCCAAGGAGACGCTGCGGCGGATCATTTGGCAGCGGACATCGAGAACAGGAAACCGAAGGTTCTGTACGAACCCGTCAGTATGTGCGTCATGGAGGAGTTCAACAAAGCGACGTTCGCGCAAGTCCCATTGAAGTACACCGGTAATCCCGCGCGGCCCATCGCGGTTGACACAACAACGTGCGAGCTTCCTGCAAGTTGGAGCAACAAATTGGACTCAGTCCACACTTGAGGAGCGCTGCCACGGCTTTCTCCCGATCCTCTCCTTGATTGCAAATGACTAGAGCAAGGTCGATTCTTGTCATTTCTGCTCCCAACTTGGGAGGTGCACACCCAACCTGAATGGTTATGCCTATGCGTTGGCAAAGCTCTCCAGCGCTGCTCGACTCGGGATCATCATCGTCGATCCTTGGATGGCAATCAGGTGTCTGACCTTGAAATCGCTCAGCGTGCGCGTCACCGTCTCTCGGGTTGTGCCGATGAATTCCGCAATTTCTTCGTGAGTCAGAGGCACTTTGATTCGGGTCCCCTCTCTTGTCTGTTGTATTCCGGCGGACCAGGCCAGCAGAAGCCTGGCGAGCTTTTCCTGCGCGGATGCGGAAAGACCAACCGTCCGCAATTGGTCGCAGGCCGCCTGGTACTGCGTGGTCATCTGCCTGGCCACGCCTTGAGAAGCTTCCGGATGCTTCGCAACGAAGCGCTGGAAATCTTCCCGGCGGACGAAGGCAACATGGCACGGGCGAATTGTTTCGGCGGTCACTTCATAGGGGGCCCCCGACATTCCCGCAAGCAGGCCCAGGATCTCGCCAGATTTGGCAACTCTCATGATGAGGGTCTTGCCTTCGCTCGAACTGATCGACAGTTTCACCTCCCCTTCGCACAAGACGAAGACCCCCCGCGCGTCTTGCCTTTCCATGAAGAGAAATGCGCCCTTCGGATAGGTCGACGTAGACTTGATTGCGTCGAAGTCCTTCAGCGCGGCTGGCGACAATTGGCAGAAGAAACCCGCCGCCTTGCGCTTGCAAGTCTTGCACCCATCATTCAACTCCAATCCGTAGGGACCCTTCATCGTAGCCTCCCGATTCCGTTCATCTCGAATTCGTTCGAACGCCCCGCATTGCTTCTTCGGCAAAATACTTCGTCATCGGCGTATCCGCCAAAAACTCAGCACCGGTCTCAGCGTGGATCTCGGCGAGCAGATGTCTTCCGGCCGAATCCATGAAAGTTACTCCGCGCAGATCGACCGAGAGTTTCCTCGGCCCGAGGGATGGGGCCAATTCCTGCCACGATCGATTGAGCTCACTGGTCAAGAGATCGGCAACCCTTCCCTCAATCTTAAGAGTCACGATTTTTTCCGCTTCGTGAATTGTGATTTTCACCGTGAGCTTGTCCTGACTTGATCCACACCCCACTATTAGCAATGTGAGAGCCAAAGTCCTTCTTGTGCGCGCGCACGGGCCATCTCCAATTGGGACAGTGGACTAGCTGGAAAGAGGGAACATTTTCAGGAAATGACGAGAGGAAAGTGACGACGATCACTGACGATTTATCGTCACCCCTGGCTATATATAGTCGTTTCGCTCGATGCCCAACTTCTTCAGCTTGGAATTGAGGGTAGTCCTCTTCAGACCGAGCCGGGCTGCGGCGCCTTGTGGGCCTGCGATTTTTCCTTTCGCTTCCCGCAGCACTCGAAGGATATGTTCTCTCTCGGTCGCTTCGAGCGTGGAATCTCCCTCGGGGCTTGATTCTTCGAGCACTTCGAGTTCACCGAGAGGAACTCGCAATGCGGGTCCCTTCGAGAGAAGAACAGCTCTTTCAATGAAGTTCTCCAGCTCCCGAATATTTCCGGGCCATTCCCATCGTGTGAGCGCCCGCATGACGTCATCTGGAATGGTCTCGATTCGCCGGTCCATGCGCCTGGCGAACTTGTCCACGAAATAGCGAACCAACAGAGAGATGTCTTCGCGGCGCTCGCGAAGTGGCGGAATCGTGATCGGGAAAACTTTCAGCCGGTAGTACAGATCGCTGCGGAATTCCTTGTCTGCCACCATCTTCGTCAAGTCGCGATTGGTCGCCGCCACCAAGCGCACGTTGACCGGAATGGTCTGCGTGCTGCCGAGTCTTTCGAATTCCTTCTCTTGCAGGGCACGCAGGATCTTCGGTTGGAGCTCCAGGGGAAGATCCCCGATTTCATCCAGAAACAATGTTCCCTCGTTCGCCAACTCCAGGCGTCCAATCTTCCGGGAGATTGCTCCGGTGAAAGCGCCCTTTTCGTGCCCAAACAATTCGCTTTCCAGCAAACCGGCGGGTATGGCCGCGCAATTCAATTTGACCAGGGTCCGTTCATTCCGTGAACTGAGCTGGTGGATCGCCCGAGCAATCAGCTCTTTTCCCGTCCCGGTCTCCCCCAGAACTAAAACGGTAACGTCCGTCGCCGCCACGGTTTCGACATGCTTCAGAACTCGCTTCAAACCCACGCTCTCGCCAATGATGTCCTCAAACCTGGACTCAGTATTGAGCTCCTCTTCGAGATACTGTTTCGCCTGTTCGCTTCGCCGTAAGGCTTCCTCTGCCTCCCGTTTTTCGGTGAGGTCTCGGATGACACTCAACACCATTCGGCCCTCTGCCGTCTCAACCGGACCCAGCATGATGTCGGCGGGGAATTCACTGCCATCCTTGCGTCTGCCATAGAGTTCCAGGCCGTTGCCCATCGGGCGGACGCGAGCTTGATCGGAATAGTCTTTTCGGTGGGCGCGATGCGACCGGCGAAATCGCTCGGGTACCAAGACGTCGATCGATTGGCCTAGCAACTCCGCCCTGGTATAGCCGAAGAAGCTTTCCACCCTTGCGTTCGCTTGCGTGATTTGTCCTTCCTGATCGCTGGCGATGATTGCGTCAGGCGAGAATTCGAAGAGTGCGCGTAGCTGTTGTTCGCTTTGCCGAAGAGCTTCTTCCATTCTTTTTCGTTCGGAGATGTCGCGGATGACACTGAATGTGACTCGGCCCTCCGCAGTCTCAATAGGGCTGAGCATGATGTCGACAGGAAATTCCGTGCCGTCCTTGCGAAGGCCATAGAGCTCTAACCCCACGCCCATGGGGCGTACGCTGGGTTGAGCGTTGTAGGCTTGGCGGTGATTCGGGTGCACACCTCGGAATCGTTCGGGAATCAGGGTCTCGACAGGCTGACCTACCAGTTCTTCGCGAGTGTATCCAAAGGCTCGCTGAACCTGCGCATTCGCGTTCGTGATGCGACCCTCCGAATCGGTCACGACGATGGCGTCAGGCGAGAATTCGAACAATTGTTCGAATAGCGCCTGCTCTTGCGAAGATGGCAATTTTTGTGGCGCCTCGCTCATTGTGTCCCGTAGGCACCCTGGCAATTCCAGGTGTCGCCACCCGAAAGAATCCTATAACAGTAGTCTTGCGGACAGATAACGGTTTTCAAATCCGCAGAATAGCTAAATTATTTCCTCCGATTGGATCCTGGGCTGAAGGAAAAGGTTCGGGCGTGCTCCGCCAATGAGTCTGCTATGCGGAGTCAAGGACTTGACGCCTTCCGTTTCGGTCCCAGTTCCACGCAGTGCCATCATTTCGCCGGTAAGTGACGTAGATCACGCTCAACTGTGAGAGAGCGCACAGTCCCGCACCTATGCGCCACGTCACAAGTCTGTGTGCTCCGCGCCATATCTGGGCATGTGACATCTCCGTGTGATTCTGACCGTTGAGACCCCGCTTGGTCCCACGGACTGCTTTGTTCGCCTCAGAACGAAGTCATGAACTCAGTACTGGTTGTTCCGCGGTGATGAGCGCAGGTTCCAAGACGACCGGGCACAAAATATTTAGGCGTACGAGCAAGAAGACGATTCTCGCCAGCACTGCATGGGTGGCACTGGCGTCAAAAACCGCAAATCAAAAATGAAATTTCATGCTGAATTGAAGTTGGCGAGCCGGGTTTGCGGTGTTGGCGCGGCCCAAAAAGGGCGAGCTCTGTATGCCGACGAAGTTCTTGACATTGACACGATTCAGGACATTGAACGCATCAATGCCAAGTTCTAACCAAGGCACGTTGGTCCGAACAGAGGGCTGGCTGACACACCCCTTTCCTGACTTGCACCCCAAAGGCCCGGGACTATCTTCACCATTGTTCCATGTGCGGCCGCCCACAACTCTGCCAGCAGGCCACGCCCCGCTGCCTTTACCTTCTCCTCCCGCAAACCTAATCCGCCTTGAGAGATGGAAGTCAACACTGGCGTACCCCGGTCCAGCCCCCGTATTTCGGCCAATTCCGACCGGCCGGTCGTTTGGCACGGTGTCATGGTTGTCGTCGAAGCCGGTAGTGACGTTGTAGGGGATCCCTGAATTCAAGCTGACAATCGTGCCGGCCCTGAAGCCCCAAGGCAAACGCGAGGTGCTGATGAGACTTAATCGATGACGCCGATCGTGGTCGGCTCGCCCGTATTCTGGGCCCAGGTCATAATTATTTGCGGGCAGGGAAAACATTCCACCCGTGTCGTCCATGGACTTGGAAAACCTATACTGCCCAAGAATGTCCAAAGTTTTTCGCAGGCTCGTCTGCAAGGAGACGGTCAGACTTTGACTGCGCGACCTTCCGGACGATTCGAACTGATTGATGTCAATGAAAGAAGGATCGGGGAGTGCTCCGCTTCCGGGTAGCGGCGCATTGATGTTCCGAGTGCGGTAAAGCCTTACTCCTCGCACCGAGGTGTAATCGACAGACAAGAAGTTCTTGCCTCTGCCGAGCTTGCGTTCGATCCCCAAACTCGCCTGTGTCAGATAGGGAGTACGGATATTTGGGGCGATCCGCAATAAGCTGGGAGGAGGGGGCGATGCAGGATCGTAAGGGACCGGGTAACCAGGATTCTCAACAATAATCTGATGGCCCTGCGCCCCATCATAAAGCGAGGCCTGCTGCCGCATGATTTCCGGCTGACGGTCATAAAAGATGCCGAATCCACCGCTTATCACCGTTTGCCCGCGGTGAGGGGCATACGCGAAGGCGATCCGCGGCGCGAAATTGTTGGAATTGGACAGGTTTGGCTGCCATTCGTAGCGCAGCCCAAGAGAAATGGATAAGTTCTGTCGTGCCTGGATCGCATCTTGAAAAAATGAGTAGTACTCGCGTTGCGTGAACGAGGTCCGCGGGCTTCCCTGGTTCATCGTGAAGGTTTCGGGCTGGCCCGAGGAGTATGCGGCTAAACTGGCAAATGTGAAGGTGCCGCCAAAGTTCGATGCATCGGTTGTTTGAAACGATCGAAGCCGCGCGCCGGCCCCAAAACTTAAGGCATGACTTCCCCTAACAAGTGTGGCGGCATCCTGGATTGTGAGTGCTTTTTCCCGTTGGCGCAGACTTAACTGTGCGCCGCCGGAACTGAAGGCGCCCAGAACTATAATTGCCGGCTGGTCCGAACGGCTGGTGATTTGCTGAGGCTCGTCTTTGTACGCGAAGCGCACCTCGTGCAGAAAATTGGGGGAAATAATGGCATGCTCGATAATCTTCACTTCATTTTCGTGAATCGAGAAGTCCGTTGCGTGCTCGGCAAGATTGAATCCGCCGACTCCCTGATTCTGTTGTGACTTGTTTTTAAATTTGTAGGTGAACGTCAGAGTGTGCTTCGGTGTTAGATCAAAATCGAGGCGTCCGAAAAGGCGGGCATTGTGCTCAGGGTTGGGAACATTTTCCACCACTGAGCCGGCCGGAGTGCGGGCGTGGACCGTGGCGCTTTCATCGCTGGCGTAATAGCGGCCCGCCAGAAGGAATCGAATCTTGACTGGATGGTTGAGGATCAATACTGTTTTCCCGAGTGGCCCATCGAGCTCCGTTTCAGCGATTTCTCGTTGCAACGGCGGCCGCGCATGGGAGAATGCGTTGCGCGCATCCAGGGCGGAATTCCGCAGCAAGAATGTGAGATTGCCATGATAGTCGCGGCGGGAACCCTTCCTGGTAACCACTTCGATGCGCCCCCGTCCGGGCCGTCCAAACTCGGCCGAGTAAGGGCTTTTGTTTACATAAACTCTTCGGATGCTTGTCAGGGGCACCTCCAGCCCGCTTGACTCCACTCCGTCAACGATGATTTTGGGTCCAAGAGCGCCGGCAGCCGCTGGATCCAAAAAGATAGAAGGCACCGCCAACGGATCACTTTCTCTGACGGGGAGATTTTCAAGCCAATTGCGATCCAGCTGGACAGCATCGATGTTTTGTCCCACTGTCGGTATGGATACACTGTCCGCCATAACAGTCACGTTCTCCGCCGAAGCGGCAATTTGCAGAGGGACGCGGATTGGACTTTCCTTGCTTTCTCCGACCTTGACCGGCACCTCCGCCGATTTAAAACCCTGCAAATTGACGATGAGCAGATAATTGCCAAATGCGACGTGGTCAAACCGGAATTGCCCCTCTTCCTCGGAACTCGTGGATAATTCCTGGCCGGTTATCTGGTTACGGAGTCGCACGTCAGCTCCGACCACGTACTCTCCTGCGGCATCTTCCACCGTACCACTGAGCGCTCCCGCATTCTGTCCCCATGCAGAGCTGGCGAGAAGGCAAGAAAAGAGAATGGCCATGGCTATGGAATTGACCTTGGCCATGATTCCCTTTGTTCCTTCCGCAGGCCAGTTGCAATATGTTTGCAAACGGCGGAGTTGCTTGTGCGTGGCTGCGATCATTTGAGAATATTCGCTCCATTCGCAAGGGTTAGAACGGCTTCTTTCTCAATCATCAGTTGTAAGCTATAGAGGTGTGCATATTTGCCCCGGCGAGAGAGAAGCTCCTGGTGGGGTCCTTCTTCGGCGATGCGCCCTTTGTCCAGGACAATGATGCGGTCGGCTAGGCGGACGGTCGTTAGACGATGCGCGATAAGCAGAGTTGTGCGTCCCCGGGCCGCACGTTCCAGAGCATCGATAACAGTTCGTTCGGACGCGGCGTCCAGCCCGCTGGTTGGTTCATCAAGAATCAAAATGGGGGAACCACGCAGAATTGCTCTGGCGATTGCGATTCTCTGTTTCTGGCCGCCGGAAAGTGTCGTGCCACCCTCGGCGACCAGGGTCTCATAGCGATCTGGAAGAACGTCAATGAACTCCGCGGCGTTGGCCACGACAGCGGCCGCGACGATCTCCTCACCGGTGGCGCCAGGGCGTCCGAAAGCGATGTTCTCCCGGATAGTCCCACTGAAAAGCAAGGAATCTTGTAATACGAGGCTGATCTGGGCGCGCAAGGACTGTACGGAATAGTTTCGGATGTCTCCACCGTCAATCGAGACGGTGCCGCTGCTGGGATCATAGAGCCGTGGAACCAAGCTGATGAGAGTGCTCTTACCCGCGCCGGTAGCCCCTACAATCGCGACTTTTTCACCGGGAGCGATATGCAAGTTGATCCGGGAAAGAACGGGCTGCCCGGATTGGTATTCGAACGAAACATCGCGGAACTCGATTTCTCCCTTTAGCCGTGACACCTCTCGAGCTTCCGGGCGCTCCGTTACTTCGGAACGCACACGCATGATGTCCGCGATTCTCTCGGCGCCCACACTGGCTTTACTCGTGACGTAAGAAAGTCGTGAAAGGGCTTTCATCGGGCTGTACAGGTTTGTCACGTAAGCGAAGAACACCACCATGTCGCCTGTTGTGAGATGTCCTTGCATGACGTGAGTGGCGCCAAACCACATCACCAGGGCAAGACCTGCTGCCGCGAAAACATCGACGAGCGGAGCCACACGCGCCTGATAGCCGACACCCTCGAGATAGGATCGCAGGCTGCTTTCACTCTGCGCTTGGAAGCGATCGTTTTGCTGCTCCTCCTGCGCCAATCCCTGAACGATTCGAATCGATGCAAGCGTTTCCTGGGCCAAGGAAGCCAATAGCCCTGTGCTCACACGTGCCTCACGCGCGGCAACTTTGATGCGATGCGTGTAACGGAAGACCGTCCAAAATAAGAGCGGCGCCACGGCGAGGGCCACAAACGCAAATTGCCAATTGAGCCAGAACATCAGGATCAGCATGCCGATCAGCAGAAACGCGTTACTTCCGAGAACAATCAGGCCGTTGGAAATCATGTCCTGAATGGCCTGAATATCAGAGGTCAGCCGAGTGATTAGATCCCCTCTGCGCTGAGTGTCGTGAAAGCGCAGCGAGAGCCGTTGCATATGCGCAAACAGTTGGCAGCGCAAGTCGAATACAAAACGCTGTCCAACGATCCCCAGAATGCGGGTGTACCAGTAGGTGAGAAGGCCCGTGCTCAGTGCGATTAAAAGTGTCGCGGCACAAGCACCATATAGGATGTGCATGCGGCTGAAAGTCGCGTTATCCAGCCAGACGCCTAAAAAAGGCACGCGTGTGGGCCGATGCGAAAGTACGCGGTCAATGACGACTTTGAGGGGCCAGGGACGGAAAACGGTCAGAGAAGCATCCAAAACCATGGCCAGCACTGCCCACCACAGTTGTTTGCGGAAGGGGTGAAGCAGCGGCAAGAAATGCGGCAGCCATGGATTGGTACTCGTTCCGGCTCGGCGCTTTTTAGGATTGTTAATCATGAAGGTCTTTTCTCGTCCTGGATACTCCGCTCGGTCGAGAGAGTTCGATGTGTCCGCGTCCATTTTGCAGTTTCATGAATGTGGCGTTATCGCCCGAAGCCTTGATCATTTCGGCGAGCACGTGTTCCGCGGCTTTGCCGGCTAGCACCTTAGGCTGATAGTTCAGGCGCGGGTCGCGATTCTTGACATAGAGCGGGTAAACATTCACGACAGTTTTGTTGTCTTCAAATCGAAGTCCGACTAGAAGCCCCCCGGCGCGGCTGTTGCCGGATCCGAACGCAAAATTTCCGACACTGTAAAAGATGGGACACCCGCGATAAATTTCGAATGGCTGTACGATGTGCGGGTGATGGCCGACCACGGCATCCGCTCCGCAATCCACAGCGAAGTGTGCCTTGGCCCGGTCATCCGAGGACGGCTTTGGCTCGTAGGGCACGCCCCAGTGGAAGGTGACCACGATGCGATCCGCGTGTTCCCGAAGCCCGCGAATGTCGGCTTGGAGGGCTTCGGGGGGATCCATCGCGCTGCCCGGCCGATCCGCGGTTGCGGCCGTCCGGCGATTCCAGTAGTAGCCAAGCAGGCCGATCCGCATACCGCCCGCTTGCCGGATGACGGGTGCATGAGCTGCTCGTTCGTTCGTTCCCGCGCCCAGTGCGAGCACTTTGGCGTTCGACAAGGCATCGAGGGTTTCAAGAACGCCCGATCGCCCACAATCCATGAGATGGTTATTCGCGAGCGTGACGACATTGATTCCCGCACGGCTCAGCGAACTGGCAAGGCTGACATCCACCCGATACGAAAAATTGCGCTGCTGCTTTCGGGCCTTCTCGGCAAAGGGACCCTCCAAGTTACCCAGCACGATGGGCGCCCTGCGCAAAAGCGGCAACACGCCGTCAAACGGATAATCCGGACCGAATTCGGCAACCGCTTTCTTGGCGCGCCCGCCCAACATGATGTCCCCCACGGCGATGACCGAGGGTGGAGGCTCCAGGAGAGCGGAAAGTTGTGCCTCTAGATCTTTTCCGGAAAGCAAATCTACCGAGCTAGGAATTTCATCGGCAGAGACATGCTTCAGCAAAGCTTTCAGCGCCAACGGAGGCATTGTCAGAAATTCATTCTTACCGGATGGAACTGAATGCGTGCCGTTCAGCATTGCGTCTTGCTCTCTCTTTCCATCCGCGATTCGACCTGACTCCATTCAGCCCGCTGCTCAATCCGCGTGTCCAGGAAGAGTTCACCGTGCCTTCCCTGACGGAAGCTCGGCGCGGGCTGTATCCCCCGCTTGCCGAAGATCTCCAGAAGGGTTTTGTCGTTTTGACTCCGGTTCAGTTGTGCGTCAGCCAGAAGCAGCGACGTCAGCCCGACATCAAAATGTTTTCTTGCTAGCCGGACGCCGGCCACGGACGTCTCTTGACCCCGGGGTGTGAGCTTTCCCAGCAGAACCAATGCTTTCAGGACCAGCAGATCAGACTTGCGGATTCCGTTGGGCTGCGTTGCAGCCAATTGGGTGCGAAGATCCCAAAGCGCCGCGCCCCAGATAGTGCCATTGGTATGCACGTCGGCCCGCGGCCCGGTGTCATACCCGTCCATGGTTTTACGTGACGTCAGACTGCGGACATGAACTTCGTGATCGTCATGACGGCGGTGCAGGATCCAAATATGAGGTGTACCCAGCATGGTGGCTGCCCAGTAGTCACAGATGCCTTCGTCCATGGCAGTTTTGCCGTTGTTCTGCCGATCCGATGGACGCAGATTGTTCGCACGAAAATCCGCCGTATGCCGGGTGATGTGGTGTCCGTATTCGTGATAAATGATTCCCGCGTTGTGTGAGGCGTTGGCACGATAGCGCCCGCCCGCCGCCTCGACAAGGGCGCCATGCTCAAGCAATTGCCGGCCCGGCCCGAGGTGAATCTCGCCAGCCGGGGAAATTGGTTGGTGCTCAGGCATTTCATACCGTCTGCTGGGCAAGCGGTAGTGACCTCCCTGGAAAGGCAACCAGTCGTTGTGGCGTCTCACCCCGTCGCGAAGGCCGTCTTGTTCCGTAGCCGCGTGGTGAGCGGTTACTACCGCCGTGACCCGGGGCAAGGGTGGAAAACCCAATTCGCCGAGTAAATCGTGGACGTAGGTGGCGATGCGGTCGGCGTGGAAATAGGTGTTGACCTCGCCGAAGCGGGCCGCCTGGATGTAGCGCCACCGGAAATCCGGCTCTGCAAGCCTGACCTTGTCGATGCGGCCGCCGCCGCGGCCTGGCTCAAATATGAAGTTGCCCGCTGTGTCTGGTCCTGCGTCACCGAGAGGGACCGCCTGCACTTGCTTTGTTATCGGATCGGGCTCGTAGACCGCGCCGGCGTTCCGCACGCTGACGAAACGGCCCGACAGCCGGCCGGACGTCTCTGTTCCGGCATCGAGATGCGGCAGAGGCTCCACGCTCGCCGTCAAATGCCCAGGAAGCCCGCGAGGAGACTCGTTAGACCAGAGATAGACGCGGCCTCTGCTCATGACTTGAGGACCTTCTCCCGCCCTACCGCGGTTTCAAAAGCACGAGGAGACATTTTAGGAGAGACCTCGCGCAATCCAGCATTCAAAGCCCCAGCCTGCAATTCGCTCGCTGAAAAACATTTCAGTCCCGTGGCTGCTTGGGCTTCTTTTATGCCCAGCGAGCCCATGGAAACCATCCCGGTGATCGCCAGCGGTTCGATTCCCCAGCCACGCAGCACGCTCACACCTCCGGCCGCCGCTAGAGGATCGCCCGCTGCGAAAATCCATGCGTCCACGCTTGCGGCGAATTGGGGGTGTTGCAACAAGGCCGCGGTCTCGCGCTGGAGCAGCCCGTCCGCGATTTCCACGACCACCCAGGAAGCACCCTGGGCAGCCACGCACGAAATCAGCAAATTGTAGAGATTCAGTAGCTCATCCAAGGTGGAGAGGTAAGTCGACGGGAATCCACCGTCCACAAAATCCAGGGCCACACAAGCACCAGCATCGAGCATGTTCCATGTGTCTTTGCCGGTGGCAGTCCCGGTGAGCTTTATGCCCGCGACTGGGAGTGCTTCCTTCCGCAAACCCATGATGATACTCATCACCGTGTGCGTTTTTCCGGCATCCATGGAGCTTCCGCAGACGACGAGGACCTGTGGCACATGTAGCGACGGCAACGGGGCGAGCGCAAAATCTCTCAAGTTAAGCGGGGATCCGTTGCGGTCTCCAAGCGCACCCAGCAGACGGAGCTTGCTTGGATCAGCGGCTTTTGCGTGCTTGGTCTCGACCAGTCCGCACAGACCACCCATGGAGAGCATGTCGCAGGAGTCTCCATCTGACCGTGCGTAACCTTCGAATTGAAGCGTCGCGTAGCGGTTCCCGAATACAACCGCCAGGAGGTCTCCTTCATGCAGAGTGCATCTACGGCCATTCGCCAGTTCCAGGGTCGCGTTCTTGCCGATCTTCTCAAGCCTTGCAAGCACGATGTCACCTGCCTTCGGAGAGAGAGGACAGGGCAGTAAGGTAGACATGCTCGGGCCTGGAACCCACCTTAGTGCATAAGAGACTCGCATGCTGGACTTCATTTCGTCAGTAAAAGCGATGTTCATGAACAATTCTCCCCTCGAAGAGAGTGAGCGCCTCCGACCCCTGCGGGGAATCTGGCCGGCGATATCCACAACAAGGCATTTTTGCAGCCAAATAATTGCCGGCGTAAGTTGTTGTAATTGCAGCCTTGAACCCTTGTCGTCCCTTTGTAACTGGAAGGGCCAAACACTCACGTGAGTCGGTGCGACTCGAATCTTTCGGGCCAGCGAAATCCTGAATTTCCTGAAAGTCCAAAACGCAGCCCGTGACAAAATTAAGAAAAACGAAGGGTACAAGTAGCGAGAGTATTCGAACGACTCAGGTGAGTTGGAAAGACACACCGGCAAAAATTGGAAAGCTTGAAATTACACCACTTATTCCCCTCGATCATTGGTGTTGAAAGTGCCTTATTGATTCCAGAACCCTAAGAAGTCCGGCGGCGCACGAGAAACTTCGCTCAGGTGGTGGACGCACCGATGAAAATGAGAAGAGGAATTCGCTATCGGCTTGAAGCTTCGGCTCTATTTTCATGGGAGAGCCCGCAGCACGAACGTTTGCAAGGCGACGGAATCACTCGAGACATCAGCGTGTTCGGCGTTTTCATCCTGACTCGTTCCTGTCCACCCGTCGAAACCCCGGTCGAGTTCGAAATTGTTCTTCCTTCTCTCACCGGACTAATGCCCGCCATCCGGATCAAGGGGGAGGCGCGTGTGCTTCGAATTGAGCGCCGTTCGGGAGGCCGAGTGGAAAATGGCTTCGCAGTTCTCAGCGAGGACTTCACCCAAATGGGGCCTGACAGCAAATCGGGACGAATTTGGGCTCAGAATCGCGAAGCGTTGGATGGCGCGCGGGCGGAATGGTGGTGAAGCATCTCGCAGCAGGTCTCGCCAGCTCGTTGATATTCTGGCGCATGGTGGACCTCGCTTCCTCCGCAAGAGGACGTAGAAATCACACGGTGTGAAGCGCAGCATGCTGTCACTCGGACTATTTCTGCCTGCGCTTCGGTCGTGCAGTTGCGTTAGAAATTTCTTCTTGTCGGATGACTCTATGGGAAAGCTTGGGAGCCCGCGTCAATCGAATATTCCGTCAGCGCGACTTTCCGGGGTTCGCGTTAGAGCACCAAGAGAAGCCCGCTGGACAGCCCCGGCCGCGGTGATGCAGTACAATATGGGAAACGCTTCCGACCTTTCCTCTCGGAAATGGCGTACGGGTACCGGTCGCCCCCTCATTTCCGAACCGGCAGCATTGACCGCCCCGCGGTCGTGTCTGCAAAGGATCCGCAGTGGCACAAGGCGTAGGGCGGTGAAAGAAAAGGTCATGATTCGGAGTTCGATTCTCTGCGTAAGCCTCGCGTTTGGCGCCATTTTTCTCGCGGGAGTGGTCCAGCGGGCGCACGGACAGGAAGGGGCTTCGATTCAGAAGAGCGTCGCCGATGCACAGGCCGCTCTCCGCCATCGGCATTATTCGCAGGCCGTTCGAACGCTGGAGGATACGCTCAAACGTTTTCCGGGAAATGCTCAGTTGCGGCTTGAACTAGGCAGGGTTTACGTGTATCAGCGCCAGGACCGGAAGGCTATGGAGATTTTTCGCGCCATTCTGCGAGATGAACCATCCAATCGCGACGCAACCCTCGAACTGGCCCGCGTACTGAGTTACGACGGGAAATACGTGGCATCGAATCAACTCTTCCGTGAACTGCTAACGACAAATCCGAACGACGAGGCGGCAGCCATCGGACTGGTCCGAAACCTGCTCATTCAGAAGAAGAAGGATGAGGCGCAGCGCGAAGTGGAACAAGCACTTGCTCACCATCCGAACAGCCTTCGTCTCCAGGAGTACCGGGACGATCTTCTGAAGAACCAGTCGCCTCTTTCGGCGTCCCGTGAGGGAATTGCGCCGGACCGGCTGCAGGCGGACGCAATCTATTTCGGCGATTCAGCCGGGAATCGCGCTTTTCGCGCGGGACAGCGATTCGATCTTCGGCTTGGACGCAATCTCACCAACAGTTTTCGACTCGATGAAAAATCCCTGTGGGTCAGCCAGGGGCCAAAGGCAAACATTTTTTCTGTCAATGATGAAGGCCGTGTGCGGCTTGCACGCTGGCTTTTCGTTGGGGGAGGCGGCGGGATCGTTCGCTTTGCCGATAATTCAAATCGGGCTCTTTACCGCGGCGGATTGATTCTTCATCCCTTCAAGAGTTTTTGGCTGCAAGGGGGATTTTCACGGATACCGATCGCTCCCACTTTCCAGTCGGCTCAGTTTAATTTGCTGGCGGAGGGCTGGTGGAGCCGGCTTGACTGGCAACCACCCTCCTGGCGTGTCAGCGCTGATTTCTCCAAGCAGCACTACTCGGATTCAAATCGCACCCAGAGAGAAGACGCGGAAGTACTGCGCTGGATCGGGAACCCGCACTTTGCGGTGGGGCTGGGATATCAGTACGCGCATAGCTCATTCGCGCAGACCTTTTCAAACGGCTATTTCAATCCCAACCAGTATCACAGCCATCTAGGACTCGGAGGATTCCGCTTCGAGATTGGCAAATTCTACCGTGGTGAATACATCGCCGAGTATGGCGCCGAAACCGTTGACCAGAACCCCTATCAGACCGCCTGGGAGGCCACGGTGAAGAACCGCATTTTGCTGGGAAAACTGGAAATGGGCGCGGACTATACCTACTTTCACCTGGCCCAGAGCACGGGAGCGTTCCGAGCGCAAGTGGGGCGGGTGAGCGTTGCCTATCGTTTCTAGTCCAGGTGATCCGATGAAGTGGGCAAGAATTTTCGGGTGAGCATGCGACCAGGCTGGAGAGGAGTATGAATAAGCCCCTAAGAGTACTCGTCGTCGATGATGACGCGTCTATTTGCCGATGGCTGAATGCCGTATTGACCGCGGAAGGTTACGAATGCTGTAAGGCGCTAAGCGTACGGGATGCCGAGCCGCTGCTTCACGAACACCCCATCGATGTGGCGCTTATCGATATCTATATTGGACGGGCCAACGGTCTTGAATTCCTGGGGAAACTGAGAACTTTGCAGCCGGAATGCAAGTGCGTGATGATGACGGCGCGCGCCAGCGTCGAGACGGTAGCGCGTTCGGTCGCCGGAGGAGCGATCGAATACCTAAGCAAGCCTTTGCTGATTGATGAGTTGCTCGCGTTGTTGCGAAAGTTGACAGGGCCGCGGCAAACGCCTAGCCACGCGCCGAAAGACAGCTTCACTCCCGTATCAGCGATTGTGGGACGGAGTCCGAGGATGCTGGAAGTTTATCGAGCCGTTGCGAGGGTCGCGCCCAGCATGGCCAGCGTGCTGATTACCGGCGCCAGTGGATCGGGTAAGGAACTTGTGGCACGCGCGATTCATGCGCACAGCCCACGCGCCGAGATGATTTTTACCCCCATCAACTGCGGCTCCTTCCCCGAGACCATTCTGGAAAGCGAGCTGTTCGGACATGAGAAAGGCTCGTTCACCGGCGCGGATACCAGCCGCAGCGGCTTGTTTGAGGCAACCAATGGCGGCACGATTTTCCTGGACGAAATATCCGAGACCAGCCTGAGCTTTCAAGTCAAGTTGCTTCGCGTCTTGCAGGAACATAAGGTGCGGCGCGTGGGCTCGAACAATTTCATTCCGATCGATGTACGGATCGTCGCGGCGACAAACAAGGATCTGAGCGGACTGATCCGGGCAGGACAATTCCGCGAAGATCTTTACTATCGTCTCAGCGTCGTAACGATTCAGCTGCCTTCGCTCGAAGAGCGGGCGGAAGACATTCCGCTCCTCGTGCAGCATTTTCTGGAACGTTTCAATCAGCGCAACCAACGCCAGGTAAATATCAGCGAGGAGGCGGTCGAACTGCTGGCTTCCATGAGTTGGCCGGGCAATGTTCGTGAGCTCGAAAACCTGATCGAGCGCCTGGCTATTTTCGCCGACATGGACGAAATCTCGGCCGGGGAGGTGGAGCGCGAACGGGCGCGCAGAAGCGAGGCAACGCCGGCGCCAGAAAATTCGACAGCAACGTTGCCGGGGAAGCTGCAGGAAATGGAGCGCCAGGAAATTCTCCGGGTTTTGCGGGAATCGGGTGGCAACAAGGCTCTCGCGGCACGAAAGCTCGGGATTGAACGCAAGACGTTATATGAAAAGGCTCGCCGTCTGGCGATCGACCTGCAATCGAAAGAAACATGAGTGATTCACCAACAAGCCGCCCGAATCAGAAGCACCTCCAGACAAGACGCTGGCTGCTTTTGAACGTATTGCTTTTGGCAGTGGTGGGCCTGCTCAGCCCCAGTTACCCTGTGGAAGAGCTCAGTCGCCGCACAGGAGACATGTATTTTCGTCTGCGAGGGAACCAGGGAACCTCGCCTCATGTTGCGCTGATACTGATTGATGACGCAAGTCTCGAACGGTACGGGCGATGGCCATGGAAACGCTCCTTGCTGGCGCAGGTGGTGAGAGCCGCCAGCGCCGAGCACCCCAAAGCGCTTGGCCTGGACATCTTACTCTCGGAAACCGAAGACGAAACAAACGACCGCGAATTGGCGAAAGCGCTGAAGGACGCGGGAAACACGGTTCTCGTTGCAAAGATCAGCAATTCCCCCCAGGGACGACTTTGGGTCGAACCATTGCCGCTCTTCTCGCGGAACGCAGCCGCGGTCGGACATGCCCAAGCTAATTTGGGGCCTGACAGCATTTGCCGGAGCGTCCCTGTGCGGGAGCAGTCTCTCGAAGGGCCGCGCTGGGCGTTTGCGCTGGAAGTTGCGCGCGTTGCCAGGGGAGCTATCCTGGAAGACGACGGCCGTGAATTGCGAATCGGGGAACGAAAAATACCCACCGTCGGCACGTTTTCTCACGCCGTGGTAGCGGGGGTCGAGTCCGAATCGCCCCGTTTCCTTCCCATTAATTATCGCGGACAGATTGCCCCTGGTGAGGCGTCACCTCCGTTTTCAGCGGTCTCTGTGACGGACCTGCTGGATGGGAAAACAGCCGGCCGGCTACAAGGGAAAGCGGTGCTGATCGGATTCGGCTCGACGGAGATTGGCGACCGCATACCAACCCCGGTGAGCGACAGGCTTCCGATGCCTGGCGTCGAAATCCACGCGAATCTTATCGACGCCATTCTTGCGGGAAGGAGCCTGAATTCTCTGAATGGATGGCTGAACCTGCTGGTATTGTGCGCGTTTAGTTTCAGTTCGACTTGGGTCGTGCTGCGCTGGGCGGTTTGGAGAGGTTTGGTCGCGCTCGCGGCACTGCTTGCGGTTGGTCTTGCAGCGAGCTACTTTGTTTTTGCCTGGATGCATATCCTTGTCGGATTGGGACCATTCTTGTGCGTGGCGTTATTGGCCGGTCCGCTGGCGCAGTTGCAAAATTTAGTCCTCGTGGATCGAGGACTGACTCAAGGTCTTCGGCAACTACAAAATGCTCTCAAGACGGCCGAGCGAGCAAAGAGTGATAGCTTACCTGCCGCCTTGCGTGGAGAGGTTCGACCAACAGCGGGAGACTTGCACTGGAAGGTGAGTCTGCTTCGGCAATTGCAAGCGGAGCTGAGTTCGTTGTACGCGTTTGATGAAACCCTGCTGGAAGCGATGCAAGAAGGCTTGGCCGTTTTCTCCGTCGATGGTCGAGTGATATTTCGAAATCCGCAGTGGCAGAGTTTCTGTGAAAAGCAAGGATGGGATGCGACGGCAGGCATTGATGATTTCGCCTCCGCACTCCGCGAACCTGGCTGGGGCGATTTGCGCAAATCGCTCCCCACTCGCGGGGTCTGGCTTGACTCTGAGGTGCATCTCGGCGAGGGCCTCTGGCGCTTTCGAGCCGTCAGACTCAAACGCATTTCGCCCTCTGACGCATCCGACTTGATCATGGTCGTGGTGACGGATCAAACAGCCCGGTTGGAGCGAGATCGTGCGCGTGCGGAAGCGCTCGGATTCGTTACCCATGAACTCCGTACTCCGCTTGTCTCCATTCAGGGTTTTGCCGAGTATCTGCTCCGGTATTCCAAGGAGCGAGCCAGCAGCGAAGCCGCTGCGACTATTTTCCAGGAGTCGGGCCGTTTGGTGGCCATGATCAATACCTATCTCGATGTGCTTCGGCTCGAGGTCGTCCCATGCGCAACGACGCTTTTCAGATCGGCGAAACCGTGAAACAAGTTGCGCGAGTCATTCAACCGATCGCAAAAGCTTCCGAGATCAAGGTCACGTCCGAAATTGCCGCGGACTTGCCGGCACTTCAGGGTGATCCGCACCTCATCGAGGGAGCCCTGCTCAATCTCGTGAGCAACGCCATCAAGTACAGCGCGCGCGGGAGCGAAGTGAAACTGCGCGCCGAGGTCGAGGGAAACGGAGTCGTGCTGGAAGTATGGAATCCAGGGCCCGCGATTCCACCGGAGGAGCTAATGCGTCTCTTCGAGCCGTTTTATCGAAGAAACGAACAGGAAGAAACTTCGCGAGGATGGGGACTTGGATTGGCCTTCGTTAAACGGATTGCAGAACAACACGGAGGCAAAGCCGAGGCTTGGAGCGAATCTGGGTCAGGAACATCTTTTCGTATCCATCTGCCGGTAACTCGCTTCATTCTTAGTGAGGCAAACCCATGAAACACACAGCCGTTCGTTCCATTTATTTTTGTTTCCTATTTTTCTGGATGGCTGTCGGGATGGCGGCCGCCCAAGAACAGCAACCCAGCTCCACACCCGTAACCGCTGCGATCGCTGGAGCCACGATTACCGAGTGGAAGGGCAATATTCGTCTGAGCCTGCCGGGCCACTCGTCTTCTAATCCCTTGCGTGGAGAGCAGCTTCCCCCAGGGACAATTCTTGACACAGGCAGCGGTAGTTTGCTTCTTCTCCTGAGCGATGGCAGTGAGGTGATCGTCCGGGCTCACACGAGATTGCAGGTACAAGAACCTTCTTTGGCCGATCCAAGTTACTTCCAATTGCTTCTGGGACGAATCCGCGCGCTCATCAACAGGCGGACAGGTGGCGCCGCGCCGTTCGAACTCGGAACGCCCAGCGCCGTAATCGCTGTTCGCGGGACCCAGTTCGACGTGGAAGTCAATCCACGCAACGTCACGGAAGTAGACGTCTTGGATGGACTTGTCGAAGTCTATGGGCGGAACGCTGCTGGAGGGTCAGTTCTCCTGGACCCTGGATTTTCCACGCGCGTCGGAATGGACTCTAGTCCAGAACAGCCGGAACCGACCAATGAAATGCGTCCGGAAGTAGAAAGACCTGAACCCGGAGAAAACGAAATAAATGGAAAGTCGGAGTTACGGGGTGAATTCGAACGGGCAGAGGCAGATCGAGAAGGCGCGACACGAGACTCTGCAGAGACTGCGGAAATGATGGAGGTACAAGAAATCTCTGAGCAGACCGCGGCAGCAGCGGTGGCCGACACCAATCCAGGTTCGGAACCACAATAAATTCTGCTGGTTCGACTGGCGCTTCTTTGCTGCCAGGTCCCCGCTCCACTAGGCGAACCCGAGTTCTCCCTCAGCGCCCGCGTCGCACTTCAGCGGTCTGTTGCACGCTCCCATTGGAATTCCAGACCGGGCAGTGAGTTGTACCCACTCCAGTGTGTGTTGCAAGCCCTCACATCGAAAACCCTTGAAACGTCTAAATAGTTCGAAATAAAGCGCTTACTACGTTATCGATTTGGCGCACTCATTGCAAGAGGTGACTTTGTCCTGGGTCTGGGCATGAGAGACACCGCTGGAGGCACTAAGTTAAGACAATACGCAAGATGATCGTTCTCACTTTGGCGGTCCTCGTGTCTTGCGGCCAGACGATTTTCGTATTTAGGTGTGATCTCAGATCAAGCTCGGGAGGAAGGTTTCTGAAAGGGGTCTCTACAATGAAAAAATTTCCACTTAGTACCGGCGATCTCTTTTATTTCTATGAAAAAAACACCGGCGTGTCCCATTTTAAAGTGGAGGCAACTCCGGATGGGAGGTTTCCCGTGGACGAGGCCGCCGGTTTGTTGGCGATGCACTGCATGGTATTCGGCCAATCGCCGAGCGATTACGTGGTAATGGTATCAGCCGAAATCGACGCTCTGAAAGGCCTGACCGAAAAAGCGGAAAAGCTTCTCCAGGCCGGCCAATCCTTCAGCGGTCACGCCAAGCTCACTCGCCGGGAAGAGGAAGTGCTTGGCGGGGTCATGCGGCGTCTTGCCAACAAAGAGATTGCCGCCTCTCTGAACCTTTCTGAGCGCACGGTAAAGTTCCATGTCTCATCGCTGTTCGCCAAGTTTCGGGTCAGTGGGCGCATGGAACTGGTGCGCGAAGCCACTCGACACATCGCCGGGTCGATGTCCATGCCCGTACTGGTCGGGACCCGCGTGACCCGGTCCTACGCGCCGGTTCTTGAGACTTGCAGCAACCCGGCCCAGAGCGCCGACGTGGTTCCGCTGGCCAAACGACAAATGACGGCGTAACGAATGGCCGTCATGAATCTGGGGCTCCTGACGCAGGGTTTTCTGCTCAGGCTGGCGCCCTCCTTCGCCAAAACACGGTCGCCGATACTGCCGCCACAAATATCATTTGCCTTGATCAGACCGGGACCGGCAATTTCCTGCCCAACGTACACAACAACATCGTTGCATATCGAAGTCGCGTTTCATAAGGCGGAAGAACTATGGGAAATCAACTGGCAGGAGAAGGAAACCTTCGTGTATGCCGACTTCTTAGCCGACTTCCGGGGAGAATTTCACGACATTCGCGGGGATTCAGGTTTTGCTAAATGTTTGGATCCGAGCAGCTATATAACCTCTCAAAAGTTGGCAGGGGAACTCCTGGACAAGGGATCAGCCGGTGTCGTTTATCCGAGTGTTCGACATAGCGGGGGAACGCACATTGCATGTTTCCGACCGGCCTTGGTGAACAACGATCGGAAAGGTGCTCAGGTATCCGTGGAGTTTGAAAATGCGCTGCCTGCGCCGGTAATCCACCCCATACCTCAAAATTTGGAACAATCAGAGCTAGGGCTCAGACTCGGAACTATCCCTGCCCTGGCGAATCGCGATCCACTGCATCACGTCCTCCAGTTCAACCTGCTCTATCCGTGAGTGCTCGGGATTGCGCGCAATCATGTGGCGCAACTTGGCGGCCAAGTCCTCCAGTTCCGTTAGGTTCATTTTGTCCAGAGCAGCCATGCTCTTATTCTAATCCCAATAGCACACCAATTCGCGGCAGCGAGTGGTTCCGGAAAACTCGAAGCTACATGCGACAAACCGAAAAAGTGCGAACGTGCAACGTAGCAGCCGAATTGGTTAAGGCGAATCGCCCAAGGATTATGGTGTCGCGAGCGCGTTAACTCAT
>WNEZ01001462.1_pt1 | contig 27851 bp, 26 predicted proteins | sample 5400521 | NCBI WGS metagenome assembly WNEZ01 (sample SAMN13153339, study PRJNA577476) | soil metagenome | isolation source: 120 cm saprolite under Douglas fir tree site 2 hole 1 replicate 1 | place: USA:California | collected 2015-04-18
GCCGCATCCGGATTACGTGCCCTTCGCCGCCCACTATGGGTTCCGTCCCGACTTCTGCGAGGGCGGCGATCCGGAGTCCAAGGGCGTGGTCGAGAACCTGGTTGGCTATGCGCAGCGGGACCTGGTGGTGCCGGCGAACAATTTCAGCGGCAACCTGGCCGAGGCCAACCGGCAGGCCCGCCTGTGGGGCCTCGAAGTCAACGGCCGGATCCACAGCGAGACCCAGGCCGTGCCGGCAGAACGCCTGACGGAGGAGCGTCTGCTGATGCGGCCGCTGCCCTCCCTGCGACCGGCGCTTTGTCGAGGTGCGCTGCGCAAGGTGAACAAGACGCAGACGATTCGCTTCGGCTCGGCTCGGTACTCGCTGCCGACCGGGTGGGTGGGCAAGCTGGTCGAGGTCTCCGTGGTGGACCACGAGGTGGTGTTGGCTCAGGATGGTCACGAGATCGATCGGCATCCGCTGATGGCACCGGGCGAGGTCTCGATCAAGGACGACCACTACCAGGGCCGGACGCGAGTCCCAGCGCGTGCCATTCGGATCCGTACCGGTACCGAGCGCGCATTCCTGGGGCTGGGTCCCGGCGCGGAAGCCTTCCTCCGCGCCGCGGCGGTCGCCGGCACCTCACGCCTGGCGGCGGAGCTCGCCGACATCATCGCCCTGGAGCGGAGCTGGGGCCGTGAGCAGCTGCTCCCGGCGCTGGAACGCGCGACGCGCTTTCGCCGGTTCAAGGCCCAGGATGTCCGCACCATCCTGGCGGCCGGGTTGGCCGCCCCCAACCCGGCGCCACCCGGCCAGCCGTTGCACCTGCAACTGCCGGACGTCCCCGTCCGCCCGCTGAGCGCCTATGCGCTGGAGGAGGTGCGATGACGGCGCCCGCGGCCGCGCTCACCCCCGACCTGGTGGCGGGACTGCGCCGGCTCAAGCTGGCCCGCATCCGCGCCATCGCGCCCGAGGTCTGCCAGACGGCCAAGACGCAGCGCTGGGCGCCCGACGAATTCTTGCGGACCCTCATCGAGGCGGAGATTGCGGCTCGCGACGAATCCAATCTGCGCGGCCGCCTCAAGGAGGCGGACTTTCCCGTGGCCAAGCGGCTGGATGACTTCAAAGTCCAGGCGTCATCTGTGCCGCAGCCGACCTTCAACTACATCGCCGCCCTCGAGTGGATCCGAGGCAAGGAGAACCTCTGTCTGGTCGGTCCCGCCGGCACCGGCAAGTCACATCTTCTGATTGGTGTCGGCCACGCCGCGGTGGAGGCGGGTCTCCGCGTCCGCTACTTCACCGCCGCCGACCTGGTCGAGACGCTCTATCGCGGGTTGGCCGACAACTCGGTGGGCCGCGTGATCGACACGGTGCTCCGGGTCGACCTGGTCATCCTCGACGAGCTGGGCTTTGCGCCGCTCGACTCGACCGGCAGCCAGCTCTTCTTCCGGTTCATCGCGGCGGCGTACGAGCGTCGCAGTCTCGGCATCGCCAGCCACTGGCCCTTCGATCAATGGGGTCGCTTCCTCCCGGACGAGACCACCGCCGTGTCGATGATCGATCGTATCCTGCATCACGCCGTCGTGGTCGTCACCGAGGGCGAGTCCTTTCGCATGAAAGAGGCCAAGACCCGGGGAGGTGGTCCACCGAAAAGGAAGGGCTGAGGATCCTCACCGGGTGGGGACTTTCAGTTGGCCAAAACTGGGGACTTTGAGATGGCCATTGACACTGATGTCCAGGCATCAGCGCGCGCCCGGTCTGAGTTCGTTTTCGGGCTGACCACAACATCTAGGGGCATACAAAAGGCCGCGACACCATGCCACTAAATCTGGGGCACATTTCCTTGACAGCTGTGTGTCACGGTGGTAGGGTTGCGCGTGTCGGTGGGAAAAAGTGGGGCTAAGTGGGGAACAGTGACCACACGGCACGGCAGGCCTGATGTTTCTCGGGACCTATCGCCACGCGGTGGATGCCAAGGGACGGCTGGCGATCCCGGCCCGGTTCCGGGAGCAGCTGCCGACCGGCACGGTCATTTCCAAGGGCGCCGAGGGCTGCTTGCAGGTTTACCCGCCCAAGGAATGGGCCAGGGTAAAGGACAGGATGCGGATCACTTCCACGACTGCCGCCGAGGAGCGGAAGTTGCAACGGATGCTGTTCGGGTCGGCCCGGGAATGCGAGTTCGACGCCCAGGGCCGCATCGTCCTTTCGGCCGACCACCGCTCATACGCCGGGATCGGAGCAGCGGCAGCCGTGGTGGGCGTCAACAACTTGATCGAAATATGGAACGACGAGGCATGGCGACGGATTGGCGATGCCACGCCGGACGAGTACACGCGGATCCAGGACCGGGTGGCCGAACGGGAGCGCAGCAACGACCGATGAGGCCCGCGACCACCCCCGTATCGACTCTCCGCCCGGCGGGGCCGGGCATCGACCTGTACTTTTACAAGAAGTCATAACCGGCCTTCGACCCGCCCCAGGGCAATCCATGGTGGATGCGACCCTGGGCGGCGGCGGGTACACGCTCGCGCTGCTCGAGCGCGTGCGCCCAGGCGGGAGCGTTCTCGCCCTGGACCGCGACGCCAGCGCCATCGCGCGGTTCCCGCTGGAGCGGGTGCCGCCCGACGTCAGGCTTCGCCTGGTCCACGCCAACTTCGCCGACCTGGGTCGCCTCGCCCAGGAGCTGCGAGGCGGCGCCGACGGCATCATCTTCGACCTCGGGATGTCGTCGCAGCAGCTGGATGACCCGGAGCGCGGGTTCAGCTTCCGGCGCGATGGGCCGCTCGACATGCGGCTCGACCAGTCCGAACCGTGGACCGCCGCCGACTTGCTGAACCGAGAACCGGCCAGCGAGCTGCGACGGATCTTATTGAGCTACGGGCAGGAACGGTGGGGGGCCCGCATCGCCGAGCGCATCGTGGCCCGGCGGGCGCGCCAGCCATTTCAGACCACCAAAGACCTCGTCGACGTCGTCGCGGGAGCGATTCCCCGGGGCGCCTGGCCTCGGGACATCCACGTAGCCACCCGAACGTTCCAGGCGCTTCGCATCGCGGTAAACCGCGAGCTCGAGGCGCTCGACGCGGGATTGAAGGCCGCTATTCCTCTCCTCGCTCGCAATGGGCGCCTTGGGGTCGTCACCTTCCACTCTCTCGAGGACAAGATTGCAAAGGATCTTTTCAACGTCGAAGCAACAGATTGTGTCTGTCCGCCCCACGCGCCCGTTTGCATCTGTGGACATCGCCGCTCGGTCCGGGTCGTGACGAAGAAGCCGATCCGTCCGAGCGAAGCCGAGATCCGCGCGAATCCCCGGGCTCGGTCGGCCAAATTACGCATTGCGGAGAAGCTATGAGCGTCATCGAATCCTTCGGACAACTCCATATCTAAGAGGTCGCATGGTAGAACCCCTCCCTCCTGGGCGTCTACTGGTCTTGCGACCTCGCCGGCCCGAGTCGACCACTCCGGCGCGCACGTCCCCCCCTTCGCGTGCGCGCCGGAGCCGGGCTCGGTTCCCGGGCCAGCCGCTGGTGGCCGGCCTGGTGGTGTTGGCCGCCGCCCTGGTGCTGGTAGCCCAGTCGGCTGCCGCGACCCAGCAGAGCTATCAAATCAGTGCGCTGAAGCAGGAGCAAGCGAAGCTCCAGGCGGAGCGCGACGACCTGCAGGCGCGACTGGCCCAGGCGCGGGCCGCCAATCGAGTGGACGCAGCGGCGGTCGCCCTGGGGCTGAGCCGTCCAGCCCGCTGGCAGTACGTCCGCGGCGCCACGTCTCCAATTGCGCTGGCCCCCCGGCCGGCGCAGGGGCGGGGTGGGCTGTGGACTGGCGTGTTGGCCGTCCTCAGCGGCGTGATCGGCCGGCCACTGGACGTCGAAGCCGGCACGCCCTAATTCGGCATCCGGGGGCCCCATGAGAACGGTCGAGGAGGTCGAGCCGCGGGCTCGGGTGCTCAGCCTGCTGGCCCTGGCCCTGATGGCGTACCTCGTGCTGCTCGGGCGGCTTGGCTACTGGCAGGCGATCAGGCACCGCGACCTGGCGGCCGTGGCCAGAGCCCAACACGACGACCGGCTGGTCCTGCCGGCCGTGCGCGGCCGGTTGCTCGATCGGTACGGCGCGCCGCTGGTCACCAACACTCCCGTCTTCAGCATCTTTGCCTCGCCGGATCTGATTCCGACGGCCGACCGGGCCGAGGTGGCGGACCGCCTCGGGGGGGTGCTCGGGCTGGCACCGACCGACCTGCTGGCCAAGCTCTCCACCACGCGAAAGTTCGTCTACCTGAAACGGCGGGTGCCCGCCTCAGTCGCCCACCAGGTCGAGGCGCTGGCTGAGCCAGGGATCGGAAAAATCGCCGAGTCGCAGCGAAGCTATCTCGAGGGCGCGGTGCCGGGCACCAGCCTGGCCGCGAACCTGCTGGGCTTCGTCAACGACAGCGGTCAGGGCGCTTACGGGATCGAAGGCTATTACGACAAGCAGCTGGCAGGGACCAATGGGTACGAGGCCACCTTCCGCGACATCACCGGCCGGCCGATCGTCCTCAGCGATCGCACGCGGGTCGAGCCCGTCAATGGGGCGAGCCTCCAGCTGACCATCGATGGCGCCATCCAGGTGGCGGCCGAGCGCGCGCTCGCCGACGGCGTCAAGAAGGTCGGGGCCGAGAGCGGATCAATCCTGATCATGGAGCCGACCACCGGGCGCATCGTGGCCTGGGCTGACATCCCGACCTATGACGCCAACCTGTTCAGCACGGTCGCCGGCCAGAACCCGCGCCTGTTCGTCGACTCCAACGTGTCCGACCTGTATGAGCCGGGCTCGGTGATGAAGGTCGTGACCCTGTCCGGCGCCCTCGATCGGCACGCCATCACGCCCACAACGACCTTCAATGAGACAGGCAGCGTGGTCATCGGCGGCTACCGGATCAAGAACTGGGACAACAAAGCCCACGGGGTCGTGACCATGACCCAGGTGCTGGAGAAGTCGCTGAACGTGGGTGCCATCAAGGCCGAGCAGCTGGAGGGAGGTCCCGCCTTCTTCGAGTCCCTGTCCGAGTTCGGGGTCGGCCAGCGGACCAACGTCGATCTGGCCGGCGAGGCGAATGCGACCCTGGGCGCCTACGCGAGCTGGCGGCCGGTGGAGCTGGCCACCGCGTCGTTCGGGCAGGGCGTCGACGTTACCCCGATTCAAATGCTGGGGGCGATCAACGTCATCGCCAGCGGCGGCGACCTGGTCTGGCCGCACGTGGTGGACCAGGTGATCGACGCCCGCGGGGTCGCCCACCCGGTCGAGCCGAAGGTGATCCGCCACCTGCTGACCCCCACCACCGTGAGCGAGATGCGCCAGATGATGATCGGAGTGGTGGAGCACGGCTCCGGGTATGCCGCTCGGATCGACGGATTTCGCGGCAAGATTGCCGGCAAGACCGGGACCGCCAACATCCCCGAGAACGGCACCTATCCCCCGGGCGAGGTCATCGGGTCATTTGTCGGATTCGTGCCGGTCGATCACCCGCAGTTCACCATGCTGGTGATCGTCCGCAAGCCCAAGATCCTGTTCGAAGGCGCCTACGTGGCCGCCCCCATCTGGAAGGCGGTGGCCTCGGCCCTAATCACCCAATGGAATATCGCCCCCCAGTGATGACACTCGGACACCGGCGGGCAACCACTAATAATGTCCTCATGGGGCCCCGGGTGGATGAGGTCATCGCGTATACGGGCGGCACGCTGGTCGGCGGTCCGCCTGACCAGCTCCTGGCGCACCTGTACACGGATTCCCGGGAGGTGACCCCGGGGGGTCTCTTCGTGGCCCTGAAGGGCGAGGCCCAGGATGGGCACGCGTTTATCGGCCAGGCCATCGAGCGCGGCGCGGCCGCCATCCTGTGCTCAGTCGTGCCAGCCGCAGCTCCCGCGACGGTCTCGGTCGTGCGCGTGCCGGATAGCCGCCGCGCCCTGGTGGATCTGACCCGGGGCATCGTGGACGCCCACCCGGTGCCGATCGTGGGCCTTACCGGCAGCGCCGGGAAGACGACGACCAAGGAGATGGTCGCCCAGGTCCTGGGTCGACGCCTGCGCGTGCGCAAGAGCGAAGGCAACCTGAACACGTACACGGGCATCCCGATGACTATCTTCGACCTCGACGACGCGGACCGGGTCCTGGTGCTGGAGTATGCGATGTCGCGCGCCGGCGAGATCCACGAGTTGACCAGCATGGCGCCCCCGTCCATCGCGGCAGTGCTCAATGTGGGCATCGCCCACGTGGGGTACCTGGGCTCCATCGAGGCGGTGGCCGCTGCCAAGCGGGAACTGGTCGAGGGGCTTCGCCCCGACGGCCTGGCGGTGCTGAACGCCGACGATGCCAACGTCCTCAAGATGGCCGCCGTCGCCCGGCGCAGCCGGACCTTCGGGTTTTCCAAGCAGGCCGAGGTGCGGGCGGACCAGGTCCGCCTCCACGGCCTGGACGGCAGCAGCTTCCGTCTGAAGACCGCCCGGGGGGACGCCGACGTCTTCCTCCGGGTCCCGGGTCAGCATCTGATCTCGAATGCCCTGGCCACCGCGGCCATCGCCCTCGAGTTCGACTTCGACCCCCGGGCCATCGCCTCCGCGCTGCGAGGCTTTCAGACCGGTGCCCACCGGATGAGCCTGCTGGCCGGGCGCGGCGGGGCCCGGCTGATTGACGACACCTACAACGCCAGCCCGGGATCGATGAGGGCCGCGCTGTCCGTGCTTCGGACCGCCCCCAGCGGCGCCGTGCGCGTAGCGGTGCTGGGCGACATGCTGGAGCTGGGAGATCACGCCGACCAGGCGCACGACGAGCTCGGCCGGATGGCGGCGCAGAGCACAGACCATCTCTTCGTCCTGGGCGCCTACGCCAATCGCGTGGTGGGGGCCGCGCGCGGAGCCGGGATGACTCCCGAGCGGGCGTCGGCCGTCTCGGGGGTGGACGTAGCCCTCACCCGGCTGGAGCCGTTGTTGTCAACGGATACGGTGGTCCTGATCAAAGGCGCCCGCGGCATGCGGCTGGAGCGGCTCGTCGAGGCCCTCGAGCAGCCCTGATGGTCCTTCGAGCGCTGCTGGCGTTCGTCCTCGCGTTTGCGGCGGGGGCGGCGGTGTATCCGATGGTGATCGGGTGGCTGGCCAGAGCGGGCGTGGGCCAGCCCATCCGCGAAGAGGGGCCGTCGTCGCATCAGAGCCGGTCGGGGACGCCGACCGCCGGCGGGATCGTCTTCCTCGCGCTCGGACTGATCTTCTACCTGGTGTTCGATCGGAGCCGTACGGGGGGCCTGGTGCTCCTGGCGCTGCTCACCGGCGGGGGGCTCGGCCTGGCGGACGACCTGCGCAAAGTGCTGGCCCGCCAGAATCTCGGGCTGCGGGCGCGGGAGAAAGTCCTGATCCAGCTGCTGACTGGTCTCGCCCTCGCCTTCCTCGCCTGGCGGTGGGGCTTTGCCGTCCAGGCCGTGCCGTTCTGGCACCCGGTCAACCTGGGCGCCTGGCTGATCCCGCTGGGGGCGGTAGCCTTCGTCGCCGGCACCAACGCCTTCAACCTCACCGATGGAAGCGACGGGCTGGCTGCCGGAGTGGGCGCCATCGCCTTCGCCACCCTGACCGTGATCGCCCTGCGGGGCCAGCATGGGGCAGCCGCCTGGCTGCCGGCCATCCTCACCGGCTTGCTGCTCGCCTTCCTGGTCTACAACGTCTCCCCGGCGCGCGTGTTCATGGGGGACACCGGCAGCCTGGCGCTGGGGAATGCTCTGGTGGCGGCGGCCATCGTGGGGGGCCTGCTCTGGTACCTGCCGCTGCTGGGCGTCGTCCTGGTGGCGGAAACCGTCTCGGTCATCGCCCAGGTGGCCAGCTTCAAGCGCACCGGCCGGCGGATCTTCCGGATGTCGCCGTTGCACAACCACTTCATCCTGGGCGGCTGGTCCGACACCCGGGTCGCGCTCTCCTTCTGGGCCGTGGGGTTGCTCGCGGCGCTGCTCTCCCTAGCCCTGGCCCCGGCCGGAGGGAGGGCGTGAACCTGCAGCACGCGCGCGCCCTGGTCATTGGCTTTGGGCGCAGTGGGCGGGCGGCGTCCGCCTTCATCCAGAAGCAGGGCGGCAGCGTGCGGGTGGTTGATCGGAACGACACGCCGGAGCTGCGGGCGGCCCTGCACGCGGCCGGCGTCGACGGTCGGCTGGGTGGCTATTCGGAAGCCGATCTGAACGGCCGCGACCTGGTGGTGGTCAGCCCGGGCGTGCCGTGGGACCTGCCCTTGGTGCAGGCCGCTCGGCGGCAGGGCATCGGCGTGACCAGCGAGATGGACCTATTTTTCAGTTTTTGCCCGGCCCCCATCGCCGGCATCACCGGCACCAATGGCAAGACCACCACCACCGCGCTGACCGCGGACGTGTTTGCGGCGGGCGGCCTGCGCGTGATCCGGGGCGGGAACATCGGCGAGACGGTGCTGGACCGGCTGGACCAGGTGACGGACGACAGCTGGATGGTTCTCGAGCTGAGCAGCTTTCAGCTCGAGTCCGTCGCTCAGCCCAGGCTGCGCATCGGCGCCATCCTCAATGTCAGCCAGAACCATCTCGACCGGCACCAGACGTTCGAGCGGTACCGGGAGATCAAGGCCAAGGCCATCGCCTTCATGACGCCCGAGGACGCCGCCATCCTGAACGCCGACGACCCATCGTACGAGTATTTCCGTGCCCGGACGCGCGGCCGAGCGCTGCCGTTCAGCACCCGGCGGCGGGACCTCGACGCCGGCGCGGTCCTCCGAGAGGGATGGATCACTGTGGTCGGTGCCCGGGTGATGCCGGCCGCGGAGGTGCCGCTGCCCGGTGAGCACAACGTGAGCAACGTGCTGGCGGCGGTTGATGCCGGCCATGTGGCTGGAGTTCCGCTCGATCGGATGCGGGCCGCGGTGCTGGCCTTCAAAGGCCTCGAGCATCGGCTGGAGCTAGTGGGGACTTTCCACGGGGTCCGCTGGTACAACGACTCCAAGGCCACCACGCCCGACTCGACCTCGCGGGCACTGGAAGCCTTCCGGGAGCCGATCATCCTGATCGCTGGTGGGCGCAACAAGGGCATGGACCTGGACCCGCTGGCCCGCGTCATCGCCCAGCGCGCCGCGGCGTTGGTGGCGATGGGGGAGACAGGGGATGAGTTGGTGCAGCGGGTGCGCGCCCATGGACTGGCTCGCGCCGAACGCGCCGACGACCTGAAGGACGCCGTGCGCCGGGCGGCGCACGCCGCGCCCTTGGGCTCGGTGGTGGTGCTGTCCCCGGCCTTCGCCAGCTACGACATGTTCACCGACTTCGAGGACCGCGGCCGCCGCTTCAAGGCCGCGGTGCGCGCCGAGGTCGGCGCATGAAGCGGCATCGCGGCCTCACCCTGGTGTCCATGCCGGTGCCCCTGCCGGGATGGAGCACCCTCTGGCGGCGCGGTGACCGCGGCTTGCTGCTGGCCGTGGGCGGGCTGGCCGCGTTCGGGCTGGTGATGGTCTTCTCCGCATCCGAGTCGCAGGGGTGGCTCTGGCACCGCAACGCCGCCTACTATTTCGAACGGCAGCTGGTCTGGTTGGTGCTGGGGGCCGGCCTGCTGTGGGGCTGCGCCCAGCTCGACTATCACCGCTGGCGTCCGCTGGTCCGGCCGCTGGCGCTCTGCAGCCTGGCCCTCCTCCTGCTGGTCTTCGTCCCGCACCTGGGTGTGACCAGCAACGGCGCCCGCCGCTGGCTCAAGTTCGGCCCGCTGGAGATGCAGCCGGCCGAGCTGGCCAAGGTGGCCGTGCTGCTCTACATGGCCTCCTGGCTGGAGCGGCGTCGCGACCGGTTGCATTCCGTGGAAGAAGGCGTGCTCCCCTTCCTGGCGCTGCTGGCGCTGATCACCGGCCTCGTCCTGCTCGAGCGCGACCTGGGCACCACCTTGATCCTGGCGGCCATCATGCTGAGCCAGTTCCTGGTGGCGGGCTCACGGAAGCGCCACGTGCTGCTGCTGGTGGCGATCGTCGCCCTGGCCATCGCGACGCTGATCCGCATTGAGCCGTACCGGTTTCATCGGATCATGGCGTTCCTGAACCCGTGGGCCGATCCCCTGAACAGTGGTTTCCAGTCCATCCAGTCGATCCTGGCGCTCGGCTCCGGCGGGATCTTCGGCGTCGGCCTGGGCCAGAGCATCCAGAAATACCAGTGGCTCCCGTTTGCGCACACCGACTTTATCTTCGCCATCGTGGGCGAGGAGACCGGGCTGCTCGGCACCACGGCGGTGCTGGCCCTGTTCGCCCTCTTTACCTATCGCGGGTATCGGATTGCCTTGCGCGCCCCGGACCTGTTCGGGTCCCTGCTGGCCTGCGGCATCACCACCTGGATCACCGCCCAGGCGGTGATCAATATCGCGGCCGTGACGGTGACCCTGCCCACGACCGGCATCCCGCTGCCGTTCATCAGCTACGGCGGCTCCTCCCTGGCCATCTCGTTGCTCGCGGTCGGCATACTGATGAACATCGCCGTGCAAGGCGAGAAGGTGGGCTGGATACGACATGCGCGTGTTGATCTCGGGCGGCGGTACGGGTGGGCACCTGTTCCCCGCGATCGCGATCGCGCAGGCGCTGTCGCGGAAGGACCCTGAGGGGCAGGTCCTCTACCTGGGCAGCAACACCGGCCTGGAGGCGGAGGTCATCCCCCGCCACGGCATTCCCTTTCAGGCGATTCCGGCCGCGGGTCTGTACACGGACGCGGTCTGGCGGAACCTCCGGCTTCCGTATGTCATGCCGTGGGCCTATGTGCTGGCGTCGCGCGCTATCCGACGCTTCCGGCCGGACGCCGTGGTCGGCACCGGTGGATACGTCACCGTTCCAGTGATCCTGGCCGCCGCCCGCCGCGGCCTGCCTATCGTGCTGCTCGAGCAGAACCTCGAACCCGGCCGCGCCACTCGCCTGCTGGCCCGATTCGCCCGGGCTGTTGCCACCGCCTACCCGGAGTCGGCCGGCTACCTCGACGGCCGCGCGGTGCTCACGGGGACACCGGTGCGGCAGGACTTCCAGGTCCGCAAGCAGGATTTTCCCGACCGGCCGCGCCGGCTCCTGGTCCTGGGTGGGAGCCAGGGCGCGCTGCGCATCAACCAGGCTGTGGCCGAGGCCCTGCCCCAGCTGCTGGCACGGCCCGACGTCAGCGTCACTCACCAGACGGGAGCCAGGCACCTGGCCATGATGGAGAGCGCGCGGGCGCGCCTTCCCGAATCGCAGCGCGGCCGCTACCATCCCTTCGCGTTTACCGAGGATCTGGCGACCGCCCTCCGAGCGAGTGACCTGGTGCTGGCTCGGGCCGGAGCCAGTACGCTGAGTGAGACCAGCGCTGTCGGCGTGCCCATGATCCTGGTCCCGGGGGACTTCGCGGGTGGCCACCAACGCCTGAACGCCAGGCCATTCGAAGAGGCGGGCGCGGCCGCCGTGATTGCCAATCAGGAGTGCGATGGGCCGCGCCTGCTGCGCGAGCTCGGCGCCATCCTCGATGACCCGGAACGCTACCGTCGCCTGGTCGGCGCCATGGCGCAGCAGGGTCGGCCGCAGGCAGCGGATGCGGTCGCGGACCTGGTCCGCGGCGTGGCCCGGGACTAATGCGCATTCATTTTCTTGGCATCGGTGGTTACGCCGTCTCGGGGCTGGCGCTGGTGGCGAAGTCCCTCGGTGATGAGGTCACCGGCTCGGACGAGGACGCCTATCCGCCCACGACGGAGATCCTGACCAACGCCCAGATTCCGTGGGTCAACCGGCACGATCCGAAGAACTTGACGAAATGGCCGCGCCCCGACCTGGTCGTACAAGGCAACCAGGTGCGAGCGGACAACCCCGAGGCCGCGGCCGCTCGCGAGATGGGGCTGCGCATCGTGAGCGAGGCCGAGTACTGGGGGGAGCTCACTCGGGATCGCACCCGAATCGTGGTCGCGGGCAGCCACGGCAAGACGACCACGGCCGGCTTGATCGCCTGGATCCTCAAGATGGCGGGGCGGAATCCGGGCTTCCGGCTGGGAGCCACTGTCCGCGACCTGGGTGGGGCGGCCGACTGGGGCGGCGGCAGAGAGTTTGTCTTCGAGGGGGACGAGTACACGTCGGCGTCGTTCGATCCCAGGCCCAAGTTCCTGCACTTTGCCCCGAACATCGCGGTCTTGCTCAACGTCGATTGGGACCATCCGGACGTGTTTCCCGATCCGGCCGCCTACGAGCTCGTATTCCGTCAGCTGGTCGAGTCGCTCGGTCCGGAGGACCGGCTGTTCGCCTGCCATGACGACGCCGGGGTTCGGCGGCTCCTCTCCCGCACCCGGGCCTCGGTCGAGACCTACGGGCTCAAGGGCGGGGCCGACTGGCAGGGACGTGATGTGCAAACGGAAACCAATGGGATGCGGTTCACCGCCTGGCACGGCGGCAAGGTCATCGCCGTGGTCGAAACCCAGCTGGCGGGTGCCCACAACGCGGCCAACGCCCTGGGCGCCCTGGCGACCACCGTTCGCCTTGGCGTTCCGGTGGCCACCGCGCTCCAGGCCATCGCCCGCTTTCAAGGTGCGGGCCGCCGGTTCGAGATCCGCGGCCGAGCCCGGCAGGTGACCGTGATCGACGACTACGCGCACCATCCCAGCGAGGTGCGGGCTACCCTGCGCGCCGCGCAGGAGCGCTTCGCGCCTGGCCGGGTGCTGGCGCTCTTTGTCCCGCACACGTTCTCGCGCACGCTGAGCCTCCTGGATGGGTACGCGGACGCTTTTGCCGGGTGTGCGCTGACCCTGATCGGCCCCATCGAGCCAGCCCGGGAGCGGCACCTGGCCCACACCGTCAGTGCCGAGGATCTGGCCCGGCAGGTTCGCGATGGGGGAGAGGTCGGCACCGTGGCCTCGGCCCGCGACGCGGCGGCACGACTGGCCACGACGGCCCGCCCCGGGGACGCCATCGTCTGCATGTCCGTGCGTGGGTTCGATGACGTCGCTGCCAGAACGCTGCGCGCCCTCGAGGGGTCGGCGGTTGGCTGAGTCATGGCTACGCTCCATTCCCGGGATCCGGGAACGAGAGCCGCTGGCCCGCCACAGCTGGTACGGCATCGGTGGCACGGCCGAATTCTTCCTGGAGCTCGAAAGTGACGTCCCGCTGGCGCGCATCCTGCCCCGGCTGGTCGCGGAGGCGACGCCGGTGTTTCCCCTGGGGCTGGGCACCAATACCCTGTTTCGCGGTCCTGGGCTGCCCGGCCTGACCATCCGGTTGGCCACCGAGACCATCCAGATCGATGGCCAGACGGTCGCCGTCTCGGCGGGCTTTCCCATGCCCAAGCTGGCGGCCGAGACGGCCAAGGCCGGCCGAGCCGGACTCGAATTTGGGGCCGGGGTTCCCGGCACCGTGGGCGGCTCCGTCTTTGGCAACGCCGGCGCCTTCGGGACCGAAATCAAGGACCGCCTGATTTCCGCTGACGCGATTGACCCAGCCGGATCCGTCCATTCGCTGACCGCGGCCGATTGCCAATTCGCCTACCGAGATTCCGCGTTCAAGTCGGGACCCGCCCGCGGGTTCATCATCACCCGGGCCACGTTCTCGGTCCAGCCCGGGGACCCGGCCGCCATCCGGGACTGCATCAAACAGGTGCAGAAGCATCGGCGGGACACCCAGCCGATCGACAAGCGCAGCCTGGGCAGTACCTTCAAGAATCCGCCGGGCGACTCCGCCGGCCGCTTGATCGACGCGGCCGGCTTCAAGGGCCGCCGGATCGGCGGCGCCCAGGTCTCTCCCAAGCACGCCAATTTCATCGTCAACATGGGCGGGGCGACCGCCGATGACGTGCTAGCCTTAGTGGCCGAGATGCGGGACGCGGTCCGCCAACGGTTCGGGATCGAGCTCGAGCCGGAGATCCGCATCGTAGGAGCCGGGTGACGGGCCGGCTCCGGGTGGGCGTCCTGTTTGGCGGACGCTCGACGGAGCACGAAGTCTCGGTGCTCTCCGCGCAATCGATTATTACGGCCCTCGACCCCACGCGGTATGAGGTCGTGCCGCTTTACATCGACAAGGAAGGTCACTGGCTGCTGGGCGACTCGATTCCGCGTCTGATCCATGATGCGGCTGCCCGGACCTATGTGTATCTGCCGCCCGATCCGACTCAGCACGGCCTGGTGCCGGCGTCACTCAATGGCGCACCGGCCGGCCGAGCCGCCGTGCCGTCGCTGGACGTGGTCTTCCCCGTCTTTCACGGGCTGAACGGTGAGGACGGCACCATCCAGGGGCTGCTCGAGCTGGCCAACGTGCCTTACGTCGGCGCCGGCGTGCTGGCCTCGGCCCTGGGGCTGGACAAGATCTTCATGAAGCGGGCCTTCGCCGCAGCTGGCCTGCCGGTCGTCGACAATGTCTGGACCTCCCGAGCCCGCTTCGAGCAGGACCCGGACGCATTCCTCCGGCTGGTTGAGGCGGAGCTCGGCTATCCATGCTTCAGCAAGTTCGCCAACTCGGGCTCCAGCGTGGGGACGTCCAAGGCCCATAACCGCCAGGAGCTGCTGGCCGGGTTGCGGCTGGCGTCGAGCTTTGACCGAAAGATCCTGGTCGAGCGCGCTGTCGACGCCCGTGAGCTGGAGGTCAGCGTGCTGGGCAACGACGACCCCCAGGCGTCGGTCGTGGGCGAGATCGTACCGGCCCATGAGTTTTACGACTACGAAGCGAAATACATGGACGAGGGCTCCAAGCTGCTCATTCCCGCGCCGATTCCGGCGTCGGTGGCCGAGGAAGCCCGAGCGCTGGCCGTTCGCGCCTTCCAGGCGATCGACGCGGCCGGCATGGCGCGCGTCGACTTCTTTCTGGAGCGGACGACGAACCGGATCTACCTGAACGAGGCGAATACCATCCCCGGGTTCACGCGCATCAGCATGTATCCCAAGCTGTGGGAGGCGAGCGGCCTTTCCTATCCCAGCCTGGTGGACCGGCTGATCACCCTGGCCCTGGAGCGGTTTAAAGAAAAGCAGCGCTCCCAGACGGCCATCGATTCCCGCCTGCTGGATCCCGAGGACAAGCGATGACGGTCACGACTCGACCCACCCGGAAGACCCGCACGGCGCGACCCGCCCCGGAGACGGGCAGCGGTTTGCGCGGCTGGCTCTGGGCCAGCGGCCAGCTCATCGTGCTGGGCGTGGAGGTGTTTGCGCTGCTCTTCCTTCTGGCGAACCCGGCTTTTCGTCCCAGGGCCGTGCAGGTCGTGGGGACGGCGCATCTCGACGCCCAGCAGGTAGCCGCGGCCCTGGCAGTGCCGTCCGACCGGAGCATCTTTCTTTTGGACCATTCCGTCCTGGAGGCCCGGTTACGAGCCCTGCCCTGGGTGAGGTCGGCCAGCGTGGCGCTGACGCTTCCCGATCATGTGCAGGTCCGGATCGACGAGTGGATCCCGGTGGCCGTGCTGCAGCAGGGGGAGCGGTCGTTCTTCCTCAATGCCCAGGGCCGCATCCTGGGGCCGGCGCCCGAGGCCGGCAGCCTGCCCATCGTCCAGCGTCCCGCCCTGGCATCGACCCAGGCCGGGACCGCGGTCCTCTCCCCGGAGCTGGAAGCGCTCCTGATCCCGCTGAGCAGCGGGTTCCCGGGCGCGTATCACATGCGGGTCGTCGCCTTCTCCCTGGACGATCGCCAGGGTTTGTCGGTCAAGACCGACCGGGGCTTTGTCATCTACTTCGGCCAGATGGCGACGGCCGACGAGCGGGCCACGCTGGAGCCGAAGCTGGCCGCGCTGAAAGCCCTGGCCAGCCGGATCGACCTGGTGTCGTCGCCGATCACCTACGTCAACCTCATGAACCCGGCCGCGCCCGCCGTCCAGCTTCGCAAGTAATCATGAAAAGCGCGGCCAGCGGGAGTCGCGAAGCCGTCTGGATCGTCCTCTTCGCGGCGGTGTTTGCCAGCGTGGGCATCTTGCTCGGCCTCAACGCCCCGGTGCAGATCCCACCCGGGTATGCGCGCTACACCGCGGTCATGATCCTGGCCGCGCTGGATTCGATCTTCGGCGCCATCAAGGCCTGGCTCAACGGCAACTTTGAAAACAAGGTCTTCATCTCGGGCCTGCTCGTGAATTCAGTCGTCGCGGGGGCGCTCACCTACCTCGGTGACAAGCTGGGGGTGGAGCTATATTTCGCCGCCATCGTCGCCTTCGGGGTCCGCATCTTCGAGAACATCGCGGTCATCAGGCGGCATTTGCTTTAGCCCGAATCCACCGGCTCGAGCTTGCATCCCGGGCGCGGATACGGCCTGAGCCCGAGGCCGGGCTCCGGGCGTCGTCTCCTGCGCGCGCTCAGTCACGCATCGACGGATGCGCTCCTTCACGTGCTCGTCGCCTCCTTCGGCTCGGCACGCCCCGCATCCCGATCTGCTTCGCCCGACTGGTAGATCCGGGCTTACCGTCCACCTTGGGCTGTGGATAACCAGTCCCGGATTGTATTGTCAGGTGGCAGCGACCACCGTATAATGTGGCAAACCGTCCGTCCAGTTCGTCCCAGGAACAGTCTTTGCCACGTTCTAAATACATTTCGGCCCTGGACATCGGCACCACGAAGGTTTGCTGCGTGGTCGGCGAGCTGACCGAACGCGGCCTCAACATCGTCGGGGTCGGCGAAGCCCCCTCCGAAGGCCTCCGGCGAGGCTCCGTGGTCAACATGGAAAAGACCGTGCACAGCATCACGCAGGCGGTGCAGGGTGCCCAGCGGATGGCCGGCCAGCGGGTGGAGTCCGTGTATGTCGGTCTGGCCGGCACCCATGTGCTCAGTCAAAACAGCCGCGGCGTGGTGGCGGTCTCGCGGACCGACCACGAGATCGCGCATGCGGACGTGACTCGCGTCATCGACGCGGCGCGGGCCGTGTCGGTGCCCAGCGATCGCGAGATCATCCACGTCGTTCCCCGCGGATACGTGGTCGACGGCCAGGAGGGAGTCCGCGATGCCATTGGCATGTGCGGTGCCCGCCTGGAGGTCGAAGCCCACATCGTGACCGGGGCGCTGACTGCGGTCCAGAACGTGGTCAAGTGCGTGCAGCAGGCCGGGCTCAGCGTGGAGGACATGGTCGTCCAGTCGCTGGCGTCGGCCGAGGCGACGCTCAATGACAACGAGCTCGACCTGGGGGTGGCGCTGGTCGACATGGGCGGCGGGACGACGGACGTGGCCGTGTTTGTGGACGGCAGTGTGCTGCATACGGCCGTGCTCCCCGTTGGGGCGCTGCACGTGACGAATGACGTCGCGATTGGGCTGCGCACGACGCTGGAAGAGGCGGAGAGCCTGAAGGTGAACTACGGCCACACGGTGCCCTCCTGCATTCCCCGCGAAGAGATGGTTGAGGTCCACCAGATCGGCACCGAGCGGAGCCAGACCGTGCCCCGCCGGCACCTGGCCGAGATCATCGCCCCGCGGGCGCGCGAGATCCTGGAGATGGTCCGGCAGGAGGTCCGGCGCGGCTCCCGCGATGGGTACCTGCCGGCCGGGGTGGTGCTCACGGGCGGCGGCTGCCGGCTGATGGGCATGACCGAGACCGCCCAGACGACGCTCGAACTCCCGGTGCGCATCGGGACGCCGGCCGGGATCAGCGGAATGGCCGACCGGGTAAGTGGCCCCGCCTATGCGACCGCGATCGGGCTGCTGCGCTGGGGGTTCAACCTCAGTCATCGGCACAACGGGCATGCCCCCACGCACGAAGGCGTGACCGCCGTCTATCAACGGACCGTCACCTGGTTCAGAGAGTTTTTCTAAGGAGGCCACGATGGACTACGACGTGGAAATGCGGATGAAGGGTTTCGTATCGCGGCCCCCTGCCGAGCGCTTCGTGCGGGCTCGCCTGGATCGGGACAAGGAGGATGGAAGAATGCGCGACGCCGACCAGACGCTCGAAGGCAACGCTCGGATCAAAGTCGTTGGGGTCGGCGGCGGCGGGAGCAACGCGGTCAACCGCATGATCCGCTCGAAGCTGCGGGGCGTCGAGTTCATCGCCATCAACACTGACCTGCAGGCACTGGCCAAGTCGGAGGCCGAGATCAAAGTCAACATCGGCAAGAAGTTGACCCGCGGTCTGGGCGCCGGCGGCGACCCGACCATCGGGCGCGAGGCGGCCGAGGAGAGCCAGCAGGAGCTGACCGAGCTGCTGCGCGGAGCGGACATGGTTTTTCTGACCGCTGGCATGGGCGGCGGCACCGGGACCGGCGCCGCGCCGGTGATCGCCGAGGTGGCGCGCAACAACGGCGCGCTGACCATTGGCGTGGTCACCAAGCCCTTTACCTTCGAAGGCACCCGCCGGCGGCAGCTCGCCGAAGAGGGGGTGGCCAGGCTGCGAGAGAAAGTCGACAGCCTGATCACCATCCCGAACCAGCGGCTGCTGGACGTCACGGACAAGAAAGTGCCGTTCACGGAAGCCCTGAAGATCGCCGACGACGTCCTGCGCCAGGGCGTGCAGGGCATCTCGGACCTGATCGTGATGCCCGGCCTGATCAACCTGGACTTTGCCGATGTGAAGGCCGTCATGTCCGGCCAGGGCGCGTCCCTGATGGGCATCGGCTTCGGTAGTGGGGACCAGCGGGCCTCCGACGCGGCCCGGGACGCGGTCGCCAGCCCGCTGCTGGAAACGTCGATCGACGGGGCGCGTGGCATCCTGCTGAATGTCACCGGCGGTCCGGACATGACGCTCCACGAAGTCAACGAGGCCGCCGAGATTGTGCGGGCGTCGGCCGACCGCGACGCCAATATCATCTTCGGGACCGTCATCGACGAGAAGATGGTGGGCGAGATCAAGATCACGGTGGTCGCCACCGGGTTCGGCACCTCCAACGAGATCACGATCGAAACCGACGAACCGTACCTGGCCCCGGTGAACGAGCCGACGCCCATTTTCCGTGGCTTTGATGCCTCGAATCTGGATATTCCGGCGTTCCTGCGAGGGCGGCGCTAGCGGGGTAAGCTCGGGCTGAACCACAATATCTGGGATACTGGGCACGGATGAAGTGTCCATATTGTGGCCATCTCGACCTGAAGGTCGTCGACTCCCGTGATTCCGACACGGGGGAGTCGATCCGTCGCCGGCGGGAGTGCCTGGAATGCGCCAAGCGGTTCACCACGTACGAACGCATCGAGACGGTCCCCCTCTATGTCATCAAGAAAGACGGTCGCCGGGAAGACTTCGATAGACAAAAGCTGTTCAGTGGCTTGATGAAGGCGACCGCCAAACGGGAGATCTCACCCAGCGTCGTGGAACGGATCGTGGACGAGATTGAGAGTGAGCTGCGAACCCGCGGCAAGACCGAGATCCCGTCCCGCGAGGTCGGGGAGCTGGTGATGGACAAGCTGCGTGGCCTGGACGAGGTCGCCTACATCCGTTTTGCCTCGGTCTATCGCTCCTTCATGGACCTGCAGGAGGTCAAGCAAGAGATCGACCAGCTCCTGAGCAAGGACAAGAAGTCGTAGTTCGTCGGGCGACGGCAAGGCGCGGGCGGCGCGCCATCTCTAGTCTTGTGGCTGTGACGACGGAAGGCTCTCGTCAGGTTGCGTCGTTCCCCGCCCGCCACGGTTTCTCCACCAGCGCGCTGGGGTCCATGGGGCTGAACGGCTCGGCGGAACCCGAGGCCGTCATGCGACGCCGCCAGACATTCGCGGCCACGGTCGGGTTCGACCTCGGTCGGGCGGCCCTGGCCGCCCAGGTTCACGGCGGGCGGGTGCGTGCCTTCCGTCACGTGGAGTCCGAGGAGGGGGGCCAGTCGGTCCTGGACACCGACGCCCTGGCCACCGACCTCCCCGGCCAGGCCCTCATCACGTATCACGCCGACTGCTACCCGTTGCTTTTCGTGGACCGGGTACAAGGGGCGGTGGCCACCGCCCACCTGGGCTGGCGGGGCGCCCTGGCCGGGGTCGCGGGCGAGACCGTCCGGGCCATGTCCAGTGCCTACGGCACAGACGCATCTGACTTATGCCTGTTATGAGGTCGGCCCCGAGGTCTTCGAGCCGATGGGTCAGCGGTTCGGCCGGCCCGACGCCTATCTCGAGGAGCGCAACGGCCGAGCCCTCCTCGACCTGGCCGCCCTGGCCCAGCTCCAGCTGCAGGATGCAGGCGTCGATCCAGGGCACATCCTGCAAACCGGATGGTGTACCCGCGAAGACGAGCGCTGGTTTTCCCACCGGGGACAGCGCCCCGGCCGCTTCCTAGCGGCGATCGTCCTTTCGTGACGGACCGGACACTCGCCGAGAACCTCGACCGGGTGCGCACCGCGGTCTCCGCGGCCGCCGCCCGTGCCGGCCGAGACCCGCAGACCATCCGGGTGATCGCGGTCACCAAGACCGTTCCCCTGGAGCGGATTCGGGAAGCGGTCGCGCTCGGGCTGCGCACCTTCGGCGAGAACCGGGTCCAGGAGGCGGTGCCCAAGATCGAGGCCCTGGCGACCGAGGGATGCGAGTGGCACCTGATCGGTCACCTGCAACGAAATAAGGTGAAGGACGTCCCGGGCCATTTCGCCATGGTGCAATCGGTCGACAGCGTGCGGTTGGTGGAAGCCCTGGGACCGCGGGTCGGGACCCCGCTCGACATCCTGATCGAGGTCAATATCGGAGAGGAACCGCAGAAAACCGGAGCCCCGCCGGCGGACGTCCCGCTGGTCGCCGAGGCCATCCGCCAATGCCCGACGCTGCGTTTGCGGGGCCTGATGACCATCGCCCCGCTGCGCCCCGATCCCGAGTCGGTGCGGCCCTTCTTTCGCCAGCTCCGCGCGCTCCGCGACCAGCTCCAGAACAGCCTCGGCCAGGCACTGCCCGAGCTGTCGATGGGGATGACGGACGACTACCCGGCCGCGATTGCGGAAGGGGCCACGATGCTACGATTGGGCCGAGCCATTTTCGGCCCCCGATGAGGACACCGTGACCACCCTGCTGACCTATCTCCATGAATTCGCACGCGTCCTCCTCTACCTGTGGATCCTCTCGATCTTCGCCCGGGCCATGGCCTCCTGGTTTGTGCGCGACTGGTCGAACCCGGTCATGCGCTTCCTGGTGGACGTAACGGAGCCCATCCTGGCCCCGCTGCGGCGGCTTGTCCCCAGCCCGATGGGCGTGGACTTCTCGCCCATGGTGGCCATCCTCGCCCTCTACCTGGTGAGCTACCTGTTGAGCTGATGCCCGTCCTCGTGTCCCAAGTCAGAGGTCCGCTGGAAATTCATCGGCCTGGGCGGCCGGGCGCCTGTGGCGCTGATGCCGGCGTTAGGGGGCCCGGCGCAAGTCGTCACCTATCAACCGATAGGCTCCTCCTTCCGCCACCCCTGCCTTGGCACCGGCCGCCGAGGCCGCGACTTTCTCAACGAACCTCCGACTCGGGACACTAGGCGCGTCTTTCAAATTGGTACATTTCGAGTCCCATGTTTGACGAAGTCCCCACGGCGGTCAGCTTTCCCGAGCTGGAGCTGAAGGTGCTGGCGTTCTGGAAGGAGCGCGGAATCTTCCCCAAAAGCCTCAAGCAGAGGGAGGGCGGGCCGCGGTACATCTTCTATGAAGGGCCACCCACGGCCAACGGACTGCCCGGCATCCACCACGTCCTGGCGCGGGCGATGAAGGATCTCTTCCCGCGCTACAAAACCATGCGCGGCTTCTATGTCGAGCGCAAGGGAGGTTGGGACACGCACGGCCTGCCCGTGGAGATCGAGGTCGAAAAGCAGCTCAAGATCTCCGGGAAGCAGGACATCGAACGGTACGGCGTGGAGGCCTTCAACAAGCTCTCCCGGGCCAGCGTCTTCCAGTACATCGACGAATGGGCCGAGGCAACCGAGCGGATGGGCTTCTGGGTGGACCTCGAGCACGCGTACCGTACCTACGATTCCACCTACATCGAATCCGTCTGGTGGAGCCTGAAGCAGCTCTGGGACAAGGGCCTGCTCTATCAAGGCTACAAAGTCGTCCCCTACTGCCCCCGCTGCGCCACGCCCCTGTCCAGCCACGAGCTGGCGCTGGGGTATCAGGACAACATCGAAGACCCCTCCGTGTACGTCAAGTTCGAGCTGGAGGATGAGCCCAGGACGTACTTCCTGGCCTGGACCACGACGCCCTGGACATTGCCCGGTAACGTCGCCCTGGCGGTGGGACTCCAGTTTCCGTACGTTCGGGTCCGCCAGGGAGACGAGCGCTACATCCTGGCTAAAGCCCGCCTGTCGGTGCTCCAGGGGGACTACACCATCGAAGCCGAGCTCGATGCCAAAAGCTTGCTCGGCAAGCGCTACCAGCCGCTCTACCGCTACCTGATTCCCAAAGAGCCCGCCTTTTACGTGGTCGATGCCGATTTCGTCTCTGTGGAGGACGGGACCGGGATCGTACACACCGCCGCGGCGTACGGCGTCGACGACCTCCGCCTCGCCCAGGAAAAGGGGATCCCGGTCCGGCACGTCGTCGACCTGTCCGGCAAGTTCCGCCCCGAGGTGGAGCCATTCGCCGGCATCTTCGTGAAGAAGGCCGATCCGTTGATCATCGCCGACCTGCAGGAGCGCGGCCTGATGTACCGTGCCGAGACCATCCGCCATACGTATCCGTTCTGCTGGCGCTGCGACACGCCGCTTCTCTACTATGCCCTGACCTCCTGGTTCGCTCGAACCACCGCGGTCAAGGCCCGGCTGCTGCAGAACAACGACCTGGTCAACTGGATCCCCGACTACATCAAGGGCGGCCGGATGGGGAACTGGCTGGAATCGCTGGTTGACTGGTCGCTCTCGCGCTGGCGGTATTGGGGCACCCCGCTGCCGATCTGGGAGTGTGAAGCCTGCCAGGAGCGCCGGTGCGTCGGGTCGGTGGCGGAGGTGGGCCTGACCGTGAAGGACGACCTGCACCGTCCATACATCGACCGGGTGACGCTGCCCTGCCAGAAATGCGGCGGGGTGATGCGCCGCGTCCCGGACGTCATCGATGTCTGGTTCGACTCGGGCGCCATGCCCTTTGCCCAATTCCACTATCCGTTTGAGAACAAGCAGGTCTTTGAAGAGCGCTTCCCGGCCGACTTCATCGCCGAGGCCCTGGATCAGACCCGCGGCTGGTTCTTCAGCCTGCTGGCCATCGGCACCATGCTCTTCGACCGGTCGGCATACAAGAACGTCATCTGTACCGGGCTGGTGGTGGACAAGGCCGGGCGGCGGATGAGTAAGTCCCGCCGCAACACCGTGGACCCGATGGCCGTCATGGCCGAATACGGCGCCGATGCGACCCGCTGGTATTTCTACTCGGCGGTGGCCATCGGCAACGAATATCGCTTCGATCCGTCGGCCGTCCGCGATGTCATCCGGCGGTTCTTCCTCATCCTCTGGAACACGTACGCGTTCTTTGCCAACTACGCGAGGCTCGACGGCTACGACCCTGCCGCTCCCAGAGTCCCCGTCCCTCAGCGGGCCCTGCTCGACCGCTGGCTGCTGGCCGAGATGCATGCCACCGTGACCGAGGTGGAGCGCGCCCTCGATGCCTACGACCCCACCACCGCCTCCCGCCGGCTGGAGGCGTTTACGCTGGACGTCTCCACCTGGTATGTGCGCCGGTCACGCCGCCGGTTCTGGAAGTCCGAATCGGACGCCGACAAACGGAGCGCGTACCAAACCCTGGAGGAGACCCTGCTGGTGCTGGTCCGCCTGCTGGCGCCGTTGGCGCCCTTTCTGTCGGAGACCATGTACCGGAACCTGACGGCCGGGCGCCAGGGCTGGCCGGAGAGCGTGCACATGGCCGACTGGCCGGTTCCCGACGCCGCCACCGCCGACGAGTCGCTGCGCCGGGAAATGGCCCGCTTGCGACGGCTGGTAGAAACCGCGCACGCGGCCCGGAACGAGGCCGGCATCAAAGTGCGGCAACCCCTCCAGGCGGTCACCATCGCCGAACCGCCACTCCCCCCGGACTTCGAGGCCATCCTCCTGGAAGAGCTGAACGTCAAGACGGCGCGCTATGCGGGCGAGGGCGGCGCCGTCAGCCTGGACACGACCATTTCGGCCGAGCTCAAGGAGGAGGGTTTGGCCCGCGACCTGGTACGCGGGATCCAGGGCATGCGCAAGCGCTGCGGGTTCGCCGTGGAAGATCGGGTTCGGCTCTTCTACCTGGGAGACGGCACGATTGCCGGCGTCCTGGAGCGCTGGCGCGACTACATCGGCCGCGAGACGCTGGCCCTGGCGGTAGAGCGCCAGGAAGCGCCGGCCACCGCCTGCATCGAAACGCTGACCATTGAAGGCCAGTCGCTGCGGGTCGGGCTGGTGAAAGTCGGGGCGGGCGCATCCTGAAGGGGAAGTTCCAGAGCTACACCTGGCTGGCGGTCATCGCCTGGGTGGTGGTGATCGCGGACCGGGTCACCAAGATCGTGGTCGAGCATCGCTACGGCGTCGGGTACGGTCCGAAGCCCATTCTCGATAGCGTCCTCTTCCTCACCGTGCTCCGCAACAGCGGGGCGGCCTTCGGCCTCTTCAAGAATTTCACAGCCGGCTTTCTGGTCATCTCGCTGTTGGTGATGGCGGCCATCCTCGTCTACTATCCCCGGATCCCCGCGCACGATTGGCCCGCCCGGATCGGGCTGGCGATGGTTTTCGGGGGGGCGGTGTCCAACGCCTACGATCGCGGGCTGCAGGGTTCGGTGATCGACTTCATCCAGGTGCCGCACTGGCCGGTGTTCAACGTGGCCGACTCGTCAATCACCGTCGGCGTGGCGCTGCTGGTGGTGGGATCGTTCTTCCGGAGACGGACCGCCAGCGTCCCCTGATGGACGGATCAACTCGAGTCGCGGCGCCAGCTGCCCGCCTCGACCAGTACCTCACCGAGCTGCTGCCCACGCTGAGCCGCAGCCAGGTGCAGCGACTGATCAGCGAGGGCCATGTCCGGCTCAACGGTCAGTCCGCACGGCCCGGCGCCCGGCTTCACCCGGGGGACGAGCTGGCCTGGCACGTGCCCCCAACCGCGCCGTCCGCGCTCACGCCCCAACCCATGGACCTGCGGGTGCTGTATGAGGACGACGATCTGGTGGTGATCGACAAGCCCGCCGGGCTGGTGGTCCATCCCGGGCCGGGCCATGCGGCCGGCACGCTGGTCCACGGACTGCTGGCCCGAGGCGCGCAGTGGTCGTCGATCGGAGGCGTCGAGCGCCCGGGGATCGTGCACCGCCTGGACAAAGACACGTCCGGCCTGCTGGTGATCGCCCGCAACGATGCCGCTCACCGCGACCTGGCCGGGCAACTGCAGGATCGCAGCCTGCGCCGCCGCTACCGGGCGATCGTGGTCGGGGAGGTAGCCGATGCCGCCGCCCGCATCGAGGCGCCCATCGGTCGCGATCCCCGCCACCGGCAGCGGATGGCCGTGGCGGCCAAAGGCCGGGAGGCGATCACCGACTTTCGCCGACTGGGGCTGGTCCAGGGCCATACCTTGCTGGAGGTCAGCTTGCTCACGGGCCGCACCCACCAGGTTCGCGTGCATCTCGCCTACATCCATCATCCGGTGCTGGGCGACCTGGTGTACGGGCGGCCATCGCCGCTGATCGCCCGCCCGGCGCTGCACGCGGCCGAGATCGAATTCCGGCATCCACGGACCGGCCAGGCCATCCGCCTCGAAAGCCCCCTGCCGCCCGACTTCGTCGCCGCCTGGGACGCGCTAGGTGGCACAATTCCGTAAGCGCATGCCCCAACCGAAAGAGCCCGGACTCCTCATCGTGATCTCCGGGCCGAGTGGTGTCGGAAAGGACACCATCCTGCGCCGGCTCTTCCAACTGGCACCCGAGCTCAAGTACTCGGTGTCCTACACGACCCGGGCACCCCGACCGGGAGAGATCGACGGCCAGAGCTACACCTTCGTCACCGAAGACGAGTTCAAGCGGTTGATCGAAGCCAAGGAATTCCTGGAGTGGGCCCAGGTGTACGACCAGTACTACGGGACCTCGCGCAAGCGGGTCGAGGACGCGCTCGCCCGGGGCGAGGACATCATCCTGAAGATCGATGTCCAGGGCGCCGCCTTCGTCAAGAAGCGCAAGCCCGACGCGCTCTTCATCTTTATCACGCCCCCATCCACCGACGAGCTGCTGCAGCGCCTCACCGGCCGGAATACGGAGAGCCCGGCCGCTCTGGAGCGGCGGCAGCGCGAAGCGCTGGTCGAGCTGGGACTGGCCAAGGATTATGAGCACGTGGTCTGCAACCGTGACGTGGAGGAGAGCGCGCGCGAGATCCTGGCCATGATCGCCGCGGAGCACGAGCGCCGCCGGCAACGCGCATGAGCCGCCTGGAGAGCCGGCGCGTGGCCCTGGGCGTCACTGGCGGCATTGCGGCCTTCAAAGCCATCGAGTGCCTGCGCTTGCTGACCGAGGAGGGCGCCGACGTCCGGGTGCTGATGACGCCCGAGGCGACCCGTTTTATTGCGCCTCTGACGTTTGAGGCCCTGTCCTCACACCCGGTGGCCTCCGACTGGTTGGCCGGCGGGAGGGGAGGGGAGGCGCATATCGACCTGGCCGGATGGGCCGAGGTGCTGGCCATCGTGCCGGCCACGGCCAACACACTCGCCAAACTCGCTTTGGGAATCGCGGACGACGTGCTCACCGGGACGGCGCTGGCCACCCGCGCACCGCTGGTCGTGGCGCCCGCGATGCACGACCTGATGCTGTCCCACCCGCAGACCGAGGCCCACCTGGAGACCCTCAAAGAGGGCGGCGTCTACATCGTCTCGCCGGTCGTCGGCCGGCTGGCCTCGGGGCGCGTGGCTCAGGGCCGCCTGGCCGCTCCCGAGCGCGTGGTGGCGGTGATCCGTGCCGTGCTCAGTGGCGCCTACAACCTGGAGGGCTGTCGCGTGGTCATCACCGCCGGCGGAACCCGAGAGCCGATCGACCCGGTGCGCTTCATCGGCAATGCCTCCAGCGGCCGGATGGGTCGGGCGCTGGCTACCGTGGCGGCGTCGCGCGGGGCCGAGGTCACCCTGGTCACCACCATGCCCGCCGACCTGGAGGGGATCACCGAGGTCCCCGTGCAGACGGCCGCCGAGATGCTGGCGGCGCTGCAGGAGGCGACCGCGCGGGCGCACATCCTGGTGATGGCGGCAGCGGTCTCGGATTACCGCGTCGAGGATCCGGCCCCCAGCAAGCTCAAACGCGCGCAGGGCGGGCGGGAGCTCCGCCTCACTCCCAACGTCGATGTGCTGGACAGCGTGGGACCGCGCAGCGGACTGTTCCGGGTCGGGTTTGCCCTGGAGACCGAACGGCTGATGGAGAATGCTAAAGCCAAGCTGGCGGGGCACGGCCTGGACCTGATCGTCGCCAACCAGGTCGGGGCGGGCATCGGCATCGGGAGCGAAGACAACGCGGTGACCATCCTGGGCCCCAGCGGCGTCGTCGACGAGGTGCCGCGCGCACCCAAGGGGGAGGTCGCCGAGCGGATCTGGGATGCCATCACTGCCACCCGTGGCCGTCGCACCTAAACCAAAGGCCACGACGGTGGCCCAGGTCGTGGTGGAGACGCGGGTGGGGAGCGCCTCGGGACTCTTTGATTACCGCATCCCCGACGCGCTGCTCGGCCAGGTCCAGGTCGGTCAGCGGGTCCAGGTGCCATTCGGGAAGCGCTCCGCAACCGGTTTTGTCTACGCGCTGACCGAGTCTCCGGGCGTCGTCAACCCGCGCCCGATCGCGGCCATCATCGACGCCGAGCCGCTGGTGCCCCCCTATCTGCTCGAGCTCGCCGGCTGGATTAGCCGCCACTACCTGGCGCCGCTGGACGAGGTCATCCGGGCTATCGTGCCGCCGCGCGTGCGCGCGGTTTCGAAGCGGGTCTCCTCCGGTCCCCGGCGGGCGAGCCGGATTCTCAAGCGGGCGGCTATCCGGTCGGCGGCCCAGCCGGGCCCGGTGCTGGAGGCGGCCCAGCAGGCCGCCGTCGATCGCATCCAGGTCGCGCTGCAGCGGCAGGAATCGCGGACCTTCCTGCTGCATG
>WNEZ01000661.1_pt1 | contig 27819 bp, 23 predicted proteins | sample 5400521 | NCBI WGS metagenome assembly WNEZ01 (sample SAMN13153339, study PRJNA577476) | soil metagenome | isolation source: 120 cm saprolite under Douglas fir tree site 2 hole 1 replicate 1 | place: USA:California | collected 2015-04-18
TCGGCGATCTGTCGGGCGAGATCCTCCTTCCTCGTCCGCTCACCCAGGTACTGGTAGGGACGCCCGGCGGCCGCCGCCATCTGCACCGCGTGCTTCTTGAGGCGTGCGGCCTGCGCGAGGAGGAACGTCTTCAGGCTCCACCGGTGCATGCCATTGGCCTGGAGGAAATCGGCCATCGCCGCCCCGCTCATGATCGGCAGATAGCCGCGGAACAGCATTCGATCGAAGCAGGACAGCGCTCCGTGGATCACTTCGCCGTGCTTGCAGATGAACCGGTCCATCCACCGATCAGACGATCAGACCTTCTCCCTCGGCAAGCCGCTCTTCGTCTCGTTGTGCAAGCTCAACCGCGGCATTCTCGCACTCATCCTTGGTTGCGGCCGAAGGTCCGCCGTGGGACCGATAAGCCGCGTTCTGCCAACTCGACGCTTCCTTCCTGCACTGGACCGAGCTAGCAGAACAGCCCGCGGCCGTGCCATGCACCGGCCGCGCAGGCGGGCAGCTGCGCGATTGCGCGGATGCGGCCATTGCGCGGAAGCGGCGGCGCAAGGGCCTCGAATCCGCCGCCCGGATCCACCAGCAGCTCCGCCTTGCGCGCGTCGCGGACCTGGAAATCGACGTCGACCCATCCCGCGGGAAGCTCCCCCGACGGCGACTCCAAAGCGAAAACCTCGGGCTGGCCGTCGAGCGGCACGCTCACCAGTTCATGCACCGGCCGTCGAAAGGCGCGGAGGACCTCGCGCAGCATCGGGGCGTATGTATATCCCAGAGTGCTTTGATACTCTCGGCGCGTGTCGCTGCTCGACCGATTCCTGCCGCCCTCGCGCCCGCCCGGCACGCTGACGTTCCGCTGCAACGTCTGCGGAGACGTCCGCGACGTCGAGGTGAGCCGGCTCTCGCGAGAGGTCTCTTCCTGCTCGTGCGGATCGACCGTCCGCATGCGCGGCGTGGTTCGCGTCCTCTCGCTCGAGCTCTTCGGCAGGAGTATGCCGATCGCCGAGTTCCCGCAGCGAAAGGATCTCGAGGGCGTCGGGCTGAGCGACTGGGAAGGCTACGCGCAGCGGCTGGCGCGCAAGCTGACGTATCGGAACACCTACCTCCACAAGGAGCCGCGGCTCGACATCACGGCCATCGACGGCTACGCGCCGCACGCGCTCGACTTCATCATTTCATCCGACGTCTTCGAGCACGTCCCTCCGCCCGTCGGCCGCGCTTTCGAAAATGCCCACACTCTGCTCAAGCCGGGCGGCCTTTTGGTGCTGACGGTCCCGTATCACGGCGAGCCGGGCACGAAGACGCTCGAGCATTTCCCCGAGCTGCACGAGTTCGAGCTCGTGACCGAGAACGGCCGGCGGCAGCTTCGCAACACGACGCGCGACGGCCGCCGGGAAGTCTTCGACGATCTCTGCTTTCACGGCGGCGAGGGAGAGACGCTCGAGATGCGCGTCTTCGCCGAAGAGTCGCTGCGCGAGGACCTGGCGCGCGCCGGCTTCAAGGACGTCAAGATCCACGGCGAGCCCGACTTCGCTCACGGCATCTACTGGACGCAAAGCTGGTCGCTGCCGATCAGCGCTCGCGCTTGAACCACTGCGCCGTCCGGGCCAGCCCGTCTTCGAGACCGATGCGCGGCTCCCACCCGAGCTGCGCGCGCGCCGCCGATGCATCGATGGAGCTGCGCCGCTGCTCGCCCGGCTTGGGCGGGCCGTGGCGGATGCTGCCCCGGTAGCCGCAAGCTCCGGCGAGCAGGCGCGGCAGCTCGTTCACCGACGTCTCGCGCCCCGTCCCGACGTTGAGCGCGCCGGGGGCGCGCGAGTCCAGCGCGTCGCAATTCGATGCGCGCCACCCCTCGACGTGCACGTAGTCGCGGGTCTGCTCGCCGTCGCCGTTGATGACCGGCTCGTGGCCGGCGATCATCTTGCCGGCGAAGATCGCCACCACGCCCGCTTCGCCGTGCGGGTCCTGGCCGGGTCCATAGACGTTGGCATACCGGAGCGACAGCGCCGAAATCCGATGAGCGATCGAGTAACGCGCGACGATGTTGCCGCGCATCGCGCACTACTGGACCAAAGAAGAGATGGAAGAGCTGGAAGAGCTGGTCAGCGCTCTGCCGGCGGCCCGCACCACAGTGGAGAAGGTGCAGGGGAACAGCTGGCACGTGCGGCTGGAGAAGCGCCCCCGGCTCGCCTAGAACCCGTTCTACGGGTCTAGAAGCGGTTTTGAACAGCTTCTAGCCCGGCACGCCTACTCGGCCTTCAGATCGTAGATGGCGAAGATGCCCTGCCGGTGGGCCAGCTGGCAGCTCGGGCCAGTCGCGGCGCAGGCGCGCGCGAATGACGATCCTGGGTCGGGATCGGTGACGTACCAGCGCACCCCTTCGGCGCGCAGCATCGGAATGTTGGTGGCCCCCTGGTCGAGCAGCGCGGCGCGCCGCTCGATGCGCTCCGGGGACACGCCGAAGGCGGTCCCCTGCCACTGCAGCGGACCGGCCATCGACAGGCCGCTCAGATAGGCGATGACGGACGCCTCAGGGCCGGTCCACGCGACGATATCCTGGGGGCGGCGGCGCTCGTGCAGCCAGATCATGGCGCCGCGCTCATCCGGGGTGAGCCTGGGGATCTGCTGGGTCAGGTAGTGATCGTAGCGCGGTCGCGGGACGTTGAGCCAGATCACGGCGGCGCAGTAGGCGACCGAGGTCGCGGTCAGCACCACCGCGACCAGCACGAGCCCGATGCGGGTGCGCTGCCACAGCCAGGCCAGGGGCGCGCCGCTCAGGATGCCGAGCACCGGCATCGCCACCGCGAAGAACTTCACGATGTCCCAGCTGTAGGTGTAGTAGAAGAAGTTCCCGGCGGCGAGGCAGGCGCCCAGGTAGGCGGAAAACAGCCAGCGCCCGCCGCGCGCGCGCCTCAGCCCGACGAGGCCGAGCGGCAGCAGGGCGCCGAAGACGAGCAGTTGCCAGAACAGGACCGGCAGCCCCTGGGCGCCCAGCCAGAAGCGGAAGGCGAGGCCACGCGGTGCCGGGTCGGGCAGCCTGGTGAACAGCAGGCCCCCTTCCATCCAGGCGATCCCGATCACCGCCACCACGAGCAGGACCGCCGCCAGCACGCGCCGCTGCTGTAGCACGCGGTGCACCAGCACCGCTCCGAGCACCACCGCGAAGTAGACGGTCTGGATGATGTAGAGCCCGGAGAGCAGGAGCAGCAGCAGGAGATCGGTGCGCCAGCGCGTGCTGCGCAGCGCGGCGAGCAGGGTGGCGAGCGCCACCGGCGTGCCCAGGGTGATCGGGGGCTGAAACAGGTAGCTCAGCGTGGGCGCGTTGAGCAGCGTGTCGGTCCCGTAGTTGCCGCCGAAAGTGAGGACGTTGGCGAGCTGCTGGTCGGGCGGCAGAAAGGGGGTGGCAAACACCGCCAGGCCACCCCCCCAGATGGCCGCGAGCGCCGACCAGGGGCCAGCCTGCGGGCCGAACAAGTAGGCGCCGATCCCCCAGGCGCAGCACCAGACGTAGAGCGCGGCCAGCGTGACGATGAGGTCGAGCGCCTGGCTGGGCGCGAGCCGCAGCGTGCCGGCGAGCAGCGCCATGAGGATGTCGACGCCGTAGTGATAGCGGAGCGGCACGTCGGGGAAGAGCTGGTTGACCGGCGGGCAGTGGCCGGCGACGAACTGCGCCGCGGTGGGCAGGTGGCCGTTGACGTGGAGCAGGTCGTGCACCTGCGTGAGCAGCGCGAAGGCGGCGACCGGCAGCACCGCGAGCAGGCCGAGCACGAGCGCGCGCGGCGGCCGGCCGACACGCGGCATTCCCTGCTTGCGGACGACCGCTACTTGCCAGGCAATGCCGGGCACACCCAGCAGGACGGCGACCAGCCAGACGTTGCCCCAGAATCCATCGCAACCGGAGCGGCAGAGCAGCTGGATCGGCACCACCAGGGAGGTGACGAACAGGGCAGGGGAGAGCAGGCGTGCGAGCTGCGGGTCCTCTGGAAACAGGCGGGACGCGACCCGCAGGGCGAGCAGGTAGACGCCCGCCAGGGGCACGGCGAGCAAGACAGTGCAAAGCGGTGGGAGGAGCTCGGCCGGCAAGGTGGCGAGTTGAATCGCGTGCCCTGGGGGTGGTCAAAGCCATCGGGCGAACAAGCCATAGCAGGGTGTTGAGAAAAGACTAGCGGCAGATGCAGATCTGGCTTTCCACCTTGTCCACGTCGATGCCAATAGGCTCCATGGCTGGCCTCCACCCTTTGCGGCACACGACCGCGGGCACCATTGTGGGGCTTCGGCCACCACGCCGGTGGCGGCCAGCCGCTTCATCCCATCTATGATCTCCGCGGCAAGATCGTCCCTGCCGCGCCCAGCACAAGCGCTGAGCTGGGTGCCCCTCAGCGCCGCGCCCGAGCGACCCAGGCCTCCACGTCCTCCAGCTTCCGGGGAAAGTCGGCGGTGAGGAGCCTCCACTTGCCGTTGGGGAGCACGAGCACCTCGTCCTCGATGCGCACCCCGAACCCGCGCTCGGGCAGGTAAATACCGGGCTCCACGGTGAACACGGCGCCCGCCGGGATGGGCGCGTCGTAGAGACCCACGTCGTGGACGTTCAGACCGAGGAAGTGCCCGAAGCTGTGGATGAACTTGTCCAAGTATCCCGCCTTGCGCAGCGAACTCTCCGCCACCTTCCCGAGATCGCTCATCGAGACGCCCGGCCGGATCGCCGCGAAGATGTCCTCCTGCGCCTGGTACACCGCGCGGTACACCTTCGCTTGCTCCTCGCTGAACTTGCCGCTCACCGGATACGTGCGCGTCACGTCCGCGGCGTACCGGCCGTACTCCGCGCCGGCGTCGACGACCACGACGTCGCCGTCGCGGAGCATGCGCGAGGCCTCCGCCCAGTGCAGCACCGCTCCGTTCTCCGCGCTTCCGACGATGCTGCCATAGGCGAGCCCGGTAGCTCCCCCGGCGAAGAACGCGTACTCCATCTGCGTCTGCACGTCGCGTTCGCTGACTCCGGGCACGGCGGCGCGTGCGGCGGCTTCATGTCCGGCGCGGGTGATGGCGACCGCACGCTCGAGGAGCGCGATCTCCTCCGGCGTGTGCGCCGAGCGCAGGCGCGCAAGCAGGTCGCGCTTGAAGACCGTCTTGAGCCCCAGCGCGGCGGCAGCCTGCTTCGTCGCCTGCACGTCGCTCCGGTCGTCCTTCAGGTCCGTCGCCGGCGCGAGCACCGCGACGCAGTCGTGCGCCGGCGCAGCTCCGAGGAGCGCCGGGCCGCCGTTTCCGCGGCGCACGAGGTCGACGCCGTACTTCTGTTTGAGCGCGGGCGTGATGGGATCGCGGGGGCCGGTCCACCGCTCCGCTTCAGGATCGCGGGGCCGCAAGTAGAGGAGCATGCGGTTGTACTTCGCCTTGGGCATCAGCACGAGCCAGGCGCCCGGCTCGTTGATCCCCGTCAGCCAGAAGAAGTCGTCGTCCTGCTTGAACTGCTGCACGACGCCGCTCGGCTCACCCTGCGCGGCGACGGCGGCGGCACAGCCGCCCAGCTCCTTCATCACCCGCTCGCGCCGCTCCCGGTACACCGAGGCGGGCAGCTCTGGAGGAGGCTGCGGGGTGGGGTGGGCGAAGGGCGCGGACACGAGCAACGAAGCGAGGAGCATGACGGCGAAGCTAGCAGACCTCGGAGCCGCCGCGTTACCAGCGGGCGGTGTGATCCTCCCCCGCTCTCTTCGCGATCTGCCTCAACAACGCGTACGACTCGCACGCAACGCGACGAGCACTGCGCACGCCGCCCCGACGTGGCCACGACTCCGAAATAACTGGAGGAAACCGGTGCGACAACTGGAGGGGAACGGTGGTGGAGAAAAGGCAGTCCTGAATGACCGACGGAGGTCCAGGGTCGCAACATTTCGTAACAATATGGTACGTTCGCTTGTATGGCGGTGCTGTGCATCGTGGGAACGCGTCCCGAAGTAGTGAAGATGGCTCCGGTTTTCCGTGCGCTCGAAGTGAAGGGCCTCGAACCGCGGCTGATCGCAGCGGCGCAGCACCGCGAGATGTTGGACCAGGCCCTGGAAAGTTTCGGCCTGCACCCCGAGGTGGACCTGGACGCCATGCGGCCCGCGCAGCGTCTGTCGGATCTCACCGCGGCGCTGGTGCCGGCGCTGGACCGGGTCATTGCCGGAAGCGACGCTCAAGCCGTCCTCGCGCAAGGGGACAGCGCGACCGTCCTCTGCGCCGCGCTGGCGTCGTACTACGCGAAGGTTCCGTTCGCGCATATCGAGGCGGGACTGCGCACCGGCTGCCTCTACTCGCCGTTCCCCGAGGAAGGCACGCGCAGGCTGACCGCGGTCGTGACGCGCTGGCATTTCGCGCCCACCGAAGGCGCGCGCCGGCAGCTCCTCGCAGAGGGTCATTGCGCCGACTCCATCCACGTGGTGGGCAATACCGTCATCGACGCGCTCCTCGGCACTCTGCACGCCGGCGACCTGCCTTGGCCCGCCAGCGTTCCCCTGCCCGGCCCGGGCATGCGATTGGTGCTCATGACGCTGCATCGACGCGAAGTGCACGGGTCCCCGCTCGAGCGGATGGTCGAGGCGGTCCGCGGCTTCTTGCGCGCGCACCCGGATGCCCTTCTCGTCTGGCCGGTGCACCCGAACCCGCAGGTCGCGCGCGAGGCGCAGGCGCTGCGAGGCGAGCCGAATGCGCGCCTGCTGCCGCCGCTCGGCTATCGCACTCTCTTGGCCGTCCTGTCGCGCTGCGATCTGGTGCTCACGGACAGCGGTGGGCTGCAGGAGGAAGCGCCGGCGCTGGGAAAGCCGGTGCTGGTGCTGAGGAACGAGACGGAGCGGCCCGAGGGACTCACGGCGGGCAGCTCGCGCATTGCCGGGACCGATCCCCAGCGCATCCGCGCCGAGTTGGAAGCCGTCTGGGGGGACATGAAACTGTACGCCGCCATGGCAGTGCCGCGCTTTCCTTTCGGCGAAGGCGGAGCCGCGACGCGCATCGCGCAGGTGCTGGCGGCTGACCTGCCCGCTTGCGTGCCCGGCGCGGTGGGCTGAGGTGGAAGGGACCGCCGCACAACATCTCGTCGACGACGGGACGACCGACACCATCGCTTCCTGGCTGCTTGCGCACGCCCAGTCCTGGGAGCCGCCCCACGCGGGCGCCGTGGCGGGAACGGTCGGCGATGACGGGCGGCCCGACTATCTCTATCCCGAAGTCGCTGGCTACCATCTGACGTGGCTGGCTTTCCTCGCGACGGCACGGCCTCGGCTCCGCAGCGCGGCGGCACGCGCGGCGACGGGCGTCGCGAGGTGGATCGCCGGACTCCAGGCACTCGTGGCGCGGCTGCCTCTCCGTGGGCCCGCCGACTGGCGGGCGGACGCGACCTTCTCGTTTGACCTGGCCATGCTCGCGAAGGGCCTCGATGCTGCCGCCCCGCTGCTCTCGGCGCACGAAGTCGCCGCGGCCAGAGAGCAAGTGTGGGCGGCACTGATGCCGCTGTGCAAGATCGAGCTTCTCGCCTGCGCATTCCGGCCCGGCTGCGTCGCGCCGGTCCGGTGGTCGACGCGTCCCGGCCCCTATCAGCTCAAGCCCGCCGCGTCGCTGCTCGCGTGCGCCACGGCTCCCTTGCGCGTCCGCGAGGCGGCAGCGGCCACCGCCGCGCGCTGGGTCGACTCGGTGCGGTGCGAAGGGCCGCTGCACCCGTTGCTCTACGCCTGTGAGGGGCTCGTCCTGCTCGGCGAGCGGGACTCCGCCGCTCGCGTGCTACGCGAAATTCTCGCGCTGCAAAGGGCGGACGGATCGCTGCCCGAGACCGCCGATGAGCCGCAATCGGCCGCGCGCGCCGACGTTCTCGCGCAGGCGCTGCGCCTGGCGGTGACGCTGGGCGAGGGCCGGCGCGGTCAGCTCGACGCGCTCGAGGCGGCGCTGCGGCGGCACGTCACGCGCTCCGGTGCGGTGAGGTTCCGCGAACAGAGTGCCGGGGCCAACGTCTGGTGCGCCCAGTTCGCGCACCAGGCGTTGAGCGTCAGGGGCGGCGCGCCGATGCAGCTCATCGTGTGAGCGCGCCATGAATCGCGCCGTCAAGGTCGTGCTGAGAATGCTGGTGCGCGGCGCCCTGCGCACAGGGCGCGGGATGGAAGGGCTCGTTCCCCGCCGCGCGCCGGCGCGGTTCACCGCGCCGGCGTCGGGCGTTACCGTCCTCATTCCCGAGCGCGCCAACGCGGCGCTGCTCGGGGAGTGCCTGCAGAGCGTAGCGCGCGCGGTCGCTTCCGTGGTTGAGCCGGTGCAGATATTGGTGGTGGTGAACGGCTCGCCGCGCGCCGACTACGCGGAGCTCGAGGCCAGGCATCCGCGCGTGGAATGGATCTTCGACGGGCGCCCGCTGGGATTTTCCGGAGCGGTCCGGCGGGGCGTGAAGAGCGCCCGCCACGGCTGGGTGTACCTGCTCAACAACGACATGTGCCTCGAGCCCGACGCGCTCGCCGAAGTGCTGCGGTGGCGGGCGCCCAGCGTGTTCGCGGTCGCGTCGCAGATCTTCTTCAAGGACACGTCGCGCCGGCGCGAGGAGACGGGCTGGGGCGCGTTCCGCATGACCAACGGCCTCATCGAGCTCTACGACCGCGACCTCGACGACCAGACCACCGTCCGCGGAGCGCCCTACGCGGGCGGAGGCGCATCGCTCTTCCAGCGCGACGTGCTGGCGCGAATCATGGGCTGCTTCGATCCGTACAGTCCGTTCTACTGGGAGGACGCCGAGTGGGGTGCCCGCGCTCATGGCCTCGGCTACGACATCCTCTTCTGCCCGTCGTCGAAGGCGACGCACGTGCACCGCGCGACGGTCGCGAAACTCTATTCGGAAAAAGAGGTGGAACGGGTCTTCCGCCGCAACTGGCTCCTCTTCCAGCTCCGCAACCCGCTCCCTGATTGCGACGGAATGGCGCTGCTCAAGGCGATCGCCAGCTCCGAGGGCCGGACCTATCTCGAGCTGGTTGCGCGTTGCGTATCCACGCTCTTGACGCGCTGGGCCGCGCTGCGCGACCCGTTCGACCCGGCGCTCTTGCCGTTCGCGGCCTCGTCGCGCTTTCTCCGCCCGCCCGATCCATTCGACCGCCGGCCGGTCCTGCTGGTGGCGACGCCCTATGCCATCGAGCCACCCTCGCACGGCGGAGCGGTGCGCCTGCGTGCGTTGCTCGGCGTGCTGGCGAGGCACTTCCGGGTCGTGGTTGCGAGCGACGAGGAGAACGCCTACCAGCGCGCTTCGGCGGAGACGCTCGCGCCGCTCACCGCGTTGCACGCGGTGGGATGGAGGCGCGATCTGCCGCCCGGTCGAGATGGGCGGCTGGCGCGCATCGAGAGTCATTCCCGGCCGCTCCTGGCGGAACTTTTGCGCAAGCGCATCGCTGCCGATGAACCGGCGCTGGTCGAGGCCAACTTCATCGAGCTGGCAGCGCTCGAGCGCCGCGCTCATGACGGCGTGCCGTGGGCGCTGCACCTGCACGACGTCCTCCTCGGCGATGAATCGGCTTCGCCGGCAGATCGCGTCGAGCGATCGCTCATCGCGCGCCACGACGCGGTAGTCGTGTGCTCGGGCGAAGACGCGCGCCTCGTGCGCCACCCGCGGGTGCGCGTCATTCCGAATTGCGCGCGATCGAGATCTTGGCGGCCTTCCTCGGGGCGCCGCCTCTTGTTTCTCGGACCCTTCCGCTACCGACCCAATCTCGACGGTATCACGGCTTTTCTCGAGCGGGTTTACCCGGAGTTGCTGCGGCGCGTTTCTGGCCTCTCCATCGATGTTCTCGGCGGCGAGGATGCCGGGCTGGCAGCGGGCATCGCCTGCTTCGCGCAAGAGGGCGTGAGCGTGCACGCGTACGTGCGCGACCCCTCCTCCCTCCTGGAAGGCTGCGCTGCGACCCTCAACCCGCTGCGGGGAATCCGCGGCTCCAGCCTCAAGCTCATCGAATCGCTCGCCGCGGGCCGGGTCTGCGTCTCGACCGTGGACAGCGCCCGCGGTTTCCTCGACGCGGGGTTCCGCTCGCTCATCGCGGTGAACGAGGTCGAGCAGATGACCGAGCCGCTGGCGAACCTGCTGCTCGACGAGGCGGCGCGCCACGGGCGCGAGCGGCCCGACGAAGCGCTCCTGGCGCCCTTCCGCTGGGAGGTCGCGGGCTCGGATCTGGCGACGTTCTACCGCGAGCTGGCGCGGCCATGACGGGCTACGACGCCATCGCGGAGCTGTACGACGAGGACATGGGCGCCAGCGCGCCCGCGGGCGACGTCGAGTTCTACCTCGCGAAGGCCCGTGAGACGAGCGGCCGCACACTCGAGCTGGGGTGCGGCACCGGCCGCATCACGCTGCCGCTGGCGGCGGCGGGCTGCGAGGTCATCGGGGCCGACCGGTCCCTGGCAATGCTCGGCGTGCTGCGGCGCAAAGCGAGGGAGCAGCGCGCGGCGCCGGCCGCGGTATGCATGGACATGCGCGCGCTCGCGCTGCGGGGAACGTTCGCGCGGATCTTCTGCCCGTATTCTGCGTTCACGTATCTGGTGGAGGAGTCCGAGCAGGTGGAGTTGCTGCGCTGGGTGGCATCGGCGCTCGCTCCGGGCGGCCGCTTCGTGCTCGATCTGTTCGTCCCGAACGCGGACGTGCACGCGCTGCCGGACGCGCACATCTTCTTCGACTACCGCCGGCCGCGCGCCGACGGCACCTGGCTCGAGCGCCGCAAGACGCTCACCAAGGACCTGGGCCGCCGCATCAACGCGATCGAGCGCCGCTACCGCATCGTCGATGCGGCGGGGCACACCATGCGCGAGATATTCACGCGGGAAACGATCCGATTTCACGAGCCGGCTCCGCTGGCGGCGCAGATCGAGGCGTCAGGCCTGCGCGTCCTCGAGACGCACGGCGGATTTGCAGGCGAGCCGCTTTCGCGGTCATCGCGCGTGATGGTCCTGGTCTGCGCGCGCCGCTGATTCTTTCAGCGCCTCGAGCACCATGCGCACCGCGTCCTCCGCGCTGTGCGCCCGCGGCACTCGCGAGTCGCCCGGCGTGCGCCCCGCGTTCCGGCTCGGCTGGCAGACCTTCGGGGTTTTCCGGGTGGCGGTGCGCTGACCGCGGGCTGCGTCCGCAGGGCGGCGACAGCGCAGGCCGTGCTGGGGCAGGCGGTAGCTGTCCGCTCGCGGCTCAAGGAGCGAGGACGACGTAGGGCGTTCCTTTGAGCACGTTCGGGTAGCGCCAGCCGCTTCCGGGAGGACCAACCACCTCGACGGCGAACAGGGCTCCGCGGCCCCCGCCGGCGATCGTCGCCGTGAACCGTTTACCCTTCCCCGCGGCTGGAACGCTCTGCCACTGGTTCGTCGCGGTTGCCGGGAACGCCTTCCACAAGATGTTGACGGACGCTTGAGGCGGAACCCGCTGCTCGAAGGTGGCGCTCACGGTCCATTGGCTGGCCCTGCCGTCGAGCGGTTCGACATGCAGCTGTTGGAGCCCAGGCCCCGAACCCTTGCGCGTATCGAGCCAGGGGACCGCATCGGGGAGCGCGCGGGGGGGCGGAGGATTCTGCGTCACCTGACTGACCACCATGTCGATGGAGGCTGAGTCGCGGGCGAGCCAAGGCACCACCTTGCTCCAGTGGAAGGGATTCAGGCCTAAACCAGTCATCCGCAACCGATCCTCGAAGGGGATGATGTAGTCGGTGTCGCTGGCCAGCGCCCGCCAGGCGTCGTCGGCCAGATGTGTCTCCGCCCGCGCGGCAGCCAGGTAGTCCGCACTGCCGCTGGCAGCATACACGGCGAGCGCCGTCGCCCCGCGCAGCTTGTGGCCGAAGTAGTCGCCCAGATCGGCCAGGGCGATGCATTCGCGCTGGAAGTCGCGGGCCTCGGCGTTCTCGGGGGCGATCTCCGCCGCAGCGGCCGTACGGGCCCGAGCAGCCGCATCGAGCACGAGCCGGGCCACCTCCAAAGCCGAGAGGCGGGAGGTCTCGCGGCCCGCGATCAGATCCTGCCCCGTATCGTACGGGCTGGCCACCGCAAAGGAGTCAAAGGGGCCGTGATAGCTCCCGCACTGGTCGCCCGGCGAGCGCGTGTGCGGCGGCAGCGCGAAGAGGCCCACCGTGCCTCCCCACTCCAAGTCGGGCGCGAAATCGCGGTGGTCGGGGCCGCAGGTGTTCGCAGTCTGGATCCAGGGGACGATCTCGCTGGCGGCCTGGACGGCGCTCCAGAGCGTTTCGGTACCGACCCGGGCCCGGAGCGCCGCGCGGAAGGTCCCCTCGTCAGTGGCAGGATCGTAGGCGAGCCTTCCGAAGAGCAGGTACTGCAGCTCGTCGCGGCGGAACGTCCATTCCGAGAAGCGGTCTGCGCCGGTGTGGAAGTAGTCCCGCTGCGGGAAGTAGGCATGGGTCGCCTCCAGGGAGAACCCACGCGCACCGGCCATGGTGAAGCTCGGGACCATCCGGCGAGTTCGCTCGTACGATGCATAGCGGAAGATCCGGTGCGTGCCGCCGGCGCGGACCTGGAAGACGAGCTGGTAGGGAGCCGGGGGATCGAGGTAGTCCTCATAGGAATAGATCGCCCAGTCACGGAACATCCCGCCGGCGATCGGGTAGGGCGCGCCGAGATGCTCGCCATTGTACTTTACCTCGACGATCGTCTGTTCGTTGGCGGCGGCCCGGACCAGGCTCATCACCGCAGGACGGCTGCTCAGCCAAGTGCGGGTGTAGACGCCAACGCCCGTTCCAGCGGCGCGGACCCCGGCGATGAATGTGTCCGCGTACCACTGTGCCGCGTGGCCGCTTTCCCCGATGCGGAACCCCAAGCGCCAGAGCCCCGGGGCCCGGCGCGCCAGGTCCTCGGCGGCCTCGCGGATGTAGAGGGCGATCTGACGCTCGTCGAGCGCAGGCGCGGCGGAGGTCCCCGTGACGCTCAGGTCGGAGCGGTACGACATGAGCCCCACGCGGACGCCGCGCGCCTCGGCCATGGCGATGACTGCCTTGAGGACTGACAGGTTCTCCTCGCGCTCGGCCGCGGGGACGCCCGCGCCGGGAAAGCTCGCGCTGTTCGCGAAGTAGAGCAGCGCATTGGGGAAGATGGTGCTCCGCGGGTCGTACATCCCGTGGAGGTCGAGGAAGTTGATGCGCGAGTGCGCTAGCAGGTCGAGGTACTCGCTCCAGAAGCCCAGGTCACGAAACCACCAGCGCGATTCTCCCGCTACTGGCAGCACCAGGAAGAGGTTGGCGCCGCGGATGGGGACAGCGGGTACGCGCGCGTAGGCCCGCAGCGCGCCCAACGCACAATCATGGTCCGCCCGGATTCGCTCGGCCAGCTCGAGCGCGCCATACATGGCCCCCACTGCGTCGCGGCCGACGACGTGCGCCACCGGGCCGCTGGCATCCGGCGCCGCGGGGAGGACCGCGAAGGATTCGGGCCGGTCGACGAGCACGACGCCCCCGGCATCGAGCGCGGCCTGCGCGCCCGCCTCGTCGACGGTGTCCAGCGCGACCGAGGTAGAACAATGCTCGGCGGCGAGCGCGCGCGAGAGCTCGCGCAGCCCGTACTCGATCGGGTCGCGCAGCCCGTACTCGATCGGTTTCCTCGGTTCGTGTCCGCCGCAAGCCCAAGCGGACAGCGCCGCGAGGAGGAACAGCCCCGCGCCGGTCACGCGCCTCATAATAAGGAGTATACGGGGGCGGGCGCGGATCGGGGAAGGCGGCTGCTGACGCGCACACCACACCGACCTACTGGGACCGACCGTCTTGGCGCATCCGCAGGTCAAGGGACCGCTGCTGCCAGGTAACTTCCCGCGTAATCGAAGAGGTTTGCGCCTCCTGAGAACGTGTCTGGATCGGTCTCCCAGTCGGTCGCTCCGGACGTCAACGGCTCGACGCGGACGGGGAACTGCACGTCCGCTGGGGAGTCCCACGAGGGGTTCACGTCTCCGAAATGATAGTGGTGCTGGTCGTAGTGCAGGTAGTGCACGAAATTGCCCAGCGCGTCCGCGAAAGCCGCGCGGCTGCGGCGCGCGACCTGCTTGTCGCTTGCGAAAGGCGTCGGAAGGTCGGAGAAGGTGGGGTCCTGCACACCTGTCTCGACCACCAGTGCGCGCGGCGCCACCAGCGCGTGCAGGTCTGAGGTGTCGATGTACTCGCGGATGTCGCCGTATCGCCATAGCCAGCAGGGGTGCGACCCGTTGTGCAGCATGACGCCGAAGTCGGGTGAAAAGCCCGCTACCACGGTCACCGGCACCCGCGGGTCGAGAGCGCCCACGAAAGAGGCGACCTCGCCGCCGAGCGAGAGCCCGGTGACGATGATCTGCGAACCGTTCACGTCCGGCAGGGTCTGCACGTAGTCAATTCCGCGCATGACGTCCCAGGCGCGCTCGCCGTTCTCCTCCCAATCAGTGTCGAACCCCGGGCTCTTGATGGCCGGATGGGGGCCGTTGCCGGCCTCCGGGTCGTCGCCCAGCTCGTAGTCGTCGTAGAGGTCCGACCGATCCTCGAGGGGCCGGTGCGAGATGTCCAGCGCCAGCACCGCATAGCCGTGGCGCGCCCAGGCGTCGCCGTAGAAGTAGTACTCGTCGCTCGGGTCGAAGAGGCCCCGGGCGCTGGAGACGTGCCCGTTCAGGGCGACGACCACCGGGTATCCTCCGGGGGGCGGAGGATCGATAGGCTTCGCGAGAAAGCCGTGGGCACGCCGCAGGAGGCTGCCGCCCTCCGGGCCGGGCAAGGCGATGTCAAACTGCAGCTCGGTGAGCTGGTAGTGCTGCGGCCAGCTGACGGGGTCGTCATCCCGGTCGGGAGGCAGCTCGTCGGCCACGAAGGGCGGCATCGCCGATCCCATCGGCGTGACCGCGACGTTGGTAGGCGGCGGGTTTCCGGCCATCATGAGGTGGGCGAGTTGCAGCCGCGTCCGGCGCTGCCAGTCGTCGCGCGCGGACGGCGACATGTAGGCCAGCCCGTGCGTGAGCACCTCCGCACGGGTCCCACTGAAAGTAACTGCCCCTACAGCCGTGTCGTTAATCCAAACACTGGTCCCCTTGATGAAGCGTCCGCTCACCTGCGCGACGTAGGTCTGCTGCACGTCCAGTCGGGTAAAGACAAGGTGCGTGCCGTCCCACTGCACGACCGCAACGTCGTACTCGAGGTCTTCTCCGCTCCCTTCCTCCCCGATGCCGGCGTTCTCGGTGGCGTACACCTTCAGGCGGCCCGCGAAACCGTCGCCGTCATCAGTGCGGTCGATGCGCAGCCGGGCCAGCCGACCATCGTTCAGCCGGAGCTCGTACACGCGAGGGAACAGGTCCCGGTCGAAGTACGCCTCGCTCCAGCCCGTCACGTGGGCCTGGTAAGCCTCAGGACCAGGCTCCGGCGCCGACTCGCTCCGCGCGTAGCGGCCGACCAGCACACCTTCGACGACGCGCGCCCGATACCATTCCCAAAAGCCGGGACCATTGCGCCGGAACTGCAAGGCGCCGCTGCCCTGATCCCACACGATCTGGTCGACGACATCGGAGGTGGCAACTGCGTCTCCCTCGGTGAGGACTTGCCCTGTAAAGCGGCTGCCGCTCGCATCGAAGTCGATGCGCATCTCGAGGCGAGCGCTGCCTGCCGTGAGGTACCAGGTCCCGTCGATCCCTGCCGGAGGAGGCGTGGTGGTGGTACTGACGCCGGCGTCAGCTCCGGATTTCCTCGAGCAGGCGGTGAGGCTCGCGACGAGCGCAGTCGCGATCGCCAGCCGAGCAATCCGGGATCCGTTGCGCGATGCCATCGTCCGCACGACCCGTCTATCGGCGGACTCGTTAAGTTGTTTGCGTAGCCAGTCGTAATAGAGAATTCCAGGTTCTCACACCCGCACACCGGTCTCCCTGAGGGCCGCTTCGGTAACATGCACGCGTTAACACCGTGCATCTGCGGCACGGTGTGATAAAGAGCGCTGACGTGCGCAAAATGGCGCGTCAAACGTCGAGGTTGCGCTTGCGAGCTAGGGAGCGAGAAACCGGTCGACGACCACGTGCCTGAACGGCCGGGTCGACCGGAACGAGGATGCGGTCCCGGTCCGCCAGGGTCGTGGAGCTCAGCAGCTCGAGCATCGGCGCCTCGGTTCGACGCGGGGAATCCGCAGGGCGGTGCGTGACGGGTCTTGATTCCACGGTGTGATCTGCCATCCTGCTGCGCCGTCGGGACCGCGAGGGTTTCTTCGATGACCGTGGCCAGCTTGCTCACGAAGGCGCTCTCCGGTCAGCTGGCGGGCGCCCGCCGCAGGTTCGCCGACGGCTTGACCCGTACCATTCTCCGGCGGACGCAGCTGCAAGGAGACGAGGATCCAGCGCTGCCGCCGTTCCACGAGATCGGAAGCTTGCCCGAGTATCGCGAGTTCCGCGGCAGGATGGCCGCCGTGGAACGGAAGCGCAGGCTGATCGAGACGCTCCTCGCGGCAGAGCAGGAGCCCTTCAGGTACGCCGGCTACAATGCGCTCATCGGGTGCGAGGTCGAGTTCCTGGTGGATTACCAGTTCAGCTACGAGGGGGTGGATGGACTCCTCCTGCCGAACTACCGGGAGAGGTTGCTCTGCTCGGTCACCAACCTGAACAACAGGCAGCGCGGGGTCCTGCTGGCGATGCAGCACCTGATCGGCCTGCGGCTGTGGCGGGCGCGGATCTACGCGACCGAACGCCTCACTCCGTTCTTCGCCTTCCTGCAGCGGCGGTTTCCGGGAGCGACGGGGAGCGAGTACCTCGGCGGGGCGGTCGCACCGGGAGCGGAGAGGGACGGTATCCGCAACGAGGATCTCACGGCGCTCACCTTCGGTGACGACTCGTTCGACGTGGTGGTCACCAACGACGTGCTGGAGCACGTGCCGCGGTTCGACAAGGCGTACCGCGAGCTGCTTCGCGTGCTCGCGCCGGGCGGGACCCTCCTCGTCACAGTGCCCTTCGTCGCGGCCCAATACGATCACGTCATCCGGGCCGTCGTGAAGCCGTCCGGCGGAGTCGAGCATCTGCTCCCGCCCGATTATCACGGCGATCCGCTCCGGCCCGAGGGTGCGCTCTGCTACCAGTACTTCGGCTGGAAGATCCTCGACGACCTTCGTTCCGTCGGGTTCCAGAAGGCGGGCGCGCTCTTCTACTGGTCGCTGTATCACGGGCTCCTCGGCCAGGACCAGGTGATCTTCTTCGCCCGCAAGGACTGACGGGCCCGCTGGCGTGAGCGGAGATGGCGTTCTCCTGTCCGATCTGCAGGCACGGCGCGTCCAGCAGGGTGGCGCAGGTGGCGGGCCATTCCTATTCGCTCTGCTCGGGGTGCGGCTCGATCAGCATCGAGACGGAGACCATCGAGCGGCTCGACGCCGGCGGAAGCCTCGTGGAGTACGACGAGGACTACTGGACCAGCGAGCTTCCCGCGGCGAGGGACCGGGCCTTCGGTCCCTCGCTCGCCCGGATGGCGGAGGCGGTGCATTACACGCGCATCCCCATCCAGCGATTCCTCGACGTCGGCAGCGGACCAGGATTCTTCCTCGACGCCATCGCCCGTTATCTGCCCAGCCGGGTCCAGCATTTCTTCGGAGTCGAGAAGTTCCCGCCTCCCGCGGCGCACCGGACCAGGTCGACCAACTTCATCGTCGGCGAGGTGTCCGACCTGAACCTCCGCTTCGACGCCGGGATCTGCATCGAAGTGGTGGAGCACCTCACGCCGGCCACCTTGCGGACCCTGCTGGCCGGGCTCGCGGGCGTCTCGAATCCGGGGAGCCTGTTTCTCTTCAACAGCGGGTTGCCTGAATACGTGCTCAAGGAAGACATCGCCTACCTCGATCCTCAGCGCCGGGGACACATCGTCAGCTACTCGCTGAAGGCCGTCCGGCTGCTGGCCCGGGATCTCGGTTTCAGCGTGTTGCCCATCCCAGGGAAGACGTGGGCATACGTTCTCGAGTTCCAGTCGCGCGCGACGGAGCGCGAGGACATCCGCTCGCGGATCTGGAGCGCGCGCCCGGAGAACCTGCAGCTGCTCGGCGACCCGGAGATGGGATCGGTCTTGCGCATCCTGGGGCTCGACACCGCGCGGGCCTACTAAGAGCGCATCTCACCGCGCGCGCGAGAGGAAAGGCGTAGGGCTGACCCATCGGCCGCCGCCAGGGGGTTGAGCGGCCCGTCTCCGGCGTGCTAGTCCCTGCCGGCCATGCGCGAGAGTGACGCGTCGACATCTGCCCGGGCGCTCGCGCCGGCGGCGATCCTCGCCTGCGAGCCGGCCGGGGGCCGCGGTGCCGAGGCTCCGGAGCTGTCGGTTGTCATCCCCCTCTACAACGAGCAGGACAACGTCTCCCCGCTCCTGGAAGAGCTCCTCGGCGCCCTAGGCCGCCTGGGCCGCTCGTTCGAGGTCCTCTGCATCGACGACGGAAGCCGGGACGGCACCTTCGCCGAACTATCGCGCCTGGCGGCCCGGGAGCCCCGGCTGCGGGTCATCCGTTTCCGGCGCAACTTCGGACAGACTGCCGCCATGTCCGCCGGCATCGAGGCCGCCCGGGGGGCGGTGATCGTCCCGATGGACGGGGACCTGCAAAACGATCCCGCGGACATCGCGTTGCTGTTGACCAAGCTGGAGCAGGGGTACGAGGTGGTGAGCGGGTGGCGGAAGATCCGCAAGGACACCGAATCCGGCAGGAAGCTGCCCTCCCGGGTGGCCAACCGGCTCATCAGCGCGATGGCGGGAGTCCCGCTGCACGACTACGGCTGCTCGCTCAAGGCCTACCGGCGATCGGTGATGCAGGGGGTGAGGTTGTACGGGGAGATGCACCGGTTCATCCCCGTCTACGCGAGCTGGCAGGGGGCCCGCGTAGCGGAGATCGTGGTGAACCACCGCGCCCGCCGCGCAGGAGCGTCGAAGTACGGCCTGGGGCGCATGTTCAAGGTCGTCCTCGACCTGATGGTGGTGAAGTTTCTTGCCAGCTACGCCACCAAACCGATCTACGTGTTCGGAGGATTCGGACTCCTGTCCTGGCTGGGGGCCGCCGTCGCATTCGGAGCGGCGCTCTACTTCAAGCTGCGCGGGCTCAAGGACTTCGTGCAGACGCCCCTGCCACTGATGGCGGTGATGCTGGCGCTCGTAGGCGCGCTGAGTCTTCTCATGGGGCTCCTCGGCGAGCTGCTCATCCGCACCTATTACGAATCCCAGGGGAAACGTCCCTACCTCGTCGCCGAGGAGCTGAACGCTTGAACGAGGCCGGCTTCGTCAGGCCGGGTGAACTGCCGAGCCCGATGCCCGCGCGTCTCAATCTCGGTTGCGGCCAGTTTCCCCGGGAGGGCTTCCTCAACGTCGACGTCGATGCAGCTTCTCGCGCCGACGCGCTGCTCAACTTGGATTCCGTCCGCAGCTATGCCCTGTTTCCCTCCAACCACTTCGACCTGATCGTCGCCGACCACGTGCTCGAGCACCTCGACGACGTGTTCGGCGTCGTGCACCAGCTGCACCGCATGCTCAAGCCGGGAGGGATACTGGAGATCCGCGTTCCTCACTTCTCGCGGGGAATCACCCACCCTCAGCACCGGCACGGGTTCGACGTCACCTTCCCGGAATACGTGAACCCGCGGTTCAGGGGCGGTTACATCGGCGTGCCGTTCGAGCTGCGCAGCATGCGCCTCGCGTATATGGTGCGGTGGGACCTCAAAGCGCCCATCGTCAAGCCTTGGCAGATCGGCATCCTGAAAGGCGTGAACGCGGTCGTTTCCTGGTTCGCCAACCTGGAGCCGTATGCGTGCAGCCGCTTCTGGTGCTACTTCGTCGGCGGGTTCGAGCAGATCGAGTACATCTTCCGGAAACCGCTTCGCGAAGCTCCGGCCGAGATCAGGGGGCCTGCGGACCGCGAGGCTCAGGGGGGCAGCACGACGTAAGGAGCCTCGGCCAGGGCGTCTCAGCGCGACTGGGCCCGGGGACGGTCCGGTTCCTCCATCACACGAGGATCCGCCCAGCCCACCCAATCTCCGGTGACGTCTCCCGAAGGGCCGGGGGTGGTCGAGAACACGAGGTCGCCGCTGCGGCCCGCAAGCGGCCGGAGATCGAGGTGGACGGGCACCCAACCCGGATCCCGGTCACTCCGGGGTTCGAGCGGCAGGTCGAGCAATCCCGTTGGCCGTCCGTCCTCCACGAACTCGAGCCTTGCCACAGCGCCGTCGCCGGCTGCCCAGGGCATCGCGAGGTGCGCCTCGAACCAAGGATGGCCGGCGGGCACTGCCAGGCGGAACGTTATCCGGCCGCCGGCGAGGACCGTCAGGGTCAGCCGAGGTTCCTGCCCGGCGCGCGAGAAGGAGAAGAGCCGGGCCGGTGGCTCCCCCGTCCCCGCGGGCTCGACCCGCGCGGCCGAAAATCGGGACAACAGGTCCGCTGCGACGCGCGGCCCGAGGTGGGGACGAACCTGGTACAGCGCGACGCTCCAGGTCGAGTCGACCCGCTCGAGCCAGGCCGCAGAGAATGCGGAATCCTCGCTGAACGCCTGCGCGTGCGGCTGGTCGCGCCGGACGAGGACGTGCGTGATCCCCCGGTCGCGCAACGATGCGAGCACTGCGCTGGACCCTTGCGCCTGTGCCTCCTCCACGGCAGCCAGCGCGCGCTCTGCAGGGAAGCCCGCGACGAAGCGGCCGGGGAACCACGACAGCTCCGCCTCGCCCATCCAGGGCGGGACCACGAGCACGCGGGCGTTCGGGGCTGCCGCGGCGCGGAGCCGGCGGATGAGCGGGTAGGTGGGGACGATGCGAGACCGGTATGCGTCCCGCGACTCTCCTCCCGCCGCCGCTGCCAGCGGAATTTCCCGGGGTTCGTAATAGAACCAATCTCGCAGCCAGCTCCGGTGGAAGAACGGGAGATGGATGACCGCCGTGATCAGCGCCACCGCGGTGAAGGCTGCCGCCCCGATCCGCTCGACGCGCCTGCCCCTCGAGAGCTGCTCGAGCGAACAGGCGATGGCCACCGACAAGAGCGCGAGGGCTGGAAAGAAGTATCGCTGCACGTGCTGGCCAACGGCGAACACGGCGAAGCACAGGCATGCCGCGAGGAGAAGCCGGCGGAGGGGGCCCTGGGTGATCGCGGCCGGCAGGAGCGGCGCCGCGGCCAGGAACCAACCGCCCAGCGCCCCGCCGAATCGTTCCCCATGGACCGTCATGTTCCACGGGAGCAGCCGCAGCGCGCGCAGGTCGCGTCCCATCCCCCACTGCCCGTAGAAGGCCGCCATGATCCTGCGCTGTTCCTCGGGGGTGAGGATGCGCGAGGGAAAGAGCGTCGCCGGGAAGAGTGGATTGCCCGTGGCCTGCCAGTTCCTGAGGAAGAAGGGTGCCGAGACCAGCGCCGCCACCGCGCACACGCGCAAGCCCGCGCCGAGCGCGGCACGGAGGCGGTTCCCGTCCGCTCTGGCAGCGGCGAGACCCGTCAGCGCGGCGCCAGCGAGCGTGTAGGCGATCCCGCTGTACTTCGTGGCCGCGGCCGCGCCGAGCAGCGCTCCAGAGAGCACGCCGCCGCCAGCGTCGCGTCCGTGCTGGAGCGCCACCCACAGACCTGCGACCGCGAGCATCGTGAGCGGAAGGTCGGTGTGGGCCACCACGCTGGACGAGAGGAAGGCGGGGGTGGAAGCCATGAACAGGGCGGCGAGAGCTCCTGCGCGGGGACCGCCCAGCCTGGCCCCGATCCACCCGACCATCGCGGCCACCCACAGCCCCTCCATCCAGGCGAGCGTGCGGGGCCCGCAGTCCCCGAGCAGATCGTACAGCGGCGCGAAGATCAGGTGGGCCGCTTCCGGGACGTGCGTGAAGCCGTAGCCGGGGATGTCTGCGAATCCCGACTTCGCCAGGTAGTACGCGACCACGTGGAGGTGGAGGTGCAGGGCATCGGTCGAGGTCTCGGGCGCCAGCGCGACGGCCAGCCCGAGCAGCGCGAACACGACCATCAGCGCTGCCGCTGTGCCCTGCAGAAGCGGCACGGGATGGATGCGCGCCGACCGGCGGAAGTGCGCGACGAGCCGTGAGCATCCGCCGGCGATCGACTTCACTCCGGCCAGCAGGGCCAGTGCCAGGACCGCCAGCATCGCCGGCCGTACGAGAAGGTGCGTCGCGGCAAGCCCGAAGTTCGCCAGGGCCAACAGGTAGAGCCCCAAAGGGACGCTGAGGAGGTCCGCCTCCATTTCCGAATGCCAGCGGATCTGCAGCAGACCCAGGAGGCGGCGCCCGCACCCGTAGGCGATGGCCAGGAAGGCGAGGAGGGCGGGCGGGGCGATCCAGGCGATGTTGGGAGAGAACCGCGGCCAGCTGGGGAACTGAGCGGTCCGGAAGAACCCTCCCAGGTTGGGATACGCGTGGGCGTAGACGAAGACCAGCCAGGCGGCGCTCCCCAGCAGCCAGACGGCGATGCCCACAGGGATCCGCCGCGATCCTTCGAGGTTCGTCTCCTGCATGCGAGCTGCGTCCTTCACTCGTCTCGACCCGCTCCGGCCCCCAAGCCTTCGTTCCCGCCGCGCGAGAGGATGTACCGCGCAGCCTCGCGGAGGTCCGCGCAGATCGTCTCTGGAACCTCGAGCGGACCCGCGGCGGAGCCGAGGTCGCGGTCGCCCGGGGGACGGACGAGGATCGGCCGGCACCCGGCGCGGTGGGCGGCCGCGATGTCGGAAAGTTGATCCCCGACCAGGAACGATCGGGCCAGGTCCAGGCCATGGCGCGCCTGGGCCGCGAGCAGCATTCCCGGCGCGGGCTTGCGGCATTCGCAAGCGATCCCGTAGGCGCCGAGGCCTTCGGGATGGTGCGGGCAGTACAGGATGTCGTGCAGCATCGCACCGCCCCGGGCGAGCTCGTCTGCCATGCTCGCGTGCAGCGCGGCGAGATCCTGCTCGGTCAGCAATCCACGGGCGACCGTCGACTGGTTGGTGACCACGATCACCTTGAAGCCGGCGCTGCCGAGCTCGCGGATCGACTCCACGGCGCCGGGGAGCACGCGCAAGTCCTCGGGCCAGTGGAGATGACCGACGTCCTCGACGATGACGCCGTCCCTGTCGAGAAACACGGCTGCCGCGCGACTCACGTCACCTCGCACATCGCTCGCTCCACCAGCCCGCAGAGGATGTGGCCGAGCGTGATGTGGCTCTCCTGGATCCGGGGCGTGCTGCGCGAGGGAACGGCCAGCAGCAGGTCGCAGACCTCGCGCGCCTTGCCCCCGCCTTCGCCGGTCAGGGCGGCCGTGAAGCACCGGCGCTTTCGCGCCTGCTCGAGGGCGCGCAGCACGTTGGCGGAATTCCCGCTGGTGGTGATGCCGATGACGACGTCTCCCTCGTCCGCCCAGGCCTCCAGCTGGCGCTGGAACACGACCTGGTAGTCATAGTCGTTGGCGATCGCGGTGACCGCGGAGCTGTTGGTGGTCAGCGCGATGGCCCGGAGGGGCTCTCGTTCCCGGCCGTAGCGCCCGACCAGCTCCGCGGCGATGTGCTGGGCGTCGGCCGCCGATCCGCCGTTTCCGAAGAGGATGACCTTGCCTCGGTTTCGCAGGGCGGCGACGATGCGTACCGACAGCTCGACCACGCCGGCGCAGAGGTCGTCGTCCCAGCGGCCCTTGACCGCGATGCTCTCCGCAAGCTCGCTCCTGACGGAATCGATGGCTCCGCTCATCCGCTGTCTCCTCCATCTCCCGGCCGCGGCCCGGAAGGCGGCGAGCCCCTCGGGAACCCCGATGTCCTCGAACTGGCCGCGGTGCTCGAACACGGCGACGCGCTCGTTGCGCGCCAGCAGGAGGGGGAGCAGGTCCTTCTCGAGCGAGCTCGGCCGCCCGGCGGGGATGTTCTCCAGGATGCGGCGCTCGATCAGGTAGACGCCGGCGTTGATCAAGCCCGGCTCCCGTCCGGCGCGCTTCTCCTCGAACGCCTCGATTCGTCCCGCGGCGGCGACGACCCGGCCGAACCGGCTGGCGTCCTCGCGCGGAGTCGCCACCAGAGTGAAGGCTGCCTGGCAGGCGCGGTGGAACGCCGCCAGCGCCGCCATGTCCACGTCGGCAAAGCTGTCGCCGTTGAGGACGAAGGCGCGTTCGCCGATCTGGGGCAGCGTCAGCCCGAGCGCGCCGGCGGTTCCGAGCGGCTCGAGCTCGCGCACGCACGAGATGCGCAGGCCGAAGGCCGTCCCGTCGCCGAAGTGCCGCTCGATCACCTCGCCCTTGTAGCCGGTCGACAGGACGACGCGCTCGATCCCGCAGGCGCGCAGGTGGTCGAGGACGTACTCGAGGAACGGACGGCCGCACACGTCCGCCATCGGCTTGGGCCGGGTGGCCGAGACCTCAGGGAGCCGGGTCCCGAACCCTCCCGCGAGGACGATTGCGCTAGGCAACGACATCGGCAGTCACGTTTCCGTGGTCGGACCGGCGAATCGCACGCCCTTGGAAACGAGCGACGGCGCCGACAGCTTTCCGGCGTGGGCGAACCAGGTCTGCACGCCGTGGTCGACGAAGTCGAAGTCGACCACCTTCCCGCCCGCGTTTTCGAGCGCCCGCGCGACCTCGTGCTTGCGCCGGAAGTCGCAGTAGAAGACGAGGTATCCGCCGCCGCCCGCGCCCAGGATCTTGCCGCCCACCGCACCGCTGTCGCGTCCCACCTCGTACAGCCGCTGGACCGATTCGGGGACCGCGCGCGGGTTCATCGCCTGCTTGGCCAGGAACGCCTCGTGGAGCAGCTCGCCGAACTTCGGCAGCTCACCGCGGACCAGGCAGTCCTTCATGCGCAGGGTGAGGCGCTTCAGCTCGTGCATCGCCTCGGTGGTGCGGCGGTCAGCTTGCTTGAACCGCTCTACCTGGTAGTCGATGAGGCCTTCCGAAGGACGCGTCTTGCCCGTGTAGCAGAGCATGAGGTGGTACTGCAGCTCGCGCACCACGTACGGCTCCAGCTTGAGCGGATTGACGAGCGTGCCTTCCGCGCTGAACTCGATCAAGTTGAAGCCGCCGAAGACGCTGCCGTACTGGTCCTGCTTGCCGCCCTTGATGCCCAGGTCCCCGCGCTCGATCTGGAAGGCCAGCTCCGCTACCTCGTACTTGCCAAGGTTCACTCCCAGGTACTTCTTGAGCAGGCCGACCATCGCGACGCACATCGCGGAGGAGGAGCCGAGTCCAGAACCCGGGGGAGCGTCGCTGTGCAGGAAGACGTCGACGCCCCGGTCGACGTTGAACCGCCGCAGCACCGCGCGGACCAGCGCCAGCTCACCGCCCGCGCGAAAGACCTCGTCGACGTCGTAATGGGCGACGAGGTCGTAGTCGAGCGACTGGATGGCCACTCCGTTTCCCGCCCGCTCTCCCAGGGAGGCGTAAGCGTACTTGTTGATGGTCGCGCTGAGGACGAGCCCTCCGTGCTGCTCGAGATAGGGAGAGACGTCCGTGCCCCCTCCGCAAAAACTGACGCGAAGCGGCGCCTTCGCCCGGTAGATCACGGTCGGCCTCGCGTGTCCGGCCGGTTTTCGTCCTTCCAGGTCGGCGCCGAGCCGTTGATCCGCGCGCGCAGGTTCCTGGCCCGCTCGAACGCGAGCAAGTACGCGAGCACCGCGGGGTAGAAGGCGGCCTTGGCAAGGGCTCCCGGGATGCGGCGGACCCCACCCGGGGAGAACGTGACGGAGCTCTCCATCCGCCACCGCAGATGGGCCGCCAACGCGTCCGTATTGCGCAGGTTGAGTGGAAACCAGTCGAGGTTCTCCTTGATGGCGATCACCGTCCCGGCATCGATCAGGAAGGGCAGAAGCTTGAGCTTCCAGTACCCTGCGTCGTTCGTGTAGAGGACGAACGCCACGTCGAATTCGCGGGCACGGAGCCGGCGGACGAAGTCCGGCTTGGGTCCTTCGTTGTCGATGTATTCGACGCCGGGGCGCGCCGGCACCCTCTCGCGCATGTTGCGTTGCAGGAGCACCGTCAGGTTCATCGCCGGGTACTTCGCGGCCAGATCCCCGACGGCGCGGGTGAGCAGCCCTGGGCCGCCGGTCTGCACCACGAGAGCGCTCCGCCACGTCTCGGGATCGGCATTCGACCACAGGAATCTCAGCGGTGGCTTCAAGCGGCTCGCTCCTTCTGCTTGCGCCAGAGAGCCTTCCGGTATTCCTCCTCCAGCGATGCGACGATGGACGGCCACGAGTACCGCTCCCGGACGAATTGCCGGGCGCGATCGGCGATCGAAGTTTGCAGCTCCGGTGACCCGATCAATGACAGGACCTTATCCGCGAAGGTGCCAGGCGAATCGGCCAGCAGCAGCTCGCGGCCGTCCGCGACGTCGATGCCCTCCGCTCCTTGCGAGCTGGACACCACCGGGACCCCAGCAGCGAATGCTTCCAGCACCTTCACCCGGACACCTGCGGCGACCCGCACGGGCGACACGAAAGCGGTCGCCCGCGAGTAATGTGAAGACAGCTCGGGCACGAAACCGGCCACCGTCACGCGTCCGTCATCCCCAAGCCGGCGCACCTCCGGCGGCGGATCGGCCCCCACGATCGCGAGCGACACCTGGGGAGCGACCGCCCAGATCCGCGGAAGGATCTCGTTCGCGAAGTACAGGACGGCGTCCACGTTGGGACTATGCTGGAAGTATCCGACGAAGAGCAGCGATGGGGGTCCGGATCGGCGGACGATGCCCTCCAGGCTCTGGACGTCGACGCCGGTGGGCGCCGCGTCCGACACGCGGACTTCCCCGTCCAGGTAGGCGGAGAGTAGTCGCGCCTCTCGCGGCGTCACCGCAAAAACGACGTCGAAGCGGCGGAGAGCTTCCAGCTCGTACCGAAACATCTTGAGATAGTCCAGGTACCCGCGGACCCGTCCCAGCCGACGGTTGCTGGCGGCCGCGCGCCGGTAGAGCGAGACGAAGGAGACGTCGTGCTCGGTGAGGCACCAAACGGTGCGCGCGGAACGGCGCGCGTATGAAGCCATCTGCGTGTATTCGACCTGGACGACGTCGAACCCGTGGTCGCCCTCGAGCTCAGCCAGCTCGCGGCGTAGCTCGGGGCGGTCGAACTCGAGTACGCTCCCGGGTACGTGAGGAGCGAGGCGGTGCCATCCGGAGGCACCGGGCCGCACCATCAATCTGACCTCGCTGCAGAACTCGCGGAGGTGCCCGGCGGACTCGAGCTGCTGCTCGTCATCGACGAAGCCGACCAGCGACACGTCGTGACCGCGCGCGGCGAGGCCTCGCAGGACGTGGTACATGCGCACGGCCCCGCCATGCTGTACCGGATAGACGTTAAACGGGCTGAGCATCGCGATGCGCAGCGGGTCCCCGGAAGACTTGTGCTTTGCGATCCTGGATTCGCCGGCGGGCACGCCCAAGTTCGTTCGATCGATGATTTCCCGGTCAGTGGGGCCATCGGCTCGCTCGCGCAAGCGCCGGCCGAGCGCGCGGGGCGCACGCACCGCGGCTCGCACCAGCGAGCGGAGCCCGGAGCGGCCGTGGCGGCGCACCTGCAGTGCGGCGATGCGAGGCAGATTGAGCAGATGTTCCGCGAGCAGCGTCGGATCGCGAATGTTCGCCCAGTGCAGCAGCAGCGTGTTGCGCCTCACCGTCTCGTTGACGAAGTCCTCGCCGAAGACGCGGCGGCTGGTGCTGCGGTGCTCGTGGTGCACCTTGCTTTCCGGAGCGAACAGCACCTGCCAGCCGCGCTGCCAGGCGCGCAGCGAGAGGTCGGAGTCCTCGCAGTAGAAAGGATCGTAGAGGAGGTCGAGACCGCCCAACTCCAGGTACTTGCGGCGGTCGAAGGCAGCCGAGCCGCCGCCCGCCCAGAAGACGGGAATGGCCCCGCGGAGGTCGTCCGGCACGGGATCGTGCCTGAACTCCAGCATGCCCTTTACGAAGCCGGCCCGGGCGAAGCCCGTCTCTTCGCGGAGC
>WNEZ01000662.1_pt1 | contig 27795 bp, 23 predicted proteins | sample 5400521 | NCBI WGS metagenome assembly WNEZ01 (sample SAMN13153339, study PRJNA577476) | soil metagenome | isolation source: 120 cm saprolite under Douglas fir tree site 2 hole 1 replicate 1 | place: USA:California | collected 2015-04-18
AGGATCGGCTGTACGCCGCCACCGAGGCGGCGCCGACGGGACGGGTCTACGCGATCCGGCTGCGCGACGGCCGGTCGCTCTGGGACACGCGCGTCGGCAGCGTGGTCGCGCCGCTCGCGTTCGATGGCGATGCGCTGTATGCCGGAACTGAGGAAGGCGTCGTCGTCCGCCTCGAAACCGAGAAGGGCCACGTGCAATGGCGTCAATCACTCGCCGGCGCCGTCCGCGCGGCCCCGATCGCGACACCATATGGCCTGGTCGTCGCGACCACCAGCGATACGCTGTACCTGCTCGACCGCGAATCAGGCGCCGTGCGATCGCGGCTGCCGCTGCCGGGCACCGCCCTCACAACGCCCGCGAGCGACGGGAAGCGCCTCTACGTCGTGACGGCGAACGGTCACATCGTCGCGATCGACATCGCTCCATGGTCCGTTCGTTGGGACCGGTTAGCCGGTGACGCGGTCTACGGCGCCCCCGCGTTGGTCCGCGACACGCTCTACGTCCTCGCCCGCGACGGACGGTTGTGGAGCATCCCGACCGAAACCCCGAACGCGGCGACCAGTCACGCGCTCGGCATCGTGGCGACGGCGGGACCGACGCCACTCGCGTCGGGTGTGCTGGTCGGCAGTGTGAGTGGTGAGGTGTTGCTAGTCGATCGCGCGAGCGGCGAGATCCGCTGGCGCGCGCAGGTCGCCGGGCCAATCGAGGAGCCGCCGCTCGTGCGCGACCGGCAGGTGGTGGTCGTCGCCGGGCGCGGCAATATTCATACGTATCGATGATCACGGCACGCTCGACCGTTCTCTTCGCGCTCTTGAGCGTCGGAATCGTCCCGACGATTCGTTCGCAGTCGCTCATCGGTCGTCAGTCATCAGTCGTCAACAACGCTGATAACAGATTACTACTGATGACTGAGAACTCATGGCGCCGTGACATCCCGCACTACGGCAAATGGCTGACCGCCGCCGGTGTCGCCGCACTCACCATTATGGGCGCCGCCGAGCATCGGCAGTCGAATCGCGACTGGAATCAGCTGCTCACCATCTGTCATTCTGCCCAGGACGCCTGCGCCACCGGTCCCGACGGTCGCTACGTGCGGACCGACGCCGAGCAGCTCTATCAGCTCTCGCGGCAATACGATCGTCGCGCGAATCACTGGCTGCTCGGCGCGCAAGCCAGCCTGCTCGTGACGACGGCGCTCTTCATTATCGATCTGCATCCGGCAGGGCCGGGGAATATTCCCTTCCCGGCGCAGCTGCAGGTGCGGCTGGCCGGTGGCGCTGCGGCGGTAGGGATGCGTCTGGCTTTCTAGCCGACCCTGAACAACTCAAACCCCCTCTCATAGCGCGTGACAATCCGCTCGCGATACGCGGAATGGTCTCGCTGCTCGAGCGCGGGATCCGTGGCGATCATCGCGCCGGCCGCCTGACGCGCCGCTTCGAGCAACGGCACGTCGGTTTCGAGATTCGCATACCGGAGCGGCACGCCGCCTGACTGCCGCGCGCCGGTCAGCTCTCCCATGCCGCGCTCCTGCAAATCGAGCTCGGCGATCTTGAAGCCGTCCGTCGTCTCACAGAACGCCCGCAAGCGCGGCGCCGCCTCCGGCGAATCGGAAAGCAGAATGCAGTGGCCGACCGCCGTCCCGCGCCCGATTCTCCCGCGCAGCTGATGGAGCTGCGCGAGTCCGAAACGCTCGGCATGCTCGATGAGCATGACGCTTGCGTTCGCGACGTCGATGCCGACTTCGATCACGGTGGTCGCGACGAGGATGTTGACCGTGTTGTCGCGGAACGCGCGCATCGTGGCGTCGCGTTCGTCCGCCTTCATGCGGCCGTGCACCAGCCCGACCCGCAGCTCCGCGAACGTCTTGCCCAGCTTTTCGGCCATCGTCGTGGCAGCCTTCAGATCGGCGCGCTCCGACTCTTCGATCACCGGATAGATAACGTACGCCTGCCGCCCCGCCAGACATTCGCTGCGAATGAATTCGTAGATCTTGGCGCGCGCGGCATCGGTGCGCAGCGCGGTCTTCACCGCGCCTCGCCCCGGCGGCCGTTCGCGGATCTGCGTGACGTCCAGGTCGCCGTACAATGTCAGTGCGAGCGAGCGGGGAATGGGTGTCGCCGTGAGTAACAGGACGTCGGGCGCATCTCCCTTCTCGACCAGCGCCGCGCGCTGCTCCACGCCAAAACGATGCTGTTCGTCGATGACCGCCAAGCCCAGGCGTTTAAAAGCGACCGACTCCTGAATGAGAGCGTGCGTTCCGACGACGATGCGAGGACTACCGGCGGCAATCCGCTCACGCGCCGCGGCCTTCTCTGCGTTGGACATGCGACCGAGCAGCAGCTCGGGACGGATCGCGAGCGGCTCGAGCAGGTGGGTCAACGTGACGTTGTGCTGCTCGGCCAACAGCTCGGTCGGCGCCATGATTGCCGCCTGGTAGTCGTTCTCGGCGGCCAATAGCATCGCAAACAGCGCGACGACCGTTTTTCCCGTTCCGACGTCGCCCATGAGCAGCCGATGCATCCGCAGCGGCGCGGTCATGTCATCGGTGATCTCGCGGACCGCCTGCCGCTGGTCCGCGGTCAACTCGAAGGGGAGGTGCTCTTTCAGCTTCGTGGTCAACTCGCGCTTCAACGCGAATGTGATCCCCGCCCGCGCGCGCTTCGCCAGATGCCGCGCCCGCGCCTGCACGAGCTGCTGATCGAACAGCTCGTCGAACGCCAGCCGCCGCCGGCCCAGCTCGGCCTCCTCGATCCGCTTGGGCCGATGCATCAGCTCGAGCGCGCGGCGCAGCTCGATCAGATCGTAGCGAGCCCGAAACGCCGCGGGATGGGGGTCCGAGATGAGCGACAGCAACTCGTCGAGATGCTGGTGCACGAGGGCGCGAATCTGCCGGTGCGTGAGCCCCTCGGTCGCCGGGTAGATAGGCAACACGAGCCCCGAATCCGTGCCCTCCTCATCTTCCGCCAGGATGATGAATTCACGCGGCACGATCTGCTTGCCGTGGTAGTAGCGCACCGGGCCCGTCACCAGCAGCAGCTGCCCTTTCTTGATCTGGCGCTCGAGGAATGGACGGCCCGGCCAGGCGCATTCCAGTAGACCGCTTTCGTCCTTCAAGACGGCGCGGAATACGCGCAGCCCGCGCCGAGTCGGCAGTACGCCGGTGCTCACCACGCGACCGACGCACGTGACTTCCTGCCCAACCATGGCCCGCGCCAACGGGGTCACGGTCGTGGCGTCGAGATAGCGATGCGGGACGTGATAGAGGAGGTCGCCGGCGGTGCGGATGCCGAGTCTCTGGAGGGCCTCGGCGCGTTTAGGGCCGACGCCCTTCAAGAACTTGACCGGACTTGTCAGGGTTAGAGACGTACCCTTCCCCCTTCCCGCTTCCCCCTTCCCCTCATTCGCTCACCAGTCGATGTGCGAAGCGGCCCGGATCGAACAGCTCGAGATCATCGAGCTCCTCTCCCGTGCCGAGAAAACGGATCGGCGCGGGGACCGCGCGGCGCAGCGCGACCACGCTGCCACCCTTCGCGGTGCTGTCCAGCTTCGTGATCACGAGACCCGTAAGCGGTACCGCCTCGGAGAATTCGCGCGCCTGCTGCACCGCGTTCTGACCTACGCTCGCGTCGAGGACGAGCAGTGACTCGTGCGGCGCACCCGCCTGCCGCTTCCCCACCACGCGCACGACTTTGCGCAGCTCTTCGCGCAGCCGTTCGTCAGTGTGCAGCCGTCCCGCGGTATCGACGAGCACCGTGTCGATGCCGCGCGCGAGCCCCGCTTCGACGCCATCGAACGCGACCGCGGCGGGATCCGCGCCCTTCCCGGAATTCGCGCCGACGAAGGGAACGCGTAGCCGACCGGCCCACGTCTCGAGCTGTTCGGTGGCTCCGGCGCGAAACGTGTCGGCGGCCGCGAGCAGCACGCTGCGCCCTTCCTTCCTCAACCGATGCGCGAGCTTGGCGACTGTGGTGGTCTTGCCGGTTCCGTTCACCCCAAAAACCAGGACGACCGTGGGCGGCTTCTCCGCGCGCGCGAGCGGCGTGGCGGACGGGCCGAGTTGTTCGACGACGATGCGCTCGAGTGCTTGTTCGCTCACCTCGCCACCGCCCAGTTTGTCGAGGATCTCTTCTGTCGCCGCCACGCCGAAGTCCGCTTCCAGCAACAAGCGCTCGGCAGCTTCACGGGCCGCGTGATCCGTGCCGCCGCCGAACAGACGAGCGAGCCGCGCCCACAATCCCATCAGGGCAAACCCTGCCGGCGGCGCAATGCCCACTCGGTTGCGAGCGCCGCGATCGCGATCACGAACAGCCACCAGCGATCGCGCAGGCCGACGGAGGCGAGACGCGCGGTCGCTTCACCGGGCTGTGGTCCAATCGTCGGCGCGCGCGGCCGCCATTCGTCGGAGTATTCCTCGACGGCCACGACCCCGCGCTCCGATCCGCCGGAGAGCGCATACTGATAGATGCCGGGCGGCAGTAACAGCTCGGCGCGGCGCGCGGCATCGAAGCGCAGCGTGTCGACGCGCTGCGCGCTCGATGTCTTGAGCGTTACAACGAGTGGGCGGGGCTCATCGCGACTCCTCCACTCCCAAACGACCGGCAAGCCGTTCGCGATTTCCAACGCTTGAGGGACCGCCCGCTCCCTGCTCCCTGCTCCCTGCTCCCCCAACAACCAGTCCACGAGTCCGGCCACGAGCGTGCGATACGTCTGCTCCGCGGCGCCGCCCCGGAACGCCCACCGCCACAGTCCCGCCGCGGTGACCGTAGCCTCCCGTGCCCCCCCCCCGTTGCGCTGAGCGAGCAACACGATGGGCCGCGCCGGCCCGCGGCGTACTAACCGGGCGGTGAGCGCGACCATGGCATTGCTGGTGTCACGGGTGGAGACGGCAACGGCCGTCGCCGGCGGGAGCGAATCCCACAGGACCCCCGACAACGTCGCCGTGAGCGGCGAGGAGAGCGGCGGCTCGACGTACCAATCCCCCGATTGCCCGTTGGTCTGCCACACGAGCCGTGACGCATGGACGGAAGCAGTGAGGCTTTGCGTCCGCTCCGGGTCGCCGATCACGGCGACCAGTCGCGCGGCGGAGGTCGCCCGGTTCAGATCGGCAGTCGCGACGGGAGCGAGCGTCGCGGCATCGCGCCAGCGACCCCGCTCGGTCTCGACGAACATTTTCACCGGCACGCGCGCGACGTCACTCAGCGCCTTGGCGAGGAATCGCGATTCCCAATCAGGCGGGGACGCGAGAATCACCGCGGCCGGTTCAGAGCTTACGTCGAGCGCAAAGAGACGCGCGTCATCACGAGGCTCGGCGTCACCGGCACCATCGAGCCGGACTTCGAGAACTTGCCAACCGGGAAGGGGGAAGCGGGAAGCGGGAAGGGTAATACTCGTCTCGAGAATTCCACTATCCGGAAGCGATACGCCTTGCGTTGTTAGACGTCGGCCTCCGACACTCACTACCAACGCCGCTTTCCCCTTCCCCCTTCCCCCTTCCCTCGTCCCCGCAGTTCCGTAGCTCACCCTTAGCCGGACAGTATCGGTTCGCGTGAGATGTCGCGTGCCTTCGACGCTCGCAACGTATGCGTCCCAGAACGGTGGCCTCGGCGTGAGAATGACGCGCGGGCGGCGCAGCAAATCGGGGGGGATCTTGGCGACATCGTCCACCGCGCCGTCGGTTAGAACGATCACCTCGCCCGCCCTGCTCGCCGCGGCTTCCAGTGCCGGCGCGAGGCGGGTGGCGCCATCGGCGGGCGGCATCGTGTCGAACGTCGAGACACGCGTGCCGAACCGCCACATGACGGCGCGTCCACGCGCCCGCGCGCGCGCGCTGTCCAACGCCGCTCGCCACGGCGCGCCGCTCATGCTGAGCGACGCGTCGACCAGGACGATGGGCTCATCGCCGGATGGCAGCACGCGCGAGCTGGCGGGATTCCACACGAGCAGAATGAGCGCGAGCAGCGCGAGGATGCGCAGCGCTACGAGAGACACGCGAGCGCCTCCGCGACCGTGAACTTGCCGTCATAGAGCGCCCGGCCGACACACGCTCCTGCCAGCCGTGCGGCCTTCACCGCGCGCAGATCGTCGAGCGAGCCGACGCCACCCGAGACGATCACCTGGGCGCCGGTCGCGGTGAGCGCTTTCGCGCCGTCGATGTCGGGCCCCTGGAGCATGCCGTCGCGCGTGACCTCGTTGTAAATCACCGTCCGAATCCCCAGCTCCGCGACGCGCGCGGCAAGCTCCTGCGTCCCGATCGCGGGCATCTCGGCACCTGTGCCGCGCGGTGCGACGCGGCCCGCCTTGGCGTCGATCCCGACGGCGAGTCGGTCGGCGCCGTGGCGCGCCACAAGCCGCTCGACGACCCCGCTGTTCACCGCGCCGCGCGCACCGATCACGACGCGCGTCGCCCCCAGGGTGAACATGTGATCGATATCGCTTTCCGTGGAAAGACCTCCACCGACCTGAACGCGCAGGCGCGCCGCGCGCAACACTGCCTCGATCAGCTCGTGGTTGTCGGTTCGGCCGTACGCGCGATCCATGTCGACCAGATGGATCCACCGTGCTCCGGCGCGCGTGAACTCGGCGAGCGCCTCCAACGGATCGGTGAGCGAACCCTGGGCGCGTGCCACGCGCCCGCCTTCGATGTCAACGGCGGGATAGAGCTCCACGGATTGTAGAGAGGAAGTTAGTCGCGGGCGGCGCCGGTCGCGGCGCCGAGCGCCGCCGTTGCCCCTGGCAAGGGCTGAGGTCCGCCAGCAGTCGCGTGCGCACGCTGTCGAACGCCGCTTTCAGATTCGCCGGGATGGGCTCGCCCGCGCCGGCATCCTTGCGCTGCGGATTCGTGGGCCGGCCGTTCACCAGAAATTCGTAGTGCAGATGCGGACCCGTCGCCAAGCCGGTCGCGCCGACGAAGCCGATCGTTGCCTCCTGGCTCACGTGCGCACCGACGTGCATTCCCTTCGCGAACTTCGACAGATGACCGTAGCGCGTCCGGATCCCATTGACGTGGCGCAGCTCGACGAGATTGCCGTAACCGCCCTCGCGGCCGGCGATCGTGACGATGCCGTCGGCCGTCGCGCGGACCGGCGTGCCGTACGCAGCAGCGTAGTCCGTGCCCTCGTGCGTCCGCCAGCGCTTCAGAATCGGATGATAGCGATTGCCGAAGCGGCTCGAGACGTGTCGGTAGCGGAGCGGCGCGCGCAGAAATGCCCGGCGCAGCGACCGGCCGCGGTCGTCGTAAAAGCCGGTCCGGCCGTGCGCATTGTCGAACGCGAACGCGTAGCTCGGCGAGCCGGCGACGTCGACGCGCGCCGCGAGAATGCGGCCGAGCCGGCGCTCCCCTTCCGGAGACTGGAGCCGCTCGATCAGGACCTCCACGCGATCGCCGGGACGCAGGTCGCGCGTGAAATCGACTTCCCAGTCGTAGACGTCCGCGATGGCCCAGGCAAGGCCCACGCGCTGCCGCGCGGGCAGGAAGGAATCGGGAATGGCGGCGTCGAGTGCATCGTAGAGGTTCGACTGAATCACTGCCGTCGTGCGCAGCCGCTCAGCGTTCCAAGGAATGTTCTCGACGGATTCCGTCCAGCTCGAATCTCCGGCCTGGCGTGTCATCCAGAGGCGCTGCTCGGGCCCGATGCGGACGTCGATCCGGCTCGCAACCCTGGCCCCCTTCAGACGGCGGATATCGAAAATGAGTCCCGGCTGCAGACGGCGGGGATTGAGCGTGTGGGTGGCGCGCAGGAACTTCGCGTAGTCGCGCCCCGTGATGCCGGCGCGGGCGAGCACGTCGGACAACATCTCGCGGCGGCCGAGTGTGTCGGTCCAATCGTCGTAGGCGCTGGTGACGACGATCGGCAGTGCGACCGGCACTTTGCGCCACGACCAGGCTTGATGCGCTGCCCCCGCGGCCCAGAGGAGCATCACCGCGGTGAGCAGACCGGCAACGACGTAATGACTTCCCCGCCACGCCTGCAACGACATCAGTCCATCTGTCTCCGAATGAACGTCGGAATTTCCATCTCGTTCAGCTCAGGATTCAGCGGCGCCTGTGCTGGTCCCCGTTTCGGCGCGACTTCAGGCGGCTTGGTGAATCCGGGCGGCGGTACCGGCGTCGGCCGCGCCGCACGATCGCGGAACGGCAGCACGCCTGCCGCCGGCCGCTGCACACCGGCTAGCGCATCGGCCATCGCGCCGGTCTTGTCGAACCCCGTGGCAATGACCGTGATCCGCACTTCACCGTGCATTGCGGGATCGTTCACCGCGCCGAAGATGATCTCGGCTTCGTCGCCCGCGGCGTCGTGGATCGCTTCGCTGATCTGCGTGACTTCGCCGAGCGTCAGGTCTTCGCCGCCGGTGATGTTGATCAGCACGCCCGTCGCGCCGGCGATCGAGATGTTATCGAGCAGCGGGCTGGAGATCGCCTGCTGCGCCGCTTCCATCGCGCGGTTCTCGCCGCGGCCCTGCCCCGTTCCCATCAACGCCGCACCGCCATTCTGCATCACGGTGCGCACGTCCGCAAAGTCTACATTCACGAGACCGGTGACACAGATGAGGGCCGAAATGCCCTGTGTCGCGTGGAGTAACACCTCGTCCGCTTTTTTCAGGGCGTCCTGAAACGGGATGCCCTTCCCCACGACGGCGAGGAGCCGCTCGTTGGGCACGACGATCATCGTGTCGACGTGTTTGCGCATTTCCGCGATGCCCATCTCTGCCTGGCGCATGCGCTTGCGACCCTCGAACAGGAACGGCTTGGTGACGATGCCGATGCAGAGCGCGCCGAGATCGCGCGCGACCTGAGAAATGATCGGCGCCGCGCCGGTCCCGGTGCCGCCGCCCATCCCGCAGGTCACGAACACGAGGTCCGCGCCCTGGAGGGAGTGCAACACCTCGTCCCGGTTCTCCTCGATCGCCTGGCGGCCGATTTCCGGACGCGCCCCTGCCCCGAGGCCGCGCGTCAGCTTCTTGCCGATCTGGACTTTGACGTCGGCTTTGTTGTTGAGGAGCGCCTGGGCGTCGGTGTTCACCGAGATGAACTCGACTCCGCTGACGTGCTCGTCGATCATCCGGTTCAGGGCGTTGCCGCCGCCCCCACCGACGCCGACGACCTTCATCCGCGCGTTTTGCGTGACTGTTTCTTCGAGTTCGAAGATCATGGTTCTCCCCTAGGGCCCAGAGATGGGAGGAATCAGAAGAAATCCTGTAGCCAGCGCTTCAACGGTCCGAACAGCTTTTCGGGTGAGCCGCCGAACAGTACTCCCGGCGCGCCCGTGCCACCGTGGGCACTTTTGCGCGCCGCGTACAACACCAGCCCGACCGGCACGGCGTACCGCGGCGCCTGCACGCTGTCGACGAGTCCCGAGATACCGATCTCGGGATGTCCCGCGCGCACCGGCACCGCGAACACTTCGCGCGCCAGCTCGACCATGCCGGGCAGGTGCGCTGTGCCACCGCTCAAGACGACGCCAGCCGGCAGCCGGCCGGAGCCGTACCCGGCGCGCTCGAACTCGCGGCCCACGAGTTGAAAGATCTCGTCCACCCGTTGGTGGATGATGTGCGCGACCAGCTCACGTGACGCGGTGCGGGCACCCTGCCCCGCCGTCGACGGCAGGCTCACCATTTCGCCCGCATCGACGAGCGGCGTGTACGCCGCGCCGTGCCGCTCCTTCAGTCGCTCGGCGTCCGACTGCGTCACGCCGAGGCCTTGTACGAGATCGCTGGTGACGTGCGAGCCCGCGTACTTGAGCGACGCGAGATGGCGGATCTTGCCTTCGTGAAATATCGCGACGCCCGTCGAGCTCCCGCCCACCTCGACCAGCGCGACACCCAATTCTTTCTCGTCATCGGTCAGTACCGCGTACGACGCGGCCAACGGCTCGAGCACGAGATCGGCGACACGATAGCCGGCGCGCTGCACGCTCTTGCGGAGATTCTGCGCAGCGGTGGCCTGCACCGTCACGAGATACATCTCCACCTCGAGCCGCGTGCCGGTCATCCCGACCGGATCCGAGATCCCGTGCTGCTGATCGACGACGTATTCCTGCGGGATGTCGTGCAGCAGCTCATGATCGCGGCCGAGTGAGACGGCGCGGGCGACTTCATTGACGCGAGCGACGTCCTGCGGCGCAATCTCCTCGCCGCTCACCGCGACCACGCCCGTCGAGCCCCGCGCCGAAACGTGCTCGCCGGCGATGCCGCAGGTCACGTCGGGCACTCGCGCCCCCGCCATCCGCTCGGCGTCCTTGAGTGCGGCGGCGACGGATCGCGTCGTCTCGTCGATGTCGCGCACCATGCCGCGCCGCACGCCACTGTTTTTCGCAAGCCCGACGCCGAGGATCTTGGCGATGGGGGCGCGCGGCAGATCGCCGGCCACCTCCGCGATGACCGCGCAGGTTTTGGTGCTACCAAGGTCGAGGCCGGCCACGAGTTTTCGATCGGACATCAGGCGCTCCGCGCACTCCCGGGACTCTTCGCGCCACGCCGACGCACGACGATCTGTCCCGCATACCGGGCATCGAGCTCGGTATAGGGGCGTGCCTTCGCCGCCAGATCTCTCGCGACCAGCACCACGCTCTGGATCACCTCCGGGCCCGCATCCGACGCCAGTAGCACACGATGCCGGCCTAGCTCGAGGACGACGTCACCACTCTCGCCGTCGGTCAGCCGGGCGGCGTCGATCGTCTGAAACAGCGCGGGATCCACCGCCTGGATCCGTGCCAACACCGCCACCACTCCGCTGTCGCCCTTCTCTCCCGTCTGCACCACCGGCAGATCGAGACCCACCAGCTCGAACGGGAGCGGCCGCGCCACGGCGTCCACCACCGTCAATGCGCCCCGAGCATTGGCCACCAGGGCGATCGGCTCCGTCTCGCGCACGACGACCTTCAGCGACGCCGGCGGCCGGCGGGTGACCGCGACATCGGCGATGCCATCGAGTGCGCGCAAGCGATCGACTAAAACCTCCGTATCGTCAAACACGCTCGCCCCCGGTGACAGCTGCAGCGCCGCTAAAACCTGATCCGCATCCAGATAGCGGATGCCGACGAGCTCGACTTGCCGCACGCGGAAAAACGTCACGCGCCGCAGCCCGAGCGGCGCCATCATCCATACCAGCATAACAGCCAGTGCCGCGCCGGCCCAGAGCAACACTTGGCGCGACCGACGCGGCCATTTCACGCGACGGCTCCCTGCTCCTTGCTTCCGTTGCCCAGTATCTCCAACAGCTCGGGGCCCACGCGCGTCACATCGCCCGCTCCGAGCGTGAACACGACGTCGCCTTCACGCACCGCGCGGGCGACGTGCTGGGTGAGTCCGGCGCGATCGCGCACCGCGACCGTGGCCGCCCCGGCGCGCGTCGCGCCCCGCACCACGAGGTGATGCGTCACGCCCGCGAGTGGCTGCTCGCGCGCTCCGTAAATCGGTGCGACCACGACCATGTCCGCCGCAGCCAACGCTTTTCCAAGCGACTCACCATGCAGCGCCGTCCGCGAATAGAGGTGCGGCTGAAATACGGCGACGAGTCGACGGCCCGGAAACGCCTGCCGCGCCGCCGCCAGCGTCGCGGTCACTTCCGTCGGGTGATGTGCGTAATCGTCCACCACCGCGACGCCACGCGCCTCACCGAGCCGTTCGAATCGCCGACCCACGCCGCGAAAGTCCGCGAGCGCGTGCGCGCCAGCTTGCACGTCCGCGCCGAGTGCCTGGAGCACACCGAGCGCGGCGGCCGCGTTGCGCACGTTGTGCATTCCCGGCACCGCCAGCTGTAGCTCGACCGTGTGTCCACCGGGCAACGAGATCGCCGCCCGCGAACCGCTGGGCTCGAGCCGCACGGCGCGAATGCGCACGTCGGCGGTGGGACCGAGCCCCACGCGCCACACCGGCGCTTCAACCTTCAATGCCACTCGATCGGCGCCCGCGTCGTCGGCACCGACAATCACGCGCTCGGCCCGGCCCGCAAAATCCGCGAACGCCGCCTCGAGCGCGTCGATGCTGCCGTAACACTCGAGATGATCCGCTTCGACATTGTTCACGACAGCGATCGTCGGCTTCAGCGACAGGAAGGCCTTGTCGTACTCATCGGCCTCCACCACGAACAGCTCATCGCCGCCGATGCGCGCGTTGCCACCCCACGCAGCGACACGGCCGCCGGCGAGTCCCGTAGGATTTCGCCCGGCGGCCGTGAGCGCCTCTGTGACCATGACCGTGGTGGTCGTTTTGCCATGTGTGCCTGCAACCGCCACGCTCGCTCTGCCGGCTGCAACGAGCTCTCCCAAGGCATCCGCGCGACGCACGACCGGTACTTCCAAAGCGCGGGCCCGTTCCAGTTCGGGATGGTCCCGGGGCACGGCCGCCGTGACAATCACGGCGCGGGCGCCGTCCACGTGGCTGGGATCGTGGCCCCGCCAAACGGGCACTCCGAGGGTGGTCAGGTCATCGAGCCCAGCCCCGGAAGCATCAGAATCACAACCAGTTATGGCGACTCCCCGGTGCCTGGCAATCACAGCCAGGGCGCTCATCCCCGCCCCGGCTATGCCCATGAAGTGGATGGGTCGGGGATCCCCGGTTCGAAACAAGGTCATCTGTGGGCAGCTAATATAGGAAATCTACGCGACTTGCGAAAGCTCTAAAACCTTTTCCATGATGTTTCGGGCAGCGTTCGGATGACCCCTTTTTCGGGCACTTTTGCCGAGGGCGGCGAGCCGGAGGGTGTCGTGGATCAGCGGCTCGACGGTCTTGGCGAGCGATGCCGGATCGAGCTCGCGTTCGAGTAACAAGACGCTCGCCCCTGCCGCCGTCAGGGCTCGCGCATTGAACGTCTGATGATCCGCCGCGGCCGTCGGCAGTGGGATCAAGACACTCGGCTTCCCCCAGGCGCACAACTCCGCCACCGTCATCGCGCCCGCGCGCGCGACGACAAGATCGGCAGCGGCATACGCGCTGGAGATCGGATCAAAGAATCCGCGCACGACAATGCGGCCCGATACGGATCGCGACGCGTACAACGGCTCGTGCAGCACACCGGTGCTCCAGAGCAAATTCACATCGTTGAGGAGACCGTGGTCGAGGGCGCGCGCAACAGTCTCGTTCAAGGCGCGCGCGCCCTGGCTCCCTCCGACGATGAGCACCGTGTGTCGTTCTGTAGTCAGACCAAACTCGGCGCGCGCGGCGCGCGAGTCGACGTGACCTGGAGGCGCAATCGGACTTCCGAAAACGAACACCTGCGTGCGGGGACCCGGCGAGAGTTTTCGCTCCGCTTCGGGGAAGCCGAGATGCACCTGGCGTGCGCGACGCGCGAGCAGCCGCGTTGTGAGACCGGGGAAAGCGTTTTGCTCCTGCAACGCGGTCGGAATCCCCGCGAGTTGCGCGCGCAACACGACCGGACCCGCCGCATAACCGCCCGTGCCGATGACGATCGCCGGGTGTTCTTCCCGCAGCACGTGGCCCGCCGACCGCCACGCGCGGACCGCGATCGCCGGCCAGCGGAGATTGCGCCACCACGTTCTGCGATAGAGTGGCTCCATGGGGAGTAAATGAAATCGGAACGGATGGCGCGGCAGGATCTGCGCTTCGATGCCTCGCTGGGCGCCGACGAGAACGACCTCATGACCTGCATCCGCCGCGACACGCGCCAACGCCAGCGCGGGCATGAGATGGCCGCCGGTGCCGCCGCCGGCGATTAAGACCTTCAAGCCGTTCTTCTCGCTCTTCCGACACTCGCCAACACGCCCGTCGCCGCGAGCGCCACTATGAGCGACGATCGTCCATACGACATGAACGGCAGCGTCACACCCGTCGCCGGAATCACTGCGAGGCTCACCCCGATATGGAGCACGACGCTCAGACCGATCATGACACTGATGCCCGTCGCCAGCAGCTGACCGAACGGATCCGGCGCGTTGCGCGCAATGCGGAAGCCGAGCCAGACGAAGGTGCCGAAGAGCAGCGCGATCGCGAGCACGCCGACGAAGCCCCACTCCTCACCGATCGTCGAAAAGATGAAATCGGAATAGGCGTACGGAAGGTAGCCGAGCTTCTGCTGGCCCTGTCCGAAGCCGACGCCGAGTAGCCGCCCTGCGCCGATGCCCGTGAGCGATTGCTGCACCTGCCACGTCGCTTCGGTGGGCGCGGCGCCGGGATTCAGGAACGTAAGCACCCGCGCGAGCCGATACTGCGCGGTGGCGACCGCGCCGTAGAGCAGAGGACCCGCGCCGGCGCCTAATACCAGGAAGTGCCCGATGCGCGCGCCGGCCGTGAACAGCACGCTGCCGCCGAGCATCGCCACGAGCAGCGCCATCGACAAATGGGGCTCGAGGAAAATCAGTCCGATCACCGGGACGAGGACGACGACGAACGGCAGTACCCCGAGCTGAAAATCGCGCAGCTGGTCGCCCTTCTTCGCGGCGAGCATCGCGCACCATACCACCACCGCCAACTTGGCCAGCTCCGACGGTTGCAGCGTCAGGACACCAAGGTTCACCCAGCGCCGGGCGCCATTGATGGTCGGTGTGATCACATGCGTGAAGGGCAGCAACGGCACGAGCAATAGCACAACGGTGACGCCGAGCAGCGGCCATGCCCAGCGGCGCCAGCGATGGTAATCCATCCGCGCAAATACGATCGCCAGGAGACCGCCGACCGCAGCCCCGACCGCCTGCCGTAATGCGAAGCTCGCACCGACCTGGCCGCCCGCCGTCGTCACAAGACTGGAGGCGCCGTAGACGGCCGCTAGGCCGAAGACGACGAGCACCGCCGTAACGACGGCGAGGAGTCTGGGCTCCCACTCTTTCAACCCTCGACCAGGCGCCGGAATGTGGCCCCTCGCTCCTCATAGTTCTTGAACATGTCGTAGCTCGAGCACGCGGGAGATAGCAGCACGGCATCGCCGGGCCGCGCCGCGCGTCGAGCACGCGCAATCACGTCTTCGAATGTCGTGCCGCGCTCGAGCGGCACCTTGCCACCGAGGTCCTTCTCGACCAGCGGACCCGCTTCTCCGTATGCGATCACCAACCGGCAGCGCGGCGCGAGCAAGGGCGCCAGGCTGGTGTAGGGCTCACCCTTATGACGGCCCCCGAGCAGTAGGACGAAGGGCCGCTGCATGGCGAGGACCGCGACCGTCGTCGCGGCGATGTTGGTCGCCTTCGAATCGTTGATCCACAGCACGCCACCCACTTCGCGCACCGGCTCGAGCCGGTGCGGCAGCGGCCGGAACGAGCGCAGACCTTCCGCGATCAGCGGCGGCGGGACGCCCGCTTCGTGCACCGCGAGCGTGGCGGCGAGCGCGTTCCCGATGTTATGGTCGCCCAACAAATGCAGCTCGTCGCGCTGCAGCAACTTCTCGCCACCCAGTCGCAAGGTGCTCTGCGCTCTGTCATACCACGCATCACTGCTCTTGAGGAGCGAGAACAGCACGCGGCGCCCGGCGACCCCCTGCGCCATTTGCAGTACGAGTGGGTCGTCGGCATTCAGCACCCACACGTCGTCGGCGCTCGCATTGCGAAACAGCAATCGCTTGTCCGCGTAATACGCCTCCGCGGTCGGATAGCGATCGAGATGATCGGGCGCGAGGTTCGTCAGGATCCCGACTTCGGGCGCGAAGTTCGGACTGTCGTGGAGCTGGAACGACGACACCTCGAGACTCAGCCATTGATACTGTTCGTCCGCCATGGCGAGATCGGTGAGCGGCCGACCGATGTTTCCGGCGGTCGTCGCCCGCAGGCCCGCCGCGCTCAAGAGGTGGGCAACCAGCGCCGTGGTCGTCGTCTTTCCATTCGTCCCGGTGATCGCGATGCTGCGGGTGCCAGCGCCGCGCGCGGCCAGCGCGCGAAAGCCGACATCGAGCTCGGACACGATCTCGACACCCGCGTGCCGGGCGGCCGCCAGCACGGGCGCGTCGGGCGGCACGCCCGGCGACACCACCACGCCGGTGGCGTGGCGGATTTTGTTGAGGTCGTGGCGGCCGTATTCCACCTCCACGCCAGGGACGCCTTTGAGCGCGTCCGCGGCCGCGCCGGCATAGGGATGGTCGGACGCATCGCTCGCGTACACGCGCAGACCCTCGCGCGCGAGCAGGCGCGTGACCGCGACCCCACTCTTCCCTAATCCGATGACCGCAACGGCACTCCCCGCGCGGCGCCAGGTGTCCGGAACCACCGGCAGCGATTCGATCATCGCACCTTGAGCGTGGCCAGCGCGATCATCGCGCACAGCACGCCGAGGATATAGAACCGCATGACCACCTGCGGCTCCGCCCAGCCGAGTTTTTCGAAATGGTGATGGAGCGGCGCCATGCGGAAGACCTTATGCGCGTCGGCGTACTCCTTCCCGTATTTGCGTTTGCGCCAGCGATACACGCCCGTCTGCATGATCACCGAGACCGCTTCGGCGGCAAAGACACCGCCCGCGATGAGCAGCAGAAACTCCGCCTTGAGCAGAATCGCGACGGTACCCAGTGCGCCGCCGATCGCGAGCGCACCGGTGTCACCCATGAACACCTGAGCGGGATACGCATTGAACCACAGAAAACCGAGTGCCGCGCCCATGAGGGCGCCGCAAAAGATCGTCAACTCGCCGGCGCCGGCGAGATAGAGCACGCCGAGATAATGCGCTGCGTCCACGCGGCCGAAGAGGTAGGCGAAGATCGCGAACGAACCGGCCGCGATCGCGGTCAGTCCTGTGGCGAGCCCGTCCAGACCGTCGGTGAGATTCACCGCGTTTGAGCTGCCGGTGATCACGATCGTGACGAACAGGATGTAGGCCCACCACGGCAGGTGGACGAAGATGTACTTGAAGAGCGGCAGCTGCGTAGACGTCGGCTCGACCCGCGCGGCAATGGGCACGAGCACGAGCGCGATGCCCAGCGCGAACCCGAACGACACCTGGCCGACGAGCTTCCAGCGCGCGACCAGTCCCTGCGACTGCCCCCGCACGATCTTGAGATAGTCGTCGAGAAAGCCGATCAAGCCCATCCACAGCGTGGCGACGACGGCGACAATGACGTAGCGGCTATCGAGCCTGGCCCACAGCAGCGTCGGCACGATGGTGGCGAGGATGATGATCAATCCGCCCATCGTCGGCGTGCCTCGCTTGCCATGATGGCTCGCGGGTCCTTCCGCGCGCACGATCTGGCCGATACCGAGGTCGCGCAGCTTGGCAATGATGCGTGGACCGATGATGAACGCGACGAGCAGCGCCGTCACGGTCGCGCCCGCCGCCCGGAACGTGATGTAGTTGAAGAGATTGAAGATGATGTGCTGACGGGCGAGCGGCACGAGCAGATGATAGAGCATTAGGCGATGTGGTTGAGGACACGTTCCAAGGAGACCCCCCGCGAAGCTTTGAGCAGGATGAGTTCGTTGCCGCGCAACGCCGACTTCAGTTTGGGGCCCAGCGCATTGGCGTCGGCCGCGGTGATCAGGCGACCGCCCAGCTCCTCACGCATCGTCTCGAACACGCGCGCGAACGTTCCGACCGCGGCGACGAGCGCCGGCTTCCGTTTGACGACTTCGCGCGCGGCTTCGGCGTGCAATCTTGCACTTTCCGCTCCTAACTCCAACATCGTTCCCACCACGACGACGAGCGGCCGGCGCTGCCGCCGGGCGAGCCAGGCCGCCGTCTGGACGGCCCGGCGCATCGACGCGGGATTGGCGTTGTAGCTGTCGTCGATCACCAGCATGCCGTTGACGGTCCGCAGGTCGCCCCGGCCTTCCGGCAATCGCACGTTGGCGAGCGCCCGGACGGCGGCGTCGTGCTCGACGCCGGCCCGCTGGGCCACGGCCAAGGCGATCTGCGCGTTCTCCAGCTGGTGAATGCCCAGTGCGGGAAGTGTCACGACCTCACCCGAGTCGAGCGTGAGCCGCGGCCGCCCATCTCTGTCCAGATGGCGATCGAGCAGAGCGTCGTCGCTGCTCTTCCCCGGCAGCGCCGCCGGAATGACCTGCGTGCGGCGCCGGGCCTCCGGCCACATGGCATCCGGACCCGAACCCAGGATGGCGACCGGAACACCGTCCAACAGCGACAGCTTCTCCGCCATCACGCGCTCGAGCGAGCCGAAACCCTCCACGTGGGCGTAGCCGATGTTGGTGATCACCGCGATCGTGGGCTCGATGATGTCGCGCAGCTTCGCGATCTCGCCGGGGATGCTGGCGCCCGCCTCGACCACGAGCGCCTCGGTGTCCTCCGGGGCGCTGAGAATGGTGAGCGGCACGCCGACGAGATTATTCAAGTTCCCGATGGTTGAATGCACCCGATACCGGGCCCCGAGCGTGGCGCGAATCATCTCCTTGGTGCTGGTCTTGCCGCTCGATCCCGTGACGGCGACGACAGGCGTGCCCTCGGGGAGCAGGCGCCGCCGGGCGCGCGCCAGCTGGCCCAACGCGGTCAGCGTGTCATCGACTTCGAAGTAAGGCAGCCCGTCGAGGGCCAGCGTGCCGCGCCGGACGACGGCCGCGGCGGCGCCCTGCGCTTTCGCCTGCGCCAGGAAGGTGTGTGCGTCGAAGTTTTCGCCCTTCAGAGCGACGAAGAGCGCACCGGGTGTCAGGTGTCTGGTATCGGTAGATACGGCGGTGAATTTGAGTTTTGCCGGCGCCTGCACGCCGAGGGCTCCCGCGACCTCATCGCTCGTCCAGACATGACCGGCCATTACGCCGCTCCCAGTGCGCGAATCACTTCGCGCTCGTCGAACGGTTCTTTAGTCGTGCCGACGACCTGATAGGTCTCGTGCCCCTTGCCCGCGAGCAGGATCGTGTCGCCCTGGCGGGCGACCTCGAGCGCCTGCGCGATCGCGGCGCGGCGGTCTACCATGCGGTAATGCGGCTTGGCCTTCATGCCCGCTTCCACGTCGTCGAGAATCGTTTCGGGATCCTCAGTGCGCGGATTGTCGGACGTGGCAATGGCGATGTCGGCGAGGCGGACCGCGATTTCGCCCATCGGCGCCCGCTTGCCGCGGTCGCGATCGCCGCCGGCTCCGAACACGACGATCACGCGTCCGCCCGCGGGCGTGACCTCGCGAACCGTTTCCAGGGCGCGCTCGAGCGCATCCGGTGTGTGCGCGTAGTCGCGGAGGATCACGCACGGATCCACGGCGATGCGTTCCATCCGGCCTGGAACCTGCGGCGCGCTCGAAAGTCGCTCGGCGACAACGCGCGACGGCACCTCGAGCCCAATCGCGCAGGCCGCGACGCCCAGCGCATTCGCGACGTTGAAGCGGCCGAGCAGCGGAAGAGAAACGGGATGGCGACCTTCTTTACCGACCATCGTGAAATGGGCACCGCTCGCATCGACGCGCACATCGGCGGCGGTCACGTCCGCCTTGGTTCCCGGAAACGCCGAGAAAGTGATCCGGCGTGACGTGCGTGGCAGACGATCCCATGCGGCATCGTCGGCGTTGACGACGGCCAGACCGGCGTCGGCGAGATAGCCGACCAGCTTTGCCTTCGCCGCAAAGTACGCCTCGAACGTCTCGTGATAATCGAGATGATCGCGCGTCAAGTTCGTGAAGATGGCGGCGCGAAAGACGAGCCCGTCGACGCGACCCTGATCGAGGCTGTGTGAGGACACTTCCATGGCAACGCCACCCGCCCCGCGCTCCACCAACGCCGCGAGCGTCGCCTGGAGATCGATGGGGCCGGGCGTCGTGAGATTCCCGGCCTCGCTTTGGACCGCGTGGCCGGCAGGGTCAATGCAACCGAGCGTACCGATCGCTCCCATCGGCCAGAGCGCGCTCAGCACGTGGCGCGCGAGAAGCACCGAGGTCGTCTTGCCGTTCGTTCCAGTCACGCCGATGAGCTGCAGTTTCGCCGCCGGACGCCCATACCATGCTTCAGCCGCAACCGCCGCGGCGCGCCGGCCGTTGCGCACGACGACTTGCGGAATGGTCACTGGCTGCCGCACTTCGACGAGCGCCGCCGCGGCACCGCGGGCGACCGCATCGGCGACGAACTGGTGCCCGTCCAGCACGGCGCCGCGCACTGCGCAGTACAGCATCCCGCGCTCGAGACGGCGCGCGTCCGCCGTCAGCCCCGTGATCTCGGGAAGACCGCGCCCGTTGCCATCAGGCGGCCCCTCGATCAACAGTCCCGCGCGGGCGAGCGCGTCGACGACGACCTGGAGCGACGCTTTCATCGGTGCGATTTGGGGAGAGGCTCGGCGAACATCGTGACGGTGGAGCCGGCTGCTGCGCGCTCACCCGCGGCGGGCCACGTGTGCTCAATCACGCCCCCGCCGGCGCCCTTCACGACGACGTGAAACCCGCTCCGGTGAAGCGTTCGCGCGGCCGCGCGCAACGAGCGGCCGGTCACGTCGGGCACGATCCGGTCCGGTTGCGTTCCACTGCGCACGCTATCAGGGGCATACGGCCAGGGGATTACGTACGGCACCACCCCATCCGGCTCATCAAGCGATGCGTTCGCGTGTTCGGCACTGGGCGCGACATTCGAGAGGCGGGCGCGGTCGAGCGCGACCGTGCGCGCCGCGAGCGCCTGCTCGAGCATCGATCTCGTGACCGGGGCGGCGGTTTGCGCGGCGAAGTAGCTGCCCTTCTGTGGATTGTCGATCTTCATCACGACGACGAGCTGCGGCTCATCTGCCGGAAAGAGCGCGGCGAAGGACGCGGTGTATTGCCCCACCGCGTAGCGCCCAGCCACGACCCGGCGCGCCGTTCCCGTCTTGGCCGCGAGCTGGAAGTTGGCAAGCGCCGCACGCTCCGCTGTGCCGCCCGCGCTGACCACGCCACGCAGCAACTCGCGCAGCTGTGCCGCCACCGCGCTCGTCACCACCCGACGCACCGGCTCCGGTTCGTGTCGATAGCGCAATCCCCCGTTCCCGGAGCGGATCTCCCGGATCAACGTGGGCTCCAGAAGAATGCCGTTGTTCGCGATGGCGCCGTATGCCGCCGCGAGCTGGATGGGCGTGACCGCCAACTCGTAGCCGATCGCGAGACTCGCCTGGCTGGGCCGCGACCATTCGCGCGGCGGCCGCAGTCGCCCGGGTGACTCGGCGGGAAACTCGACACCGGTTGGCGCACCGAACCCGAAGCCGCGCAGCACGCCGTACTGCTCGGCGGGATGCAGCCGCGCGGCGAACTTCACGAGCGCGATGTTGCTCGACACGCGGATGGCATCCGCGAGCGTCAGCGAGGGCAGGGGATGTTCGTCCGTGACGACGCGGTCGGGCAGCCGGTAACGTCCGCCTTCACCCGAGACGCGCTCGCCGGGACGGATGCGCTGATAGGTGATCAGCGCCGCCGCGGCGAAGATCTTGGCCAGCGATCCCGGCTCGAACGTCTCCGTAAACGCACTCGGCCGCATGCTGCCGTCGGCCCGTCGCGAGGCGACCGCCAGCACCTCGCCCGTCGCCGGATCGAGCATCACGACGTCGCCGCCATCCGCCTCCATGTTGTCGATTGCGTCGTCCAGCGCGCGCTGCGCGATCTCCTGCAGCTCGGCATCGAGGGTGAGCACCACGTCGCTGCCGGCGATCGGTTCGGCGATGACGCGCGCCGGCGATTCGTATTCGCGACCCTCGCGATCCTTGAGCACCACCGCCGCGCCGGGCGTGCCGGAAAGGAGGCTGTCGAGCAGCCGCTCGAGCCCACCCCCGCCGCCGGAGCCACCGCGGCCGTCGTCGCCGACGCGACCGATCACGGCGCGGGCGAATTCGGACGATGGATAAAAGCGACGGAGCACCGGCTCGAGATGGATGCCGCGCATCGCACGCAGCGGTTGGACCTCCAATGCCGTGAATGGTCCCGCGAACCAGGCATAGCGGCGGTGCATGGCGCGATCGACGTCGCGGGGCGCGAGCCGCAGCTGGCGCGCGATCGCGGGCACGTCCCGGACTGGGTCGCGCAGCTCGTTGGGGGCGACGCCGAGGTGATAAGTCTCCTGCGTCAGCGCGACCGCGGTGCCGTGGCGGTCGTACAGCGCGCCGCGGCGCGCGTCGAGCTGCACGCGCTCGGTGCGCTGGGCCGCGGCGGCAGCGGCATAGCGATGTCCTTCGACGAGCTGCACCTGCGCCGCGCGCAGCACGAGCGCGAACAGCGCGACCGCGAGTCCCATCTGCACGACCTGGAGCCGGACGAGCGGCTTCGCCATCAGCGTGGCCGCGCGCCCGGAGCGGGGATCAGAATTATCTCTGTATCGGCCGGCAGTCGCAGGCCCTGGTGCTGCGCGCGCGGCAACAGCACGGACCGGCTCTGCGCGGTGCGCACGCGCCGGTCGAGATCGGCGCGATGCCCTTCGAGGGAGGCGCGCTGTTCGCGCAGGTCCGCGAGCGCGCGGGCGGCGTTGAGCGACGCGGTCTGCCGGGCGATCACGGCCCAAAGCGCCGCCAGCAACGCGACGAGCCAAAACGCGATCCAATGCCGGCCTCTAAACGCCATCGGCGACCTGGAACGCACGGAATCGCGCCGAGCGCGCGCGCGGATTCGCGGCGATCTCGCTGGGCTGTGGAACGATGGCCTTCTTCGTGAGCACGGTGCCCAACGCGCGGCCGCGACACGTGCAGACGGGCTGGCGCGGTGGACAAACACACTCGCGGCCCCATTCACGAAACGCGTGTTTGACGATCCGGTCTTCGCCGGAGTGGTAGGTGATGACACCGAGCGACCCACCGGGGACGAGCGCGTCACGTAGCTCCGGCAGAGCCGCCTCGAGCGAATCCAGCTCTTCGTTCACCGCGATGCGGAGCGCCTGGAACAGGCGGGCGAAATCCGACGGCCCGGAGCGCGGTCCGAGGACGGCGCGAATCGCATTGACGAAGTCGTCACTGATAACGAACGGGCGAGACAACCGACGCCGGACGATCTCCTTTCCGAGAGAGCGCGCGCGCCGTTCGTCGGCATACTCACTGAACACCGTACCGATTCGGTCGACAGGCCACGTGTTCAGGATATCTCGAGCGGTAATCCCCCTTCCCTCTTCGCCCTTCCCCCTTCCCCCCATTCTCATGTCGAGCGGAGCACCGGGCCGGAATGTGAAGCCGCGCTCCGCGGAATCGATTTGATGGGAGCTGACGCCGAGGTCGAGCAGGATACGGTCAGGATGGAACTCGCCAATGGCGGCAACGGCGGCAGGGGCGGCAAAGGAGGCTTCGAGATATTGCAAGCCCGCGGTGCCGAGGCGGCCGCGGACGGCGGCGATGGCGTCGGCGTCGCGATCGATGCCGAGGACAGTCGCCCCAAGCTCGCGGAAGATTGCCGCGTGGCCGCCGCCGCCGAGCGTCGCATCGACGGCGCGCCGGCTGCCCGTCGCCCAGGCGCGGACGGATTCCGCGAGGACGGGGATGTGGTAGGGGATCGAGGGCGCCGTGGGCACGCTCCAACATAAGAAAGGCCCCGTCTGCGTGGGCAGACGGAGCCAGGAACGGGGCTGACGGGGCTCGAACCCGCGACCTCCGGTGTGACAGACCGGCACTCTAACCAGCTGAGCTACAGCCCCAAAGCCCCCGAACGGAGCGCCGGAATATAGACCGGGCGTCAGGTCAATTCAACGGCGGCGAGCACTTAAACGATTTTTGGACCTGGGGTTTCGCTTTTTCGTACTGCGCCACGAAGTTCAGCATCTGGTCCGCGGTGGGCGGATGGACGCGCCGGCCCAACAGCAATGCCGCCTTCGTCCGGGAGAGGCGATCGAACACGGCGCGCGCGAGCTCGCAGCGCCGGGCGCCTTTGGCCTCAGTCATTTCCTTGTACGGGGCATTGAGCGTCAACACCGACGACAGGCCGTACCAGAAGCTGGCATTCACGCGTACCTGAAAACGCGGACCGACCGTGTCACTGGGGGACTTCGGCGCCACGATCTGCAGGAGCGTGTCGAGCCACACGTAGGCGTGATCGTATGCCCCCGCCTGCGCGAGCTTCGATCCGGCGGTCAGCATGATCACCGCCGCCGCCAGCCGCTGCATCGAATCGCTCGAGGCAAGTCCTGGCTTGAGGAACGGGCGGGCGGAGTCGACGCGCACGGCAAACGCCTGTTGCAGCGCCTTCAGAGCCACGGTGTCCTTTGCTTCGCGCAGCGCCCGTCCCTTCGCGGTGTCATAGACGGGCCGATCGATGAGCGTCTTCGCGATCTGCAGGCTCGTCCCGACATCATTCGGCTCGAGTCGCGCGGCCATCTGAAGGTATTTGAGCGCGGAATCCGGGTGATTGCGCATCTCGAACACCGACGCCCGCGTTCTCAGGAAGCTGGCGTTGTTCGGGAAACGCCGAATCGCCGCTCTGGTATACAGGTCGAGCGCCTGCGTGTCGGAGACCGATTGCTGCTGCGCCGCGCCGATGGCCGCCTTCAAAAAGTTGGTATCAGCGAGCAGCGCGGTGTCGTGCTGGGCCTTTTCCACGAAGACGGCGTCCGAGCAGCGATACATCCCCGCTTCGTTGCAGATCGTCAGCTTCAAATCGAGCAGCTGGGACTCGCCGGGAATCACCTTCAGGCCCTCGTCGAGCAGGGCCACCGCGGCCGAGTCGCGCTTCATCTGGCGCAGGAGCTGCGCGATCCCGAGCCGCTTTTGCACGTTCCGTGGCTCGCCACGCAGCTGCTGAATGAAGGCGTCGAGCATCCTGTTCGTGTCGCCTTTTTGCTGATAGATCCGCGCGATGTTCTCCAGCGCGGTTCCGTTGAGCGAGTCACCCTTCAGGGCGCGCTGCGATTCGACCAGGACGCTGTCCGTCAGCCGCTGCGCTTCGTATACGGTCGCCAGACACAGATGGGCGCCCACCGAGTTGGGATCGACGGCCAGCGCTTTCTGCGCGTCCGAACGCGCGCGGCCGAATTGCCCCTTCTTCCGATCATCATTGCAGTCGCGGATAGGCTCGCTGGCGCGGACCACCCCGGCGAGGCGCTGCGCGATCGTCTCCGCGAGCGCGATGGCCGTCCCTGGATTCCCATTCGTCGCGGTGAAGCTCGCCGCCATTCCGGAGCTGCTGATGTCGATCAGGCGGACGTTGGCCGTGAGGTTGGTGCCGCTCTTCTGAAAATCACCCGTGACGTACGCGTGAACCTGGAGGAATCGCGCCAGCTGGCGGGCCTGTTGATCATCGAGCAAGCCGTCGCACGGAAATCCGGAGGCCTTGAGTGCTTCGCACAACTTGGCCTTCGGGACGACCATGACTCTGCTCTTGGCGAGCGCGGTGACGCGATCACGCACGGCATCGGCGAGCGCGATGCTTCCGGCCGAATCGGCGGCGGACGCTTGGAACGGGAGGACGAGCAGTCTCTCCGTCGGCTGCTGCGGGGCCGCCAGTTGTGCGGATGCCTTTGCAGCGACTGCGATCATCAGCCCGACCATCAGTGGAAACGCTCTCACCGTGTTCGTTCCTCCGTTACAGGCTGCTACACCAGTGGGCGAAGAGGGATTCGAACCCCCGACATCCTGCGTGTAAGGCAGGCGCTCTGAACCGCTGAGCTATTCGCCCGTGCCATGATAAGGAGGCGGAGGTGCTAAAGGGCCAGGCCTACCGGAAACAACACGCAATAGCCCAACACGAGCAGCACCGGCGCGAGCGTTGTGGATCCCTTCGACAACAACCAATAGCCGAGAGCGAGTGACACGACGCCGGCGCCGAGCACGACATAATTCTTCGGACCGAAGCGCAGGCGTGAACGGGCGAACGTTTGTTCCGGCATTCGGGGCTGGAGTCTATTCGTTAATCTCAAGCTCGTCAAGCATTTGGCTTTCTTCTGTCTCCAGCGCCGCGCGCTTCTCGCGGTCACGCCGCCGCCGCAGCAGCACGAGCGCGGCGAGCACGGAACCGAGCGCGAGCCAGAAAAAGCCCAACGCACCCGCGAGCGAGAGCCAGCCGTAACGCGAGCCGATGTCGCGCTGCCACCGCTCCTCGAAGTCGCTCTCTGTAACATGATAGGTGGCGCGCAGCGCGGCGTCGAATGATTCCGACTGCGGCAGATTCGCGATCAGCGGCGCAAGCCCGCGGCCGCCGCCCCAGCGCTCCAGCATCAGCACCGCGGTCGTCGCGAGCGCGTACCCCGTTTCGGCATCGCCCCGCGCGCCGCGTAGCGAGCGCTCGACATCATCGAGATTCATGCGCACACCGCGGGCGAGCTGCCAGTTGAGTCGCAGCGCGTCGAGCCGATCCCATTCCCGCGCGGCAACGGCGGCATAGCCTTCCTCGAACCACAGCGGCGCGTGATATCCCACACGCCACCGCAACGCGAGATGGGCGAGCTCGTGACGAAGGGCGGCGGCTTCGCGGTTGGACCGTTTGTCGGTTAGCAAGACGATCGTTCCCGCATCCGGGAACGCCGCACCTTCACTCCAGAGCGGGAGGCGGCCGCGTGTCAGGGAGTCATACAACGCGCGGTTCGGCGCGAGGATCAATCGAATGGGGCGATCGGGTAACGGGCCGATCCCGGGAAAGTCAGGCGACCGATCGGCGAACTCGGCGAGCGACGTCGCGAGCGTTCCCTGCCCCGGCCAAGCCACTGCGGTGATACGACCCACCTCGATCGCCGTTGGACCCTGCAGCAGCAGGGCGATCAGTGCTAGTCTCGCGGCGGCTCCTCGCCCTTACCGACGAGCTCCAGCATCTCCTGACACTTCTTGCCCCACGGATTGAACTTGTTCGCCTTGAAGCCGTCTTCCCAGGTGGACTTGGCCTTCTCCTGCTCGCCCGCGAACCAATGCGCCCGCCCCAACTCGTAGTACGCTTCGATCAGGTTGGGTCCCAGCTTCAACGTCTTCTGGAAAAACGTCTCCGCGTCCTCGTACATCTCGCGCTGCAGGTACACGAGGCCGAGATAGAAGTGCGCGTAGAGCGTGGCCTTCCTGTCGTTATCGAGCCGGATCGCCTTCGACAAATGCTCGATCGCCTCTCCGAAGATTTTCTTCTTGAGGCAGATGTAGCCGACGTTGATGCGCGCGAGCGAATTGGCGGGCTCCTTCATCAGCACCTTCTGGAAAGTGCCGAGGGCGTCGTCGTAGTCTTCATGCAGCATCTGCGCCCAACCGAGCAGCGACTCCGCCTGCGTCTCACCGGGAGAAAGCTGCAGCGCCCGCTGGAGGGACGAGATGGCACTCGCGTGATCGCCGAGCGATATGAGGCTCCATCCTTTTTCGATGAAGGTCGAGGCACCGATGTGATCGGCGTGCATCGCCGGCCGCTGGCCGGTGAACTCCGGCGCCGCCGCCTGCTTGGTGTCGGCGGCGAGTTGTTTGTAGCGGTCGACGAGCTGGCGAATCTCGTCCTTCAACTGCGTCAGCTCGCCCAGCATCCCGTCGACTTTCTTGAAGTAGGCGATGATCTCCCGCTTCGCGGCTTCGCGCTCCGCATTGCCCGGCGCGCCCTCGAGCTGTCGCGCGATGGCGTCGTACTCGCGTCGCAGCACCGTGACCGGTGAATCCTCCGTCATTTCGTTCCTTGCAGCGCCACTTTTTCCTTGGCGCTGAGCAATTTGTTCGTGTTCAGCACGATAATCGTGCGGCCATTCTGGACGACGAGGCCTGCGATGTATTCGGCGGCCAGTCCTTTCACGATGCCCGGCGGCGGAGTCACCGATTGGGCCGCGACCTGCATGACTTCGGTGACCGTATCCACCACGAGCCCGATCTTACCGCCCTCGAACTCGAGAATGACGGTCCGCGTCTCCTCGCGCTGCGGCGCCTCGACCCCGAGCCGCTTGCGCAAGTCGACGAGCGGCACAGCGATCCCCTGATACTGGAGCACGCCTTCCAGAAAGTCGGGCGCCTTGGGCAAGGGCACCGGCGTCTCATAGCGGAGGATGCGCTCGACCTGAAAGATGTTGAACGCAAAGTCCTGACCGCCCACTTTGAAGGTGACGAGTTGGACGTCGTCGC
>WNEZ01002981.1_pt1 | contig 27787 bp, 22 predicted proteins | sample 5400521 | NCBI WGS metagenome assembly WNEZ01 (sample SAMN13153339, study PRJNA577476) | soil metagenome | isolation source: 120 cm saprolite under Douglas fir tree site 2 hole 1 replicate 1 | place: USA:California | collected 2015-04-18
ACGTCGGCTCGTATGCCGCCGTTGTTGACGAGGGCGACGTCGGACTTGGCGATGTTGCGCTGCGCGTCCGCGATGAGCCTGCCGAGCCCGTATTCGCCGCCCGTCCGCCGCAGTTCCGCTCCGAAGCGGGCCACTGCCCGGTCGGTGATCACGGACACGGACGCCTGGCTCAGGCGCAGCGCGTCCACGAGCGTGGGGTCCAGGCGTATCCGATCCGCGAACGGCGTCTCGATGCGCGCTCGGACCTCGCGCCGCAGGGCGCCCGCGGCGGTCACCCGCACGAAGTCCACCACGGCGATACCCGCCCCAGACGAGCGCGCCTGCACGATCGGAATCCCGTTCACCACGGTATTGACGAGCGAGTGGGTATGGCCGCTCACGATCAGGTCTACGGAGCCCGAGTCGAGGCTCCGGGCCAGGTCGATGATCTCACCGTGGCAGGCGGCGGGGCCGAGGGGCGCTGTCGCGCTGTCACCGTCGCAGAACGCACCCACGTGCGCCAGAACGATGACGTAGTCGGCCGCGGCGCGCGCCTGCGGCAGCACGCGGCGCACCGCCTGCGCCCCGTCGCCGAAGGCGAGCCCCCGCACGTTCCGCGGCGAGGTGGTCTCCGGCGTCGCCGGCAAGGCGAGCCCGATCACCGCGACCCGCACCCCGCCGCGGTCGATCACGCTGAACGGCTCGGCCCAGTCCGGGCGCGCGGTGCCCGCCGAATCGGTGATGTTCGCCGCGACGAAACGATAGTGCGCGTCGGCCATCCGGGCGCGCAGCGTGTCCACGGTCCAGTCGAACTCGTGGTTACCGATCGCCGCCGCATCGATCCCGAACGCGTTCAGGGCGGCGATCGCGGGTCGGCCGAAGTTGAAGTTGGAAACCGGTGTCCCCTGCATCTCGTCCCCGGCGTCGAGCCGGATCGTGGTGCAGAAACAGCCCCGCGCGAGGCTGTCGAGCCACGGCTTGAGCGCCGCCGCCCCGCCCACGGGCCGCCCCGCGGACCAGGGCCACACCTGCGGCTCGAGCGCCCCGTGGAAATCGTTGATCGCCAGCACGCGGAGCAGCGTGCTGTCGGGCCGCGGCACGACGACCGCGGCCGGCGTGAACGCCTGGTGCAGGGCCGCGCGCGCTTCGGCCGGCCCCAGCGACCAGGTGGGCGAATACACGCCCTGCGCCATCAGGCGCCCGCGCGTCCGGACCTCCGCGGCGAGCAGGTCCCGGATCGACTCGCCTCGGTCGTACACGACGCGGGCGCCCTGGAGCATGTTGTAGCCGCCGCCACCCGATTGACGGTAGCTGTTCAGCGCCAGCGTGAAGCTGTCCGCCGCGGCGACGGGGCGACCGCGGAACACGAGCCCGCGGATGCGCTGCCCCGGGACTTGCGTCAGATCGATGGTGTACGTCACGCCGGTCACGACGTCGAAGTTGAAACCCGGCACGCTGTCGTTGATCAGCGGCGCGCCCGGTTGATACGTGCGGAAGTAGCGCGCCGCCTGCTCTAGATAGGCCCTGAGCTGGCTCCCCGAGATGCGGACCGCACGCAGCGTGTTCTCATAGGGGTAAACCCCCGTCACGTCGCGCTCGCGCACCTCGCCTTCCGGAAGGCCTGCGCCCAGGTCGAAGTCGGCCGCAGCCGAGAGATCGGCCCCCGCCCGGCGTCGCTGCACCTCGTTGATGAAGTCGAGGAGCGGGGTGTCCTCGGCGCGCCCATAGCGCGCGGAGAACCCCGGGCCGGCGGTGCCGAGCGGCGTCGCCGCCCAGGCGCGGGCGCGTTCGTGCGCCGCCGTGACGCGCCGCACGAACCGCGGCTGCTCGGGGACCGTGGCGAGGGGGATCAGCTCCGGGCGCATGGATACCACCCGGTACGCACCGGCCTCCTTGACGAGTGAGACGTGCACCGCCGCGAGGCTGAGCGCGAAGTTTCTGGGCTGGACGAAGTGGACGCCGTTCACGACGTAGTCGCGCATCTCCTTGTGGCTGTGTCCCACGATCACCAGGTCCGGTCGCGGTGCCGGGAGCGGGATGCTCGCGAGCCCGAGCGCCGCGTTTTCGGGGCCCACGCCCGCCGTGTCGTAGGACGACGGCTCGTTGAGGCCGCTATGGATGAGGACGACCTTGAGATCGACGCCGGCCAGATCCAGCCGACGCAGCGCGGATGGTGCGGTCTCAGCGATCGGCCGCACGCGGATACGACCGCCCAGCTGGCTCCGGTCCCACACCATCACGCCGGGCGTCGTGAGGCCGGTGATCCCGATCTTCACGCCGCCGCGCCTGACGACGATGTACGGAGGATAGACGAGCGTGTCGCTCGCGCCTCTGAAGATGTTGGCGGAGACGTAGTGGTACGTGGCGTCGCCCGTGGCGCGCGCCAGCACGGCAGTCCCGAAGTCGAACTCGTGGTTTCCGGGAGTGGCCGCGTCGTACTGCATCGCGTTGAGCGCGTCCACCACCGGGTGGGGGCGTTGGGAATCGCGCTCGGCGAAGTATCCGGCAAACAGGTTGCCTTCGATCAGGTCCCCCGCGTCCACCAGCACGACTTGCTCCGGGTATTGGGCCCGCAGCGTCTCGATCATGGTGGCGACGCGCGACAGTCCCCCGGACGCCGTGGCGTCGCGCACGTAGTCCCAGCCAAGCACGCGGCCGTGCACATCCGTCGTGGCGACGATCACGACGTGGGCGGTATCGGAACCGGGGGGCGCGGCAGAGGGGACGGGTTGCTGCAGGGCGAGCATCGTCAAGAGCAGATACATAGTGCGCTGAAAATTGCGGAGGGCGCGCGCGTTGCGCTACCTTGCACGACCTCTATGATCGAGTCGGAGAGCCACCGCATCCTCGTGGTCGACGACGAGCCCGACATCACGGCGCTCGTGGCCTACCACCTCGCCAAGGCCGGCTACCGGGTGATCACGGCGGCGAACGGGCGAGACGCGCTGCGCACGGCGCGGCAGGAGCGGCCCGACTTGGTCGTGCTCGATCTGATGTTGCCTGGCGCGTCGGGCTACGACGTGCTCGCCGAGCTGCGTCGCCGCGAGGAAACGAAGGACCTGGGCGTCATCCTGCTTACGGCGCGCAAGGATGAGCCGGACCGGATCAAGGGCCTCTCGCTCGGCGCCGACGACTATCTCCCGAAACCGTTCTCCCCGCAGGAGCTCGTCCTCCGCGTCGGCGCGGTCCTGCGTCGCCTGGCCGCGCCGGCCGTCGCCGCTGGGGGCATCGTCACGGCCGGGCCGATCGCGCTGGACCGCAGCGCGCACCGCGTGACGGTCGACGCGGCGGAGATCGAGCTCACGGCCACCGAGTTCAAACTGCTGCGCACCCTGATCGAGCGCGAAGGCCGCGTGCAGAGCCGCGCCCAGCTGCTCGAAACGGTGTGGCAGGCGCATCCCGACATCCAGACGCGCACGGTGGACATGCACGTGCAGCGGCTGCGGCAGAAGCTCGGCAAGGCCGGCGATTGCATCGAAACCGTCCGAGGTGCAGGCTATCGGTTCCGCCGCCCGCCCACCGAGCTGCGCGGCCGCAAACGCTCGTGAAGCTCGCGACGCGGCTGTTCGTCACGACGAGCTTGCTCGTGGCCGCCGCCGTGGGTGGGCTCACCATCGCCGCGGACCGGGTGCTCCGGGGCCACCTGGAGGACGAGATCGCCCGGGGCCTCGAGCGGGAAGCCCGCCTGGTGGCGGACCTCCTGCCGGCGGACTCCCTGCGCTGGCCCGAGTTCGCTCGCGAGCTCGGCGCCCGCGTCGGGCAACGCGTGACGCTGATCGACGCCAAGGGCACGGTCCGAGGGGACACCGAGTTCGACCGCGCTTCGTTGGATCGACTCGAGAACCACCTGCTGCGCCCCGAGGTCCAGCAGGCGTTGTCCACGGGCGTGGGCCGGGCGGAGCGTCTCAGCGCATCCACCAACGAGCGGCGGATGTACGTCGCGGTGCGCGGCGGCCCCGGCGGGCCTGCCATCGTCCGGGTCTCCACGACGCTCGCCGCCGTGGACGCGCAGGTCGAGGCCGTGCAGCGCACGGTGGCGCTCGCGGGGCTGGGTGCGATCCTCGCCGCCGGGGCACTGGCCTGGCTGCTCTCCCGCGAGGTCGCCAAGCCCCTCGTTCAGCTCGGCGGCGCCGCCCGCGCGATCGCCGACGGCCGGCAGCCGGCGTTTCCCGACTCGAGCGTCCCCGAGGTCGCGCAGCACATCGTCGCGCTCCGCGCCATGCACGAGCAGCTCGACCAGCGCTTCACCGACCTGGTGCGCGAGCGCGAGGAGACCGCGACCTTGATCGAGACCATGGCGGACGGCGTGGTAGCGGCAGACGCCCGCGGCACGATCGTCACCCTCAACCGCGCGGCCCGGCGCCTCCTGGGGTACGGTCCTGACGATCCGTTTCCCGCGCTCGCCGAGTTGTTCCACGAAAAAGCGGCGCGCGACCTGGTGGCGACCGTGCTCGCCGGGCACGAGGCCGAGCCGCATGAGCTCGAGCGCGGCGGGCGCACGCTGCTCGTCACCGGCCGCGCGCTCCCGAACGGGGGCGGGCTGCTCGTGATCCGTGACGTCACCGACTTGCGACGCCTGGAAGCCGTGCGCCGCGACTTCGTCGCCAACGTGTCCCACGAGCTCAAGACGCCGCTCACGTCCATCGCAGGGTACGCCGAAACGCTCGCGCTCGAGGCGACGCCGGGGACCCAAACCGAGCGCTTCGCCCGGCCCATCCTGACTAACGCGCGCCGGATGCACCGGCTCGTGGACGACCTTCTCGATCTATCGCGCATCGAGTCGGGGCGCTGGCAGCCCGATCCGGGGCGGGTGGACGTGCGAGGGCTCGCCGAGGAAGCGTGGGCCGCGTTCGCCGACCGGGCGCGCGAGCGACAGATTCAGTTCGCGGCGGCGACGGGCAACGTCCGCTACGTCACGGCCGATTCGGAGGCGCTGCGGCAGGTGCTGACCAACCTGTTCGACAACGCCTTGCGTCACACCCCGCCAGGCGGCCGCATCACCGTCTCGCTCGAGCCAGCGCCCGGCGGCGTGACCGTCTCCGTTGCCGACACCGGCTCAGGGATCGCTCCGGAGCACCTGCCTCGCATCTTCGAGCGCTTCTATCGAGCCGATCCCGGCCGCTCGCGCGAAGAAGGCGGCACCGGACTCGGCCTCGCAATCGTGAAGCACCTGGTAGAGGCGCACGGCGGGCGCGTGGAAGCGCACAGCATGCTCGGCCGGGGCACCACCATCCGAATGTTCTTTCCCGAGGCAGAAGTAGCGGCCTGATCGGGTGTTACCAATTCGTCACATGCTCGTAACCGGGGCTTGACCCCCGGCGTGCATCGTCCTGGCGTGCGCATCGGGTTGGTGTCCGATACCTACACCCCACAGGTCAACGGGGTCACGACCGTGGTCCGCCGCATCGTTTCGCTGCTGCGCGCGCAGGGCCACGAGACTCTTGTCGTCGCTCCCCGGTACCCGAACAGCGCCACGCCTCCGGACCTGCGCGAGCTGCGCATCCCATCGCTCGCTTTCCCGCTGTACCCGGACATCCGCCTGTCGCTACCGCCCTTCCGCCAGGTCGCCGATTTCTTCGACGCCGCGCCGCCGGATCTCGTGCACGTGCACACCGAGGGCACGCTGGGGCTCGCCGGACGCCGTTGGGCGCTGCGGCGAGGAGTGCCGCTGGTCACCACCTTCCACACGAACTTTCCAGAATACAGCCGACACTACGGCGTCGGATTCCTCGAGCCGCTGGTGTGGCGCTGGCTGCGGTGGTTTCACCGTCCGGCCCGCGTGACCTTCACGCCGGGGCAAGCGGTGCGTGACGATCTGGTCCGGCGCGGGCTCCCGCATGCCACCCTGTGGGGACGCGGCGTGGACCCGCACTTCTTCCACCCCGGCCGGCGCGACCACTCCTGGCGTCGCTGGCTCGCGGGCGGCGACGACACCGTGATCGTGCTGCATGTGGGCCGCCTCGCCCACGAGAAGAACTTGGGGGTCTTGATCGAGGCCTGGCGCCAGACCTACGACGCACTGGGCCAGCGCGCCACGTTCGTCGTGGCGGGGGAAGGCCCCGAGGCGCGGCGCATCGAGTCTCGCCTGCCGTTCGTCCGGCTCCTTGGGTTTCTCCCGCGGGAAGACCTCGCCACGCTGTATGCCAGCGCGGATGTGAGCGTATTTCCATCGCACACCGAGACCTGCGGGCTGGTCGCGCTCGAGGCGATGGCGTCCGGCTCGGCGGTGATCGCGGCCGACGCGGGGGGCTTCCGGGAAAGCATCCAGGCCGGCACCACAGGGCTGCTCGTGCCGGCGCACGAGCCGCAGGGGTACCGCGACGCGATCGTCGCGCTCGCGGGCGACCCTGCCGGCCGGTTCGCCCTCGCGGCCGCCGCCCGAGACTACGCGTTGAGTCGCGACGTGGCGCGCGAGAACGCCGAGCTGCCCGACTGCTACACCGCGCTGACTGATGGTGCCCAAGGACGGAGGAGCACCACATGCGCCGCCTAGTGATCGTTCTCGCCGACGGCCTTCGCCCGGACGCCGTTTCGCCCAGCGTGATGCCGTCGCTCGATGCGCTCGGCCGCGTCTACACGCTCGCCCGGCGCGCCCACACGGTGCGGCCCAGCGCCACGGTGGCGGCGCTCGCGTCGCTCGCCACGGGCGTCGGGCCGGCCACGCACCGGCTGGTCGAGCCAGGGCTCGAGTTCCTTCCGCGGCTCCACACCATCCGGCCAGTGTCGCGCGTGCTGGCCCGCGCCGGGATCCCAACCGACATCGTGACCGCCGACCTCGGGCCCGCCGCGCTGCCCGTGGCGTGGGCGCTCGCCTCGACGGCCGGCGTGCGGCGACTCGTCGCCAAGGGCTCGCGGGGCCGCGACACCGCCGCCGCCGCCCACCGGCTGCTGTCGCAGCGCGAAGACCGCCTGCTGTTCGTGTACCTCCCGGACTGCGACCGCGCCGGGCATGCCCACGGCTGGATGTCGGACCGGTACCTCGAGGCCGCGGCGGAAGTGGACGCCGCCGTCGGGTTGCTCTCGCCCTGGACGGACGACACCGTCTTCATCGTGACGGCGGACCACGGCGGCGGGGGTGTGACCGCGAACGAGCACGACGAGCCGCACCCGGTGAACGATCACATTCCACTGATCGTGGCGGGCCCCGGCGTGACCCGGCGCCATCAGCTCACGCGCGCGATTTCCCTGCTCGACGTGCCGGCGACCGTGCTGTGGTGGTTCGGCATCCCTGTGCCCGACGGCTATGGGGGCCGGCCGCTGGCCGAGGCGTTTGCCCGGGTGTCTGGTCCCGCGCCGGTGCCGGCATGATGCGCTGGGTCACCCATCTCGGCGGCGCGCGGGCCACGCTCGCGGTGGGACTCGCGTTGATCGCGCTCGGAGAGCCGCGGCTCGGCCTGACCGCCCTCCTCGCCAACGCCGGGTCGCATGTCTTCGTGCAGCTCTTGAAGCGTGCCGTGGCGCGGGCGCGGCCGTGCGACGCCAGCGGACGTCTGCTCGCGCTGGTCGACCTGCCCGATCTCCACTCGTTCCCCTCCGGCCACGCGGCCGCGGCCACAGCAGTGGCGGTCACCGTCGCCCTCGCCCGTCCAATGGCCGGCCCCATCGTCCTCCCGCTCGCCGCGCTGGTCGCCTATTCCCGCGTCGCGCTCCGGGTGCACCACGTGAGCGACGTAATCGCCGGCGTGCTCCTGGGCCTCGGCGGCGCCATCGCCGCGACCCACCTGCTGCGGTAGTCTCCCGAGCCACGCCGCCCGAAGACCCTTTAGGTTCGCTCTCCTAGTTCTCTCCCTTCCCGAAGTCGAACGCACCGCTCAGCGGGTCGGCGGCCGCGTCCCGAGCGGATAACGGGGCAAGCCCCCAGCGATGCTCGATCAGCGCCAGAATCGACGTCGTGTCGTAGCGGTGATGGTCCACGACGCCTGGGCGGGCGAACGGCGAAATCACGAGCGTCGGCACCCGACTGCCGGGGCCCCAGCGGTCCGCCAGCGGCGGCGCCACGTGATCCCAGAAGCCGCCGTTTTCGTCGTAGGTGATGATGATCGCGGTGTGATTCCAATGCGGGCTGGCGCGCACTGCGTCAATGAGCTGCTCCACGTGGTTTTCGCCGGTGACGAGGTCGGTGTACCCTGGATGCTCGTTGTCCAGGCCGTACGGCTTGACGAACGAGACGGCCGGGAGCTGACCCGTCCGCAGCGCCGCCACGAAATCCTGCTCGTCCTTGAGGTGGTCCGCCTTGGCCTTGGTGCCATCCGCATAATTCGCGAAGTAGATGAATGGCTGGTGGTGGAACTGGTACAGCGGGCCCGCGTGCCCCGCCAAAGCGTCGTTCCAGCCGCCCGCGTACCAGGCCCAGGAGATGCCCTTTTCCGATAGCCGGTCACCGATGGTCGCGAACGTCTGGTTGGGCACGAGAGAACCCGCGGGCACGGTCGAGGGGTGCGGTGCATTCACCGAGAAGGCCGTGTTCACCGCGTAGCCATCCGGCGTCACGAAGCCGTCCCTGACGAGGCCGCCGCTCGCGTCGAGCTGGGCGAGCGCGCTCGATGGCGCGCCGGGGAAGGTCGGCGTCTGCGCCGCGATCAGCCAGAAGTGGTTGAGGAACGAGCCGCCGAACGCCGCGTGGAAGAAGTTATCGCACAGCGTGTAGCGCGCCGCTTCGACGGCGAGCGGGAGGTTCGCCGTGTGATAGTAGCCCATCACCAGGCCCTTGGCGTCGCTCACGAGCGCGAACTTGTCCATGCGCCCGCCGTCGATCTGGACCTGCTCCTGGTAGAAGCGGTGGACCAGGTCCCGCGTGGCGACGTTGGCCGCAACGAACTGCTCGATGCTGAAGGGCGCGTTGGGCAGGGTAGTCGGAATCGAGGCCATGCCGGGAACGGCCGGCAAAGTCGCGAACGGCGTGCCCGACCCGTCCACCTGCAGGGGCGCGCCGCTGGCCGCGGCGAGCCCCTCGGCCCCGGCGAACTCGCCGTAGAGGTTGTCGAAGCTGCGGTTCTCGAGGTAGATCACCACGATGTGATCGAGCTGGCGCAGGTTGGGGTCGCCGGCGCGACCGGGATCGAAGGACCTCGCGGCCGCGAGCGCTCGAACGGCCGTCGGGTTGGCCACGGTGCGACTGGAATCGCAGGCCGCGAGCGCGACGAGAGCCGCGCCGGCGAGCCAGATGACGTGCGGTGAGCGGGCCTGGTGCATACGTCCTCCGGTGCGGGAAACGGAATGCTGCAGTGCACCCGGATACTCGGCGCGGCGCGTCACAACTCGTCGAGCCCCGTGCCGGGAGTCGGTCACGATCGGGCAACGGTGGTCCAGCGCCCGTCGCGGGCCTTTACAACACAGTGTCAACTTCGTGACGCATCCGTCACGATCTCGGCATACCGTCCGCTGCAAATGCCGCCGGAAAGTCTAGCGGTCCACCGAATTCTCGTTGTCGACGACGAGCCCGACATCACCGCGCTCGTCGCCTACCACCTCGCGAAGGCCGGGTATCGCGTCGCCACCGCCGGCGGCGGTCGGGACGCGCTCGAAGCGGCGCGCGAGGAGCAGCCGGCGCTCATCGTCCTCGATCTCATGCTTCCCGACCTGTCGGGCTTCGACGTGCTGGCCGAGCTGCGGCGCCGGGAGGAAACGCGCGAGATCGGCGTCCTGCTCCTCACCGCCCGGCGCGACGAGGCAGACCGGCTCCGCGGGCTCGCGCTCGGCGCCGACAACTACATCCTCAAGCCGTTCTCCCCACCGGAGCTGGTCCTGCGGGTGGGCGCCATCCTTCGCCGTCTCCGGGCACCGGCGCTCGCCACCGGCGGCCGGCTCAGCGCGGGACGGATCCTGATCGACAAGATGGCGCATCGCGTCTTCGTGGACGGCGCGGAGGTCAACTTCACGACCACGGAATTCAAGCTGCTGCACACGCTGATCGAGCGCGAAGGCCGCGTGCAGAGCCGCGCGCAGCTGCTCGAGACGGTCTGGCAGGCGCAGCCGGACGTGCAGACGCGGACCGTCGACATGCATTTGCAGCGGCTGCGCCGCAAGCTGGGCGCCGCCGGCCGCTGCATCGAGACGGTCCGGGGAGCGGGATACCGCTTCCGCCGCGCCGAATCGGGAGCGCGGCGAGCGTAGCACACGGGAACCAGCCATGGCGCACGCATCTCACCGCGCCGCATGAAGTTCCGCCGGCCGGCCTCGTTGCACGATTGTCACTCATTGCACGATTGTGACAATGGTAATCTTCCGTGAGCGCCGTACCCGGATAGGATTAGCGGGGATCCCGTTGCCCGTACCCTCCACCCCCTCGACTGCATCGTGACTGCAACAGCTACGACAGGCGCGCGTCCGGCGGCACCCCCTGCCCCGGCGAAGCCTGCCGCCCAGCCGTCCGCCTTCCCGCGCCTCGCCGCGATCGACATCGGCACCAACTCGATCCGCCTGGTCGTGGCGGAAGTGCAGCCCGACGGCACGTATCGCGTGCTGGACGAGGACCGGGAGATGACCCGCCTGGGACGCGGGCTATATCGCGACGGCCGGCTTGGCGATGCCCCGATGCAGCAGTCACTGCAGGCGCTCGGGCGGATGAAGGCCATCGCGGACGGGTTCGGGGTCGCCGAGCTGCGAGCGATCGCTACCGCCGCGGTGCGGGAGGCCGCGAACGGGCGCGACTTCGTGAGCGAAGCCTGGCGCCGCCATCGCGTGCGCCTCGAGGTGGTGCCTGCGGAGGAGGAAGCGCGGCTCGCGTTCCGCAGCGTCAGCCGTCATTACGATCTGGCTGACCAGTTGACCGCCATCGTGGACATCGGAGGCGGCAGTTGCGAGGTGATCCTGGCCGCGGGCGGCCTCGTGGAGCAGGTCGTGTCGCTCCCGCTCGGCGCCGTTCGCCTCTCCGAACGCTACTGCAAGTCCGACCCGCTCAAGGAAAAACACTGGAAGGCGCTGCGTCGCGCCATCGATCAAACCATTGAGGACGGGATCGGGAAGCCGCCGTTCGCGGCCGACGTGATGATCGGCAGCGGCGGCACGTTCACGAACCTCGCCGAGATGGCGCAGGCGGAGCGGGACGGCAAGGTCACCGGCGCGCGCGACTATCAGTTGAGCCGCGCCGAGGTCACGCGCCTCCTGGCCCGGCTGCGCGAGACGCCGCTCGACGCACGCCGCCAGATCCCGGGCCTGAATCCACAGCGCGCCGACATCATCGTGGCCGGCGTGGCCGTCATCGCACGCCTCACACGGTGGCTCGGCAGCCAGCGCGTGCTCGTGAATGACCGCGGCGTCCGCGACGGCGTGCTGCTGTCGATGATCGACGACTTGTCGGGGGTCGCGCCCCCGAGCCGCACCCAAGCGCCGGACCGCCTGGAGCTGGCGCGCCGCTTCGCCCGCAAGTGCCGCTCGAACGAGCGGCATTGCGAGCAGGTCGCCCGCCTGGCGGTCGAGATCTTCGAGGCGCTGCGGGACGCCTACGCGCTCCCGCCCGCCGGCGCCGACATCGTCCGGGCCGCCGCGCTGTTGCACGACATCGGCTATCTGATCAATCACGAACGGCACCACAAGCACGCGTACCACCTGATCATGCACGGCGACCTCCGCGGCTTCTCGGCGCGCGAGATCGAGCTGATCGCCAACGTCGCTCGCTATCACCGCCGCGCGTTCCCCAAGAAGTCGCACGCTAACTTCGCCCGCCTCGACCGCGGCGAGCGCCGCCTCGTCCGACGGCTCGCCGGGATCCTGCGCGTGGCCGACGGTCTCGATCGGACCCACGGCCAGGCGATCACCCGCGTCCGTTCCCGCATGGGCGACGGCTGGGTGCGAATCCATGCGGTCGCCGCCCGCGATCCTTCGATCGAGCTGGAAGACGCCAAGCGGAAAGCCGCGCTGTTCGAGCGCGCGTTTGGCAGCGACCTGGACCTCGCGTGGTCCCGGCCCAAGGGCCGGAGCTGATCATGCCCGATCGCGTCCCGCCCGCGTTTCCGCCGGATCACTACCTCAACCGCGAGCTGTCCTGGCTCGAGTTCAACGCGCGGGTGCTCGAAGAGGCCGCCGACCCCTCGAACCCGTGGCTCGAGCGGCTCAAGTTCCTGGCGATCTTCAGCTCCAACCTGGACGAGTTCTTCGAGATCCGGGTGGCGGGCCTGCAGCAGCAGGTGTACGCCGGGGTGGAGCCGCAGGACTACGGGGCCGACGGTATGGCTCCCGCCGAGCAGCTCGCCGCGATCGACCGTCGCGCCCGCGAGCTCGTGGCCGAGCAGTACCGCATTCTGAACGACGAGGTCCTCCCCGGCCTCGCGGGCGGTGGCGTGGAGCGCGTGCGACTGGACGACCTGACCGAGGCCGAGCGGCGGCACGTGGACACGTTGTTTCGCGCCAGCATCGCCCCCGTGCTCACGCCGCTCGCCATCGACCCGGGGCACCCGTTCCCCCACGTCCACAACAAGAGCCTCAACATCGCGCTCGTGATCGAGCGTCGGAACGGCGGATCGAAGCCGCGGCGCCACTTCGCCGTCGTCCAGGTCCCCGCGGTGCTCGACCGCGTCGTGATCGTGTCGACGCACGGCGAAGGGCGCGTCCGCTTCGTCCTGCTGGAGGACATCATCGCCCGCCACCTGGGTGAGCTGTTCGGGGGGCTGCGCGTGGTGAGCCACACCGTGTTCCGCGTCGCGCGGAACACCGACCTCACGATCGAGGAGGAGGACGCCGAAGACCTGCTCGAGACGATCGAGGAGAGCCTGCGTCAGCGCCGGCGGAGCGATCCCGTGCGCCTCGAGATCTCGGCGGACGCCGACGAGGCCTTCGTCGAGATGCTGACGGAGGCGCACGACCTCGAAGCCCGCGACGTGTACCGCGTGCCCGGACCGATCGACCTGACGGCGCTCGCGGGCCTGCATCGGCTGGACGGGTTCCCCGCGCTCAAGGACGAGCCGCTCGTCCCGCGCGTGGCGCCTCCCTTCGCCCAGGGCCGTGACGTCTTCGACGTCATTCGCTCGCACGACGTGCTCGTCCACCTGCCGTACGAGTCGTTCGGATGCGTGGTGGACTTCATCGAGCGAGCGGCCGATGACCCGCAAGTCCTGGCCATCAAGCAGACCTTGTACCGCACGAGCGGGGCGAGCCCGATCATCTCGGCGCTCGCCCGGGCAGCGCAGAACGGCAAGCAAGTCACCGCGCTGGTCGAGCTCAAGGCGCGTATGGACGAGCAGAACAACATCACCTGGGCGCGCACCCTCGAGCAGGCGGGTGTCCACGTCGTGTACGGCATCGTGGGCCTGAAGACGCACTGCAAGGCCGCGCTGGTAGTGCGTCGTGAGGGCGACGGGATCCGCCGCTACGTCCACCTCTCGACCGGCAACTACAATCCGACCACGGCGCGGGTCTACACGGACCTCGGCCTCTTCACCGCCAATCCCGACATGGGGGAAGACACGAGCGCCTTGTTCAACCTGCTCACGGGGTACGCCGAAGGCTACCGCTGGAAAAAGCTGGTCGTCGCGCCCGTCGGCATGCGCGAGCAGATCATCGGCCTGATCGAGCGGGAGGAGCGCAATGCGCGCGAGGGCCGCGCCGCGCGGATCATCGTGAAGATGAATGCGCTCGTCGAGCCGTCGGTCATCGACGCGCTGTACCGGGCGTCGCAGGCCGGCGTCGTCATCGAGCTCGTGGTCCGGGGCATCTGCTGCCTGCGCCCCGGGCTCCCGGGCGTCTCGGAAACCATTCGGGTCACGAGCATCGTGGACAAATACCTCGAGCACAGCCGCATTTTCTACTTCGAGAACGGCGGCAACCCCGAAGTCTTCCTCGCCAGCGCCGACTGGATGCCGCGCAACTTCTGGCGGCGGATCGAAACGCTCTTCCCGATCGAAGATGCATCGCTCCAGGCACGGATCGTCGGCGACATCCTGCAGCCCATCCTGCACGACACCGCCAAGGTGCGTGAGCTGTTGCCCGACGGCGCCTATCGCCGGCGCACCCCCGCCGACGGCGAGGCGCCTCTGCGGTCCCAGGTCGCGCTCCAGACCCTGGCGCGCGAAGCCGCCCGCGAGAGCACGGACGTCCGCCCACCGTTCGTCCCGATCGTGCGACGGCCCTCCCCTCGGGCCTCGCACAGCGAGCCCGCGCCCGCCTGAGCCCCACCCCCGTGCGCCTCCTCGTCGTCCGGCACGCCATCGCCGAAGATCGTGAGGGGTTCGCACGGTCGCACAAGGACGACGCGGAGCGGCCCCTCACGTCGGAGGGACGGCACAAGATGGAGCGGGCCGCCCTCGGCCTGAAGGCGCTCATTCCCGAACTCGATGTACTGGCCGCGAGCCCCTACAAGCGGGCGCTCGATACCGCGGAGATCATCGGCAACGCTTACGGCGGTCTGACCGTGGAACGAGTGGCGGAGCTCGCGCCGGGCGCGAGCGTGGACCGCATGGTGGGGTGGCTCGCGAGCCGGCACGCGCGCGGCAGCGTGGCGGTCGTGGGGCACGAGCCCGATCTCAGCCGACTGGTTTGCACGCTGCTCGCCGACGCGGACGGGCCGTTCCTGGAGCTGCGCAAGGGCGCAGCTTGCTTGCTCGAGTTCCCCGGCCCGGTGGGGCGAGGCGCGGCGACGCTGGATTGGTTTCTCGGTCCGAAACCATCGCCTTGAGCCTGCTCGACGCCGCGACCGCGGCGCGGGAGCGGCTCACCGACACGGGGGACGCCGAGGCCCTGCACGATTTTCGGGTCGCGATGCGCCGGCTGCGCAGCACGCTGCGCGCGTATCAGCCGCAGCTCGAGGCGGTGGTGCCGGCCAAGCTGCGCCGCCGGCTGCGCGACCTCGCCCGCGCAACCGGCGAGGCGCGCGACGTGGAGGTCCAGATCGCCTGGTTGGAGCGCCAGCGCACCGAGCTCCCGCCGGCGCGACGCGCCGGCGTGCCCTGGCTCTTGAGCCAGCTCACGCAACGCCGCGAGCGGGCGTATCAGGACATCTGCGAGCGGATCGCGCCGAAGTTCGACCGGCTGGCGCGTCGGCTCCGCCGAGCGCTCGGGTCCGTCCCGCCGCCCGATGCGACGCTGCCGGCGTCGCTCGCGTCGCTGGTCGCTCAGCTGCTCGAGGATCAGGGAAGCGACCTGGAGCGGCGGCTGGCGCTGATCCGCTCGCCTGTGAACCATGCCGAAGCGCACGCCGCGCGCATTCGGGTGAAGCGGGCGCGCTACCTGCTCGAGCCCGTGGTCCGGGAGGCCAAGCCGGCCGGAGCCGTGGTGCGGCGCCTGAAGCAGGTGCAGCAGCTCCTGGGCGATCTCCACGACCTCCAGGTCGTGATCGTCCGGCTGGGCGACGCGGCGGCGGAGGCGGCGGCGCAGCGCACGCGCCGGCTCCACGAGCTGGCGGTGGGTGGTGATCGCGGCCCGGCCGCACGCGGCCCCCGACCGGCAACGAGCGGGCTGCTGGCGCTCGCCCGGGTGGCGCGTGCCACCCAAGAGCGGCTGTTTCGGCGCCTGGTCAGTCGTCGCCTCGCGCGCTCCCTCCCCGCCGAGCTTATGGCCCTCGCGGCGGAGCTCCGCCCCCCCAGCGGCCTCGTGGCCCCACCGACCGTGGTGTGGCGGCCGCGTCGCGCCGCCGCCCGGCCAGCTGCCGCGTTACGGATCCGTTACACGCCACCAGCAAGAGCGTGACCGACGGCGTGCCTCTTTCCTCGCCGAAGGGCATGATGTTACGGTCGTCCGTCCACGTCCAACCAGGAGCTGCGCAGGTGAGAGCCAATGTACGGCATGTCGTTGGGCTGGCAGCCGGCTTGATGCTCGTCGCGAGCGTCGCCGCGGCCCAGGCCCCCAATATCCAGGTGCAGGGCCGGATTCAGCTGCAGTATCGCTATTCGTCGGGTGATTCCAGCGCCAACTACAGCAAGTCCGGCGTGAACAACATCTTCGAGATCCGCCGGCTCCGGATCCAGACCAACGTGCGGTTCGGCGACAATATCAACCTGGTGATCCAGCCGAGCTTCGAGATGGGCAGCTTGCGGATGCGTGACGCGTTCCTCCGCGTGGGCCTCACGCCCAACGTCGCGGTCGTGGCGGGCCAGGAGAAGTCGCCGTTCCAGCGCTACGAGCTCAACAGCTCGAACAACCTGTTGTCGATCGAGCGCGGGCTGCGGGTGCTGAAGCTGTCGGGCAAGGAGGCGCTGAACGACGTGCTCGTGCAGAACGGCTACGCGTCGCAGGACCTCGGCGCCGGCATTGAGGTCGAAAGCAGCGATCATCGGTTCTTCGTGAAAGGCGTCATCCAAGGCGGCTCCCGCGAGAGTGCGGTCGACGTCAACAACGCCAAGAGCTTCTTCGCTCGGGCGACGGCGACGGCATTGCTGAACAAGGACAACCAGCCGCAGCTCCAGGTCGGCGCGTCGTTCGGCTCGCGCGATCGCGCCATCTGCTCGAACTGCCCCGCCGGCCCGGTGCCGGCCACCCCCACCTACTACCCCGACTCGTCCAAGCGGACCACGGCCTTCGGTCTCGATGCCGAGTGGGGCGGATTCCGGCCCGGTCTCCACGTGATCGCTGACTTCGCCACGGGCGACAACGTGCCGGTCTCGGGGGGGTTCCGCGTGAACTCCGGCCGCAACACCGCCAACCTCCGCAACAGCGCGGACTCGAACATCGTCACGTTCCGCGGGGTGCACGTGATCGGCGCCTACCGCATCCTCACCACCGGGTCCGATACGCGGCTCATCAAGATCGTCGAGCCTGCCATCCGGTTCGACTACACCGATCCCAACACCAGCGTCAGCAACGATCAGGGCATCTTGATCACGCCGGTCCTGAACCTGTACTTCGCGAACAGCGTCGAGCTGCGCGCCGGCATCGATCTCTACATGTACAAGGACGCCACGGGCGCGTCGCAGTCGTTGCGGGAAGTGAAGTTCTCGTGGCAGGCCAACTTCTAAGGAGTCTCAGGTAATGCGGAAGTTCATTCTCGCAGCCACCCTCGGCCTCGTCGCCGCCCCCGCCGCTCCGCTCGCGGGGCAGGTGCGCCTGACCGGCGCGGGCGCGACGTTCCCGAACATCATCTATCAGACGTGGATCCTGACGTACAACCAGAAGTTCGACAACGTCGAGATCAACTACCAGTCGATCGGCTCGGGCGGCGGAATCCGCCAGTTCTCCGACAAGACGGTCGACTTCGGCGGCACCGACGCGCCGATGACCGACTCCGCGATCACGGCAATCCAGGGCAACGTGTTCCACATCCCGACCGTGCTCGGCGCCGTCGTGCCGACCTACAACATCCCGGGCCTGTCCGCACCGCTGAAGTTCACACCCGAGGTCTTGGGGGACGTCTTCCTCGGCAAGATCACCAAGTGGAACGACGCGCGGCTCGCAAGCGTGAACCAGGGTCTCACGCTGCCCGGCCAGGACATCATCGTCGTCCACCGTTCCGACGGGTCGGGCACGAGCTTCATCTGGACGGACTACCTCTCCAAGGTCAGTCCCGAGTGGGCGCAGAAGGTGGGCAAAGGCACGTCGGTCAACTGGCCGGTCGGTCTCGGGGGCCGCGGCAACGAAGGTGTCGCGGCAACGGTACGCCAAACACCCGGCGCCATCGGCTACGTCGAGCTCGGGTACGCGCTCATCAACAAGATGGCGTTCGGCCAGGTGCAGAATAAGGCGGGCAACTTCATCACCCCGACGCTCGAGTCGGTGACGTCGGCCGCCGAAGGCGCCATGGGTGACATGGGACCGGACACCGACTTCCGCGTGTCGCTCACCAACCCCGCGGGAGCCCAGGCCTACCCGATTTCGAGTTTCACCTGGTTCCTCGTGCGCAAGGAGTATCCGGACGCCACGAAAGCCCGCGAGCTCGTGAAGTTCGTGTGGTGGTCCCTCACCACCGGGCAGGCGCAGGCGCCCAAGCTCGGGTACGCGCCACTCCCGACCAAGCTCGCGCCGTGGATCGAAGCCCGCTTGAAGGCAGTGAAGGCCGGCGGCAAGCCGGTGTGGACGACGGCAGCTCGGTAACCCTCCATCCGACTGCCGCTCCCCCCCGTACGGCGGTATGCGCCTACGGGGGGCTCTTCTTGTGCCCCGCCGTTACAGTCTCGTGACAGAAGCCGGATACGTTCCCGCCCATGACGACCGTCCCGATGCAGCCCGTGGCGGCCCCCGAGCCCCGCTGGCGCGCGCTCCGGGGCACGAACGTGGCGGACCGGTTGTACCGCACCCTGCTCACCGTGCTGGCCGTAACGCTGCCTCTCCTCCTGCTCGCGCTCGTGGGAGAGCTGGCGGTGAGCGCCTGGCCGGCGATCCGGCGCTTCGGCCTCCCCTTCCTGTGGACCTCCGTGTGGGACCCGGTGGCGGGCATCTACGGCGCGGCACCCATGATTTTCGGCACGCTCGTCTCGTCGTTCCTGGCCCTGCTCATCGCGGTCCCGCTCTCCCTCGGCGTGGCGATCTACCTCACCGAGTTCGCCCCGAAGTGGCTACGGCAGCCGGTCGCGTTCCTGGTAGAGCTCCTGGCCGCTATCCCCAGCGTGGTGTATGGCCTGTGGGGGATCTTCGTGCTGATCCCGTTCCTCCGCACCGTGGTGGTGCCGCCGCTCCGGGCCACGCTCGGCTGGACGCCGTTCCTGAGCGGTGTGTTCTACGGGAACTCGCTCCTCGCCGGGTCGGTGATTCTCGCGATCATGATCGTGCCGTATATCGCTGCCGTCTCGCGCGAGGTCCTGCTGGCGGTCCCGGTCAGTCAGCGCGAGGCGGCGCTCGGGATGGGCGCCACGCGCTGGGAAGCCGTGTGGACCGCAGTGGTCCCCTACGGACGCGCGGGACTGATCGGCGCCGTGATCCTCGGCCTGGGGCGGGCGCTGGGCGAGACGATGGCGGTGACCATGCTCATCGGCAACCGGCACGACATCGGTCTCTCGGTGCTGCAGCCCGCCTACACCATGGCCGCGGCGATCGCGAATGAGTTCAGCGAAGCCACGACCGATCTGTATCTATCGGCGTTGTTCGAGGTCGGGTTGATCCTGTTCGTGGTCACGGTCGTCGTGAACGCCCTGGCGCGGCTCTTCATCTGGCGCGTCGCCCGCGGGACGGCGGTGGGGAGTCGGGCCCTGTGAGCGTGCGGCGCTGGCGTCGACGGTTCACCAGCGGCGTCATGACGGGGCTCGTGGCGTTGCTCTCGTTCCTCGCGGTCCTTGCGCTCGTCCTCATTCTCGGGGACCTTGTCGCGCGCGGTGCCTCTTCGCTCGACTGGAGCTTCTTCACGAAGAATCCCGTGCCCGCAGGCGAATCCGGCGGCGGCGTGGCCAACGCGATCGTGGGAACGGGGATCATCGTCGGGCTCGCCGCGCTCATCGGCCTCCCGATCGGGATCGGCACCGGTCTCTATCTCGCCGAGTACGGGTCGGGCCGGCTCGGCTGGATCGTGCGGTTCGTGGCGGACGTCCTGAACGGCACCCCGTCGATCGTGGTCGGCATCTTCGCCTGGACCTGGCTCGTGAAGCCGATGGGCCATTTCTCCGCGCTCGCCGGGAGCGTGGCGCTCGCGGTGCTCATGGTCCCGATGCTGGCCCGGACCACCGAGGAGATGGTGCGGCTCGTCCCCCACTCGCTGCGCGAGGCCGCCCTCGCCCTGGGCTATCCGCGCTGGCGCACCTCGCTCCGCGTAATCGCCCGCACCGCCCTCGCCGGGATCGTCACCGGCTGCCTGGTGGGCATCGCGCGCGTCGCGGGCGAAACCGCCCCGCTGCTCTTCACGGCGCTCGGCAACTTGAACTTCTCGACGAGCGTCCTGCACCCCATGCAGACGCTGTCGCTCCAGATTTATGTGTACGCCACCGGACCGTTCGACGAGTGGCACCGTCTCGCCTGGGCGGCGGCGCTCGTGTTGATGGGACTCGTGCTGCTCCTCTCCCTCGCCGCCCGCTGGGCGATTCGGCAACGTCATGGCGCCGCCCGCTGACGCCCGGCTGCAGCTCGAGACCGTGCGGCTCACGGCGCTGTACGGACGCCGGGCCGCGGTGAAGGACGTGTCGCTCATGTTCCCCAGACACACGGTCACCGCGTTGATCGGCCCGTCCGGGTGCGGCAAGACCACGTTCCTGCGTTGTCTGAACCGCATGCACGAGCTCTCGGAGGGAGGCTGGATCACGGGCAAAGTGCTGCTCGACGGCGAGGACATCTACGATCCCAGCATCGACGCGATCCGGCTGCGGCGGCGCATCGGCATGGTGTTCCAGCGGCCCACGCCGTTCCCGACGATGTCGATCTACGACAACGTCGCCGCGGGGCTGCGGGTGAACGGCGGCCGGCCCCGCGCCGAGGTCGATGCCGCCGTCGAGGGCGCCCTGCGCCGGGCCGCCCTTTGGGACGAGGTGAAAGATCGGCTGCGGCACAGCGCCCTCGCGCTCTCCGGCGGCCAGCAGCAGCGCCTCTGCGTGGCGCGGGCGCTCGCCCCCGAGCCCGAAGTCCTGCTGCTCGACGAGCCGACGGCGTCGCTCGACCCCGCGGGCACGCAGCGCATCGAGGAGCTGTGCCACGAGCTCAAGACCCGCTACACGATCTGCATCGTGACGCACAACCTGCAGCAGGCCGCGCGCGTCTCCGATTACACGGCCTTCTTTTATCTGGGGGACCTCGTGGAGATCGGGCGCACCGAAGAGCTGTTCACCAAACCGACGCAAGAGCAGACCGAGGCGTACATTACGGGGAGGTTCGGATGAGCGTCGCCGTGGAGCCCATGCACCAGCCAGCCCCCGCTGTGCCCCGCGCGACCGTCCGTCCCGCGCCGGTCGCCACGCCCATCATCGACGTGCGGGCGTATAGCTTCTGGTACGGCCCGACCCAGGCGTTGTTCGACGTCACGGTCGCCATTCCCCGCCGTGCCGTGACCGCCCTGATCGGGCCGTCGGGCTGCGGCAAGAGCACCTTCCTGCGTTCGGTGAACCGGTTGAATGAGCTGATCCCCCACACCCGCCGTGCGGGCGACATCCTGCTCGAGGGCGTGTCGGTGTTCTCGAAGGGCACGGACCCCGTGGCGCTGCGCCGCGAGGTGGGCATGGTGTTCCAACAGCCGAACCCTTTCCCCAAGACCATCTTCGACAACGTGGCCTACGGCCCGCGGTTGAACGGGCTCGCGCCCGAGCGCGACATGGCAGAGCGGGTCGAGCGGGCGCTGCGGCAGGCGGCCCTGTGGGAGGAGGTCAAGGACCGGCTCCACACGCCCGGCACCGGCCTGTCGGGCGGCCAGCAGCAGCGTCTGTGCATCGCCCGCGCGCTCGCCAACGAGCCCGAGGTGCTCCTCTTGGACGAGCCCTGTTCGGCGCTCGACCCGGGGGCCACGCAACGCATCGAGGAGCTGCTGGTCGAGCTGAAACAGAGCTACTCGATTCTCATCGTGACGCACAACATGCAGCAGGCATCGCGCGCGTCGGACTTTACCGGCTTCTTCTACCTCGGCCACCTGATCGAATTCGGGCCCACCAAGCAGCTCTTCACGAGGCCCGCGGACGAGCGTACCGAGGCCTACATCACAGGACGGTTCGGATGAGCGTCTCCTCCACGGCGGCACACCGCCACTTCCACGACGAGCTCTCGGAGCTGAAGGCCAAGCTCCTGACCATGTCGGGCGAAGCCCAGGATGCCCTGGGACGCGCGCTCGACGCCCTGCTCCGCCGCGACGGCGACCTCGCCGCCCGGACGATCGCGGGCGATCACGCCGTCGACGCCCTCGAGCTCGAGATCGAGGAGACGGTGATCGACCTGCTCGCCACCCAACAGCCGATGGCGCGGGACCTGCGCCTGCTGGTGGCCGCGACCAAGATCGCGAACGACTTGGAGCGCGTGGGCGACCACGCGGTGAACATCGCGCAGTCGGCCGAGCGGCTGCTCAAGGCCCGGCTGATCGCCCCGGAGCCTGAGCTGCTCGAGATGGCCCGCCAGGCACGGGCGATGCTGTCCGGCGCGCTGGACGCGTTCGTGCGGGGGGACCCGAAGCTGGGACGGGAAATCTGCCGGCGCGACGATTCCGTGGACGCCCTGCACCACTCGGTGTTCCGCATCCTACTCACCCATATGATGGAAGATCCGCACATCATCGGGGCGGCCATGGATCTGTTTCTGGTGAGCCGCAACCTCGAGCGCGTGGCGGACCTCGCGACCAATATCGCGGAAGACGTGGTGTTCGTCGTGGAAGGAAAGACGATCAAACATCACGCGGAAGGATGATCATCCCACCGCGACGCCGCTCCAGGAATTCGGCATTCGCGAACAGCTTGATGAGCGCCAGCCCGGCGACGAAGCCGCCGACGTGCGCCCAGACCGCCACGCCGCCGCCCTGCGCACCGGCGATCACGCCCACCGTGCCGAACAGCAGCTGCAGCAGGAACCAGTAGCCGAGGATCACGTACGCGGGCAGCGTGACCGTCGTAAAGAAAAACCCCAGCGTGATGAGCGTATGCACCCGCACGCGCGGGTACAGCACGATGTACGCCCCCATCACGCCGCTGATCGCCCCTGACGCACCGACCATCGGGACTCGGGAGCCGGGATCGACGATCATTTGGGTCGCCGCGGCCGCCACCCCGCACAGCAGGTAAAACACCACGAACCGGGCGTGCCCCATCGAGTCCTCGATGTTGTTCCCGAACACCCACAGGAACCACATGTTGCCGATCAGGTGCAGCCAGCCACCGTGCATGAACATCGAGGTGACGACCGTCCACCAGTTCGCGTCGGCGGTGAGGACGCAGCGCAGGCCCTCCCCGAGCGGCACCGCGGTCCCCGGCGGTACCGTGTGCAACACCTCGCCGGGAATCAGTCCGAGCTGGCAGACCGAGCGCGCCAACGGCTCCGGCGACCCCGCGCCCTGAACGAACAGCCAGGCGAGGACGTTTACCACGATGATGCCGACCGTGACGACGGGTGTCAGCTCGGTGGGGTTTTCGTCTTTGTAGGGCAGCACGGACTAAAATCTAAGGTTGTGGAGGGTTGGGAGGTTGGTGGAGGTTAGAGGAGGTTGCCCCGGCACATACGCAACCTCACCAGCCTTCCCCAACCTCCACCATCCTGTCAAATTGACACCTTTTCCGGGCATAGGGCTTGCCTGTGCGACGGGGCGTTAGCAGCACGCATCAACCCCAGGATAAGGAGCACTCGTCATGGCTGAGAAAATCATCGGGATCGACCTTGGCACTACCAACTCGGTAGTGGCGGTCATGGAGGGTGGCGATCCCGTCGTCATCCCCAACGCCGAAGGCGGGCGCGTCACCCCGTCCGTGGTCGCGTTCACGAAGGATGGCGAGCGGCTCGTCGGGCAGGTGGCGAAGCGTCAGGCCGTGACCAACCCCCAGAACACCGTCTTCTCGATCAAGCGCTTCATGGGCCGGCGGGTGAATGAGGTGGTGGAAGAGACGAAGCGGGTACCCTACAAGGTGGTCGAAGGGCCAAACGGCCTCGCCTCGGTCGAGATCCAGGGGAAGCGTTATACGCCGCCCGAGATCTCGGCGATGATCCTCCAGAAGATGAAGCAGACGGCGGAAGACTACCTCGGCCACAAGGTCGAGAAGGCCGTCATCACCGTCCCGGCGTACTTCAACGACTCGCAGCGCCAAGCCACCAAGGATGCCGGCAAGATCGCCGGGCTCGACGTGGTGCGCATCATCAACGAGCCGACGGCGTCGGCGCTGGCGTACGGCCTCGATAAGAAGAAGGAAGAGAAGATCGCGGTCTACGACCTGGGTGGCGGCACGTATGACATCTCCGTGCTTGAGCTGGCCGAGGGCGTGTTCGAGGTGAAGTCGACCAACGGCGACACGCACCTGGGGGGCGACGACTTCGACGCGCGCATCATGGAGTGGCTGGTGGCGGAGTTCAAGCGCGACCAGGGCATCGACCTGTCCAAGGATCCGATGGCACTGCAGCGGCTGAAGGAAGCCGCCGAAAAGGCCAAGATGGAGCTGTCGACCGTCATGCAGACGGAGATCAATCTCCCGTTCATCACGGCGGACCAATCGGGACCCAAACACCTGAACATCACCCTCACCCGGGCGAAGCTGGAGCAGCTGGTGGACGACCTGGTGAAGCGGACCATGCCTCCGATGGAGCAAGCGCTCAAGGACGCGGGGCTCAAGCCGACCGAGATCGACGAGGTGATCCTGGTGGGCGGCCAGACCCGCATGCCCAAGGTACAGGAGATCGTCAAGGCGTTCTTCGGCAAGGAGCCCCACAAGGGCGTGAACCCCGACGAAGTCGTGGCGATCGGCGCGGCCATCCAGGGCGGCGTGCTGGCCGGCGAGGTGAAGGACGTCCTGCTGCTCGACGTGACGCCCCTGTCGCTCGGCATCGAGACGCTGGGCGGTGTCACCACGGTGCTCATCCCGCGGAACACCACCATCCCGACGAAGAAGTCGGAGGTGTTCTCGACCGCCGAGGATAACCAGACCACCGTCGAGATCCATGTGCTCCAGGGCGAGCGCCAGATGGCGAGCGACAACCGCACCATTGGCAAGTTCCAGCTGACGGGCATCCCACCCGCTCCGCGCGGCGTGCCGCAGGTCGAGGTAACGTTCGATATCGACGCAAACGGGATCCTGCACGTGTCGGCGAAGGACAAGGCCACGGGCAAGGAGCAGAAGATCCGGATCGAGGCCTCGTCGGGGCTCGGCGACAAGGACATCGACAAGATGGTCAAGGATGCCGAGGCCCACGCCGCGGAAGACAAGCGGCGGCGCGAGGAGATCGAGCGGCGCAACCGCCTCGACACGCTGGTGTACGAAGTGGAGAAGAGCTCCAAGGATTGGGTCGACAAGCTCGACGCTTCGCTCAAGACCCGGCTCGACAAGGCGGTGGAGGGCGCGAAGCAGGCCCTTCGCTCGGGCGCCGGGGACGAGATCTCCAAGGCGTTGGAGGAGCTGCAGCAAGCCTACTCCGCCGCGGGCGCGTCGATGTATGCGGCGCAGCGCGGCGCGGGAGCTCCCGGTGGGGGCGCCGGAGCCGAGCAACCGGCCGGCGGCGAGGCGGCTGAGGCCGAGAAGAAGGACAACGTGGTCGATGCCGACTACGAGATCGTGGACGATGACAAGAAGAAGAATTAACACCCTCTAAACGGACGAAACGCTGATGCCGGTACGCACGCGGGACTGGTTGAAGTTTGGAACTCTGGTGGCGATCGCCTTCGTCTTCGGACTGGCGTTCGCGTCGACCCTCAATCTGCCGAAGAAGAGCGGCGCAGCGGAGACGCTTGTCGTGCCCCCGCTCTCTTCCCAGCCGGCCCCGGCGGCGCCGGAGTTGTCGGCGCCGGCCCTCAAGGCGGCGGGTGACTTCCAGGACGCGTTCGTCGCCGTCGCCGAGCACGTGAAACCGTCCGTCGTGTTCATCCGGTCCCAGCACGTCGAGCGGGCGGACGATAACCAACGCCTGCCGCCCGGATTCCAGGACTTCTTCCCGAACCTGCGCCGGCGGCCGCAGGTCGAGCAGGGATCGGGGTCGGGGTTCATCGTCTCGGCCGACGGCTACATCCTCACCAACAACCATGTGGTCGCGGGCGCCGACAAGGTGACCGTGCGCTTGTACGACAAGCGCGAGTTCACCGCAAAGGTCGCGGGCACCGATCCGAACACCGACGTCGCCGTCATCAAGATCGACGCCCGCGGCCTGCCGGGCGTCGCCTTCGGCAATTCCGACTCGGCGCGCGTGGGCGAATGGGTCCTGGCCATCGGCAACCCGCTCGGAGAGGCGTTCGCGTTCACCGTGACCGCCGGGATCGTGAGCGCCAAGGGCCGGCTGCTCGCGGGCCTGCAGCAGACGCGCTATGCGATCCAGGACTTCATCCAGACCGACGCGGCCATCAATCCCGGCAACTCAGGGGGACCGCTCGTGAACATCCGGGGCCAGGTGATCGGCATCAACTCGGCGATCGCGAGCGAGACGGGATTTTATGCGGGCTACGGCTTCGCCATCCCGATGAACCTGGCGCGTACGGTAATGGACCAGCTCGTGAAGACGGGGAAGGTGGAGCGCGCCGTCATGGGTGTCGCGATCCACGATGCGCGGCAGGAGGACGCCGACGCCGTGGGTCTGAAGCAGATCAGCGGCGTCGTCGTGGACAGCTACACGAGCGACGATTCCCCGGCGCGGAAAGCCGGGATCCAGCCCGGCGACGTGATCGTCGCCGTGGATGGGCAGCCGGTCGATAACACGCCCCAGCTGCAGCAGCGGGTCGCATTCAAGAAGCCAGGAGAGACGGTCGAGGTCACCGTGCTGCGCCAGGGTGGTGAGAAAAAGACCGTGACGGTGCGGCTGGCGCGGGCGCCGGGCGAGGCGGACAGCGAGGTGGCGTCGGTGTCCTCCAAGTCCAAGAACGACGCGTCCAGCAAGGAAGAGATGCTCGGCATCTCGGTCGAGCCGCTCACGCAGGACGACGCGCGCGACGTCCGGCTCCGGTCGGTGCTCGAGCGGGGCGGCGGTCTGGTGGTGTCGGACGTCTCACCGGAGGGGCCGGCCTTCCAACGGCTCCAGGCGAGCGACGATCCCGGTGGCCCCGACATCATCATCGCGGTGAACGGCGTGCCCACCCGCACGCGCGTCGCGTTCCGCGAGGCGTTGAAGAAGGTCAAGCCGGGGGACGTCGTGACCCTGCAGGTGCTGTCACGCAGTCCCGACGCGTCGGACGGCTGGGCCGGGCGGATCGTGCGCCTCCGGGCGCGCTAGGGCAGCAGCCCAACAGCCCGGAGTCCGCTGGTAAACCCGCGACTCGGCACGTGTCAGTAAACTGACGACGATCTGCCGCTTCAGCGGTAAGTGCCGAGTCGCGGCTTCAGCCGCGCAACCCAAGCGGCCGCAGCATGACGGTGGCCGTTACCACTTGCCACAGCACCGGAAGCACGAAGGCCGCCTGGTCGGCCTTCGTGTCTTCCCGGAACACGAGCGCGAGCGCCATCGCCACCGCACCGGCTGCCAGGCCGCCCGTGGCGAGCCAGCGCGGCAACACCTTCCCGTCGGACACACCCCAGGCGAAGAGACAGGTCGACAGCCCGAGCGCGAATCCCGCCACCCGCTGGGTGGCGAGTGCGAATGGATGAATCATGTCGAACAGAAACACCGCGCGGGTGGCGGTCATCCCCGGGTCGGCCACGGTGAAGGCCTGCGCCAGCGACCAACCGGCCCCCGCCATGAACGCCACGATCACGGTCCAGGCGCTGTAGGCAAAGGTGCCCACGATCAGTCCGGCCCGGACGGCGTTCTCTCCGGGGGTGCCGGCATGCGCCCGGGCCACGCCCACCAATCCCGTGAGCGCCAGCGGGAAGCTGAACAAGAATGTCCAATGGATGGCGCGCCACGCCCGGCACTGCGCGATAGTCGTCAATTGCGCCGCGCCATCGCCCACGAGATCGGGATGCAGCGTTCCCGCGACGATCACAAGCAGCGGGCCGACGAGCAGGCACAACGGAAAGACGAGGCGACGAGCAACGGTCATGGGGCATCGCGGGTGAGGGGCCTATACGAGATCGTCTGTACTAACCCCGGGCGCAAGCCCGGGGTTAGTACTGGCACCGCCTTGGAGCGATCCTATATTGGAACTCATGCAGTTGACGCGGATCCTGCGCGAAGGGTTCATCGCCGGCCTGATCGGGGCCGCGGCGGTCGCGCTGTGGTTCCTGATCGTCGACGTGATCGCGGGCCGGCCGTTCTTCACACCCGCCATGCTCGGCTCCGCGGTGTTCTGGGGGGTGCACGACCCCGCCCAGGTCGTGATCGCGTTCTCCCGAGTCCTCCCCTACACCATGATCCACATCTGCGCGTTCATCATCGTCGGCACGGTCGCGGCCGCGCTCGCCGCGGAGGTCGAAGTGGCCCCGCCGACCCTGTATCTCAT
>WNEZ01001786.1_pt1 | contig 27759 bp, 14 predicted proteins | sample 5400521 | NCBI WGS metagenome assembly WNEZ01 (sample SAMN13153339, study PRJNA577476) | soil metagenome | isolation source: 120 cm saprolite under Douglas fir tree site 2 hole 1 replicate 1 | place: USA:California | collected 2015-04-18
GGACGCGCCGGGACGTATAGTCATCATAGACGCTGGGGATGTAGATGGTGGGATTATCTTTGAACATCTCTTGAAAGCGCTTTGCGTTGGCCGCTTCAGTGATATAGTCTATTTCTTCAAAGATGGTACGCCTGAATTCCCGGTAGAAGCCCATCAGGTCGATAAACTCACCGACGTCGACTAAGCGGTTAATCACCCAGATGACAAAACGGATGGTGCTCAAATCCATGTGTACGAGTTGATCGATGTTGGGGCGCTGCACTTTGACAGCAACCTCCTCCCCGGTAGCCGCGAGTACAGCCTTGTGGACCTGGCCGAGCGAGGCGGCGGCAGTGGCTTTACGCTCCAGCACACTGAATAATTGCTCGACCGGTTTGCCCAGTTCCGTTTCGATGACGGAAACGACGTGACTGAACGGGGCGGGAGGCACCTCGTCTTGCAGCGAACTGAGCACTTCGAGCGCCCGTTCTGGCAGCAGGTCTGCACGAGAACTGAGAAACTGCCCCAGCTTAATCATCAATACGCCGAGCTTCACGGCAGTCCTGCGGAAGACCACTAGTACCTGGATCAGCACTTCTACGTTGGGCTGGACCTCGTAATTGCCGCGCTCGCGGGCGCGTATCACGCGGCGTCGTTCCCGGTAAATAACCCAGATCGTCCACAAAAGTAGACGCGATACCCTCAGGAAACGCACTATTTGCGAAAATCTATTGATACGCGATGTCTTTGTCGCCATGGAGAAACCTTTCGTTACCGCTATAACCTTAGCATATTATTTACGTTAGAGACAAGATAGAGGTTAGAGGTAGGAGATCATGACGTGAAAGGGCTTTAGCCCGCCGCAAGCCACGGGATTTTAACCCGTGGTCAGGCGATTGCGGCTTGAGCCCTTGCTATTCGATGCAAGAAGAGGTATCATGCAACTAGAACAAATTTCCTTACGTGAAGCTCACAGAGAGGCAGCATCCATGGTAGCCAAAGCAACCACGACCATCAGGCAGGGGATGCATTACCAACCAGAGCATGCTGCGTGGTTTGCTGCCAATCAGGTCCTTTTCAATCAGGTGGCTGCTTTCTATTTCGAGGTCATGCAAGCCCACGAGAAGATCCTGGATCTGGGGGACCAGGACGCACTCCTGGCACTGGAAAAATTGACCCACGCCACGAAAAAGAACCCCCACCCTGTCATGCCACTTTCCTCGATCGGCAAGGATATTCCGGCCATGTTCCGGCGAGCAGCCATCCATGCGGCTTTGGGAGCAGCTCGCGCGTTTTATGCCCACCTGAAGAAGTGGCTCACTCGACGCGCAAAGGTGATGGCCAAAGGGAAGAAGTTCCTGGAGCGGCCACCAGTCCCGCCGCGTTCCTGGAACACGTCAGCCACCTTCTACTACGGCCAGTGGAAAGGACGCACTTCCTCATCCATCCTGCTCAAAGTCTGGACAGGAAGCTGTTGGAGTTGGCTCAAAGTGCGTCTCACTGGTCGCGAACTGCCCAACGATGCCCAAGCGGGAAGCCCCTCGCTGGTACGTCTGGGGAAGCAATGGTGGCTGCATACCCCTGTGGAGAAGCACTTCCAGCGCCCCCCAAAGATTGAGACACAAGTCACCACCAATGCTGCAACGAAAATCTGTGCGGTCGATCTGAACCTCAACGAACATCTCGCAGTATGCACTGTCCAAACTGTCGAAGGTACGATCCTGGCCACCCGCTTCATCGGCGGTGGCAGAGAGATATCCGGCTTTAGGAAGCGACAGCTGGGACGGATTGCACGCAACCGAGCCAAGACTGGCATCATTGCCCAAAACGAACAGGACAATGCCGCCCTCTGGCGCAAAATCCGAAACGCAGATGAGCACATTGCCCATCTGGTGAGCACTCGCATTGTACAGTTCACCCAAGAGCAGGGGGCTAGTATCCTGGTCTTCGAGCACTTGGGGAACCTCAAACCTGAAAAAGGGAAGTATAGCCACCGGGGGAATAGCAAGCGTGCCTTCTGGATGAAGGGGAGGATCTTCAACTTCGCCAAATACAAGGCGTGGAACCTGGGTATCTTGACTTCCCGCGTCAACCCTCGCCATACGTCCAGAGAATGTGCTCGTTGCCATAGCCTGATCGTTCGCTATGCCCAAGGGCAACCCATCGAGGGATATACCCCTGGCACGCCGCTTTGCCTCTGTCAGCAGTGTCAGATGCGCGGAAATGCCGATAGAAATGCCAGTCTGATCATTGGGCAACGGCTCATTGCCCGCTCTCAAAAACCTTTCAAGGAAAAGCCTCGTGCTCCTGTGCGACGTGCAGGGAGGGTGGAGAAATCCACAGGTGTTGCCCGCTCCCAGGATGCCAAACGCAAAAAGGGACCATCTCTCTCTGATGCCTGGCATGGAGACGACAACGCGCATGGCACCGCGCAAGAGGGAACACTCTGGATGGATGAGCGCCCCTCAGCTATTCCTACCCAACTACGTTTGCCACCGGAGTAGGGGCTACGCTCCATGTCTCCGGCAAACGACTACGGAGGAGTGGCAGAAGCCGCTCGGTTTCAACCGAAGCGGAGTGTCACATCGCAGCACTTCAGTTCCAACTCGCCCGCCGGCATGTGCCTCGACTGCAATGGCCTGGGGACAAAGCTAGAAGTCGATCCCGCGCTTATCGTGCAGGACGCGCGGCTCTCGATCCTTGATGGAGCCCTGCGCTGGTACGGCAACCTGCGTAAGAAGAAGACGAACTGGCCGCTGGGCCAACTGGAAGGCATCGCCAGCCATTACGGGGTGGACCTTAAGCAGCCATGGCAGGACCTGCCACAGAGTTTTCGCGACGTTATCCTGTATGGTTCCGGCGACGAGAGAATACATTTCACCCACAAGAACGAATGGGACGAGGGCAGTTGGTCCGGCGAGAGCACACGCGTCGTCAAGGGGCTGATCTACCACATCAATCGCCTCTTCTGCCAGACCAGGTCGGACCACACGCGGCGCTGGTACGCCAGCTTCATGAGCCAACAGCCCTGCTCCACCTGTGGCGGCACACGGCTCTCTGCCGAGGCACGGGCCGTCACCCTCGGCGGGAAAGGGATCCATGAAGTAGGGTCGATGGCGCTTGACCGCGTACTGGAATGGGTGGATAGCCTTTACGATTGGCTCAGCGACGAGCAGGTCGAGATCGCGGGCGAAGCACTGAAAGAGACACGTGACCGGCTGCAGTTCATGCTCAACGTTGGCCTGCACTACCTGACGCTTGAGCGAGCAGCGCCTTCCCTCTCCGGTGGCGAGGGGCAGCGCATTCGCCTCGCCAGCCAGCTCGGCTGCGGGCTGGTGGGTGTTCTCTACGTCCTGGATGAGCCGAGCATCGGCCTGCACGCGCGTGACCAGCGCACCTTGCTCGACACGCTGCTGCAACTGCGCGACATGGGAAACACTGTGCTCGTGGTTGAACACGATGCTGAGACCATGCGCAGTGCCGACTGGCTGATCGACCTGGGGCCAGGCGCGGGCATACTGGGAGGCGAGGTTGTCGCAGCAGGACCACCCGAAGTCGTCGCCGCACGTTCTGGTTCGCTCACCGGCCGCTACCTCAGCGGGGAACTGGCGGTCATTGCACCCAACGGCTGGCAACGCCGCAAGTCAGCCAGCAACTGGCTTATCGTCGTGGGGGCGCGCATGCACAACCTCAAGCACATCGATGTGCGCTTCCCGCTGGGGCTGATGACCTGCATCACGGGTGTGAGTGGCAGCGGCAAGAGCAGCCTCGTCAACGGCACGCTGTACCCTGCCCTGACGCGCGCATTGCATGACACCCAGGTTACACCTGGTCCACATGATTATATCGATGGCCTGGGGCAACTGGACAAGGTCATCAACGTCACGCAGGACCCGATAGGACGCACACCCCGTTCCAACCCTGTTACCTACGCTGGCGTCTTTGACGAGATACGCAGGGTCTTTGCCGCCACGACGGAGGCCCACAAGCGCGGCTACGGAGCCGACCGCTTCAGCTTCAACGTGCCTGGTGGGCGCTGCGAAACTTGCAAGGGGCACGGCCAGAACGTGATCGAGATGCACTTTCTGGCCGACGTGTGGGTCACCTGCAAAGAGTGCAAAGGTATGCGCTTCAACCGCGAGACGCTCACTGCCCGCTACAAGGACAAGAACATTGCCGAAGTGCTCGACATGGACGTACAGGAGGCACTCGCCTTCTTCGCTGATCACTCCAGGATTACGCGCATTTTGCAGACACTCCACGACGTGGGGCTCGACTACATCAAACTCGGCCAGAGTGCCACAACCCTCAGCGGCGGCGAAGCCCAGCGCATCAAGCTTGCCAGGGAACTGAGCCGCGTGGCAACTGGTCGGACGCTCTACATCCTCGACGAGCCAACGACGGGGCTGCATTTTGCAGACATCCAGCGCCTGTTAGATGTGCTCCACAAGTTAGTAGACGCCGGGAACACAGTGATCGTGATCGAGCACAACATGGACGTGATCAAAACGGCCGACTGGATCATCGACCTGGGGCCGCAGGGCGGCGACGCCGGTGGGAGGGTGATTGCCCAGGGCATTCCGGAGGATGTGGCGAAAGCGAAGGAGAGTTATACGGGGAGATGCTTGAGGAGGATACTCAAGGGATGATTGCTTTTGTCACAAACTAGACTCTAGCATCGTATTAGTAATAGCAGAACTTGCGTGGTAGCCAGCAGAAAGTCATGCTGGGGGAGAGGCTCCTGGCTGCCAGGCATATCAATATCCTCGATGGCTCTGGCTGTTAATGAGTTTTTAACCTTTCTCCCCTTCTATATAGCCCTATCTACATGTTACAATCTCATCGTGATGTTTTGGTCTATTGGTGCGTCATTTATTATAGAGATGTATAGAGGACAATGAGAATAGTTCCATGCTTCGAGAGACAGTCATTTATTTCACTGATTTTTAAGCTTTATGTGGCCTAAAATGAAAAGACTGTTACTATCTTTATTTTTAACCGGTCTACCCATTCTGGGGAAGTCAAAAGCCATTTCATAGACATAATGAGCGGAGGTGAATCTTGCCCGACAAACGAGTAGAGGATACCCCGGCAGTAACGACACACGTGTATGATATCTCTTCGTGGGAAGAGGTGGATACCAGCGCGCTAAATGTAAGAGAAAAGAAACGTTTTAATAAATTTTATGTCGCTATGCGAAATTACTTCACATCCGAAGATTCTATCGACGAGATCGCACTAAAGCATCATATCGCGGCGGAAACCCTTGAGAGGTTTGCTCAACAATGCCTGATGCGGCATGAAGATGGAAGGCCCTGGGGTTTTCGCGCTTTGTTGCCCGGCTTAGCTTTAGTTGATCACACGTCAGAACCTGCCATAGCAACCGAAGCCGCGGGTGAAGGGCCTGCTGAAACAGTAATTGACGACACGGCGCCTGCCGGGGCAGAAGCGACCGGGACCACGTCTGGCGAATCACCATCCACAGGGGTAATACCTGCTGAGTTCACTCAAAGTGAGACTCGCCCTATCGAACCGGCATCCATCGATGCATCACATCTCGAAGCAGCCCCCATTGAAACAATTCCTACTGAAGCAGCGCCGACAACACCCGAAGAAGAGCAGCCAACGGCAATTGAAGATATCTCCGTAAATCAGGAAGTGGAATCGCCAGGACAGACAGGTACAGCGGGGAATGCCAATATCGTGTTGAACCTCGACAGTCCCCTGGATGACGCACAGGCTTTAGATGATGAAGTGGCCGAAGACGACGAGGATACAGGAAAGCGTCGAGCTCTCAAAGTCCATGCCCTGGTTCCTTCCTCTAAAGCTGAAGTGGTAAATGCAATTGATTTAACTACAGCTGTGGTGCCATTTTGTCCTGAAGGTCGGTACCATATTTCCTTCAAGAAGGGCGTGCAGCAGCGGCGCCTGGTGCGGAAACGCCGGGTGCGCGATGAACGCCAGCAGCGGCAGCAGAAACGGTGGCGGCGCATATTCAGTATCTCCCTGGTAGCAGCTTTAATACTCACCATAGTTATGCCGGTGGGAATAGGCCTTGCTGCTTACAGTGTATACAGCAACATTCGTGGGCTGGCCGCAGACGGCGTCGATCGCTTGCTAGATGTCAAGAACGTGCTTAGTGTTGCTAAAAGCAATCCCATGGCGGCGCTGAACGCAACGAAATTGCTGCAGGCACAGGGTGATTTTAACAAGGCAGAAAGCGATTTTATAGAGTTACAGCAATTGGTAAATCGCTCCGATGTACAGGATGCTATTACGCAATTTGCGCCGGAGTATAGCGGTAAACTGACTATGGCACAGAGATTGGTGCAGGTCGGCCTGGATATATCGCGCATGGGCAGCGAGATGAGCAATGTTGCCATACTTGGCGCCAACATTATTCATAGCTCGCCACTTGCCAGTGGCTCTAACAAGCCGCTCATCACCGTGTCAGATATAACGGCAATCGAAGGGGCCATGGTTCACGCCCTCTACTATATTGACGATGTACAATTCCAGATGAGCCAGGTGCAGTTGAAAGACTTGCCAATCAGCGACAGGCAGAAAGCACAATTAACCTCTGCGTTGTCGCTGTTACCCACAGCCCGCAATGCCATCGTGCAGGCCCAGGGATTGGTGAGTATCGTTTCCTGGCTGCTGGGTGTTGGACACGATCGCCGTTTCCTCGTGCAGACGATGGACCGGGCCGAACTGCGCCCCGGCGGCGGTTTCACCGGCCAGTATGGCATACTGGAAATCCAGGATGGGCGCATGGCCCCCTTTAGTTTGCGCGATGTTGCCCTGCTCGATTATGCCGGCAATGGTATAGAATTGGGGCGCCTCCCCCCGCCGCAGTACCGCTGGATGAATTTTGGCAACTGGGGATTACGTGATGCGAACCTTTCCGGCGATTTTCCAACCAGCGCCAGGCTGGCAATGCAAGTATTCCAGGAGGAAGGTGGCGGGCCTGTCGACGGCGACATTGCTCTCACGCCGCTGGTGATTAGCCACATTCTTGACGTGGTCGGGCCCATTAAGGTACCCCTATACGGTGAGGTCATTACCGCAAAAAACCTGGAAGACCGGCTGCACTACTACCAGCAGAACTACGCCGCTATCGCTATAGAACAACAGAAGACCAATAATTACGGTCACGAAGCCCGTAAGAGTTTCACTTCTCTCGTAGGAAAGCTCCTGCTTGACAAGGTGCGCCACCTGCCGGTGAGCCAGCTTATCGTCATTGCCAAAAATGCAGTCAAAGATATCCAGTCACGCGACCTGGAGATCTATTTCAATAACCCCGCCGCCGAAGCGTGGCTGGTAGAGCATGGATATACCGGCGCAATGGATACCTATTCAAAGCAGGACGGCTTTATGGTAGTGCAGGCCAACATCAGCATCAGCAAGGCCAGCCAGTACGTCCACACGACCGAGCATGACTCTATCACCCTGGATGCACACGGGGGCGCAACACATAACCTGACGATCAGGCTCACCTATAACCAGACCGGCCCTGTTTATGGCTTTGATACCTACGCGGACTACATCCGCGTCTACGCGCCTGCCTCGGCTCAGTTCCTAGATGGCGACGGCTTCGACACGGGCAAGCCACTCTGCAAACCAAATACAGCGAACTCACCACCGGGTGGACAAGGCGATACCGGCCCGACCAAAGACTGTTCACAATATAATAAATCCTTCCCGAGTTCTGCCCGTTACTGCCCGAGCGGGAACTACTCGCTCGGCGCCCGTGGCTACACCCTCAATAACTCCAAGGGGCTATGGGTCATCGATAACCTGGGCGCTCCCACGGCGCTGACCAGCGATCTGCCGGGACGCGCGATGTTTGGCGGTTTGACGGAGACGCCGAAGAACTGCATCTCTACTATCACCGTGTCGTGGTATGTGCCTCACGCTGTGAAGCTCGTTGTGGGCCAGGCGCCATACAGTATTCTGGTGCAGAAGCAGGGCGGCTACGTTCCTACCGTACAGATAGAGGTCGACACAAGCGCCATAAAGGGGTTGAAGCCCTTTAGCTTCAGCGGCAATCTGGTGGCTGACCGGTTATTCTCGTTACCTCCTTTGGTTTTGACGACTAAGAAGAAGTGAGCGAACAACTCCTCGTTTGGACCCCAGGTATTAAAGTGAAAAAGTCCTGATAGCTGTAAAAGCGTTGGGGCTTTTTTCCGCTTTGGTCTACATTCGCTGTATATCATATTATGATCCGTTGAATTCTTTATTTTAGAGGAGGCTGTGGCAGGAGGCCTTTCCATGTGTAATTGCAATCCATAGTATCTATGGGATATACTGTCATAAGCTGCGCTGGCAGGGCTTCTTGTCCAATTTTGACACATGCCCAAAAAGATTCGAGAACTCAAGGCAATGTTACGTAAGGCGGGCTTCTATTGGCGACCAGGTAAGGGCAGTCATCTTGTGTGGGAACATGCAAATTTACCGGACAGACTAACCCTTGCAGGAAATGATGGCGACGATGCCAAGCCTTACCAGGAAAAGAGGATACAACAAATCCTGCGCAAACTGAAGGAGGTACAAGAATGAGCCAAAGGTACGAACATTACTCTATGGTTATTCAGTGGAGTGAAGAAGACGGTGTGTATATCGTCACAGTACCTGAACTTCCAGGATGTATTACTCATGGCGAGACCTACGAGGAAGCTGTTAAGCAAGGCCAGGATGCCATTGAAAGCTGGATTGATGCAGGTATTGCATGGGGACATCCAATACCTCCTCCCAGGGTACTGGTGAGTGAATCGGCCTGACAAGCGCAGATTGATGGCACTTGACAAGCGCCACCATACTCGATAGACTATATGTAATACAACTGCACACGCGACGATGAGCAGGAGGAGTAGGTACGTACCCCGCGAGAGAGGGAAGATCGGTAGGCTGCAAGTCTTCCCCGGATAGGACGTACCGAAGGTTGCCTGGGAGTCTGGAAACACGGAGCGCCCGTTAACGCGCCGTTTGAGGATCGATCCTTTAAAAGATTGATCGAAACAAGGTGGTACCACGAGCAACCAACGCCCTTTCTCGTCCTTGGCGGCGAGAAGGGCTTTTTTATGCGAGGATTCATTGAAGTTTGCAGGATATTGGAGGAGGACATGATCGAGCAGGATAAGGAGCCGGAGACGCAGGCTATTGCATCCTTACCAAAGGCGTATGATCCACAGGCCGTGGAGGGCAAATGGTACCGCTTCTGGGAAGAGGGAGGCTACTTCAAGCCCAGCGGCGATACGACTAAACCGACGTTCGTGATCAGCATGCCGCCGCCCAATGTGACAGGGGCGCTGCACCTGGGCCATGCGATTACCGCCACTATAGAAGATATACTCATTCGCTATCACCGCATGCGTGGCGACGATACGCTCTGGGTGCCGGGCGAAGACCACGCGGGCATCGCCACGCAGGCCGTGGTTGAGCGCGTGCTGGCAACGGAGGGCACAGACAGGCACAAGATAGGCAGGCAGGCATTCCTGGACCGTGTCTGGCAATGGGTGTACCAGTACAAGAGCCGCATCCAGGACCAGCACCGGCGCCTGGGCGCGTCTTGCGATTGGTCGCGCGAACGCTTCACCCTCGACGAGGGATTGTCGAAGGCGGTGCGCGAGGTCTTCGTCCGCCTCTACAACGAAGGGCTGATTTACCGGGGCGAGCGCATTATCAACTGGTGCCCGCGCTGCATGAGCGCGCTGTCGGACCTGGAGGTCAACCATATTGATACCCAGGGTACTCTGACCTATGTGCGCTATCCTCTGAAACCACTGGAGGGACACGAGAACGATGCCCCTGAATATATCAGCGTGGCCACCACGCGTCCCGAGACCATCCTGGGCGATACGGCCGTGGCCGTCAGTCCAAAGGACCAGCGCTACAAGGACCTGGTCGGGCGCATGGCTATACTGCCCGTCATTGGGCGCGAGCTGCCCATCGTGGCGGACGAGGCAGTGGATCCTTCCTTCGGCACGGGCGCGGTGAAGGTGACGCCTGCCCACGATCCGATCGACTTCGAGATTGGCCTGCGTCACAACCTGCCGCGCGTGCAGGTGATCGGCTTCGACGCAAAGATGACGGAGGAGGCAGGTCCATACGCCGGGCAAGATCGCTATGAAGCGCGCACGAACCTGGTGGCAGACCTGGAACAGCTCGGCCTGATCGTCAAGACCGAGGATTACGTGGTGCCGCTGGGGCACTGCCAGCGCTGCGATACCGTGGTTGAGCCGCTGATCTCGAAGCAGTGGTTCGTCAAAATGATGCCGCTCGCCACGCCTGCCATAGGCGCGGTGAAGTATAGCCAGATGAAGATTGTACCGGAGCGCTTCATCAAGGTCTACCTGGATTGGATGGAAAATATTCACGACTGGTGCATTTCGCGCCAGCTCTGGTGGGGGCATCGCATCCCTGTCTGGTACTGCGATACGTGCGGCCAGATGACAGTCAGTCGCGAAGATGTGACGACCTGTGCCCACTGCGATAGCTCTGACATTCACCAGGATGAAGATGTACTGGATACCTGGTTCAGTTCCTGGCTGTGGCCGTTCAGCACGCTTGGTTGGCCCGAAGCGACCGCCGACCTGCGCCGCTATTACCCGACCACGGTGATGGAAACGGGTTACGACATCATCTTCTTCTGGGTGGCGCGTATGGTTATGGCGGGCCTCCACTTCCTCGGCACGCTGCCCTTCCAAACCATTTACTTGCACGGGCTGGTGCGCGACGCCAGGGGGGAGAAGATGAGCAAGTCCAAAAACAATGTCGTCGACCCGCTGGAGATCATGGATAAGTACGGCACCGACGCGCTGCGCTTCACACTCGCCACGAGTAGCTCTCCTGGAAACGATATGAAACTGGTGGAAGAGCGCATCGTGGGCAACCGCAACTTCGCCAATAAAATATGGAATGCCTCGCGCTTTGTGCTGATGACGACCACTGAAATTGGCGGTGGAGTCCCAGCGATCGACGAGGTGCAGCCGCAGACGCTCGCCGACAGCTGGATTCTCAGCCGCCTGGCGAAGCTAACGCTCGGGGTGACACGGCTGATCGATGAGTTCCAGCTTGGTGAGGCGGGTCGCCAGATCAACGATTTTTTCTGGTCGGACTACTGCGACTGGTACGTGGAAATTGCCAAAGTGCAGATGCAGGGCGATGAGCAGGCGCGACGTACTACGGCCGGCATCCTGCGGGCCGTCCTTGATCAGAGTATGCGTTTACTGCACCCGTACATGCCCTTCGTCACCGAGGAGGTCTGGCAGTACCTCTATCACACCAGCGAACCAGGCACGGAGCGCTGGCCCGCCTCGGCCTTGATTGTTGCGCCCTGGCCGCAGGGCAATTCGGCAGCGATAGATGAGCAAGCTGAGCAGGCTTTTGCCCTACTACAAGAGGTGATCGTGCGTATCCGCGACGCGCGCAACCAGATGAACGTCGAGCCTGCCCGGCGCATTCCGGCGATTATGGCCGCTGGCGAGCAGGTATCTATGTTCGAGGCGCAGGCGCCGCTCATCCAGTTCCTGGCACGCACGGAGAAGCCGCAGTTGTACGGGCAGATTACGCAGAAGCCGGAGCAGGCGATGAGCCTGCTGGCTGGCCCGGTGGAGATCTACCTGCCGCTGGTAGGGATGCTTGATACCGGCAAGGAGCTGGAACGCCTCGACAAGGAGCTGGCCCAGGCGCAGCAGGAGATTGCGCGCATACAGGGCAAGCTCGCGAATGAAGCGTTTGTTGCCAGGGCCAAGCCGGAGGTCGTCGAGAAAGAGCGTGAGAAGCTGGCAGAGCAGAGGGAACGCTTGAGCAAGCTGCAAGCGAGAAGGCAGGAACTGGGAGGATAAAAGGTTAGGGGCGACACGTGCTCGATAAATCGCTCCCTCGATGAATCGGGGAGCTACAACCGCGGTCGCCCCTGCTATCTAGAACATTAGAAATTGCCGCTGCTGCCGCCGCCGAAGTCGCCGCCTCCCCCACCTCCGCCAAAATCGCCGCTGCTGCCGCCGCCGAAGTCACCGCCTCCACCCCCGCCAAAATCTCCACTACTGCCGCCACCGAAATCGCCGCTCGAGCCCCCACCAAAGTCACCGCCCTGACCTTGCTCGCGTGCTTCACTCTCGCCCGCTTCTTTCCCTAACTCGTAGCCAATTAAGCCGCCTCCTGCCGCGCCCAGGCCGCCAGCTACCAAGGGGTTTATGCCCTGTCCCTGATTGTAGCCGGGGCCATAGTTGGGCGGATAGCCCTGATTATAGGGCTGTTGATACGGCTGCTGGTAGGGAACTCCTCTCTGCCGACCGCCAAAGCCGAACATGCGGCGGAACACACCTCTGGTCGCGGCAAAGATTACGCCCACTATGACCAGGATTACCAGGCCGACGCAGCACAACGTGCCGAACAGGCCAGAGAAGAGACCGCCTCCTGACGCGCCAGGTACAGGGCTACTCCCTGCTCCTAGAGAACTCTTCAACGAGTCGATGGCCGCGATTGTCGCGGCGGTATAGTCCTTGTTGCTGCGATAGCTGTTTACGAAAGCATCACGTGCGCTGCTATACTGGCTGGACGAGAGTGGCACACTACTCCCACCGACAATGGCCAGGTGTTTATGTCCTGTATCGATGGCTATGACGATCAAGCGCGAACTGGTAAGGTGCCCAGATGTGCGCTGGTCAAAGGCCGAGGTTGAGCCGTTAAAGGTGTTCGTGGTATAGATGTCTATAGGGTATGGTAACGATGACGCGTCACTCTGCACCTGTGAGCCATTGAGAGCGTGAGCGGCATCGTAGATGTGCACGGTGTCGGCCAGTGCCACCGTCGCAGTGACAAGCACCAGCGCCAGTGCAGCAACCACGGCCAGCAGACCTATGGTAGATCGCCGCACAAGCGAGCGTGAAGATGTACAGGTCATGTTATTGTTCCTCTCTTCTAAGGTAACCCGGCGTATGTTCACCTGTATACAATACGTGATACCCGTATCTTAAGGTACAACCGTCCAAAAAACGTTACAGAGATGTAGACGAGATGCCAGGCCCCAAATAAAATCTGGGCATACCTTCTCTATTTCAGGCGCCAACTTATGCTGGTACATAGAAATCTCTCGCACATTTCAGCTAGACTTTTAGCCCAAAGTTTGATACACTCTACCCTAACATAGTGTGTGCTGAAAAGCAATGAGAGGGAGAGTAGGCGGACTGGGAACGCACAGGCAGAGAGAAAGGGCCACCGGCTGCAAGCCCTTGCGCGGGAACAATCGCTGAAGTTCACCCTTGAGCTGGCTGTTGAAGCTGCTTCACCAGGAAGAGGTAGACAGCCCCGGGTCGTCTCCGTTACCAGGCGAACCGAGAGGAATCGTGGCTCGCAATGCCCGTGATAAGCGGGTTCGATAAATGGGGTCCCTCGATAAATCGGGGACCTACGCTGTGCTTGTGCATGCGAGCTTAGTGCGATTCAATACGGGTGGTACCACGGAGCTTGCTGACAACTTCGTCCCTGTTGACGAAAGTGTCGGCTTTTTTGATTCTATGCGATGTATGGGCCCGGTTTTCTGCGCCCATCCAATATTGCTCATCACGGAGGAAAGGTCAAGTTCATATGGGTACGAATACGGTGCAACCGGACATGTTGCAACAATTGGAGCAACTGCGACAGGAAGCTGAGGCAGCCCTGGCGCAGGCTAATAGCACTGAAGCAACCAGGACGTGGCACAGCGAATACCTGGGCCGCAAGGGCCGCCTGACCGCCATTTTGCGCAACCTCGGCAGCCTGCCAGGTGAGGAGCGCCGGCTGGTGGGGAAGATTGCAAATGAGGTGAAGATAGACCTTGAGCAGGCACTGCAAGAACGCCAGGAGGCAATCGCCCAGGCCGAATTGGAGGCCGAGCGCAGCGCTGAAAGCGTCGATGTGACCCTGCCTGGCCGACCACAAACACTGGGGAAACTCCATCCCACGACGGCCACCTTGCGCGAGATTTACGCGATCTTCGCTACCATGGGCTTCCAGGTCTACAACAGTCCAGAGGTGGAGACGGACGAGTACAACTTCCAGCTGCTCAACATGCCTCCAGGTCACCCAGCCAGGGATATGTGGGACACATTCTATACTACATCACCCGATTTGCTCCTGCGGACCCATACCAGTCCAGGCCAGATTCATGCTATGCGAGCCTACGCGCCGGAACCGCTGCGGGTCATCCTCCCTGGCAAGGTCTACCGCTACGAGCAGGTGACGGCACGTTCTGAGTCGATGTTCTACCAGGTAGAGGGCATAGCCGTCGGCAGGAAGATCACGTTCAGCGACCTCAAGGGTGTGCTGACAAATTTTGCGAATCAGATGTTTGGCGAAGGACGGCAGATGCGGTTCCGTAAGAGTTACTTCCCATTCACCGAGCCGAGCGTGGAGGTGGATATGGATTGCGTGATCTGTGGCGGCAAGGGTTGTCCCATCTGCAAGTATACAGGGTGGCTAGAAATCCTGGGCGCGGGCATGGTTCATCCTATCGTGCTGCAAAACGGCGGCTATGATCCAGCCGAGTTCAGCGGTTTCGCCTTCGGCATGGGCCCCGAGCGTATCACCATGCTCAAACGCAGCATCGACGATATCCGCTACTTCTATGCGAACGATGTACGGTTTTTGGAGAGAGTGTAGGGAAGGAGATAGAAAAAGATGCTTATTCCCATTTCATGGTTAAAAGAATATGTAGACCTGAACATGCCGGTGAGGCAATTGGCCGAGCGCATTACGCTGGCGGGACTGGAGGTAGAAGGCATTCAACACGCAGGGGAGTGGTGGGACCCGGAGACGATTGTAGTTGGCCAGGTGGTCGCGGTACGGTCACATCCGAATGCTGACAGGCTGGTGCTCGTTGATGTTGATTATGGCGCTCCCCAGCCGGAGCAGGTGGTTACCGGCGCGCCCAACCTGTTTCAATACAAAGATCTGGAAAAGCTGCCCACCCTCAAAGTGGCCTTTGCCCGCACAGGAGCGGTGTTGATAGATGCATACAGCGATGAACGACCTCGACCGAAGAAGAAGCTGAAGCCATCGAAGATTCGTGGCATTGCCTCTAACGGCATGGTTTGCTCAGAACGGGAGCTTGGCCTGAGTGAGGAACACGAAGGTATTCTCTTGCTGCCGGAAGACGCGCCTGTTGGTACGCCCTTGCGGGATTACTATGGTGATGAAATACTGGAACTCGGGCTAACGCCCGATATGGCACGCTGTCTCAGTATGATTGGCGTAGCGCGGGAAGTAGCAGCGCTGACGAATGCGACGCTGCACCTGCCAGCAGATACGGTTCCCACTGGCAACGGAAGCTCGGCGGGCTACGTAGGCGTAGAGATCGAGGACCCCGAACTCTGCAATCGCTACACCGGTATACTTATTAAAGATGTGCAGATTGGCGAATCGCCTAAATGGATGCAGGAGCGGCTCACGAAGGCAGGGATGCGGCCCATCAGCAATGTCGTAGACATTACCAATTACGTGATGCTGGAATGGGGGCAGCCACTACATGCATTCGACTATGATTTACTTGTCGAGCGTGCTGAGAAAACAGGAGACAGCAAGCCAACGATTATCGTACGCAGGGCTAAACCCGGCGAGAAGATGACTACCCTGGACGAGGTTGAGCGCGAACTGGACGATTCCATGCTGATGATTACCGATACAGCCGGTCCTATTGCAATCGCGGGCGTGATGGGCGGCATGGAAACGGAAGTGCATCCGGGAACGCGCAATATTCTGTTGGAGTCGGCAACGTTCGATGGCATCAACAACCGGCGCACATCGCAGAAGCTGAAGTTGCACAGCGAGGCAAGCCAGCGTTTTACAAAAGGAGTGCCGGCCACGCTCAATGCAATCGCTGCCCGGCGGGCGGCATTGCTGATGCAGGACTATGCAGGTGGCGCGGTTGTGCCAGGCATGGTCGACAACTATCCTGTACCACAGGCCCAGCACGTTGTCTACAGTACCGAAAGCGAAGTGCGCCGCCAGTTGGGGATGGACGTAGCGCTGCCTGAAATTGCCGCCAGCTTGCAAAGGCTGGATATTGCTACCGAAAAACTGGAAGGGCGACCGCAAGGGTCCCCACCGCACATCCACTCCACCCCCGCCCCTACAGTTTTGGGGAATGCCGTCTTCGGCTTGCATGTAGAAGCCGGTGAGCCTTTGCTGCGCTGCATAGCTCCCTGGCATCGACTGGATATCCAGGTGCCGGCCGACCTCACCGAGGAGGTAGCCCGCGTCATCGGCTACGAACATATCAAGACAACACTGATGGATGATGTACTGCCAACACAGCATCGCAATCTTTCACTGGAGACCGAGGAGAGCATTCGTGATATTCTCGTAGGCTGCGGCTTACAGGAGACCATTAACTACGCCTTGACGGTACCGGAAAATCACGACAAGATCAATCGCGATCCGATAGGCACCGCTGAACAAAATACGCCTTTCATCACTCTCGTCAATCCGCTGTCGGCCAAACGCAGGGTCATGCGCCGTTCGATGCTGGTAAGCGCCCTGGAAAACCTGGAGTATAACTACCGCTATACCCAGCGCATGGCGGTCTTCGAGATAGGACGTGTCTACCTGCCGGAGCAGGGTGATGGCGTACGGCCCTACGAAGAGTCAAGGTTGTGCATCTTGCTGGTGGGTCCGCGACGCGAGAGCAGTGTCCATCCTGATCCGGCCGGAGCTGAAGACTTTGATTTCTTCGATCTAAAGGGTATTGTGGAAACACTGCTCAGCCGACTCGGCCTCCAGGCCCAGGAATACGAATTCGTTGCCCAGCGCAATAACCCGACATTCACTCCGACGTGCGCCGGACTGAAAATACATGGCGAGGTCCAGGGTATCCTGGGCGAACTGCGCCCGCAGGTACAGGCAGAATTCGATGTGCCGACAGCCGCGCGAGTCTATGTTGCCGATATACGCATAGCGCCGTTGATGAAGCCCAGTTGGGAACTGCGGCCAATGGAGAAGATAAGTAACTACCCACCGGTAGTGGAGGACCTGGCCTTCGTGGTAGCGGAGGAAGTTACAGCACACCGCTTGCAGGAGGCTATTCGCAAAGCTGGTAGCCCTCTGCTCACGAAGGTGGAACTTTTTGACGTCTACCGGGGCCAGCCTGTTCCGGCGGGTCAAAAGTCCATGGCCTACAAGCTTACCTACGAAAGCCTGGAGGGGAACATGCGCGATGAGCAGGTAGTCTCGATACGCAACCGTATTATCCGGCAGGTGGCCGAGTCGGTGGGCGGTACTTTACGCGAGTAATGGCAGGAAGCAGGGAAAATAAGGAGGCGGACCGTGAGTACGCTTAATGAGACTTTGAGTACATTTACTGCTGAACTGCAAGCGCTGACGAGCATTGACCAGGTACGTGAAAAGAGGCGCGAGCTGCAGGCCTGGGTGCGAGAGCAGTTCCAGGGGCTGAGTTCCCTGGAGCAGGCGGAGAAACGCCGGGTCGGCCAGGAACTGAACCGTGTCAAAACAGAGATGGAGCGACTCGTCTCGGAGCGGCTGCGGGAACTGGAGGGTGCTGTAAAGGGCCAGGAGAGCGTCGCGTTCGATCCGGCGCTGCCCGTGCCGCCGCTGCGGCTGGGTCGTGTCCATCCCACTATTGTTGTTCTGCGACAAATGAACTCCTTTTTCCGCTCGCTGGGCTTCGAGGTGGTGGAGGGACCAGAAATCGAGACCGACCGCTACAACTATGGTGCATTGAATATTCCGGCTGATCACCCGGCGCGAGAGATGCAGGACACCATTTACCTGCTGGAGCCGGATATCATGCTGCGCAGCCATACCTCGGCGGTGGAGACACGTGTCATGGAGCGACAAAAGCCGCCGATCAGGATAGTTGCTCCAGGTAAGGCATATCGCAATGAAGCGATCAATGCCACCAATAATTACATGTTTTTCCAATACGAGGGGTTGGCTATCGACCGCGCTATAAAAATGAGCCACCTCCACTCTGTCCTGGCGGAATTCTTGAAATTCATGTTCGGCGATGATTGCAAAAGCCGGTTTCGTGCCAAGTACTACCCCCAGGTCGAGCCGGGCCTGGGAGTCGACCTGGCATGCGAATTTTGCGGCGGGTCAGGCTGCGCCATCTGCAAGCAGAAGGGCTGGATAGAAATCCTGGGAGCAGGCAATGGGTATTGATTGGAGCGAGTACTCGGGGTTCGCCTTCGGTATGGGCCTGGATCGATTGGTAATGAGCGCGGCGGGAATCTCGGACATCCGCGAGTTATACGGCCCGCGCATGTCCTATATACCAGAGGTGTAACACATGAAAGTACCACTCTCCTGGCTTGAGCAGTATGTTAATCTCCCGCCGGAACGCGAACTGCTGCCCCGGTTGACAGAGATCGGCCACATGCTGGATGGTTCCGCCACACTGCCTGGAGGGCAGCGGGTCATCTCCCTGGAGATACGCCAGAATCGGCCCGACTGCCTGTCCATCTTTGGCATAGTGCGCGAGGTCGGCGCGGCCTTCTCTACTCCCATAAGAGAGGTACCACTGGCCGATCTACCACGTGGGATCCAGCATTCAGACTGCGATACGCCTGACTACATTTGTTTCTTGCATGTCAAAGGAGCCAGGCTCGATCACCTGCCGCGCGAGATGCTGGCAGCGCTCGAACAGTATGGTCAGGGTCCCGTGAACCCGTTTGTCGATCTCTCAAATTACGTCATGATCGAGTTGGGGCAGCCGGTCCATGTCTATGCTGCCTCCACTGTGGATGTCGCGTCCACTCACAGCAGGCTGGCGCGTCAGGGCGAGTCATTAAAACTTCTGTACGGTGAAACAATCGCGCTGGACGAGCAGGACCTGGTAATTGCAGACCGCACGAGTCCTCTGTCGCTGGCGGGCGTCATGGGCGGAGATGCAACAAAAATTGTAACAACAGGTGGGGATATTATCGTAGAGGCGGGCAACTTCCGCCCTGCGCTGGTACGCCGGACTGCTCGCAGGCATGGATTGATGACCGAGGCATCCCAGCGCAGCAGCAAGCTCCTCGCACCAGGGCTCGTCCCAGTGGCGCTCCAACGTTTCCTGGCTCTACTCATGCAGCATGGGGCAACCGGGGAGATTACGCTATGGCAGGCTGGCTCCGCGCCACAGCGCAGCAGCGAGCCCATCGTGCTTGAACAAGGGGACATCGAGCGCATTAGCGGAGTGCATATCTCAAGCGAGTATGCCAGGGATATCCTCGCTTCCTTAGGCTTCAAAGCGGAGATCGTTCAAGGCCGCAAGATAGCGGCTATCCCGCCCTGGTGGCGTACAGATGTGGAACACCCGGCTGACCTGATTGAGGAAGTATTGCGCATTGACGGCTACAGCCACATCCCGCTGCAGCGCCTCGAGAGCCTGCCTGCTAGAAATTCCGACCGTCAACGCCCCCTCGATAAATCGGGGGGCTACAACGCAGCTAGCTTCGCTCAGGCGGTCGGCGAGGAAGCTCCTACAAATACCTCCGGCAGCGCCTGGGAGCAGGAAGAAGCGGTGCGCAATCTACTCTGCGCCTGGGGCTACGACGAAGCTATCCTGGATGCGTTTCTGGTCGATCAAGTTGGAGGCATGGCAGAAAGGTCCGACGTAGTGCGGGCTGAGAATCCGCCCGCGAGCGACCTGGATATCCTGCGCCCATCCCTGATCCCAAATCTGCTGAGCAGCGCTCGCTTCTTGCCTTTCCTGCTGCCGCAGCGGCGTCTCTTCGAGGTTGGCCGGACATTTCATTCTATTGAGGGGCAACCTGGAGAAAGGCGTGCAGCGGCGTGGGTACTCATGCTCGGCAGCGGACCGGCAAGCTGGCACAATCCGGCGCTCCAGCCCGATTTTTATACTATCAAAGCTGAGGCTGAAGCGATGCTAGAGGCGCTGGGGGTACACGTCTCCACGGATACCTCAGGTTCAATACCGTTTCCTTTTCTAACGGGCAAAAGCTGTTGCCTGGCGGACAAATCAGGAACTGTGGTCGGATACGTAGGCGAAGTCGACCACCAGGCCTACGACCTTAAACCTGTGCGTGTGAGCTTTGCAGCGGAGATCTACTTGCCTTCGCCCGCGTTAAGTCAAACGCAGCGCTCAAGCACGCCCCGGCGCGAGGCGGGTAGTTTCGACATCTCCATCCTGGCGCGTGAGGATACCTGGGCAACCACGATTCAAGAGCAAATCGAGCAGGTGCTGGGGCAAGATCTGGTGACTGTACGCCTGATCGATGTCTATGAGGGTAAACAGGTCAACGGCGGTACACGTAGTTATACCTTCCGCGTCGTGTATGATCGCCGGAGAGGCGAGTCCAGTGCTCTCTGGCGAGAAGTAGGCAAGGCTATTACCCGGCTCCTACATGTTGAAATCCGCGGGGCCGATCGCTAATCAGCCCGCCTGCTACGACAATTCTTGCACTTTTCACGTTCTTTTCTGCAAAGGTATCAGCTTGTGTAGGTAAAGAGTCAGTACGTTGTGAGCGTGAAAAGAGTTAGACATGAGTCTATGTTTGCGTTGTAGCAGGCCTTGTACAGCAGCGTCCGTCTTCTGTGACGAGTGTAAATTGTTATTAAATTACCGGCTTCAACAGGGTGAGAGTGTAGTTCCAGTAGCAGCTCATGCTATTACAGAAGTAGAACAACCGACCCGCCGACTGCCGCGCCCTTCAAGGCTGGCCCCCGTTTATGATGTTTCCGCCGATATCCAGCGCGAGAGCACTCCCCATCCAACTATAACAAAGAATGGGAGAGGACGCGATGCTAATCAAAAAACGCTGGGTCGTAAGCGGTCCCTGGCAGACCGGTGGTCCTCACTAGATGATACCAACGAGACCGAGGCAGATATCTGGGCTAATCACACGGACCCACTAGCACGCCGCCACCTTCCCAGCAGAGCCGAGGCCGAGCGTATTGAGAAAGAATATTTACAGCATACGAAGGTTCGTAGTCAGAACCTGCTGACACACCGCCATCTCAAGCCTCACTCTCGTATCTTCTTCACTATACTGGCAGCCATAGCGCTGCTGGTCATGGTAGCAAATGTCTTGCTTATTTCTGTCGTCTTCGTTCAGCCTCATCCTCGCGCACTCGCGCCGGCTGGCTTACCTACCTTGACCATCTCCACAAACAGAGCGAGCATTGGTCAGACCGTGCTGCTGTATATCGCTAACTTCGCGCCACTGACGCGTGTACTCTTGACTCATGATATAGAGGAAGCGGTGCAGACCAGTGCCACTTCACCGCTGCTCCAGGTCGACACCAACGGGGCGGCCAGCGTATCTATCCTGGTAGATGACAGTTGGGGCCCAGGGTTCCATAGCATTGGGGCTGAGGATGTCACAACGCGCTATACTGCCAGCACCACCCTGCAGATTATCGGCGCCGGCCCGACTCGCCCATCGCACCTGCTCATTGGCAACACTTTTCTGGATATGGGCGCAGATATGCAGGGCACAAACACCATCCAGTCGCTGGTTTTGCACAACTCTGGCGGCGGCATCATCTCATGGACGGCCAGCAGCAGTACACCCTGGTTGATGGTCTCTCCTTCTATGGGCACGTTTAGCAGCAGCCAGGCCATCTTAGTTGCCGTCGAGCGCAAGAACTTGAAACCGGGCGATTACAAGGGCACGCTCACCATCTTATCCAACATTGGCGCCCCGGAGCGCGTGAGTGTCGAGATGACCGTCCGCGCGCTGCCCACAAATGCCGGGCCCATAGTAGTGGTTTCGCCAGCTCTGCTTTCATTCGTAGCTACCGACGGCGGGCCTGCCCCGGCAAGCCAACCTGTAACAATCAACAACCCCGGCTCACAGACACTAAATTGGTCGCTGAGCAGCAACACCTTGAGCGACTCGGGTTCGTTCTTCCCCACACCAGGGGCTAAGACACACTGGTTGAGCGCAAATCAGCGCTCGGGGGTTGTCGCTCCAGGCTCGACAAGCTCTATGGCTATCAGCGTAGATAGTGAAGATTTGTTGCCAGGCGTATACTCCGGCGTGCTCATATTCACCGCCAGGCATGGAGCGCTCGACAGTCCACAAGAGGTAGGCGTCTCCGTTACAGTTTTGCGGCGCTGTGGATTGGCGACGAGCGTGGGGAATCTATCCTTTACAGCCGTTTCTGGCCAGGCGAATCCGCCGAATCAAGCCTTAGGCCTGAGCGCCACCGCCAGTTGCAGCGGAAGGATTAGCTGGCACGCTGCACCGGCTGCCAGGTGGCTCACGCTCACACCTGCCAGGGGGCAGTTGAATGGAGCGAGCAGTGCCGTCATGGCAGTAGGAGTGAATACAGAAAACCTTAGCCCTGGCACTTATACCAGCACAATCGCATTCTCAGCCGGGCACAATACGCAGGTCGTCACTGTGCAACTGGTTATCCAGAGTTCCCCTGCTCGTTCCGCGCCCATACTGGGTATTTCAGCGTCCAGCCTTAACTTCAGCAACGTGCAAGGTCAGGAGAATCCTCCTGGCCAGGTAGTGACCATTACCAACAATGGGGGTGGCCCGCTGTACTGGCATACTACCGTAAACATCCTGGGGTCGGCCTGGCTTGGCGCAGCACCATCGGGAGGAGTCGTCACCGCCGGAAAAACCGGCCAGATCACAATCAACGTCGATACATCGCAATTGATACCTGGAACCTATATGGGGCAAATCACGCTTATCGGAACGGATGCTCATGGCGTCGCTGCAGCAGGAAGCCCGCAGACGATCATGGTCAATCTCCTTGTGCAGCCTCCATGTATACTGGCACAGCCCTCGTCAGGAGCACTGGCGTTCAACGCAGTTCTGGGCAGCCCCGATCCAGGGCCGCAGCCGGTGACAATCACTGCCTCGGGTAACTGCGCATGGCCACTCAGTGTGCATACAAGCATCAGCAATTCTGCTTCCTGGTTGAACCTGGCACTCTCCTCGGGCTCAATTACAACCGGCGGGCAACAGGTAACTATCCAGGTTGCTCCTTCACTTGCGGGCATAGGGTCCGGTACCTATACTGCTCAAGTCTCAGTAATCGCTACTGATAGCTCCGGCACGCAGGCCCAGGCAAGCCCACAAACATTCTCCGTCACTCTGACTGTTTCGGAACCCTGCGTGCTGCACGTCTCGTCGCCTCCACCCGCGCTTTCTTTTACGGTGGCACAGGGACAGGCGGCACCGCCAGCACAGAATTTGACCTTCAGCGAGACAGGAGACTGTACACACCCGGTCTCGTGGAAGGCTGTGGGGGATACAGGCAGTAATGCATGGCTCGTGCTCTCCTCCACGACGGGTACAGACAGCGGTCCCTCGATAAATCGGGGACCTACAACAGGCAGCACGGTGAGTGTGAGTGTCAACCCGGCAAACCTGGCGCCTGGCACCTATAGCGGGCAGATTACGCTATCAGCCAACGATAGCAATGGGAACGCCGTGCAAAGCAGCCCGCAGACCATCAGTGTGACGCTAGTTATCACAGGCACGTAGGCACCTGGCACCCGCAAGGGGTGCCACTACATTTATTGGCACAGGCACGTAGGCACCATATATCTTTTGCGCCTTGCCGAGTTTCCCGTGGTTTGTTCAAAGAGGGGCGATTAGCGATACGCCTCCGCCTGGAGATTGAACAATTCCGCGTAGCGACCGCCGAGAGCGATGAGTTCCTGGTGCGAGCCGTTTTCTATAAGGGCACCATTCTCCAGAACAAGAATGCGGTCAGCCAGGCGCACGGTACTGAAGCGGTGGCTGATAAAAACAGCGGTTTTCCCCTCGGTCAGGGCGCGAAAATGCTTGAACACCTCGTACTCGGCCTGGGCATCAAGTGAACTTGTCGGCTCGTCCAGCACGAGAATAGAGGCATCGCGCATAAAAGCTCGCGCCAGGGCGATCTTCTGCCACTCGCCGCCGCTCAACTGAGTGCTATCCTTGAGATCCTTAAACCAGCGCCCAAGCATGGTCTCATAACCCTGGGGGAGTCGCTCAATTACCGCGTCGGCTCCGCTCTTGCGCGCAGCACTGATAACCAGTTCTTCGTGCTCGATCTTGTCCACGCGTCCTACACCGATATTCTCGCGCGCGGTCATATAGTAGTTCACATAATCCTGGAAGATCACGCCTACCTGTTCGCGCAATTCCTTCAGATCATATTCCTTGATATTGCGTCCGCCGATCAAGATTTCACCTTCGTCCGGGTCATACAGGCGCGTCAACAACTTTACCACGGTCGTCTTCCCCGCACCGTTACGCCCAACCAGAGCAATGGCTTCGCCCGCCTGCATGGTGAAACTGACATTTTTCAGGGCCGCTTGCGTCTCCGGGTCCTTCCCTGGATAGGTGAAACTGACGTCGCGAAACTCTATATCGGGTCCTTTGATGTCAAGGGGAGGATCTATCGGCTGTGGGCTCGGCGGCGACACAATCTTGGGTTGGTATTCGAGGAACTCGAAAAGTGTGTTCACATACAACGTGTTCTCGTAGGTATTGGAGATACCACCCAACAAGCCCTGGAAGCTCTGACCTGTTTGCACTGCTGCCTGGGTGTACAATGTCAGCCCACCCAGAGTGATACGACCCACTACAGCTTGCAGTGCGACATAGAGGTAGATGGCACTATTTGCGACACCCGTTAGACTTGTCCAGCTAAAGTTGGTCAAATAACGGCGCATTAACAACTTTTTGTCCTGCTCATACAGTTTTGTAGCAAGATCCCAAAATTTGTCGATGAAAAAGTTGCCCAGATTGAAGAGTTTTACCTCTTTGTTGTAGGTATCAGTTGTCATCAAAGAAACGAAGTAGGCCATGATGCGGCGCTCCGGCGATTGACGACGCATCAGTTGATAGCCTCGCCAGCCATAGCGCGTGCTGGAGAAGAAGGCCGGAATAGGCACGATCAGCGCAACGAGAGCCAGCCACCACGCCAGGTGCAGCAGCAGGAAGATCATTGAAAACAGAGTTACCAGGGTACGGCCCAGGTCGAAGGTCTGAGAGATCATCGAGACAGGTTGATAGGTGGACTGATTGGCGGCCTGGCGCATCTTATCATAAGACTCGGGATTCTCAAAAAAGGCCAGGTCCAGCGTGTTGGCTTTCTTGAGGATATCCAATTGCACACGGTTTGATACCTGCTCCTGCAAAAGCTGCTGCACGGTATTGCTGAACGTACTGAGCAGGCTGGAAAGAAGCGTGATCCCTAATTGCAAACCGACAGGCAACCAGATAGGAGTCGTACTGTGTATGCGAATCGCTCTCACAACGCTGTCGATTACCAGGGCAGTAATTGTGACGCTGATGGCAGGAGTGAATCCCTGTAAGAGGCTCAGGAAGCCTAGCAGCGTAGTCAATATCGCGCTGGTCGACCACACCAGGCGCATTACTCGCGGTAAACTCGCAAGGGCGCCTGGAACTTTCCTTATGCTGAACTTCTCATCTGTTCGCGATCCTGGGCCTCCTGAGGAGAAAAGGATACGTTGTTTCATATCTGCCCTTTAAATCAAGTATGATCAGCAGTCCATTAGTCAGAACCGGGCGACCTCGTAGAGTGCCGATTTATCGAGCACGTGGTCGCCCCTACATTTCTGTCCTTTAAATCAGGTCAGCAGGGCGACCGCAAGGGTCGCCCCTACATTAGTGCAGGCTAAAGTAGGTCTTTACCAGAAAGTATAACTCTTCGGTTTTTTAAAGTATACGCTAAAACAGACCACAATACCTCGTCCTTACTACCAGTTTTTCAGGCAGGTAAAACCGCTGGGTGCAAACTGTCAATTTTTACAGGTGGCGAGGGTGTAAAGCTACTCCATCTCGTTGTCCAGCGAAGCTATCCAGGCATCTACACCGTCTTCCAGCTTCAAGCAGAGGGGAGCTTCCTCGCGCAGGAAACCCGCTGTTCCTCCCAGGGAGGTCAATTGAGGCGTAATTTTTTCCAACCAATCCTGCCTGTACTGTGCCAGACCTGGAAGGTGTACTGTCAAGGTCTGGTCAATTACGAAGGGGTCGATGCTGCTCAGTTCCTTGAAGTGATACCCCATAAGCAGCCACGGCTCGTCTGCATCAGAGTCGCCAGGTCCTGGCAGGACAGGGACTTTATTATGGTGAGCCCAGCCACACCAGACCAGCAATTTAGCGTCAACGGGCAGAGCATTCAGGGCGGCAGCCAGGTTGCGTGCCTGCATCTCCTCGCGCCAGTTGTTCTCTGCTCGATGCGAGAGACCCGGTGGTTGCAAAGAGAAATCCGCTTCGTAGGGTACAAGCGTCCAGCCGAGATCGAGGGCAGCCTGCATGAGCGCTTTCATATCCGGCTGGGCAAGGTAACCATAGTCAGCGGGCACCTCCGGCGACTGACGCGTGCGGTTCGCCTCTTCGACAAACGGTACGATCAGTGCCTCCATAGCCAGGTGCTGCACGCCGCGGCCGTGTACCGCCGGCAGGATACGCCGCCCGATCTCACGTGTGCGTACACAGCGCTCATCACCGCTGTGCGCCTCGTTCATCATCACCACGCGCGAGCGACTGAAGCCAATCTCCACCGGTTCTTCGGGCGTGCGCCAGGGTCGGGCCTGTGCTCGATCTTCCATTGTGCGCCTCTATCACAGAGTTGTCTTGATATACTGACTAGCTTTGTGGGCCAGCCCCATAATCGAAAGCATCGGGTTGACGCCTGATGCTGCCGGGAAGAGGCTGCCATCGCAGACGAAGAGACCCTTGACGCCATGAACTTCCGCGTGCTCACCGGTTACAGAGGTTTTAGAATCTGCTCCCATGCGGCAGGTTCCCATCTGGTGGGCTGTAAACATCATGACGCGGTTCACACCCAGGCCATGGCGCTCTAACTGGCGATCAAATTCGTGGAGCTGCTGTTCGTTTATCGATCCATCAGCCTGTCGATCCAGGCGGGTACGCCTGGTGTGCAGCGAGTTGACGGCTTTGGCGCCTGCCGCGAAGTGGATGCGCGCAGCCTGGCGCAGGCCATGCAAAAGGTGTTTACGATCATAAACCGAGACAACATAATCGATCACAGGCTCACCATCACGATCTACGGTAACGGTGCCCTCGCCCTTGTCACGGGTGAGTACAATAATCGTAGCAATGTAAGGCGCCTGGGACAGCAGTTGCCGGTATTCACGCGCGGAATACCAGGGCGCTGACAATCCTATCAGGCCAGGATGCGTGGGTGGAACCTCCAGCTTATAGCCGTAATTGCCATCGAGATGCGCAAACTGGTCAGAATAGGCAGACTGCATTACCCCTTGCCAGGGATAGACCTTGTCGGGATAGATACCGATAATGGTGGAGACGGGATGCAGGTGCAAGTGGCGGCCAATGTTTGGGTTCTCAAGTCCCGAACGCAAGAGTACCGCCGGAGAGTGAATCGAGCCTGCTGCTACGATTACGGCTTTGGCATGCACGGTCACGCTGTAGGTTTTACCAGTCTCAGCATCAGTCACACTCGCCTTGACGCCCACGGCCTGCCCATTCTCGATGAGCACCTTGTCAGCGTTACAACGTACGATGATGCGCGCGCCGTGCTCGTAGGCATCCTGCACATAGGTCTTCAAGGTGGATTGCTTGCACCCGTAGCGGCAGCCAAAACCACAGAAGCCGCAGCGCTGCTCACAGCCTATGGCGTTGCGGCGCAGGACGCCCGCGTGATACCCTAGAGCGGCTGAACCATCCAGCAGCAAGCGATTCTGTGTGTTATGCTCGCTGTTCTCTGTGTTGACGCTGATACGCTGCTCTACGGCGGCGAAGCTATCCTGCAACTCCGAGCCTGTGAAGCGACCCTTCAGGCCGGACCTTTGATCCCATTCTGCGAGTATGT
>WNEZ01003547.1_pt1 | contig 27756 bp, 26 predicted proteins | sample 5400521 | NCBI WGS metagenome assembly WNEZ01 (sample SAMN13153339, study PRJNA577476) | soil metagenome | isolation source: 120 cm saprolite under Douglas fir tree site 2 hole 1 replicate 1 | place: USA:California | collected 2015-04-18
TACAGGATGGAGCAACCAGGAGATCGCGCGCGAACTGATTATCTCGGTCAACACGGTGAAGTATCACATCAAACATCTCTACCAGAAGCTGGGTGTCAGCAATCGCCTCCAGGCAAGTGAAGCCGCGCGCCATCTTCGGATCTTCTCTCTCAATCCCCGCTCACCTGCGGACTCCGGGCGAAACTGGCCACACTAAAAAATCTCGCCCCTCGATCACGCCTTCGCCACAACTACCCTCAGCACTACCCACAGGGATGGGTTTTTTCTGGCCCGCAACGGCTATGCTCTCAACAGTTGCTTGAGAGCAAGCGACGGTAATAGCTAATACCAGGAGAAAGACGACAAAAACGAAGATCCCTGTTATTTGGCCAGTAACATGGGTTGAAAGAAGGAGAGAAGAAGAATGAATTTTAACATGATAAACGCTCTTATTACGCGTAAAAGCAATCAGTATAAGCTCGCCAAAAATCTGGTGATTACGGCGCCAAACGGCATCGTAGAAGAACGGTTCGTCAAAATTGGCGGGATCGACCAGTGGATTACGATTCGCGGCGAGGATCGCCAGAATCCTGTCCTGTTTTTTGTGCATGGAGGCCCCGGATCGACCTATTCGATCTTCACCCCGTTGTTACGTTCGTGGGAGAGACACTTCACGATTGTCCAATGGGACCAGCGAGGTGCGGGCAAAACATTCCGCAAAAACGGGAAAGCGGGCAGTGGCATCCTCACTTTTGATCGCTTAACGCGCGATGGGATTGAAATTGCGGAGTTTTTGCGCGAGCATCTTGGTCAGGAGAAAATCATTCTCGTCGGGAGTTCAGTGGGCAGCATTACTGGTACAATCATGGTGAGACGGCGGCCTGATCTGTTCTCGGCCTATGTGGGTACCGACCAGAGTACTGGTCCAGATGCCTCAGAGCTTTCCTATCAGTTGACACTGGATTGGCTGCGTGCCGCAGGCAATACCAAAGGCGTGAAAGCTGTGGAGAAACTCGGGGCCAGGAGAGCTCACCCGACCCCCAAGGAGTTTACCCAGTTGCATCAATGGACGATTAAAGCCAACCTGACCATTCCGGATATGATAATGGATATCATGCTCCCCGCCATGCTTACATCACCCGATCACACGATTGGTGATCTCAGGGATATTATGAAGGGCATGAATTTCTCGACCGATCAGCTGTTTCAAGAACTCATAACAATTGATCTCCGCCAGCTCGGGATGCGCTTTGAAGTGCCATTTTTCATCTTCCAGGGCGATACTGACGCAATCACGCCGACAGCCCTGGCGAAAGAGTACTTTGATAAGCTTGAGGCACCTCACAAGGAATTTGTCCTGATCAAACAGGCTGGTCATCTCGCGGCTTTCGCCCGACCGGAACAGTTTCTGAATGAACTCCTACAGAGGGTGCGTCTACTGGCGATAGGGCAGAGCACGAGCGCTAAATGATCAGATTCCCCTGCACGAGCAAGACGTGGCTGTGTTCGTGATCGAAGGTGATCGCCGTCCGCCGGGAACGCGCACCAGCAGAGTGCTGGCCCTTGAGTATTAATGACTCAAGGGCCAGTGCTCCCGCGCCAGCGTCGGTGGACAAGCATGAAGCGTGAGGCGGCCCTTTGATCAGAAACCGCGCAAGTGCTGGCCGAGTGTGCTGCAGCGCTCCAGACAGCTTTCGCACGTGTGCCAACCTCGCCCCCAACAGGAGTTCTCACGAATGAAATGAGATCACGTACCATATAACATGCGTTATATGGTACCGTTGGCAGAAATGGAAGAAGCCTGTTGGTCGTCAACAGGCTTCTCTGGCTCATTTGCATCTTGTCGTTACCTGGCCGCTACTATGCAAGTTTTGCTAGTTATATGGTACGTCGTACTTTTTCGTCCCACGCCACTTCTGGCTGGTGGTCCTGGCTGAGAGCACTCCTGGGACTACCACACCCACGTTATATGTCAGTGATCTGGCGTCTCTTCCCCGCTGGTGGTCAATGGAGTACTGTATGTCGTGGGTGAAACCGATGGGATGCTCTATGCCTTGCATGCACGTGATGGCTCCCTGCTCTGGCATGTCCAAACAGGTTATCCGAGCGTCTCCTTGCCCCAGGTCGTCAATGGGAGCGTGTACGTGGTTGGCTCAGACCCTACTGCGCCTTCTGGCAGCGTCTCTGCCTTGCGTGCGGACGATGGCTCGCTGCTCTGGCGCCGCCGGATGACCAGGGTGGCGCTTTCCTCACCACTGGTCGTCGATGGAAGGATCTATGTCAGTGTTTCTGATGGCAGTGTGGATGCGCTGCGCAGCCGTGATGGTTCCGTGTTGTGGCGAACGAGGACGAGGAGTGCCGGTCTTTCCGCCCCGCTGGTGGAGAACGGCGTCGTCTATAGTACAGAGGTGCTTGATGGAAGCGTGTACGCGCTGAAGGTGAGCGATGGCTCCCTGCTCTGGCAGGCGCAAACAGGCGCGATAGGGGCAGTTGTGTCTTCCCCGCTGGTGATCAAGAGCATGGCCTATGTCGTCAATTCAGAGGATGGGACCGTGTATGCACTGCGAGCCAGCGATGGTGCTGTACGCTGGCGGTATAGCCTGGGACAGCCTGATCCCGGTGTGGTGCTACCAATGGTGATGGGGTCCTAATTGCAGAGCAGGTCGGCTTTGTTGGAATCAGTCAGTAGCGGAAGTCCTATTTAGCTCTTTTTGCTTTTGTCATTACGTATGCCTGTGAGTTTCATTCCTCTGTAGATATCCTGTATAGAAAACTGGATATCAAGGCTTTCTAATTTTACGACGCTTTCTGGTCCGTAGGTGTGAAATTTCCATCCATCATTTTCTCGATGGTAGACTTCTATACGGATACTCTGAGAGTCAGGTTTGCTATAATAGCTGAGTGATATGGGCTTCCTCCGGCTGGCATTCTCAGTTCGCCGTCCAGGTATTCATAGCGGGCATTCTTGCTGTTCTTGTCCAGTATCAGGTAATCTTCAACATCTATAGTAGGATACTTATGCTGTGCCATTGTATTTCTCCCTGGTAGTCGTCTCTGGTAGATGATACCACATCTACACCCGCTACACCTGCTACTCTGCTGCGCAAACACCTTCTCGGGTCTCCATCCTTTGAGGTGACGTACGATGGCAGGCCGATAAATCGGCGGTGGCGGCGATCAATCGCGCCCTACGGTTCACCCAGACATTTGACCCGGAAGGATGTAGACCCACCTTCTCCCCTTTGTTGCGCAGTATGGTACAATGCGAGATAATGCAAGTTAACAAATTACCATGGGTTTTACCCCGCCCCGGGCGCGATAAATCGCGCGGCTACTCCCTGAGATCACCCGCATGATTTGTTGATTTCCATGATCCAGGTCGGAGAGTACTGAGGAAGGAACGCGCTTGTATGAGTGTTGAGAACTGCCTGTTCTGCAAGATTGCAGCAGGTCAGATAGCGAGTAAGATTGTCTATCAAGACCGGGATGTCGTCGCGTTTGAGGATATCAACCCACAGGCGCCGCAGCACGTCCTGTTTATTCCACGGCGTCACATCGCCTCGATGGCAGACCTGACGACAGAGGACGGGCCAGTGTTGGCAGCTATTTTCATGACAGCGGCAAAGGTTGCGCGCGACCTGGGCATCGGCGAGAGCGGCTACCGTTTTGTCGCCAACGTTGGCCCGGATTCGGGGCAGAGTGTCCTCCACCTACACTTTCACCTGCTCGGTGGACGCCCCATGGGCTGGCCGCCATTTCCAAAGAAGTAGGACGACGGTCAGGGGCATCCACATCCAGGCCAATCCAGACCGAGGTTCAAAGAATTGCTATGCGTATTGCGATTGACTATACAGCAGCCATCAGGCAGGGAGCGGGGATCGGGCAATATGTGCGCTGCCTGGTGGATGCCATGCTGGCACAAGATGCCAGTAACTCCTATACACTGCTCGCAAGCGGCCGTCCAACGCGGACGCGCCCGTTTCCCATAGCTGACAACGTGCGAGCGCGCAATATTTTTATTCCCGATCGTTACCTCAACGTTCTCTGGTATCGCTGGCGGCTGCCACTGTATGCAACCTTTTTCTCGGGCCAGGTGGATATCTATCACGGTCCCGATTTCGCATTGCCGCCACTGAATGGGAAGCTGCGCAAAGTAGTCACGGTTCACGACCTCGCCTTTCTGGAACACCCGGAATACGCGGTGCCCTCGCTGGCGGCTTATCTCAAGAAAGTCGTGCCCGAAGCGGTTGCCTCGGCCGATGTGGTTGCCGCCGTCTCGCAGACTACGGGCCAGGCCCTCATAGATCATTTGAAGACACCGCGCGAGAAGATCACCGTCATTCCCAACGGCGTCGGGGCATACTTCCGGCGAATCACTGACCCGGTGATATTAGGAGCAACCCGCCACAAATACGGTCTGAAACATCCCCTCGTGCTTGGTGTTGGCACGCTGGAACCACGCAAAAACCACATTGGCCTGGTCAAAGCGTTTGCGCAGGCGCAAAAGAAGAAGGGAGGACCGGCGATGCTCGCTCTCGCGGGAGGCAAAGGATGGTTATACGAAGAGACGCGGCAGGTGGTGTCCGAACTGAAGCTGGAGAACAAGGTGCGTTTCCTGGGCCGCGTTAGCGACCTCGAGTTGATTACGCTTTACAGCCTGGCCGATGTATTCGCCTTTCCCTCTTTTTCCGAAGGGTTCGGCATCCCGCCGCTGGAGGCGATGGCATGCGGCGCACCTGTGATCACGTCGAACACGTCTTCCCTGCCCGAGGTTGTCGGCGATGCCGCGCTGCTGGTCGATCCGCACGATGTGAAGGCGCTGGGGCACGCCATCACTCGCCTGCTAGAGGATGAACAGCTGCGGGAAGAACTGCGGCAGAAAGGCTACCAGCGCGCGCGGCAGTACACCTGGTTCGCGCCGGCGAGCAAGATGCTTTCCGTCTACCAGAAGCTCTACGCTGGCGCGACCAACTTCGCTGACGAGGTGACTCCTGCATGAAGATCGCCATCAATGCCATTTTCTTGAGAGCACCCGCAAGCGGCAGCGGGCAATACCTGGCACACCTGCTCAAAGCGCTGGCAGAGACAGACCAGCGCAATGAATACGTGCTGCTGGGACCACAGCCTCTACAGCAGGAGAGCAACACACCCCACAGGTTCCCCTACCAGGTGAAATCCGTACCCGCCTTCGCAGGGCGCAACGAGAACATCGAAAAACTGGTGTGGGAGCAGTTTACAGGCCCGGCAGCGGCTCGCGAAGCTGGAGCCGATCTCTTGCACGTTCCCTACTTTGCAGGCCCGCTGGTTCTGCGCACGCCTACCGTAGTGACCATCCACGATGTGATCCCGCTCCGGCTGCCTCTCTACCGCGCCGGGAGCAGGGTGGGAGCATATATGCGCCTGGTCGCCCGGGCTGCCCACAGGGCTACCTTGATTATTACTATTTCACAACATGCCAAGAAGGACATGATGGATGCCCTGAAGTTGCCCCCGGAGCGTATTCGTGTCATTTACGAAGCGGCAGGGGAGGAGTATCGGCCCATCACCGATCCCACAGTACTGGCGGCAGCACACGCTCGCTATGGTTTGGGAGAACGCTACATTCTCTATCTCGGCGGCCTCGACCAGCGTAAAAACGTTCCCCAGCTTGTACGGGCCTTTGCTCACCTGCAGCGCCAGATGGGCGATAGCGGCCTGCAACTGTTCATCGCGGGCGATCCTGATAGGCAGCGGGGACTATTATTCCCCGACCCGCGCCCCATCGCCTCCGGCCTGGGGATGGAGGGCCAGATTGTTTACCGCTTTATCGAGGAGGAAGACAAGCCCGCCATTTACAGTGGAGCAAGCGTCTTTGTCTTTCCATCGCTCTATGAAGGGTTCGGTCTCACACCGTTAGAGGCGATGAGCTGCGGCGTGCCGGTCATCTGCTCGAACCGCACGTCGCTGCCTGAAGTGGTGGGGGATGCCGCCATCAGCCTGGACCCCGACGATATCCAGGCCATGGCCGAAGCTATGTGCAGCGTCCTTACCAATGCCGGACTTGCAGCAGAGCTGCGGGCACGTTCGCTGCAGCAAGCCACCCGTTTTAGCTGGCACAAGGCTGCACAAGAAACCACAGCAGTCTACGAAGAGGCATTTGCACTGAGCAAGAAACGATAGCGCTGAGAGGGTGTTTACAGAAGGGAAGAGTCGATATGGATAAGGCAATGCTGCTACACCTGCTCCAGGACAACCGGGCGCGCTTCGAGCGTCTCGTCTCCCAGGTGAGCGAAACACGCTTGCTCGAGCCAGAAGGGAAAGATCAACAATCCGGCAAAGATGTCATCGCGCACCTTACCACCTGGGAGCAGCGTGCGGTGCGGTGGCTCAAAACGGCCGCTCGTGGTGAGACGCCTCACAGCCCGGAGCTGGGGGCAACGTGGGATGACATGGACCGGCTCAATGCCGAAAGCTTCGCCCAAAATAAAGATCGTTCGCTGCAAGAAGTGCAGGCAGGTTCGCAACGCTCCTTCAAGGAACTCGTGGAGCAGGTACAGGCGTTTTCGGATGACGGCACGGAGACTCGCCGGAGCAGGGAAAGCCGCTGTGGAAATCTGTCCTGGCAAGTCCATGCTATGCTCACTACCAGGATCATTTCTATAATTTTCTCGTGCGCACCGATCCTGCTCAGTGTTTTGTACCTGATCCAGTGGTCATGCGGAAATGTGCTGGAGCCTATAAACACGAGCACATTGGCACTCTGGCTTTTCGGATCGTAGGCAACGAACTGATGCTGCGCCTTCCCTGGCAAGAACAGGAAATCCCCGGACTGGCTGTGGACGATACACACGTAGCTTATGAGGATTTTGGCCTCATCACTTTTCACGCGGAGGCTGATGGCACGGTACCATCACTCGAGTGGTGGGTCAATCTCTTTACGTTTACAGACGAGGATCTGACAAGCTGATTGGGCTCTGCATCCTTTGGGATGATGTACGAGAGCAGGCCGATAAATCGGCGATGGCCGCGATAAATCGGGCCCTACAGTTCACCCGGATGGATGGAGACACGCTGATTGAAAGGCAATACTATGCGCGTACTGATGATCTCGAAAACCTTTGTGGCGAGCACTGCACAACGCAAACTGGAAGAACTGGCGCGTTGTCCTGGCGTCGAACTCACTCTTGTCACGCCTGCTTACTGGCTGGCCGATGATGGCAGCAAACAGGTTTTTGAGCCGCGCTATACCAGGGGCTATCGCACGATCGTCACGCCCATGATGTTCAATGGCCATTTTCATCTCTATTACTACCCGCTCCTGGGCCGGATCATGCGCGAGGTGCGCCCGGAGATCCTGCATATCGATGAAGAGCCGTACAACTTCGCGACCTTTCACGCCACGCGCCTTGCGCGGCGCTATAAGGCGAAGGCGCTGTTCATTGCCTGGCAGAACATCTACCGCAGCTACCCACCACCTTTCCGCCAGATGGAGCAGTACAATTACCGTCACGCTGCAGTCGCGGTGGCAGGTATTGCCGACGCTGCCGATATATTGAAGCGCAAGGGCTTCAGCGGTCCAATCCGCGTCGTGCCGCAGCACGGCATTGACCCGCAGATTTACCAGCGCAGCGAGCCACGCCCACCGCGCGCCGGGGACGCGCCTTTCGTACTGGGTTACGTTGGGCGTTTGAAAGAGGAAAAAGGCCTGCCGCTGCTGATCGAGGCGCTCGCGAGCCTGCCTGACCACTGCCGGGTGGTTTTTGTCGGTACCGGCCCGGTCAAGGACGAGTTGGAACAGCAGGCGCTGCGCCTGGGTGTTACTGAACGAGTTACTTTCAAGGGCGCAGTCCCAACCTACGCGGTGCCACAGGAGATGCAGCAGATGGATGTCTTTGTGCTGCCATCGTTGACGCGTCCCAACTGGAAGGAACAGTTTGGACGCGTGCTCGCCGAGGCTATGGCCTGCGAGACGCCCGTGATCGGTTCGCGTTCGGGCGAGATTCCTCACGTGATCGGGGATGCCGGGCTGCTGTTCCAGGAAGGCAATGTACAGGAGCTGGTCGCCTGCGTGTGCCGGCTGCTGGATGATCCCGCGCTCTACGCGCAGTTAGCGGCGAAGGGTCGGCAGCGCGTGCTGGAGCACTATACGCAGGAGCGCATTGCCCGGCAGATGTACGAGGTGTACGTGGAGATGATGGGGAAATAACACATCTACAGCTCTTCACTTACTCCGCTGGGATCGATTCTGTAAACCTTGTCAGAGATATCCTTGGATGCTAATTCTGCTACAGCTGCGAGTACGGCAGCAGCAATATCTCCGACGGATGTACCTCGTGGGAAGAAGCGTAGGACGAAAATGCCTGCATGCGGCGGTGGAAATCTAGTTCGATTCAAGTAGTCGGTGTCATAAGTAATGATAGTCATCTGATGTGAACGCGCATATGCGAAGACTACATTATCACGCTGAGCACTTAGCTTTTCATCAAGAACGCGAGTGGCAGAATTTCCTGCCCTTTGCAGCACTGTAAACACCTTCACTGGCATATTTTCGTCCAGTAAAAATGTCCTCGAATCATTGGGCATCCATTACCCCATTCTTGCCGCCATATTCTCCAATGCGTCAGCATAGCCCTTTATATACTGGACCTGTCCTTGATTGAGATTCCTAACCGCCCTCACCTGCTCCTCTGTAAGACCATATTCCTCACGAATCTCCCTGGTCGACATCCCCTTCTCAAGGTGCCCAATAATAAGATCAACAAAAACTCGGGTATTCTTGATAACTGGTCTACCGCTGTTGATCTCCGGGTCCTGCATAATCCCTTGAAAGATTTCCTGTACACTTTGTAATGCCATATGTTTGCTCCTTGTCTTGTATACGGCACTGACGAAAGGGCTCTGGTTTAACAACTAACAATACTATTCTAGCTTATCGGGACGATAGAAACAATAAGGGTTTGCGTGAGATGTTGGACGAGTCCAAGGGAATAGATATGCAAGTATTGGAACAGGCCTGTCAGTGCTTTTCGTCAGTTCGCACCAGCGGGCCAACATATCTTTCAATTCTTACTTGACAACAAAGTAATACCATAGTAAAATTCCATTACCAGATACAATTTGAATTCCCATTTTAGAGGTATTACCATGCAGGAATTTGAGACTACGGTTACAGAAAAGGGTCAGGTAACCATTCCGCAAGAGATTCGCCGCATCATGGGTTTACAGCCACGTGATAAGGTGCGCTTTGAAGTGGTTGGAGACACAATCAGCATCAAACGTGCATCGTCGAGGTTGCTGCAATGGTTCGGATCAGTGGCTCCCAAGGAAAAACCTGAAGATTTTAGCGCAGCGCGCGAAGCATTTGAGAAAGCAGTTGCTGAAGAAGTAGTTTCCGAGGATTAAGAAATTATGTCGATAGGCTTCTTAGACACCAATATCTTGTTACGCTTTTTGACAAGAGATGATGAACGGAAAGCTCGATGCGCGTTGGAACTTCTAATGAGGGTCGAGCGAGGGGAAGAAAAAGTAATCACTTCCCCTTTAGTTATTTTTGAGACAGTTTACACTTTACAAAGTTTTTACAAGGTGCCTCGACAGGCTATCAAAGAGCAGGTTCTCTCCATTATCTCCATGCGCAGCCTCCATTTGCCAGATAAAAACATTTTCTATCAAGCCTTCAACCTTTACGTTACTAAAAATATCTCCTTTGCCGATGCCTATAATGCCGCCTATATGCTAGCTGAGGGGATATCTAATATTTATAGTTGGGACAGAGATTTTGATAAGATTGAAGGCATTGCGCGATTGGAGCCAGAGGAGAAGTAACCTGCTTGCTGCAACATTCTCATTATGTATCCGTAATATCCACAGAACAAAATCCTCAAAAGTGAGAAAGGAACTCCATGACCAGTACAACATCGACTGAATTGATTCCCAGAGAGATACTATTTGGCAACCCGGACAAGACCAGCCCGCAAATCTCGCCGGATGGCACGATGATGGCCTACCTGGCGCCGGTGAATAATGTGTTGAACGTGTGGGTAGGCAAAGTTGGCAGCGATGACTACCAGCCTGTCACCAAAGACGAAGATAGAGGCGTGCGCTTCTATTTCTGGGCGCAGGATAATAAACATATCATGTACATCCAGGATGTTGGTGGCAACGAGAACTGGCGCCTGTACGCGACAAACCTGGAAAGCAGAGAAACGCGCGACCTGACGCCGTTCGAGGATGTACAGGTGCAGATTATCGACCGCGACAAGCATTTCCCCAATGAACTCCTGCTCGGCATGAACAAAGAGGATAAGCGGGCCCACGATGTCTACCAACTGGACCTGACCTCCGGCGAATTGACGCTCACCAGCAAGAACCCTGGCAATATCATGGGTTGGGTCACCGACGCCCATTTCAAAGTTCGCGGCGCGGTCGCATCGCTGCCCGACGGGGGCACTGAACTCCTGGTACGCGACGACGAGAACGCCGACTGGCGCAAACTTGTCTCCTGGAGCGCGGACGACAGCCTCACGAGCGCCCCCCTGGGTTTCACGCTGGATGGGCAGTCGATGTATCTACAGGACTCGCGCAATACCAATGCAGGTCGCCTGATCAAGCTGGACATTGCCACGGGAGATGTGAGTGTCATTGCCGAGGACCCACAGTACGACGTGGGCGCCGTGATGGTTCATCCTGATACCCGCGAAATCCAGGCGGTCGCTTTCAACAAAGACCGCAACGAGTGGAAGGTATTGGACGAGTCTATCAAAATGGATTTTGAAAACATCGGCGGCATCCACCAGGGCGATTTCTTCATCATCGATCGCGACAACGCCGATGTGACCTGGATAGTGGCTTTCACTGTGGACGATGGACCGGTGCCATTTTATGCTTATGATAGAAGAGCCCAGAAGGCGACGTTCCTCTTCGATAACCAGCCCGATTTGAACAAGTACACGCTGGCGGAGATGGAGCCCATCTCCTTCACGGCCAGGGATGGACTGACCATTCACGGCTACCTGACGCTGCCGCCGGGGGAGAACAAGAAAAACCTGCCGGTGGTCCTTAACGTGCATGGCGGCCCCTGGGGGCGCGATGTCTGGGGGTATCGTCCAGACGCGCAGTGGTTCGCCAATCGCGGTTATGGCTGCTTGCAGGTGAATTTCCGAGGCTCCACGGGTTACGGCAAGGAGTTCGTGAACGCTGGCGACAAGGAATGGGGACGCAACATGCACTACGACCTGGTGGACGCTGTGCAATGGGTGGTCGACCAGGGCATTGCCGACCCCAAGAAAGTGGCCATCTTCGGCGGCTCCTATGGCGGATACGCCGCGCTGGTGGGAGCAACCTTTACGCCCGACCTTTTCTGCTGTGCGGTGGACATTGTTGGCCCCAGCAATCTCATCACGTTGATCAAAACCATCCCGCCCTACTGGTCTACTTTCCTGGCGACCTTCCACAAGCGGGTTGGTAATCCTGACACCGAGGAAGAGTTCTTGAAGTCGCGCTCACCGCTGTTTAAGGTCGACCAGATCAAGATACCCATGCTCATAGGTCAAGGGGCGAACGATCCACGCGTGAAGCAGGCGGAGTCTGAACAGATCGTCGAGGCGATGAAGAGCAAGGGGATAGACTATGAATACATGCTCTTCCCCGACGAAGGACATGGATTTGCCAAGCCGGAAAATCGTCTTAAATTCTTCGCGGCGGCGGAGAAGTTTCTTGCCAAGCACCTCGGTGGTCGCTATGAGGAAGCGTCTCAAGCGTAGGGTGTACGAAATGGGAGCGCCGCATGCGTTTCTCTTATATAGCGATGACTGTCTCCTGTGTGTCCTGGCCTCACGCACGCAGGAGGCAGGGCACAGTTAGACCAGTGCTCGTTATTCCCCGAGAGTGGGCCGATAAATCGGCGGTGGCGGCGATAATGAGTTTTAATAAATTAATCCGGGTATGTGGTAGGGTTCCCGGGGCCGATAAATCGGCGGTGGCCGCGATAAATCGGGCCCTACTGATGTCCTGATTATTTCGTGAAAGTTCTTAATCGCGCCCTACTGTTCACCCGGAAGGATGGAGACTCCACGGCCTGCAAATAATGTACAGAATCTCCTGCATGATGTATAGTAGTATATCAAAGTGTTTAAAAAACATACTCTCCGACGTTAAAGCAATGAAGGGCAGCTTTGTTCCTTTTTTAGGAGTGAGTTTGTTATGAAGTCTAATATGCTTGGCGGAACTATCAAGGGTCGTTATAAGCTCATCGATGAAATAGAAAGCGGCTCTTTCGGCACTGTCTATATTGCACGCGATAATGAAAATAACTGCCTGCACGCGGCCAAAATCATGCATCCTGAGCATGCCAATGATCAAGAGCTTATATCACGCTTCCAACGAGAAGCATATATCTTGCAGGGTCTGAGTGATCCTCACATCGTGCGCATCATCGACTGCGGCAATGATGGAGCTACATATTACATCGTGATGGAATATGTAGATGGACAGAGCCTCAGGTACTATATTACGACCAGCGGGCGGATAGAGGCGCTGCGCGCATTGAACTACGCCAAACAGATCGCTGAAGGACTCGATGTTGCATATAAACAGAACGTAGTACATCGCGACATTAAGCCACAGAATATACTCATCAATAACGCAGGTGTGGTGAAGATCACCGATTTTGGTATGGCACGGGGGCAAGACACCCCAACGATCACGGCGGTCGATGAATTCATGGGTACGGCCTATTACGTTTCACCTGAGCAAGCGGACAGTGGGCATTTAGCCGATTCGCGCTCCGATCTCTACTCGTTGGCGATCATATTGTTCGAGATGCTGAATGGTCACCCGCCGTACGAAGGGGGAACCGTCGTGGATATTATTCTCAAACACAAGCAGGAGAGGATTCCTTTGATTTCCCGCCTGCGTCCAAACCTACCCCCGGAAATGGATGCATTTTTCCAGAAGGCGCTGGCAAAGGTACCAGGTGCACGCTTCCAGACACCACGTGAGTTTATTACAGCGCTGGAGCAGTTGCAACAACATATCCAGGCCCTGATAACGCCACCACACATGAAGGTGCCACAGAAGCAAGCTTACCTGATCGTTCTCTCCAGTGGACAATCCATACCACTGACCTGGGAAGCGATGCTCGTTGGACGGCAAGATGCGAAAGTTGGCAACTTTCCAGAGATTAATTTGCAGGATATGAAGGTAGGTCGGCGGCATGCCTACCTGCGTAACCGGCAGGGGACGTTTACCGTAGAGGACCTCAATTCTACCAACAAGACTCGATTGAACGGCGTGACCTTGAAACCCCAGCAGGAGTATCCACTCAAAGACGGTGACCTCTTACATTTTGGCAGTGTAGATGTACGCTTTGAGCTTCAATAATAGAGAGACAGGAAGCCATCACGGGAAAAAATACCCATTCCACTACCCTGTTGCGTGTCTATTCCGTCTAATGATGATGGAGGGTAAAAGCCCAATGAGACCAATGACATTGAGCACTAGATAATGTATAATAGCCGCAAAGAGGTGCCTTTCACTTGAGGAGTGACTGATGAATGCTGACATGATTAACCGCGTCATTAAAGATCGTTACAAGTTGATTGATGAGCGGGGAAGGGGCAGTTTCGCTACCGTTTATGTCGCACGCGATACCAAAGACAATCGCATCTACGCGGTGAAAGTCATGCATATTGAGCTTTCAAATGACGGAGATTTGCTGGCACGCTTTCAGCGAGAGGCACATATCTTGCAGGGTCTGAGTGATCCTCATATAGTGCGGATTGTAGATTACGGGGAAGACAACAACATGCACTTTATTGTGATGGACTATGTCGATGGTCAGAACCTAAAGTACCATACGCTGACACATGGCTCGTTAGAACCGTCACGTGCATTGAACTACGCACAACAGATTGCTGAAGGACTTGATACAGCCTTTAAGCATGGCGTAGTACACCGCGATATCAAGCCGCAGAATATCCTAATCAACACTAAAGGGGTAGTGAAAATTACCGATTTTGGCCTGGCACGTAGTCGAGAAACAGTGACACTGACACAATCCAATGTTTTTATGGGCACGGCTTACTACATCTCGCCGGAACAAGCGGAAAGTGGCCGGTCAGCAGACACGCGCTCTGATCTCTACTCGGTTGCTGCGGTCTTGTTTGAAATGCTGGCAGGCAATCCCCCTTTTGAGGGAGACACGGCAGTAGACATTGTCATGAAGCACATGAATGAAAAAGTGCCTTCAATCTGCCGCTTGCGTCCTGAGTTGCCTGGGGATATGGATGTCTTCCTGCGGAAGGCGATGGCTAAATCGCCCAATGACCGCTACAGTACGCCACGAGACTTTATTGCAGCACTCGAGCAATTGCAGCAACAGATGCCGCCGATGCCAACACATCCTGTAGAGCCTGGAGCGGAGCTTAAACCTGAAGCAAAAGCGGGGGCAGGTCCTGGCAAACCGATAGCGGCTCCTCAGAAACAGGCCCGCATCATCGTTCTCTCCAGTGGGCAGCCCATTCAGTTGGATCGAGATGTGATGGTCGTGGGTCGAAAGGATCCAACCCTGGGTATATTCCCGGAGATCAACCTGGCTGACAAGACGGTGGGGCGACGTCATGCCTACCTGCGAAATCAACAGGGGCAGTTTACTGTCGAAGACCTTAATGCCCTAAACAAGACTCGTCTAAATGGAGTGACCTTAACGCCATACGAAGAACGGATGCTTAAGGATGGCGATGTTTTGCGATTTGGTAGTGTTGAGGTGCGTTTTGAATTGCGTTAAGGTATTATGTTACGCTGATGCGCAGCCCAAGGGCACCTCGCGAGGGTGACCCGATATGGAGGGGTGAAAAACATGGAACACATTCTTGCTGTCCTACTCAAGGCAAATCTTGGCATATCCAGCCTGCTTGGGAATCGACTTATCATTATTGTCGCCATCGTAGTAATAGCGCTGGTCATTGCAATCATAGGGATGGTGGTGCTACGCGGCGGCAAATCCAAGAAGGATAAGAGCGCTGCTACGCCAGGTGGACCTACTGATTGGCAACGCCAGGGACAACAGGCTGCGCCAGGCGGCTGGAATCAACAGGCGCAGGCGACCGATAATCCCTGGGGGCAGCCAGCGCAACAAGCTGGTGCATGGGGTATGCAAGGCTCACAGCAGCCCGGCGCCTGGGGACAGAGTGCGCCGCAGCAGGCAGGCGGTTGGGGCACGCAAGGCTCACAGCAGCCTGCGCAACAGCAACCAGCCTGGGGCACGCAAGGCTCCAGTGCTCCGCAACAACAGCAGGCGGCATGGGGTATGCAGGGTTCACAACAGCAGGCAGGCGGTTGGGGAACACAGGGCTCCAGTTCGCCTCAGCAACAGCCGGCATGGGGTACGCAGGGTTCACAGCAACAACAACCGGCGTGGGGAAGCCAGCCCGGGTCACCGGCAGCACAAGATCCCTGGGCGCAAGCACAACCCGGTCAGCAATCCCAGCAGCAGGGTGTACCGGCGTGGGGTACGCAAAGCGGTACCCCCAGCTCACCACAACAGGGTCCCACATCTTATGGCTCAAGCGGCTCATCAGGACCGCCATGGGGACAATCTCCTCAGCCTGCGGACCCGTGGGGCACACCCGCAGCGCAGCCACAAGCGGCTCAGCAAGGGTCATGGCCACAATCATCCCAACAACCGTCTTCTGCCCCCTTTGCAGCAGGCAACAATCCTGCTACCCCACCCTGGCAGCAGCAAGGTCCTTCCAGCACGAGTGGGCCTGGTGGGCCGGCGATGGCACAACAGGAGCCAACGTATGGCGGTGAGGCCGATCGCACGATTGTGCGCAACACCGGCCCCCAGGGGCGCCTTGGTGTCGTGCGCGTCGAGGAGGGCAAAGAGCCTGGGCGCGTCTATGAAGTGCGCAAGGATGCTCTCAGTATCGGGCGCAGCCGTGAAAGCGACATCTTCCTGGAGGACCTGGCCGTTTCACGTCTCCATGCTTCCATTGTAAACATGGGAAATGGGAACTATGGCCTGAAGGATGAAGGTAGTGCTAACGGCACCAAAGTCAATGGACAACTGGTTGCGAAACTCCAGACGTATCCATTGCAAGAGGGGGACAAGATCCAACTTGGTCAGACAGTGCTGGTTTTCGCCAAGCGCTAATGTCGTTGGGGCTATGAGTGAATGTGAGCCTACAGGATCGGTGGCTCCGAGAGCCGCCCCAACAGGATCAGGACAGGATGCGCCTACAAGCGGAGTGAGCCTTGCAGACAGACGAGCTCATTGGTACAACGCTGGGGAATTATAGAATCCTTGCCCCGCTGGGGCAAGGAGGTATGGCCCGCGTCTACAGAGCACATCAAGAGAACCTGGATCGTGAAGTAGCGGTGAAGGTCCTCCCGCCATGGTATGCAGCCGACCGCAGTTTTGTGGAACGCTTTAACCTGGAAGCGAAACTGGTGGCGCGCCTCTCCCACTCGAACATTGTGATGGTGCATGATGCCGGGGAGCAGAATGGTCATATCTACATTGTAATGCAGTTGATCGATGGAGGTACGCTGAAGCAGCGCCTGGATCAATTGCAGGCACAGGGCCGGACAATAGATGTAGCAGAAGCTAACCAGATCTTTAAACAGCTCGCGAGCGCCCTGACATATGCTCATGAGAGAGGTATCATCCACCGCGATGTAAAACCAGTCAATGTATTGATGGACCAATCCGGCCGCCCCATCCTATCTGATTTCGGCATCGCCAAAGTCCTTGCTAGCACGCGCGAGCAGTTGACTCGCCCCGGCGCTGGAGTGGGCACGCCCGAATACATGTCACCCGAGCAGTGCCGGGGCGAACAAGTTGATGCATGCTCAGATATCTACGCGCTAGGGGTGATACTGTTCGAGGCTCTGACAGGGCGAACGCCATTCCTGGGGGATAATTATCCAGCCCTGGCGCATAGCCATATCTATGAGATGCCACCTCGTCCCAGCTCGATCAATCCCAGACTTAGTGCGGCTGTCGACCAGGTCATTCTGACGGCTCTCATGAAAAAGCCACAGCAACGCTACCAGCAAGCAAATCAGATGGCTGAGGCATTCGAGCGAGCTATTAGCCAGGGCGCTCAGGCCTACCCAGCAGGACAGATTTCACAAAGCTCCCAACCCCTGCAAGCAGGAAATGCATATGGAGTTATGACGCCGACGACCTCCTCCGCCTGCCCCAATTGTCATTATCTTAACAGGCCGCAGATGCGCTTCTGCACCAAGTGCGGCTCGCCCCTTGCAGCAGTTAGAGTGTGCCCTAGCTGCGGCAGCCAGAATCGAGCAAGCAACCGCTTCTGCACCAAGTGCGGGCAGGTCCTCCCAGCCACACGGCCTCAATAGGTAAATTCATCTGAGGATGGAGCATAGAGACGCTCCAAAATCCCCCGACGTTCATCGATGCGCCTGCGCTGTAGCATTGCGCGCTGTTCTACGCTCAATGAGAGGATGTTACGGATGCGCTTCACGAGGGCACTGGGCTGGGTAGGCTTGGTCATATACTCTACAGCTCCAGCTTCGAAGCCTTGAACCTGCTCCTTAAGGGGCGTAAGTGCTGTCAATACCAGAACAGGAATCATCGGCAGCGCCGTCTCTAGCATGTTGCCTGGCGCCTGGCAATTTTCCCGCAGCCAGTTTAACACTTCCCAACCAGAGACAGGCTGCATCATCAGGTCCAGCACTATCAAATGCGGTCGAAACTCCAGTATGAGGCTGATGGCCTCCTGTCCATCCGACGCGGCGCGTACCTCGAAGCCAGAGTGCTCCAGGAAGACGCACAAGACCTGCCGAATACCAACATCATCCTCAGCCACGAGAATCCTGGGCCGATCTCCGGTAGCATGCATAACTTCACCCTCCACGATACCACCTGTATCTTGGGTCAGCAGGGCGACCGCAAGGGTCGCCCCTACATAGTATTAAAAACCGCCTGGCAGAAGATCACGAGATGGCTCTACGCTGTCGCACCAATGGGAATCGCACCTCAGCGACAGTAACATTTGCACCTTCGGGCCGCCTCAGGGCAAATTGGCCATCCAGGTCGCCGATTAAGTGTTTTATTAATGAAAGGCCCAGGCTTTCTTCTAAAGGCTGCGGGGGTCCCTTCCCGGTATCGATAACCTCGACGATCACCACACCATCCTCCTGGCGCCCACGAATCGTTACAGTGCCTTCTTTCATCCCCGCCATACCATGCTTGATTGCATTTGAGACCATCTCATTGAGCGCCAGCGCCAGGTCGAAGGTAGCGCGAGATGGAATAACTATCTGGCAGGGTTCAACAGTAAAGGTGATGTGCGTCTCCGGCGGGCGTAGATTTGCATTTGCCACTCCAACGATCTTGCGCGCGATCTCATCGACACGGGCCTCGCTCACATCTTCATGTGAAAGCAGGTCATGCGTAGCCGCCAGACCCTGCACGCGATTGACACTCTCAGCCAGCGTATAACGAACTTCGGGGGACTTTGTACGCCTTTGTTGTAGGGAGAGAATACCACCTACGGTTGCCAAGTTATTCTTGACGCGATGATGCAATTCGCGCAGCAGCACGGATTTTAACTCCAGTCCGCGCCGCGTCTCCTCATACAGGCGAGCGTTCTCAATGGCAATGGCAGCCTCGTTTGCAAAGATGACTACCAACTGCATTTGTTCGGGGCTCAACATGTGACGATGGCTGCTATAGATGCAGATACAGCCCAATATTTTTTGCTTTACCTCGAGCGGCACACATAATACGGAGTGGATCTCGGAGGACATGAGTGGGTCGCGGTGAAGGAAGCAGTGTTTGTCAGCCATCATGCAATCTACCGCCATACGCGGCTTACCGCTTTCCACGGTGAGGCCGGCGCAGCATTGACCGACGGGGACGTGTATCTGGCGTACATCGGCGCCATTTAAACCGTAATGGGCCAACACATGGAGATACTTTTTATTGGCATCCAAAGCGAAGATACACGAGCGCTCAGCTCCACTGAGATGAACTGCCTGGGTTGTAATGATCTGCAATACTTCGTCCAGGTTGAGCGTGGAGGCGATGATAGAAGAAACACGGTGTATGGTAGCCAGTTCATGCACTTTGCGTCGTAGCTGCTCATCTGTCTGCTCATAGAGCTGCCCGTTCTCAATGTTGATAGCAAGGATACCAGCGACGACCTCCACGAAGTTAATATCTTCGCTGGTAAAGTCGCGCGGGTCAGCTGATTGGATACTCAGTACACCGATGAGGTGTTCTGTATCGCCAAAGAAGATAATGGGGACGGCCATCAGTCCATGATACTCGTCACTGTAGGTACTCGCCTCGGTTGAAAAACGTGTGTCGGCCATCACATCACGAACCAGCAAGGGATAGCCCTTGTCCGCGACCCATCCACTATAGCCCTCGCCGAGGCGAAGGGTGAAATGCATTCCACCCAGCGGGCGGGGGCCATTGGTGGCGCGCAGGGTGAGGATACGCTGCAATTCATCATAGAAGAAGATGGAGCAAAGTTCGATATGCAGTTCTGACGCCACCGTTTTTGCCGTGATTTCCAGTGTCTGATTCAGATCAGTAGTAGAGTTAGCAGCGCTGTTGATGCGTTGCAACGCCTGCAGCCGCTGTTCAAGGTGATGGGCCATTCGCTGCTGTTCGATGGAGATATGATCCAAAACCCCTTGATAGCCGCGGGTGAGGGCTAGCATGCAGGCGGACTGCAGTTGATACAAGTGAGAGAGGGCTTCGATGAGTAGGTGAGGCTGGTCTTTGAAAAGTTCCTTCAACTCAACTGCAAGTGCCTCGATGTAGCGCTGTAGACCCTGCAGGCGCACTTCCAGCTTCCCACCCTGCTCTGCAAGGCAGCGACCGGATCAGCGCTTGTGCGTAAGGGCACCTGCAATGGGAGCCCGCGTGTCACATCTTCGTGTATCACATTTTAACCCTGCTTCGCTCAACGCTCTGGCGACCACATAAATTACCTTGTCGCTTATTGTAGTTGGGCTACGTATCTATGTCAAGGGATTGACCCTGAGATCCACTCATAATTCTTCTGGCGGGCCTGCGGCCCGCTGAGAAGGAAGGGAGTGTGGCGAGGACACCTCGCGCTCCGGCAAGGGACTGCGTCCCCTGCACCCCTGCTTTATGAGTAGATGTCGGATTGACCAGCACCGCTTAATGGAGGGAGGGTAATTTAGAGGCATTGCAGTAGCCCATTTAGGAAGTCGCACTTACCAACCACAGGGGTTACCCGTCCTGAATTAGTAGGAACGAGCAAACCATTCTTGTGAGGACCATACAATGAAGTGTATACACTGCGGAATGCCGCTCTCGTCAACGCGTACGCAGGTGAACTGCCCGCGTTGTGGCATGTCAACGACGCCAGGCCAGGAGTCTATGGAGTTCAGCGGGTCGCAAGGTCTCATCCCTGCCCACCAGGTGGGGTACGCTCATAGTGAACACACCCCCGGCTCCTCCGCCGGGGACTTACAGGCAGGCCATGCCGCACTCCCACGCACACAGAGCAGCGGATGGGAGCCGCTTGTACTACGCACACAGCCTCCAGCACCAACCACCACGACGTGGGAACCTTCATCAACAATTTTGCCACAATCGACACCTTCATCGCAGACCCAGCCAGTCTGGCAGTATGATTCTGAGCATTTGAGCAACCGGCCTCGCATGGAACCCAGGAAACGTAAACGTCCTGGCATGTCTTCCAATATCGGATTGGTCGTTGCCGGACTATGCGTCTTCACGAGTGCATTGATTCTTATATTCGTCTACTTCATGGCAACGGGTTTGTCGAATGACGCACCTGGGACAGAGAGAGTGATTTCACAGGCTTCTACTGCTACCACCATTGTGTCATCACCTTCACCCGTATCATCGCCTACAATGGCAGCATCTTCGACGCCGGTAACTCTGCCCGGCGAGCAGTTTATTGACAACGCCCAGATGGCCAGCGCCATCGACTTCAGCTCGGCTAAAATCACTACACCTGCTTCAACATTCAGTGTCAACCAGAAGATCTACGTCACCTTCGATCTTCATCCTAATAGTCAGGCTAGCGCAGCCTGTCTCTCCTGGTACCTCAACGGCAAAAAGATTGCACACTATGAATTTGCGGTCCCTCCCAGCATTAGCAGGTCTGTTTACTCCTATGAAGTCTACCAGGCGGCGGGAGCAGGCTCCGTACACATTTTCTGGGCAAGTTCAATTGCATGTACCGACAAGTTGCTGGCCCAGGAGGTTAATTTCAGCGTGACCAGTTGAAGGGATCGATGGCGTCCACAAGGGACGTCATTACCATGATAGAGAACCATGCTCATGGCAAGAAAATGAAAGCTACCCCCGGGAAAAATACTCTCTTGGCAGCGACGGCAAACAGTGATATGCTTACCGTAGCATCTAGAGGCTCAGCTTCCGGGAGAGAAAGCAGCCTGTTCCAAAGCGAGATACCCGCCAAGGGCGATGGTCCGCTGGCGGTTCGCACCTAACTAGCCAGGAGGAATTATTCATGAAATGTAGCTCATGCGGGAGTAATCTCCCAGCGGGGGCAGCGGTATGCCCGGTGTGTGGAGTGCCTACGCCTTATAACGTTTCTGGAGGGCCACAGCAGTATCAGCCGACGGTTCCATCATCGCCCTACGGTTCGCCGCAACCGTCCAATGATCCTACGTATATTTCATCACCCTATGGTGCGCCTTCCCAGCAACCGATCCCGCCAACATCGTATGGTTCGCAGCCCTACGACCCTTCTCAGCAGAATCCCTATGGGTCAGCACCGGCCAATCCCTACGGGGCGCCGACCAATCCATATGGTAGCGCAATGCCCCAGGATCCATATAGTGCGCCCGCAATGCAACCACAAGGCTACCCTGGCGGCTTTCCAGCTCCGGGCCAGCCGCCGAAGCGCAAGAGCCGGGTCGGCCTGATCATCGGCATTATAGTTGGCGTGCTTGTGCTGATCTGCGCGGTTCTTGGCTTTGTTATCTATTCAGCAGTAAACAAGGTTGGCTCGACCGTCAACACTACGCTCACCGCAACGGCTGCCACCGTAACGGCGGCTTCGCAAACAACACCAGCATCTACTCAGCCATCCTCAGCAGCTCCTTCGGGGTCGCCCGTTGTGCCTGCGGCAGCAGCTATCCTCAACAGCTTAAAGATGGCCAGCGCTATCGACAATAACTACAATCCAACCACGCTCAGTACAACCTTTACCACCAATCAGAAGGTCTACGTGACCTACAGTATCAACACGGGGGGACAAACAGGGTACGCGCTCTCGAAGTGGTACCTCAATGGAAAGCTCGATTCCATGAGCACGCCTCTCAAGATCCAGGCAAACTTCGATCATGGTTTCTTTCGCAATACAGGCTTCGCCGCTGCTGGCAATGGGGCTGTGGAATTGTACTGGTGTACTCAATCCGATTGTAGTGATGCGCAGCTCGCATCTTTCACTACCTTTACGGTGACCGGTACGAGCAGCCATACAACGGGCCAGCCGCTTGGGGCAAGTATGGACATGGATCGCAGGTTGTAGCTGGGAACGGGCCGAGGAGTTGGCAGGGCGACCGCAAGGACTATAGCGCCTTCGGAGCAAGTTTACAGGGCGACCGCAAGGGTCGCCCTACATTTTTTGTCCGATTTGCCTGGTACGGCGCGGCATCATCACGCCTCGATCAACAAGCGTCGTAATACTTTGCCGACGATATTCTTGGGCAGTTCCGAGCGAAATTCGATCTGCCGGGGTACTTTGTAAGCATCTAATCGTTCACGGCAGAGGGCAAGCAGCTCTTCGGCTGTGGCCTGTTCACCGCGCTTCAGCACCACCACTGCCTTGATAAACGGTGATGGGGTACTCGTACTGGCGGCCTCGCCGGAGCTGCCATTTTCCGCTGGCATGAGTGTACTGACGACGGCGGCCTCTAATACTTTGGGGTGCTCGTACAGCACTTCCTCGACATCGCGCGGGTAGACATTGTAGGAACCCGAAAGGATCAGGTCCTTTTTGCGATCAACAATGGTAAAGAAGCCATCTTCATCCATGCGCGCAAGGTCGCCGGTGTGCAGCCAGCCATCGCGCAGCGTCTGGGCTGTCTCTTCGGGCATATTCCAGTAGCCCTGCATGACCTGGGGTCCCTGGATCAGTAGTTCGCCGACCTCACCAAGGGGTAGAGGTTCGCCAGTCTCCAGGTGAACGACGCGAGCGATGGTGCCGGGCAAGGGGATACCGATGCTGCCTACACGACGTTCACCCTCGAGTGGATTGGAGTGTGTAACGGGCGAGGCTTCGGTTAAACCATACCCCTCTACCAGGCGTCCGCGTGTGAGCTTCTCGAAAGCTTCCTGCACTTCCACGGGTAAGGGGGCCGAGCCGCTCACACAGAAGCGAATGGCTGAGACGCCATAGCTACGCACATGCGGGTAGTTCGCAATGGCGACGTAGAATGCAGGTATACCAGGAAAAATGGTGGGGTGATGGTGCTTGATCGCCTCCAGTATTTGATCGGTGCGTACCGTAGGCAGCAACACAAGCGTGCATGCGAGAGCCGAGGAAAGGTTCAAGCAATCGGTGATACCGTAGGAGTGCGAGAGCGGCAGCACGCCCAGTATGACCTCGCGCCCCCTCCTGGCAGCGGGCATCCAGTGACGTACCTGCGCGACATTCACTACCAGGTTCCCATGTGAGAGCATAACTCCCTTGGGGGTATCTGTCGTCCCACTAGTATACTGAAGCAGCGCCAGGTCGCGCGACGTGGCGCCGTTCTCCAGGGGGATGGACCGATGGCTGTGCAGTAGTTGCTGAAAATTATGGACGCGAAATGGAAAGGGCGAAGCCGTATTACGATTGACGACAGGGGATTTTTCCCCGTTCTGCCCTGCCGGGGCCTCGAGAGACTGAGTGGCAGCAGAGCCGTCTGTCCCATCGATAAAGCTTGCAAGCAGCACCCGCTGGCGCACGGGGAGATATTCGCGAACGCCGGTATAGATTACGTGCTTGATACTCGTGCCGACAAATACGCGCTCGACGATATGGCGATAAGTCTCCAGGGTGAGCAACACTTGGGCGCCAGAGTCATGGAGCTGGTAATGAATTTCTTTCTCATTTGAGAGTGGACTGCCAAGTACGACGACGGCTCCAGCTTTCAACGTGCCATAAAAGGCGATGATACACTGGGGAACGTTCGGCAGCATGATCGCTACGCGATCACCCATCTGGATGCCTGCTTCCCGCAAGGCATGCGCGAAGCGATTGCTCAAGAGATCAAGTTCGCGATAACTGATTTTCTGCCCAAAAAAGATGATGGCAGGGCGATCAGGGAAGTCACGAGCTGCATTGCTGAGCATATCGTGGAGAAGTTGCTCCGGCAGTGGAATCTGTTCGGGGACACCACTATCGTAGTTTTGCAGCCAGGGCATTGCGATAAGACGGGAAGCATGCATGACATTGCGGGTGATCGCATCCCCACGCGTACTGGCGGATGTCTGTTGTAGCTTTTCGATGAAGCGGCTGATAGCCCGATTGACGGCATCGGGACGCTCCAACTGCACAAGGTGAGCGGAAACGGGGATAACGACCTGCTGCGCACCCGGAATAAGGCGCGCCATGTCCTCGTAATTCTGTCGCAGGAAAACCGTGTCGCGGTGACCAAGTACAACGAGTGCCGGCGCGTTTATCTGCTGTACACGCTCATCCCCGCGCCAGGGAGACATCGCACCATAGAGTAACCCTTTGAGAGTGCGCTGCGGTGCGTAGAGGGCAATCTTAATTGTTTTTGCCATACGGCTGAAGACCGGGTCAGGAATTTTCATCAGGTTGACGACAGCCGGGTGCAAGATGAAGCGTGTTGGTACCCCGATCAATACCAGGCTTTGCACATTTGCGGGATGACGCAGGGTATATTCTGTGGCAACTGCCCCGCCGAAAGAGTGTGAGACGATGTGAATTGGCCCCTCAACCTGTAGAGCTTCCAATACCAGCTCCAGGTCACTTACCAGGCCACCCATTGTATACGCAAGGTCAGCAGGGTCATCGCTCAAGCCGTGCCCACGCAGGTCGGGAGCGATTACGCGCGTTGTCTGCCCAAAGAAGCGCAACTGGTAGAGCCATTGCAGAGCGCTGCCGCCATAGCCGTGGACGAAGAGGAGAGTACGCGAAGCATGCGCGGGGTGTATATCGATAACACTGATACGACGCGGCCACTGTGCCTCTTGCACAGCAGGAGCATAGACGGTACGACGATAGAGTTCCACATCGAGTACCATACATTACCTCTCTTTCGTATGAAGGACCCTTCTCAGTATCTCCAGAAGGTTTACACGCTCCTGCTCAGTGAGCGGCTGCAATGGTGAGCGCAAATAGCCACAATCAGCTCGCAGGCGGCCATCAGACCCGGCGGTCAGTTCAAGCGCGGCTTTCAGGCCAGGCACCCCGTAGGTAGTTGTGACAGCCGTGTTAGCGGCAACGATCTGTGCTTGCAGGGTCCGAGCTTCTTCTAAGCGCCCTGCAGTGAAGAGTTCCTGTACACGGCAGACGTGGCGAGGAAAGATATTTGCCAGCGCTGCGACAGCCCCGACAGCCCCGACGCTTAGAGCGGGCAGTAGATAACCCGCGCTGCCCGCGAAGACGCGAAAGCTGGCAGGGACCTGACCCGTTACCTGCGCCAATTTGGCCATGTCACCCGCGCTATCCTTGACGCCGATAATATTGGGGTGCCCAGCCAGGATGCAGATGGTGGCGGCGTCGATATCCAGGCCAGCAGCGCTGGCAGGCATGTTATAGATCACTACTGGCAGTGGGCTACTGTCGGCCACGGCTTGATAATGAGCTACCAATGCACGGCGATCCATGAGGCTCTTGTAATAAGAAGGTGGCAAGACAAGCGCGGCATTGGCTCCGGCAGTCGCCGCCCGCCAGCAATTGGTGATAGTCGCCCGCGTTGACTGTTCACCACAACCTGCGATGATTTGCGCGTCGCTGCCTGCTGCTTCACGGGCAGCTTCAATGACTTGTAGACGCTCATCGCTCGTGAGATGAACCGACTCGCCGTTGGTGCCCATGACCACGTAGCCAGCAATGCCGGTCCCTGCCAGGTTGGAGATGTGTTGTTGGTACATAGCCAGGTCTAGTTCTTCTCGCGTATCAAAAAAGGTGGGAAGTGGGGGATAAATGCCTTTGAAGTTGGCGACCGCAAGGGCCAGTCCCTCGATAAATCGGGCTCCCTCGATAAATCGGGGAGCTACGACGCTGTGCTCGGACATGCCAGGTTGCTCCTACATATACTTCGGGACGCCGTAGGGGCGAGCCAAGGCGGGCGGCCATAAAGGCCCCCACCCCACATCATCCCCACTCCCGCCCCTACAGGTAGCGTGCCGTAGGGGCGAGCCAAGGCGGGCGGCCATAAAGGCCCCCACCCCACATCATCCCCACTCCCGCCCCTACAGAGGGTGATGCGTATTGCGACACAATTCGGGATATCTCATGCAATTATAGCATACTTCCAGTGCATTACTTCACATTCTTACTGTGCTGTAAGGCATAGCAGGGCCCAAAAAAGGATGGTATAGTCGTATTAAATAACGATAACAAAAATAACTTAACAAAAAAGGAGAAACCAAATGAAGCAAATGTTAAATCGTTTCCGTATGGTTATTGTATGTATGGCAGGTCTATTGCTAATGGCGCTGTTCACGGCGTGTGCGGGTGTGACTACAACGAATGGCACAGTGAGTATTACTGGCAAGATCCAGTCGGTTGATGTTGCCAACGGCACTGTCACATTGAACGTGCAAGGGCAGTCACAGCCAATAGTCATTAAGGGGTTGAGTTCCGCACAAGTGTCTGCGCTGCAGAGCCAGGTAGGCAAAACCTACACCATTACGGCGACACAGAATAGCGATGGCTCATACCAGATCGACGTCAACGGCAATCCTGTGCTGAGTGCTCCGGGTGCTCCAGAGGGTATCCAAACGCCTGACACCAACGAGACACCCAGCGCTCCTGAGCAGGGCAACATCTCCTTCATTGGCAAGGTGCAGAGCGTCAGCAGCAGCAGCATCGTCGTAAACATGCCTGATGGGTCAACCCTGTCGATGAACATTGTCAATGGTCAGACAGACCTCTCAGATTTCAATGGGGCGCTGCCAGGTGCAAACCAGCTTATCAAGGTAGATGCAAACTCGAATAGCGATGGGAGCTTCACGGCAACGAAGCTCAGTACGACCGACTCGAGCGATTCGAGCGATTCGACCAAGCTGAACACAGTGGATTTCCAGGGTGTTACAACCAGCGCAGTTGGCACCGACGGGGTTATTCACTTCAAGGTTGGCAACAAGAGCTTTAGTTTTACCATCGGCTCCAACACGGACCTGGGCGATTTCAACAACAATGCCCAGTCCATCCAGGCCAACCAGGCAGTCAAAGTGGAAGTGTTGTTCAACGGCGCCACCGGCAGCGTGGTCAAGGTGAGCAATGCCAACAGCTAAAGGCTGACTTTGCAACAGGGAAAAAGCAGAAAGAGCCCACAGCAGGGACCTGTACGATCCGAGTGATCATGCAGGTCCCTGCTTAACGCTTCACGGTTTCAAGGTCGTCAACACTACTGCCGCCAGCACGAGCACAGCAACAACAGCCATAGCAAGCCACAGCAAGCGGAGCATAACTGCCCGCTGGTCCGCTTTGGCGCGCAGTTCACTCACACGAACATCCTCTGCCGGACACCAGCCAGAAGCACCACAGTATGGACAGAGAGGAAATAGCTCGTAGGGCGGACAAAGAGAGCGGTCACTGTAATTGTAGG
>WNEZ01002098.1_pt1 | contig 27674 bp, 30 predicted proteins | sample 5400521 | NCBI WGS metagenome assembly WNEZ01 (sample SAMN13153339, study PRJNA577476) | soil metagenome | isolation source: 120 cm saprolite under Douglas fir tree site 2 hole 1 replicate 1 | place: USA:California | collected 2015-04-18
TTCCTCATCACGCAGATCGGGGTGCGCTCCTGGCGCGGCTGGCGCGACGTGCTCGAGGCCATGGCGCAAATCGCGCCGGACGCGCCCCGCGCACGACTGCTCTTCGTCGGGGCGCCGCCGCCGCGAGTCACGGAGCTCGGTGACCGCGCGCGTGAGCGCGGGCTCGACGGTCGCGTGCTCGTGCTCGGCCACCGCGAGGACGTCCCGCAGATCCTGGCCGCCTCGGACGTGGTCGTGGACGCCTCGTACGCCGGCGCGGGACTCACCGGCTCGATTCGCGAGGCGCTCGCCTGCGAGCGCCCGGTCGTCGCCACCGAGCTGGCGGGCATGCCCGAGCTCGTGATCGACGGCGAGACCGGCCTCCTCGTGCCCCCGCGCGATCCGGGCGCGCTGGCCCGAGCGCTCCTCCGCGTGCTCGAGAATCCGACGTGGGCCCAGACGATGGCGCGGGCCGGTCGCAAGCGTGTCGAGGCGCACTTTTCGCTCCGCGCCAAGCTCGACGCCATCGAGGCGCTCTACCGGCGCCTCGTCGAGACGCCGACGGCATGAGCATCCGGACCGACCTCTACCGACGTCTGCTGAGCTACCTCCGCCCCCACGTGCCCGCGCTCATCGTCGGCACGGTGCTCGCGGTCGTGGTCGCCGCGATGGAGGGCTCGATCGCCTGGCTCGTCAAGCCGGCCATGGACGACGTCTTCATCCGCCGGGACGTGGCGATGCTGAAGCTGATCCCGCTGCTGTTCCTCGGCGCGTACGTGGGCAAGGGCGTGGCCCGCTACGGGCAGTCCTACCTGATGGCGTCGGTCGGCGAGCGCGTGATCGCGCGGCTCCGCCGCGACCTCTACACGCACATCCAGCAGATGCCGCTGTCGTTCTTCACGAGCCGGCACTCGGCGGAGCTGATGTCGCGCGTCGTGACCGACGTGAACCGCCTGGCACGCCTGTCGTCGACGGTCATGGTGATGACGATCAGGCAGACGGTGATGGTGGTGGCCCTGGCGACCGTCATGTTCGCGCGAGACTGGCGGCTGGCCGTGATCGCGCTGGTGGTCTTCCCCTTCGTCGGCGTCGCGGTCCGGCTGATCGGCCGGCGGCTCTATCGGATCAACAAGCGGTCGCAGCAGAAGATCGCCGAGCTGAACGTGCTCCTGCACGAAGTGTTCTCGGGCACGAAGATCGTCAAGGCGTTCGGGCGCGAGACGTACGAGGTCGAGCGATTCGACCGGGTCAATCGCGGACTGCTCAGCCTCTCGTTGAAGGACCACCGTACCGACGAGATCACGGACCCGCTCATGGAGGTGCTGGCCGCCTTCGGCATCATGGGCGCTCTCTGGTACGGCGGCCAGCAGGTCATCGCCGGCACCATCGGTGCGGCAGCTCTCCCGGATCGTCAATACGGTGCAGCAGTCGACCTCGTCCGTCGAGCGCGTCTTCGAGATCCTCGACCTGCCGCCGGCGATCGCCGACCGTCCGAACGCCGTGGTCCTCGACGCGTTTCGCGAGAGCCTCGCGTTCGAGCAAGTGAGCTTCCGGCACGCGGACTCCGAGGAGCTCACGCTGCGCGACATCTCCTTGACCGTCACGCGGGGCGAGGTCGTCGCGTTCGTGGGCATGAGCGGCGCCGGCAAGTCCACCCTGATGGACCTGCTGCCGCGCTTCCACGACGTGAGCGCCGGGCGGATCACGATCGACGGCCGCGACCTGCGCGACGTCACCCAGGCCTCGCTCCGCGCCCTGATCGGCATCGTCACCCAGGAGACGTTCCTCTTCAGCGACTCGATCCTGTACAACATCGCCTACGGACGCCCGGGCGCGCCGTTCGAGGACGTCGTCCGCGCCGCCCGTCAGGCGCACGCCGAGGAGTTCATCGCCGGCTGCCCCGACGGCTACCAGACGCTCGTGGGCGAGCGGGGCGTGCGGCTCTCCGGCGGTCAGCGGCAGCGCATCGCCATCGCGCGCGCGTTCCTGAAGAACCCGCCGATCCTCATCCTCGACGAGGCGACCTCGGACCTCGACGCCGAGAGCGAGTTCATGATCCAGCAGGCGCTGGCCGAGCTGATGCGAGGGCGCACGGTGCTGGTCATCGCGCACCGCCTCGCCACCGTGCGCAACGCCGACCGGATCGTCGTGGTGCACGAGGGTCGCATCGCCGAGGCCGGAAGCCACGACGAGCTGCTGGCGCGCGACGGTCTCTACCGCCGGCTCTACGCGCTGCAGATGGAAGGTGTCGCCGGGTAGCGCGCGGCGTCAGCGAGCAGCAAGCGTTCGGGAACGTTGTGCGCGCCTGCAGGCCGTCGCGGGGTGGCAGTGCGAGCCGCAGCACGGCCAGGGGCTGGGGCCCTGCGTGCGAGGCGAGCAAGACGAGAATCGCCCCGCCGGCCGAGGCGCGGCTGTAAATCATGGAAGGGGGCGCCACATGAGCACGACAGTCGGGAGCGGCAAGTACACCTATGAAGTCAACGACGACTGGGCCAAGCTTCCCGCCGGCTGGACGATTCCCGCCGCGGCGGTGACGGTCGACTCGCGCGACCGCGTCTACTGCTTCAACCGGTCGCCGGACCATCCGGTCGTCGTGTTCGACCGCGAGGGCAACGTGCTCTCGTCCTGGGGCGCCGGGCTCTTCGCCTTTCCGCACACGATCCGCGCCGACGCGCAGGACAATCTCTGGATCGTGGACCGCGATCACGGGCAGATGCTGTACTTCAGCCCGTCGGGCGCTTTGCTACGAAGCGTCGGGACGCGAGGCCACCGCTCGGACACCGGGGTCGACCCGAAGGATTTCAGCTCGGTCGCCTACCGGAACGTCACGCACGGCGGCGAGCCCTTCAATCTGCCGACGGACATCGCCCTGACGCCTGCCGGCGAGATGTTCATGACCGACGGCTACGGTAACGCCCGCGTGCACAAATTCGCCGCCGACGGCACCTATCTCTTTTCCTGGGGCGAGCCGGGCACGGGCTCGGGCCAGTTCAGTCTGCCTCACGGGGTGTGGATCGACCGCCGCGGCCGCGTGCTGGTGTGCGACCGCGAGAACGACCGGGTGCAGGTGTTCGACCAGCAGGGCAAGTTCCTCCAGGTCTGGTCGGCCAAGCTGATCGGCCCCGCGGCCTTCTATGTGGACGCCGACGACGTCGTATACATCCCCGAGCACAACGGCGGGCTGGTCAGCGTCTTGACCCTCGACGGCGAGCGATTGGCCCAGTGGGGCGATCCAAGTTTTCGCTCGTGTCACGGCATCTGGGGCGACTCGCGCGGCGACCTCTACGTCGTGCGGCCCGGGGCGTGGGGGCGCCCCCGGCGCGTCGTGAAGTACACGCGCGTGCGGTAAGACGACGGGGGAACCGACGATGGGAATCAAGGGCATCGACCACTGGGTGTTCGTCGCGGGCGACCTGCAGCGCACGCTCAACTTCTACCAGGGTCTCGGCTTCACGATCGCCTGGGAAAAACGTCCGGGCCGTCCGGACATGGCGACGATCCGAATCAACGACGCGCAGAAGATCAACGTCCACGCGCCCGACGCGCCCGCGCGCCCGGGTTACCTCGGCGCACGGCGACCGGGGGTGGGGGGCGCCGACTTCTGTCTCGAGTGGGAGGGAACGGTCGACGAGGTCCTCGCGCTGCTCAAGCGCAACGGCGTCGCGCCCGAGGCTGGGCCGGGACCCCGCACGTGCGCGCGCGGCACGTCGACCAGCGTTTACTTCCGCGATCCCGACGACAATCTCGTCGAGTTCACCGTCTACGGCTAAATTAATTTAGGCGGTGCGACCACTCAGAAGCCGTCGCGCTCCGTGACCGTCACCGGGCGATGAAATCCCGGATCACCGCCAGCGCGCGCTCCGGCGCATCGGGGAGCACGGCGTGCCCGCACCCGGGAAAGCGCTCGAACCGGACCAGGTGCGCCGGAAGCGCCGCCGCGATATCGGCCTGGCATTCGATCGGCGTCATTGGATCCTCTTCGCCGCCGAGCACGAGCGTCGGACACTGCACGCGTGAAAGCGCGGGGAACAGGTTGAACGTGTGGCTCTCCCCTCCCGGCCGTGTGAACCAGCGCGTGACCTCGGGATGGCGGACCGCGCGTCGGACCACGTCGGGATTGCGTGGCGTTCGCGTGTAGAGCGGAAAGGCCAAGCGGAGCCAGGCCTCGAGCGTAGCCGCGTCGGTATGGCCGTCGACGAACCGCCGACGCGCCAGCGCGCCGACCTCCGGTCCTCCGAAGCGTTCGAACAGCGCTACTCGCCGATCCAGATACGTATCGCCGGCGGCCTCGGTGCTTGTCAGAATGAGCTTCGCGGGATGGGCCGGGTGCCGCGTCGCGTACGCCAGGGCCACCGTGCCGCCGAACGACGCGCCGTAGACGATCGGGCGCGCAATCCCGAGCGCCTCGCAGAACGCGCGCACATCGTCGCCCCACTGCGCCAGGGTCCAGCTCTCCTGCGGGCCTGGATCGCTGCGCCCGTTCCCGCGATGGTCGAGGAAGACGACCTGCGCGATATCGGCCAGGGCCGCGAACGAGGGTTTGTAGATCGAATGATCCAGGCCGGGACCGCCGTGGAGGAGGACGAGTGTCGGCTTCTCCCGCATGGCGGGCCCGTCGGGCACGAGGCTCGCGCCCTCGACGTCGAAGAAGAGTCGCACGCCGTTGACGAAGGCGTGCATCTCAGCCGAGGAAGCCACCCGCGTGGCCGAAGGGATCCTCGCTGAATCGAGCCGGCCCGCGATTGGGGCCCTCCGCGGAACCTTGCCGCAGCGCCAGGCGCAGGAACGCATAGATCGCCCGCGTCTCCGAGCTCTCACGCGACGAGGGGATGACGCCCCCGGCATAGCTCATCGACCAGAGCCGAAGTAGGCATCGAGATAAAAGTAGTCGCCGGCGTTGCATTCGAGCTGCTTCGAGCCCGGCAGCAGCGGGACGCCCGGCAGCAGCGGGACGACCGTCGCCTCGTCACCCTGGCCGGCGTACGTCGCGCGTTTCGCCTCGAGCAGAAAGCTGAGGAGTGCCGCGCGCGTCGCTCCGTCCCCGAGATCGTTCATGCGGCCGGCGAAACGACCGAGGTCAACCGGATTGCTGCCGCAGGATGGCGCAGGTGGCGGTCGCGTGCGCGAGGAGAGCCCCTTCGGCGTCCCTGAGCGACGCCTCCGACACGCCGAGACTCCGCGAGACGTGGATGACTCGTCCTTCGGCGATCAGCTCCTGCTCGAGCGGCACCGCCTTCAGCATCTTCACGTGGAGGTCGATCGTGCCGATGCCGACTCCGGCTTCCAGCAAGGTGTGGACCGCACATCCCGTGACCGAATCGAGGACGGTCGCGGCAAAGCCGCCATGCACTCCGCCGAGAGGGTTGACGTGGCGGCGGTCGGCGCGCGCGCTGAACTTGACGTAGCCCGGACTCGCCTCGGCGATGCGCATCGGGATCGTGTCAGCCATCGTCGGGTGGGGAAGCTTGCCGTCCCTCATGGCCTGAAACAGCTCCAGGCCCGACATCTCGCGCAGGTTCAAGGGACTCCCTCCTGTCCGTCAGCGCCACCGCGATTACCGCGGCAAGAAACGGCATGTCGCCCCGCGACAACCACCAGCATCCGCGAACGAACCCCACTCCCGCAAGAAAGAACACGATCCCGATCAGCGAGGAGTAGGAACCGACCCTCGAGAACCACGCGCCCCTGGCTCACGTGGCACTTCCCGACGAAGATGGGCTTGACGCTGTTGGCAAACAACGGAAGGATACGTTGCCACCGGACACCCGATTCAGAGACCGGTCCGACCGCGGCCTCACGCAAGATCGCCGAGAAAACACTCCGCTTGGTGCGCTCCCGGAGGCGTTTGACGGACTCCCTCACCGAGAATTCGCTCGAGAACCGTGCCGGAACGTTCCCAAACAGGAAGTAGAAGAAGCGCTGCACCATCGTGTTGCGCGCTCAGGCGCTCCTATGTGCCGGCGAGGCGGGCGACAATCGGCGCGACCTTCTCGATAGCCTGATCGAACACGACGTAGTAGGAGAATCCGTATCGGTCACGACGCGCGTGCATCTCCTCGACGATCTGATCCACCGACCCGATGAAGATGGACGGCATCTCCAGCACCTGGTCGGCGGATGACGCGTCCCACCCTCGGTCGCGCGCGAACTGTAGAGCCGCCTGCCGCCGCCGATCGGCGATGACCACCGTCGCCACCATGCTCAGCTCGATCCCGCCGAATCGGTCGCCCGCGATCTGACGGACCTGCTCGACCTTCTGGGCGACGGCCGGGGCCAGCCGAACGTTCGGATCGTTCGACATCACTCCATTCGTCGTCGACACCGTTTGGAACCCGATGATATCGGCCTCGCGCGCCGCGATCGAGAGCATGCGCTTGCCGGCGGCTCCGATCAGGATGGGCGGATGCGGGCGCTGGACCGGCTTCGGAAAGCCGGCGAGGTGGGTCACCGAGTAATGCTGGCCGGCGAACGTGAGCGGCCCGTCGGCGAAGAGGCCCTTGAGAACCTGGATGGCCTCCTCGAGGCGGTCGACCCGGACGCCGGGCGGATCGAACGGTATGCCCGCACTCTCATACTCGGCCTTCGAAAAGCCGGCGCCGAGCCCCAGCTCGACGCGTCCACTCGACAGCACGTCGAGCGTCGCGATCTCCTTGGCCAGCATCACCGGATGCCGGTAGTCGTTCGAGAGAACCAGGCTCCCGACCCGTAACCTGTTCGTCGCGCCGGCGACCGCCGAAAGCGCCGTCAGCGGGGCCAGCTGGTGCCCGAAGGGCTCTTCGATGAAGTGGTCGCGGATCAGGAACGTGGAATAGCCTGACTCCTCCGCCCTCCGCGCGGTGTCGAGAAGTGCCTCTCGCGACCGCGCGGTCTCACCGAACACTCCAAACCGAAATGGTCGCGCGTGTGCCATGCCCTGTTCTGTTCTCGTCCGATGGTCTGGTGCGGTCTGCCGAGGCGGATCAGCGCGACGCGCCGGGCGCGGTCACGGCCGGAGGAATGCCTAGCGCTCGCGGAAGCGGTTGACGATCGGCGGGCGCCAGTCGCGGCCGAAGGCGCGGGGCGTGATCTTGACGCCGATCGGGGCCTGGCGGCGTTTGTACTCGTTCGCGTCCACCATGGCAAGGACTCGGCGTACGGTGTCCGCCGGAAACCCGCGGCCGATGAGGTCGTTCACGCCCTGATCCTCCTCGACGTAGCCCTCGAGAATGCGGTCGAGCTCGGCGTAAGGCGGCAGCGTGTCCTGGTCGGTCTGGTTGGGCCGCAGCTCGGCCGACGGGGCCCGCGTGAACACGGTCTCCGGAATGACCGCCCGGCCGGCGCGCGCGTTGACGTGGCGCGCGACGTCGTAGACCAGCATCTTCGGGACGTCCTTGATGACGGCGAACCCGCCCGCCATGTCGCCGTAGAGCGTCGTGTAGCCCACGCTGTACTCGCTCTTGTTGCCCGTCGTGAGCACGAGCCAGCCGAACTTGTTCGAGAGCGCCATCAGGAGGTTGCCCCGGATGCGAGCCTGGATGTTCTCCTCGGTGACGTCCTCCTTCATCCCCTTGAACGCCTTCGCCAAGGTCCGCTTGTAGGCGTTCAGAAGCGGGGTGATCGGGATCGTCAAGAACTCGATGCCGAGCTGCTTGGCCAGCCGCTGCGCGTCGCGCCGCGTCCCGGGGGACGAGTACGCGGACGGCATCCCGACCCCCGCCACGTTCTCCCGGCCGAGCGCCTCGACGGCGACCGCGGCGACCAGCGACGAGTCGATCCCGCCCGAGAGCCCGATCACGACGCGCTTGAACCCGTTCTTCCGCACGTAGTCGCGCGTCCCGAGCACCAGCGCGCCGAACACTTCCTCGACCGGCTCGAGCGCGGCCACCTCGCGGGGCGCAAGCGGCGGCGCGTCCGGTGTCGGGAGCGCCGGCACGGTCACGCGGGTCGCGGCCTCGCGGACCACGAGCTTCTCCTTGCGCCGCCGCGAGTCGCGCAGCCGCGCCCGGAAGACGGCGTCGAGGTCGAGGTCGGCGACGACCAGATCCTCTTCGAACATCCGGCCGCGCGCGACGCACTCGCCGTGCTCGTTCACGACCAGGCTCGCGCCGTCGAACACCAGTTCGTCCTGACCGCCCACCATGTTGACGTAGGCCACGCACACGAGGTCGTCCACGGCGCGCGTCGACACGAGCTGCTCCCGGAAGCGGGCCTTGCCGGCGTGGTAGGGCGAGCCGTTGATGTTGACGATGAGCTCAGCGCCGCCCAGCGCCTGCACCGCGGTCGGTCCCGCCGGATACCAGATGTCCTCGCACACGTTCACGGCGAAGGTCGTGTCGCCCGCCTCGAAGACCTGTGTCTCGGTGCCCGCCTGGAAGTAGCGGTTCTCGTCGAAGACGCCGTAGTTCGGCAGATATTGCTTGTGGTAGACCCCGGCGCGGACGCCGTCGTGCAGTACCGCGGCGGCGTTGAAGATGTCGTCGCGCTTGTCGACGAAGCCGACGACCACCGAGAGCCCCCGCGAGGCGCGGGTGACCTCGTCGAGGGCGCGCAGATTCGCCTCGATGAAGGCGGGCTTGAACAGAAGGTCCTCGGGCGGGTACCCGGTGATCGCGAGCTCCGGGAAGGCCACCAGCGAGCAGCCGAGCGCGCGCGCCCGTTCGATCGCGTCCACGATCATGCGGACGTTGCGATCGAAATCGCCGACCGTGGGGTTGATCTGACCCAGGGCGACGCGGAGCCGTCTCATGGCCCCTATTGTACTGGGGCGCGGCGCCACCTGTTATTATCGGGTGCGATGCCCGCCAAGATCCCCTGGCTGCCGTCGACACTCCCCCCCAACGCCCGCCCCGAGCGCTGTCCGAACTGCGGGCGCCTGGGGTTGATTGCGTGGACCCTACGCCGCGACGACCGAACGAAGGTCGTGCTGCGCACCTGGGTCTGCACCGAGTGTCAGCTCACCGAGGAGCGCCTGGAGCCCGAGTAGCAACTCGGGGCTGGAGCCGCCGTCACGCCGCGCGAAGCGGTCGAGCGAGACCACGAAGCAATCCACCTCGTCGAAGTGGGCGTACTTGCCCCTGTAGCGACTCATGCCGGCCGACGCCGGATCGATGCCGAGACGCTCCACCGCCGCGCCCGTGAAGAGCACGTACGTCCTGGGCTCGACGTCGTTCTTGAGGAACCGGTGCGCCAGGATGATGTCCGGGCCCGCGACGCGCGATCGCCCGCGCACGACCTGCCGCATGAAGCTCCCGTGATGGACGATCAGCTTGAGGCTCAGGCCGAGCACGCCCCGGCACGCCCGGCAGAGGCAGCTCGTATCCAGGGAGATCTCGCGCTGCCGTTCGCTGAAGGCGGCGAAGGCGCGGCCGAACGCTTCCAGAAGCGGCCGGTCCGCCTCTTCGGCGTCGTCTGGAGCCAGCGCGAACACCGCGTCGCCCTCCAGCTCCTGGATCTCGAGCGGGGGCGCCAGGGCTTCCATGACTCCGCCCAGCAGCACTCCGGTGACCTCCGCTCCGTGCTCGAGCTCGGTCGCGGTCACGAACGCCGTAAAGCCTGAAATATCCGCTAGAACGACAAATCCGGATTCGGACCGATTGCTTGCCATGTGTCCCTCCTTCACCTACTGAGACACCGGAGCCCGGCGATCGTGAAAGGCCCGGCGAAGGGAGGTGGCGGGGCAGTCGCCGCGGCTGGTTGGCTACAACTGGTTGACGAAGTCGATCAACTGACGGAGTCGCCCGAAGGAGCGATGGTCGAACGGGAGGATGAGCCGCGCGAGCTCCGGGAACTCGTTGAGCTCCTGGGGTACGGGCCCCGGCTCGAGCCGCGCCTGTCCCTTGAGGATGTCGGCGAACTTGTCTTGAAGATCGGCGACCTGCGCCACCTGGAGCGGCCGGGTCAGCCGGAAGACCAGGTCGTCGCCGACGATCCGCGACGAGTGATAGACGCGATAGAAGCTCGTGATCTCGGCCACGGCCTCGTCGGGCGTGTCGACGATCCGAAACAACGAGGTGTCCTCGGGATCGATGAGCCCCCGCTCGACCAGGGTGCCCGCGATCCACCGGTTCCAGATGCGCCAGTAGGGCTTGGGCCCGGACTCGACCAGCACGACCGGAACCAGCGCCGTTTTGCCCGTCTGCATCAGCGTGAGGAGCTCGAAGGTCTCGTCCATCGTCCCGAAGCCGCCCGGGAAGAGCGCCACGCCGCTTGCCTCTTTTACAAGGAAGAGCTTGCGCGTGAAGAAGTACTTGAAGGTGATGAGCTTTGGGTCGGAGGCGATCCAGGGATTGGCCTCCTGCTCGAACGGCAGGCGAATGTTCAGCCCGAAGCTTTTCTCGCCCCCCGCCCCCTGCTGTGCCGCGCCCATGATGCCGGCGCCGGCGCCGGTGACGACCATCCAGCCCTCCTCGGTCATTCGCTTGCCGAAGAGAAGCGCGCTGGCCATTGCTGCCTCGCTCGAGCTCGCACGCGCCGAGCCGAAGACCGTCACCTTGCGAACCCCGGCGTACGGTGCGAAGACCTTGTAGGCGTAGCGCAGCTCCTTGAGCGCCGTGTTGGTGATCTTCAGGTCGCCCGTCCCGGATCCGTCTTCGTGGAGCTTGAGCACGGTCGTCAGAAGCTGCTGATAGTACCCACGGCGCTCGGCCGGCACTTCCTCGGCCTCGAGCAGGTCGGCGATCAGGCGGTTGGCGGGGTCCTTCTGAAGCTGATAGCGGCGAGGCTCGGCCACGTCAACGAGTATACCGTCACCGGGGCCCAGGCCCGAACGCCACCGCGAGGCCGGTTACAACCAGGGCGCCGCCGAGGACCGTGAACGGCGTGAGGGGCTCGCCCAGCAGCGCGGCGCCCAGGAGCGCTCCCACGATCGGCTGGATATTGAGAAAGATCGCCGCCCGCGGCGCCGGGACCCGCGCAAGCGCCCAGTTCCACGCGACGTAGCCGAGGGCGAGCGAGTACGTTGCGTAAGCGACCCCCGCGAGCACGAGCACCAGGTCACCCGACCAGTGCGGCACGAGCTGCTCGGTCACGCCCGGAATCCCGTTGACGACGACGACCACGGCCCCGACGATCGTGAGCGCCGCGCCGACCGCTCCGCGCCCGGACAGCCGCTCGCCGAGGTACCACGGGCTCAAGAGGATCATCGCGACCGGCTCGACGGTGATCAGGAGCGCCGCGTTCGTCGCCGTGGAGTGCGCGATCCCCCAGTTCGAGCAGACGTACGCGCCGGCGAAGCCGAGAATCCCCATCCACGCGATCGCCCGGCGTTCGCCGCGGGAAAGCGGATCGGCGGCTCGGCGCCGAGAGAACAGCGTCAGGGCCAGCGATCCGACGACGAGCCGCGAGAACGCGAGCGTCGCGGGCGGGACGCTCTCGAGCGTCACCCGCGCCACGACGTACGAGGTGGCGTAGACGACATTGGCAACGAGCATCACCAGCTCGGCGAGCACCGACTTGGACGGCCGCGTGATTCTCAGGCCCTCGCGAGCACCGCGCTGCCGCCGCCGCTCGGTGGGCCCTGCCGCTCCGCGCCTACCGACACGTGGGGCATGAAGACGGTCGCGTGCGGACTCACGAGGCCTTTGGTGCCGCTAATCGGCGGGGTCGCCACGGGTTAACGGGCGGCGGACGGGTGGCGCCGGGAGCCGTGCCCGCGCGGCCGGCGTAGTGGGACCCCCTCGTCCCGCCCGCAGCTCGAAGAGCTGCGAATCGGGCGAGCGGGTGACGGAGCCGGCCGCGCGGGCGCGGCTCCCGGCGACAGGCCCCGTCCGTCGCCCGCCTGCTCGAGGCGACGAGGCGGCGATGCTAGCCAAACCGGCTCACGCAGAAAGTCAGTCCCGCCGCGAACGCGCACTCTCGATGAGCCTCCGCAATCGATCGGGGTCGAGCGGCATCTCACGCACGCGCACCCCGAGCGGCGCGAGCGCATCGTCGATGGCCTCGGCGACGAGCGCCGGAACTGGAATCGCCCCGGCCTCTCCTACCCCCTTGATCCCGAGGGTGTTCAGCGGCGACGGCGTCTCGATGTGGCCGATCTCGATCTCGGGGACCTCCATCGCGGTCGGGATCAGGAAGTCCATGAACGTCGCGGTGAGCGGCTGGCCGGTGTCGTCATAGATGATGCGCTCGTAGAACGAGCCGCCGACGCCCTGCGCGACGCCGCCGCGGATCTGGCCCTCGACGATCATGGGGTTCACCAAGGTGCCGCAGTCGTGCTGGGCCACGTAGCGCAGGATGGTGAGGTTGCCAGTGTCGACGTCCACCTCGACGATCGCGGCATGGCACCCGCTGGCGAAGGTCGCCTGCGGAGGCGCGTAGTAGCCGCGCGCCTCGAGCCCCGGCTCTTCGTCCTCGCGGAGGACGGCGCCCTCGCGCGGTTTCACGAGACGCAGCGCAGCCTCCGCCGCCCCCTTCCCGTACGCATAGCGGATCGGGTTCGCGACGGTGGCCAGCGCGCCGAGCGTCAGCTCCTTGCCCGGCACGCCTTTGACCCGAGCGCGTCCGTCGGCCAGCTCGAGATCGTGCGGAGAGACCTCGAGCAGGCTCGCCGCCAGTCGAAGCACCTTCTCGCGAACCGCCATCGCCGCGCGGTGGATCGCGTTCCCGCTCGTCACCAGGCCGCGGCTCGCGTACGTTCCGGCGCCCCAGTTGAACTTGGTGGTGTCTCCAGTGACGACGGAGACGTCGGCGGGGCTGCAACCGATCGCGTCCGCGGCGATCTGCGCGAACGTCGTGCCGTGCCCCTGCCCCTGCGTGGTCAGGCCGGTCGCAACGAGGACCTTGCCGCTCGGCTCGACGCGGACGTGCGCGCCCTCGTACGGGCCGATCCCGGTGCCTTCGACGTAGCAGCCGAGACCGAGCCCGAGATATCGTCCGGCGCGGCGCGCCTCGGCCTGCCGCCGGCGAAAATCCGACGCACCGATCATCTCGACCGCCATCGCGAGCCCGGCCGGGTAGTTCCCGCTGTCGTAGCGCGTCGGCGCGCCGTCCTGGAAGGTGAGCCCCACGTCCCACGGGAACTCCTCGGGCTGGACGAAGTTGCGGCGCCGCACCTCCGCCGGCTCGAGCCCGAGCTCGCGCGCGATCAGTCCGATCGTGCGCTCCATGACGAAGGCGCCGTGCGGCCGGCCGGCCCCCCGGTACGGGGAGACGGCCGCCTTGTTGGTGTACGCAACTTCGAACTCGACGGTGTAGTTCGGCAGCCGATACGGTCCGGGCAGCTGCGTCGACGTGATGATCGGGACGACGATGCCATACGGTGTATAGGCACCGGTGTCGTGGACGAAGTGATCGCGCAGCGCCAGCACTCGGCCGGTCTCGTCGAACCCAACCTCGACGTCGTGGATCTGGCCGCGCTCCTGGTTGGACGCGATGAGGTGCTCGCGGCGGTCCTCCGTCCACTTCACCGGGCGACCGAGCGTCATCGCCGCGTGCGGGACGAGGATCTCCTCGGGATAGAAGAGCATGATCTTCGTCCCGAAGCCGCCGCCGACGTCGGGGGCGACGACCTCCACATTGAACTCGGCCAGCCCGAAGAGCCCGGCGAGTCCGTTCTTGATGGGAAGCGGCGCCTGCGTCGAATCCCAGACCCGGAGGACACGCCGGCGGGCGTCCCACTCGGCCACCACACCGCGGGCCTCGATCGGGCTCCCGCAGCTCCGTTCGATCGCGAGCCGCTCGCGCAGCACGCGAGGGGCGCGTGCCAGCGCTCCGTCGGCGTCGCCGACGGTCTGGCGGAAGCGCGCGGCGCGGTTGTCCGGCACGTCGGCGTGCACTCGCGGCGTCCCCCGCGCCAGCGCGGTCGCCAGGTCGGTCACGACGGGCAGCGGCTCGTACTGCACCTCGATGAGCGCCTGCGCGTCCTCGGCGATGTAGCGGCTGTCCGCGACGACGAAGGCCACCACCTCGCCGACGTATCGGACTTCGTCGACGGCGAGGGGCCGTTGCGTGCGTCCGTGCGTCAACATCGGGTGTGGGATCAACAGCGGCGCCGGTTGGTTCAGCTCGCCCAGCTCGGCGGCGGTCAGCACGAGATGGACGCCCGGCACGCCGCGGGCGGCGGTCGCGTCGATCCGCGCGATCCGCGCGTGAGCGTGCGGGCTCCGGAGCGAGGCGCCGTGAAGGGCGCCGGGCGGGTTCATATCGTCGACGAAGCAGCCGAGCCCCTGCAAGAGCCGAGGGTCCTCGTTGCGCGGAATACGCGCACCGATGCTTCGCGTGGTCATCGGCTCGGGGGTAGGCGCGGCGTCGAGCCGCCGGCGGCGTCCGCACGCTCGCGCACGAGGGCTTCGAACGCGCGATCGAAGCAGACGCGCGGCGGTTTGACGAGACCCGCGCCGACCTGCCCGACACCGGGCTCGCGGTGCGCCATGCCGGTGTCGATCTGGGGCAGAATCCCGGTCTGCACGACCAGGCGCACGTCGATTCCTGTGGGGGTCCCGCGAAAATCGAGCGCCGGCAGACGGTAGGCCGTGCTCTCGCCGAGCGTGATCTCGTACATGAGCCGCGTATACTCGAGCGCATCCGCCGGCGTGCCGCCCACGAACTGGACGACCGCCGGCGCGCCGCCCATCGCGAAGCCGCCGAGGCCGGCCGTCTCGGTGATCGCGCTGTCGCCGATGTCGGGGTTGGCGTCACCCGGGCCGAACCCCGGGAAGTACAGGCCCTCCGGTGTCTGCGCCGGCCCGGTGAACCATCGGTCGCCGAGCCCGCCGACGCGGATCCCGAAGTCGGTCCCGTTCCGCGCCATCGCCGTCACGATCGTCGAGTCCGGTACGCCGTGGGCCGCGTCGAGCGCCGCCTTGCACGCGGCCATTCCGACGTTCAGGAAGAGGTGCTCGTTGGACGCCGCGAAGGCGAGGACGCGACTGCGCTCCTTCGCCGGAAGATCGAGCGCGGCGACCTCCGGGGCGAGCGCCTTGATGAGGAGCGCGGACGCGGCGCGATTCCGGTTGTGGCACTCGTCGCCCATCTGCACCGCCTGGCCGATGAGCGCGCGGAGGTCGATGCCGCCCGCCCGGCGCACCGCCTCGCCGAACGCGGGGCCGACGACGTCCCTGAACCAGCGCAGACGATCGATCACCTCCGGCGCGTAGGCGCCGTACCGGAGCACCTTACCGAGCCCCTCGTTGATCGTCGAGTAGGCGCGGTTCCCGGCGGTCCGGTTCTCGACCACGAGCACCGGCATCGAGGCGGTCGTGGCGCCCGCCATCGGTCCGACGGTCGCGTGATGATGGCAGGGATCGAAGCGAACGGCGCCGCCGGTGACGAGCCGCTCCGCTTCCTGCCACGTGGTCGCCAGCCCTTCGTAGATCAGCGCGCCGACGATGCCGCCGCGCATCGGGCCGCTCATCCTTTCCCACTCGATCGGCGGCCCGGCGTGGAGCACCGTCTCGCGCGTCATGCCCGGCACCACCTCGATCGCCGGGCGCACGTCGATCAGGACCTGGTGGGCGGCAAGGATTCGATCGAGCGTGACGCGATTCGCGGCGTCGACGGCGTCGCACCAGAGCGAACTGAGCTCGCCGGCCGCCGGCGAAGGCCGCCAGTCGACCCGTCTGACCGGGACGCCCTGAGCGACGAGAGCCGAGGCGAAGATCTCGGGGCCGACGACCACGGCGCCGAGCGGATTCCGGAGGAGATCGGCCTCAGACGGCATCGCGCCCCTCGGCGATCGCGCGCGCCGTCTCGGCCGCGATCCGGTTGCTGGCGCACACGATCACGCCGAGCTTCCGAAGCTCTGCCTCCTGCCGCTCGAGACCTTGTGGGTCCTCGTTGGTGCCGACCACGTGCGCGACGATCGCCAGCTCACGCCCGTGACGTCGCGCGCGCGCCTCGGCGAGTGCGGGACGGAGGGCCCCCGCGGGGTCGCCATGCGCGCAGTCGCCGAGCACGAGATCCAGCAGCAGCACGGAGACGCTCGAGTCATCACCTGCGCCGACGATCGCGGCGTTCCGCAGGCTCGGATCGATGATCGGGTGCGGCCGTCCTCGCGTGTACTCCTCGGCGCCGAAATCGACGAAGCGATGCGCGGGAGCATCGCCCACGATGCGCCGCGCTTCGTCGCAGAGCGTCCCTCCGGCGTAGAGACCGAAAATCGCGCCGCGCTCCTCCGACGCCGGCGCTCGTGGCCGCTCGAAGTCGCGGACACCGCCGCCGGTGAGCTTCACCGCCGTGGTCGCCGCCTCTTCGAGCGTCGCCGCGGTGCGCACACCCGGCGGCGTCACGCCGTCGTATCCGAGCAGACAGGCCACGACCGGCTTCCGCGTCTCGACGGCTGCCCGGAGCACCGCGTCGGCTGCGGCGGGCGACGGCGGCTTCGAGACGATGAGCACGAGCTGCGTATCGGGGTCCGCGCCCAGGACACCGACGCCCTGAAGCGTGGTGAGTCCGCCGACGGCGGCGTGGAGGTCGCGTCCCCCGGTGCCGATCGCGTGAGAGACGCCTCCGCCGAGGCGATGGATGAGGCTCGTCAATTCCTGGATACCGGTTCCCGAGGCGCCGACCACGCCGATGGGACCGCGGCGCACCCGGTTCGCGAAGCCGAGGCCGACTCCGTTGATGATCGCGGTCCCGCATTCCGGGCCCATGACCAGAAGCCCATGGCCGCGCGCCCGACGCTTGAGCGCAACCTCGTCGGCCAGCGGGACGCCATCGCTGAAGAGGAACACGTGCAGCCCGGCCGAGAGCGCCTGGTGGGCGTCGACGGTCGCGTAGGCGCCCGGAACCGCGATGAGGGCGACGTTCGTCGCGGCGCTCTTGCGCGCGGCGCCGGCGGTCGTGCGCGGCAGGATGTCCGCGCGGGCCTGCCCGGTGTCCCGGCTGGCGCTCAGGAGCTCCTCGACACATGCGAGGGCGCGGTTCGCGGCCGTTTCGGTGCTCGCTCGGACGGAGATCAGGAGGTCCGAAGGCCCGGCCTCCGGCGCCTCCGCCGGCCACATTCCGGCCTCGGCGAGCATCGAGCGGCCAGGCGGCGTCCCCATCACGACCGCGACCTCAGCGACATCCGCCAGCCGGCTCGCCTGCTCGGCGACCCGCATGAGGTCGATCGAATCGAAGTACGAGTTTCCCCGAACCGCCCACGCCAAGCGCATCCCTGTCCTCCGGTCGTCGCATTATAGCCAGTCGGTGGACACGGGACAGGTGCGGGGCGACTCGGTACGCGTCGAGACGCGCGCCCGGGCCGGCCCCGCGGGCCAGATTACCCCAGGCGGATCATCACGAAGCCGCGCTGCTGGAGCTCGTCGTAGATGTCCCGCCGCTCTTGCTGACCTGGATTGCTCGACGCGCCAGGCTGGACTCCCGGCGGCATGATACGCCGGTCCAGGAGAACCTTGATGTCGGGCATGCCGACGAAGACCCGCTCGAAGTAGCTGAACAGCTCCAGGCGGTCGCGGGCAACCACGACGATCACCTTCAGCATCTCTCGTCCCCGTCGGAAAATCTTCCGAATCGGCCGGACGGCCGTCGCCGCCTTCTAGAGGGAGCCACAAATTTCAACATCTTCGTGAATGGCATTCCAAATGCTACCGTCTCGGGTTCCGTGAGGAAAAAATGACCTGCCATGCACAGTGTCGACAGACAATAGACAAGCACATGGCCCGACACCTGTTTCTCGTCTCGCGCCACGAAGGCCGCCTGTACGAGTACTTGCTGGAGCGGTTCCGCGACGACGGGAACGTCGAGGTGATCCTCGATCGCCGGCGTGGAGAGCGGCGGGGCCGGTCCCAGCGTCAGGAACTCGAGCGCCGGCGATCAGACCGGCGAACCCGACGAGAGGTCGATCTGGAGCTCCAGGTCCGATCGCACGTGATCCTGACCCTTCCCGAGGACGACCCGGCGCCGCGAGTCTGAGAGTTGCCCGCCTCCGCGGGTGCCGTCTGAGCCAAGGTTAGCACTGTCCGCTCGGCGAGTTCTGCGCCATCGAGTGTGCATCCCTGTTCAGCTTTTGTTTAGCTTTTGATCAGCCGATCACGTCTCTGCCACCGCTTTTCAGCACGCAACAATTACGGGTGCGCAAAATATGCAAGCGATCCGGAAGGTTGGATCGCGACTAGGTCGCGACTATGTATTGGTATTCCCTTTGCTGTTTTGTGGGTTCGTGGACCAGACCGCGCTGCGGACGCTCGCGCTCGATTCCGGGAACGCACGCTCACACTCGATCGCCGATCTCGCCCCTCCGGAAATTCCGGACAACGCCCCGGGCCTGGGCTCCCGCGGCGACGACGGTCTGTTTCGGCGCAGCGAGAGAATGCGAGCCCTGGAAGCGCTCGTTCTGCGGGCCGCCGGCACAGACGACCCCATCCTGATCCAGGGCGAAACGGGAGCGGGCAAGACCCTCATCGCGAAGGCCACCCACGATCTGTCCGGGCGCTCCGGGAAGCCTTTTCGACGGGTGCGCTGCATTTCGCTGCCCGCCAAGCTGCTCGAAGCCGAAATCTTCGGCCCGGGCGGCAAGCTCGGGCTGGTGGCGGGAGGAACGCTGCTGCTCGAGCTTCCAGCAGCCCTGCAGTCGCGGGTTGCCCGCGCTCTGAACGACGGTCGGTTCTCCTCTGTGGAATGGCCCGGGCGCCTCGCCGCGAATGTCCGGGTCCTCGCGACGACCACCAGGCCCCTTTCGGCGCTGAGCGCGCTTTCTGAGGATCTCCACCACCTCGTAGTCAGGGAGCGGCGCGAGGAAATTCCAAGTCTCGTCGAGCATTTCCGGAATGGCTTCGGATGGGTGAAGAATAGGCCGACGCAGGGGGTAGGCCTCAGAGAGATCGGCCGACGGGCGGCGCAACCCGAAGAGCAGACCGCACTGCGCGACGCGCTCGCGCGCGTGGGGGGCAACCGCGCCGCCGCTGCCCGGCTGCTCCAGTTACCGGATGCTGCTGCCGCAGCTGAGCGCGGACGAGCACGGGAGCCGTTCGGGAGCTGGATCGCGGGCCGCCGCCGGAGCCGCCCGGCCGCGATCGGCCGAAGGGCCTCTTGCTTGACACCGGGCTCCCTGTCAGAATTGCGGGACTGCGGAGGCGAGTCGTGCGCGTAGTCATCGTCGACGAGACCATGATCCTGGGCGAAGCCGCACGGCGAGTGCTGTCGTCGATGGGAGTGACGACCGCGTTCGCCGGCTCGCTGCACGAGCTCTCACTCGTATTCGAAATGCACAGGGTCCCGGATCTCCTGATCGTGAACGTGACGAACGATCTCACGGGATGGGAGGTCGCCGCGCGCGTCGAGCGTGCCGGCTATCGAGGCCGCGTGCTCGCGTTCGTCGATGCGCTCGACGACACCAAGATCCAGTATCTGACCCAGCTCCCGCACGTCGACTGCGTCGCGCGCCCGAGCTCGAGCGCGCTGCTCGAGCAGGTCTTGAAGCAGGCGCTGCGCGGCACGCGGACCTCCGCCGAGCGATCACTCCCCGCGCCGATCCGGCCGGCGTATCACGGCATCATCGGTGAGTCGTCGCAGATGGCCGACATCTTCGCGCGCATCGCGAAGGTGGCGGTCGGCGACGTCAACGTCTGCATCCACGGCGAGAGCGGAACCGGCAAGGAGCTGATCGCGCGCGCGATCCACTACGCGAGCCCCCGCCGCGATCGTCCGTTGATCACGCTCGACTGCACGACGATCCCCGAGGGCTTGATGGAGAGCCACCTCTTCGGTCACGTGAAGGGGGCCTTCACCGGCGCGACCGAGCACCGTGAAGGCGTCTTCGCGCTGGCCCACACGGGGACCTTGTTCATTGACGAGCTGGGCGAACTGAGCCCGCGGCTCCAGGCCAAGCTCCTCCGCGTCATTCAGGCGCGCGAGTTCTCCAAGGTGGGCGGGACGAAGTCCATCCGCACGGACATCCGGCTCATCACCGCGACCAACAAGGACCTCAAGACGGCGGTGGCGCAGGGCACGTTCCGCGAGGACCTCTACTACCGGGTCGCGGTCTTCATGATCAAGGTGCCGGCTCTCCGTGAACGGACCGAGGACATTCCACGCCTGGTCGATCACTTCCTGCAGCGGTTCTCGGGCCTCTACGGAAAGCCCGTCACGCGGGTCGCGCCCACGACCCTCAAGCGGATGATGACATTGCCGTGGCCGGGCAACGTGCGACAGCTCGAGAACTTCCTCGAGCAGGCCGTCGTCCTCGCTGAGGGCGACACCTTGACCGACCGGGACCTCTTCGCCGGAGATCTGTCGAGCGGAGCCGCCACTCCCGCGCCGGCTCTCTCGGGACTGTTCGAGGCGGGGCTCCCGCTCAGCGAGGTCGAGCGCCGCCACATCCTCAGGACTCTCCAGAAGGCCCACGGTAACCGCACCGAGGCCGCCCGGCTGCTCCAGATCAGCGTGCGCTGCCTCCAGTACAAGCTCAAGGCGTACGGCCGGGACATCGACGCCGCGGCGGGGTCCGACCGGGGCCTCGTGTCGAGCGGCTCCTAGACCGCTCCAAGTTCACACTCCGTCCCGCGCCCCGGCAATCTTTGCGGGGCTGACGCGCAAGTTTTTATGGGATCGCGCGCGATCCCAACCGTTCCGGATTCCCAGAACGTCGACGGCGCGGCCAGTTACGGCGTTGGCCCCATTCGTGCTCTCTCACCACACCGCATTGAAGCTCGCTCATCAGTCCAGTCGCAGCAGGGTGACGCCGGCGCTTCGAGAGCTCCTCGAGCGCGATGCGGTGTGCCGCGAGATCGTGCAATACCTGATGCGCCACAGCGAGGCCGCGGACACCGCGCGCGGCATCGCGGAGTGGTGGATCAATCGCGACGTGCCGTCCACGCGAGAAGCCCTGTCGAGACTCCAGGAATACGGCGTCGTTCAATCGTACATGGTTCAGGGTGACACCTTCGTGTACGCATACACGAAGAGGGCGGTCCTGCGTCAGTCGCTCGCACGCTATCTCAAGGAAACGGTCGCTCCCCCTGCGGCGAAGGAGCTTTAGCCCATGCCCGCATCTTCCGTCGTCACGACCGCCAACGAGGCGTCGCGCTCGAGTTTGCCTGGAGACGGGGCTCTTTCCGACCTTCGCGTCGTGGCGCTGGGCGGTGGCACCGGGCTGCCGGCGGTACTCCGGGGCCTCCGCGCAGGCCTCTTCGAGTCGTACCCGTGGGATCCCGAGCGTGACCAGACACGGCTGACGGCGGTCGCGACCGTCGCCGACGACGGCGGCAGCTCCGGCAAGCTCCGCGCGACCTACCGACTCCCGTCCCCCGGCGACGTGCGGAACTGTCTCTTGGCCCTGGCCGGGGGCGATCCCACGCTGTCGGACGTGTTCGCCTTTCGCTTCGCCGGCGGCAGCGAGGTCGCCGGGCACAGCCTCGGCAATCTCATCCTGACCGCGCTGACCGAGCTCGAGCAGGACTTCTCCAAAGCGGTCGCTCGAGTTGGCCGCCTGCTTTCGATCCGCGGTCTGGTTCTGCCCGCCACCAGTCAGAACGTCACGCTGCAGGCGGAGCTGTCCGACGGAACCGTGATCGAAGGCGAGTCCCGCATCGCGAGCGCGCGGAGTCCGATCCGCAAGGTGCGGCTGCATCCGGCCGACGCCGTTGCGCTGCCCGAGGCGGTGGACGCGCTCGAGCGGGCGCACCTGATCGTGATCGGCCCGGGCAGCCTCTACTCGAGCCTCGTCGCGGCGTTGCTCCCACGCGGGATCCCCGAGGCGATCACCCGATCACGGGCGCGCGTGGTGCACGTCATGAACCTCATGACGGAGCCGGGCGAGACCGATGGTCACACCGCGGTGGACCACCTCATGGCCATCCGCCGGCATGCGCCGACGATGCCGATCCACGACATCCTCGTCAATGTCACGCCGACCGTGCCCGAGCAGATCGCGCGGTACGGCGCGCAGGGTGCGGTGCCGGTCCGGGCGGACATCGCGCTCCTGAAAGCGCTCGGTCACTCCGTCCACGAATGCGACCTCCTGGCGACCGGCGACGACGTGCGCCACGATCCGGGGAAGCTCGCGCGCGCACTCCTCACGCTCGCCTATCGAAGCGGCTCGCGCGCGAGTGCGTGAGCCGTGACGCTTCGGGGCGTCCCCGTGCTCCAGTACGACGGGCTCGGGACGTCGCTCCCCGCCGACGTGAACGACCGTCTCGCCAAGCACTGGGTCACGCCGGTCTCGCTGGGTCGGCAGCTGGCGTTGATCCGGGAGTGCGGGCATCGGGTCGTCCGGCTCTACGACGCGTGGGCTCGCGGCAACGAGGAGTGGCCCGCGCCCTCGCCGGTCGGGCGCTCGCCGGTCGTGTTGACCTTCGACGACGGCCGCGCCGCGGACTACGACGTGGCCTTTCCTCTGCTCCTGGCCGCGGGTGTGCGCGCCGAGTTCTTCATCAACACCGCCAGGATCGGGCAGCCCGGCTACCTCACCTGGAGCCGCATCGCCGAGATGCACCGGGCCGGCATGTCGTTTCAGTCCCACTCGCACGATCACCTCGTGCTGCCGAACCTGCCGGCGCGGCTGCTCAGAAGCGAGCTCCGGACCTCGAAGCGTCTCATCGAGGACCGCGTGGGGCGCGGCGTGGACTTCCTGGCGGCGCCGCACGGCCTGGTCGACCGCCGCGTCGTGGACGCGGCGCAGGAGGCCGGGTACCAGGCGGTGTGCGCCTCGCGCGGCTGGCCGGCACGACCCGGCGATCTCGTCGTGAACCGGGTCACCGTGCTCCGCGACACGACCGAGGCGCAGTTCAGCGCGATTCTCGCGCTACAACCGCGGGGCTATTTCGCGGCGCTCGCGCGCGCGCTGCTCACGACCCTGCCGCACCGCGTCGCTCTCAAGCTCCGGCGGCCCCACCTCGACGGCACGCTCTCTCCGGGAGGCGCGTGATGAAGGAGCCCTCACGGTGATCATCGGTGTGGCCGGCGGTACCGGCTCGGGGAAGAGCTCGATCGTGCGGAGCCTGGTCGACCGCATCGGCGGGGGCGGGATCGATCTCGATTCGTACTCTCTCGACCGAAGCGCCTCTCCTCCCGAGCAGCGGAGCCAGACCGGTGACGACGAGCCGGCCGCCATCGACGTTGCGCTGCTCGTCGCGCAGCTCGGTGACCTCCGGCGCGGTGAGGCGATCCGGAAGCCCGTGTATTCGGCCGATGCGCAGGTGCGCACCGGAGTCGAGATCGTCGCGCCCGCGCGGCTCGTGATCGTCGAAGGCCTGTTCACCCTGTGGTGGGGATCGCTCCGGTCGCTCCTGGATGTGAAGGTGTTCGTCGACGCGCCGGCCGACCTTCGACTCAGCCGGCGGATCCGGCGAGATCTCGCCGAGCCCGGTCGCACCCTGGAGCAGGTGCTGCATGAGTACTCGGGCACGGTGCGTCCCGCACACGAGCGGTACGTGGAGCCGACGCGCGTCCACGCCGACGATGTCGTCACCAATGACGGCCCTCTCGAGGACGCCGTCGAGCAGGTCATCGCGCTCGTGCGGCGCAGACGGGTCGATGGACTTGCCGGCGCCGCCGAGCGGTAGACGATGAGCGCCCGCACCGGCGCGCGAAGGATCTCGCAGACCAGATACGACTACCGCGCGCAGTGGGTGGGCTTCACCCGGCGCCTGGGCTCCTGCGTGACGCTCGACGAGCTGGGGCCGAAGCTCGTCGACGCCGTCGTGGAGACGGTCGGCGCGACCGGCGCCGCCTTGTATCTGTCGGATGCCGGCGAGGGCGGTCTTCGCGCGGCGGCCGCGGTCGGCACCGGGTATCCGGCACCGACGCTCGCCGGCGATCACACGCTGATCGCGTGGCTGCTGGCGCGGCGAACCCCCCTCGTCCTCGAAAACGGCTCGACCGCGGCCTGGCACGCGTCGACAGGGTCTCGCGCGTTCGCCGAAGGGTCCGCGATCGTCCCGCTGCGCTGGCGCGAAGAGCTGATCGGCGTCCTGGTGATCGGCGGCGAACGGAGCGGAGACCGCTACACGAGCGACGACCTCGAGCTCATGGAGGCCGTCGGGGAGCAGGCCGCCGGTGTCATCGTCACCGCGCGGCTGTCGGAGAGCCGGGCGCGCTCGCGCGAGTTCGAGGCTTTCCACCGATTCACCTCGTTCGTGGTCCACGACCTCAAGAACTCGATCATGGCGCTCTCGATGCTGAGCGAGAACGCGCTGAAGAACTTCGACGACCGCGAGTTCCAGCGCGCCGCCCTCAACACGATCGCCCAGACGGTGGACCGGATGAAGTCGCTGCTCGGGCGGCTCCGCGAGGCGCCCGCGCCGGCCCGGCTCCGTCGCGAGTCGGTCGACCTGGCCGCGCTCGCGCGGGAAGCGGCGTCGCCGGTCGTCAGGAGCGACCGGATCCGCCTCGTGACGGAGCTCGCGCCGCTGCTGATCTCCGCGGACGCCGAGGCGCTCTCGAAGGTGATCCAGAACCTCGTCACCAACGCCGTGCAGTCGATCGAAGGCTCCGGCACCGTCGTGCTGAAGACCTACGCGGAAGGCGGGCGGGCGGTCGTGGCGATCACCGACAGCGGCTGTGGCATGTCGGAAGATTTCGTGCGCACGTCGCTGTTCGCGCCGTCTAGCTCGACCAAGAAGGGCGGCTGGGGAATCGGCCTCTACCACGTCAAGGGGCTCGTCGAAGCCCACGGCGGCACCATCGACGTGTCGAGCACGCAAGGCGTCGGCACCACCTTTTCCGTGCGGCTCCCGATCGGAGGCCGGACATGAAGCCCAAGCTGCTCATCGTCGAGGACGAGGAATCGATCCGCACCCAGCTCAAATACGCGCTGCGCGACGACTTCACGCTCCTCTTCGCCGAGGACCGCGCCGAGGCGCTCTCGGCGCTCACGTGCGAGCAGCCGGCGGTCGTCAGCCTCGACCTCGGGCTGCCGCCCCATCCGGAGAGCTCCGAGTGCGGTCTGGAGACGCTCGACCAGATCATGAAGACCGCGCCGGCGACCAAGGTCGTGGTCCTCACCGGGAACGGCGGCCGCGAGAGCGCGATCCGCTCGGTCCAGCTCGGCGCGTTCGACTACCACCAGAAGCCGATCCAGCTTCACGACCTGAAGGTCGTGCTCCAGCGGGCGGCCTATCTGCAGACGCTCGAGGCCGAAGCCGAGAAGCGCGGGAGCGAGACGGCGCCCCGCTTCGCTGACATGCTGGGACACACGCCCGCCATGCGCGAGATCTTCGCCGTCGTGAGCCGCATCGCGCGGACCGACGTCACGGTGCTGATCCAGGGCGAGAGCGGAACGGGAAAGGAGCTGCTGGCGCGGGCCGTCCACGCGAACAGCGCTCGGAGCCACCGCCCGTTCGTGGCGATCAACTGCGGCGCGATCCCGGACACCCTGCTGGAGTCCGAGCTGTTCGGCCACGAGCGTGGCGCCTACACCGGTGCCTACACCCAACGAAAGGGCAAGCTCGAGGCGGCGGAAGGCGGCACGCTCTTCCTCGACGAGGTCGGCGAGATGAGCGCCCCCCTTCAGGTCAAGCTCCTCCGCTTTCTTCAGGAGCGCGAGGTCGAGCGCGTCGGCGGCCGCGAGGTGCTCCGCGTCGACGCGCGGGTCGTCGCCGCGACCAACAAAGAACTGAAGGCGGAGCTGCAGGCACGGCGGTTCCGCGAGGACCTCTACTATCGTCTCTCGGTCGTGAACCTGACGCTCCCGCCGCTGCGCGAGCGCGGGGAGGACGTCGTGCTCATCGCCAACGCGCTCCTCCAGCGGAGCGGCAAGGCGCACCGGCGGAAGCTCCGCTTCGGCGGCTCGGCCCTCGAGGCGATCGCCCACCATCCCTGGCCCGGCAACGTCCGCGAGCTCGAGAACGCGGTGGAGCGCGCGGTCCTGATGGCCCACGGAAAGCTCGTCGAGGCCCGCGACCTCGGCATCGAGCTCAAGGACCGGCCCACGACGTCGCTTCGCGAGGCCCGGGACCGAGCGGAGCGGGGCGCCCTCGTGGAAGCACTCGTCAAGACGCGCGGAAACATCACGCAGGCTTCGCGGCTCCTGGCGGTAAGCCGTCCGACCTTGCACGGATTGATCGCCCGCTACGAGGTCAACGCGCGGGACTTCCGTTGAGGACCGCCCGGACCCGGATCCCTACGCCCGCATAATTCAGGCCATTTCGGTCGCGGCCGTGTCAGAATCGGGCCGGAGAGTCGGGAGCGCGCCGTCGGCCGCTCCAGCAGAGGAGGACATGCCGTGAGAATCGTCACGATCTGGTCCGTGGCCCTTCTGGTGCTTCTCGCGTGGACGAGCCCGCCCGCGGCCGTAGAGGACATGGGGCTGATCACCGGCGGCGAGAAGGGCACCTACTATCAGTTCGGCCTCGACCTGCAGAAGCTCGTCAAGCCCGCGGGGATCGACCTGAAGGTCTACCCCTCGAAGGGCTCGATCGAAAACGTGTACGCGGTCTACCAGCGGCCGGGCGTTCCAATGGGCATCGTCCAGTCCGATGTCCTGGCGTTCGTGTCGCGCGTGCAGACTGACCAGGTGCTCCAGCGGATCGCGAAGAAGACGAAGATGGTCTTCCCACTCTACAACGAGGAAATCCACCTGCTCGGCAAGAAGGGGATCAGCGACTTCGACGACCTGGCCGGCCGGAGAGTCGCGATCGGCCGGGACGGCAGCGGCACGTACCTCACCTCGCGCCTCCTCTTCAAGCTGTCGGAAGTCGCGCCCAGCGAGATGGTGCCGATCGACACGGGTGAGGCGCTCGCCGAGCTCAAGGCGGGCCGCGTCGACGCGATGTTCTACGTGGCCGGCTATCCGGTGAAGCTCCTCAAGGAGGACGTCACCGACAAGGACCAGCTCGCGCTGATCCCGATCACCAACAAGAGCGTCCTCGAGTTCTACCCGCAGGCCGAGATTCCCGCCGGCACCTACCCATGGCAGACGACGGCGATCAATACGGCGGCGGTCAAGGCGGTCCTCGTATCGTTCGATTTCCGCCGCCGGGATTGCGACAACGTCGGCCGTTTCGCGCAGCTCTTGTCGAAGAACCTCGACACCCTTCAGAAGAACGGCCACGCGAAGTGGAAGGCGGTCGACCTGAACTATCCCCTCCGGGGCTGGGAGCAGTACGACTGCGTCCGCAAGTATCTCGGCAAGGCCGCGCCCGCGACGGCAACCCCGGCGACGAAGAGCGGGCAGAATCCGGTCTTCGACGCGATCAAGGGGGCCCTCGACCAGTAACGAGGCCGGCTCGGTCGAACGAGGCTCGGCGGCGCGCCTGATCCGCTGAGGATCAGGCGCCGACGAGGTGCAACACCATCCAGGTGGCGGCGGCCACGATCGCCGAGGCGGGGATCGTGAGAATCCACGCCCAGAGTATCTTCCCTGCCACGCCCCAGCGGACAGCCGAGAAGCGCTGGATTGCGCCTACGCCCATGATCGAGCCGCTGATCGTCTGCGTGGTGCTCACCGGAATGCCCGCGAAGGCGGTTCCGATCAGCGTGATCGCGCCCGCCGTCTCCGCGCAGAAGCCACCCACAGGCCGCAGCTTGGTGATCCGCATCCCCATGGTCTTCACGATGCGCCAGCCGCCCGCCATGGTGCCCAGGCCGAGCGCGGCATGCGCCGCGAGGATGACCCAGAAGGGCACGTAGAACTCGGGCCCGAGGTGGCCGGTGGTGAAGAGGAGCACCGCGATGATCCCCATCGTCTTCTGGGCGTCGTTGGTGCCGTGTCCCAGGCTGTAGGCGGCCGCCGACAGGAGCTGGCCGCGACGGAAGATTTTGTCGACGCGTCCGGGAGTCTGGTTCTTGAAGACGTTGATCACCAGCCACATCATCGTGCATCCGACGACCAGGCCGATCAG
>WNEZ01003037.1_pt1 | contig 27661 bp, 26 predicted proteins | sample 5400521 | NCBI WGS metagenome assembly WNEZ01 (sample SAMN13153339, study PRJNA577476) | soil metagenome | isolation source: 120 cm saprolite under Douglas fir tree site 2 hole 1 replicate 1 | place: USA:California | collected 2015-04-18
CCGCTACAGCTTCATGTGGGGGTCGAGCCAGTCGCGGAGGGCGTTGCCGATCAGGTTGATGACGAGCGTGGTCACGAAGATGGCGAGGCCGGGAAAGGCGGCGATCCACCAGGAGTTCAGCATGTAGACGCGTCCCTCGCCGAGCATGTTGCCCCAGGCGGGGGTGGGCGGCTGGACGCCCAGGCCGAGGAAGGACAGGAAGGACTCGAGAATGATGACCTGGGCGATCTGCAGGGTGGCGATGACGACGATGGGCGAGATCAAGTTCGGCAAGATCTGACGGAAGACGATGCGGGCATGGCTCCCGCCCAGGGCCCGCGCGGCAAGGACGAACTCGCGCTCGCGGAGCGCCAAGGTCTCCGCCCGCACGACGCGAGCGTAGACGGGCCAGCCCGTCACCCCCAGAACGATGATCATGTTGGGCATGCTCGGGCCCAGCACCGCGATGACGGCGAGGGCCAGGAGGACGAAGGGGAAGGTCAGCATCACGTTGATGAACGTCATGATGCTCCAGTCGAGGCGCGCCCCGAAGTAGCCGGCGGTGAGCCCGAACAGGATACCGATGGTGGAGGAGAGGAGCACCGCCGTGACGCCTACCACGAGCGAGACGCGCCCGCCCCAGATCACCCGCGAGAGGAGATCGCGACCGATCTGATCGGTCCCGAGCACGTGCTCGCGAGTCCCGCCCTCCATCCAGGCGGGCGGGCCCATCCGGTGCCTGATGTCCACGACGAGGGGATCGTGGGGCGCGATCCAGGGCGCGAAGACCGCGCTCAGCACGATGGCGAGGAAGATCGCGGCGCCGCCCATGCCCCACTTGAGGCGCCAGAGTCTTCGCCAGCCCGCGCCGGAGAGGGCGGGCGCCGCGGCGGCTTCGAAGCGGGGCGCGCTGATGGCGGCGTCGGGGCCGATGGCCATCAGGCCGCCCGGATGCGCGGGTCGATCAGCCCGACCACGAGATCGACGATCGCGTTCACGAACACGATGATGAGGGCGAGCAGGACCACCGCGCACTGCACGACGGGGAAGTCCTGGTTGCGGATCGAGTCCACGGTCAGCGTCGCCACTCCCGGCCAGGCGAAGACCGTCTCAGTGATGAAGGCGCCCCCCAGGAGCTGGCCGAACTGCAAGCCCAGGACGGTGACCACGGGGATGCAGGCATTGCGGAAGGCATGCTTGAGGATGACCATGCGCTCGCCCACGCCCTTGGCCCGCGCCGTCTTGATGAACTCCATGCTCATCACCTCGATGATGCCGGAGCGGACGAGCCGCATGGTCAGGGGAGCCAGGAAGGCCCCGAGGCAGAAGGCGGGCATGATGAAGTTCTGCCAGGTGCCGTAACCGGAGGCGGGCAGGACCCTGAGGCGGACGGCGAAGATGATGATGAGCATGATGCCGAGCCAGAAGATGGGCATGGCCTGGCCGGCCACGGCCAGGAGCGTGCACAGGGTGTCGATCACGGAGTGTCGCTTGAGGGCGGCGATCACGCCCAGGGGCAGGGCGATCAAGAGCGCGACGCCGAGGCCCGCCAGCGTGAGGTAGATGGTGGGCGGCATGCGCTCGATGACGAGACCGAAGGCGGGGGCATTGCCGTACCAGGATTTGCCGAAGTCACCCTGGACGGCGCGGCTCGCGAACTTCCAGTACTGGACCCAGACGGGCTGGTCGAGCCCCATGAGGTGCTTGTAGCGCTCGTACTCCTCCTTGCCGGCATTCTGGGGTAGGAGCAGGGTGACGGGGTCGCCGATCACGTGCAGGATCGAGAAGGCGAGGATGGAGATGCCGAGGATGACGACGACGAGCTGGACGAGCTGGTGTGCGATGTAGCGTCGCATCGGGAGATCGGGACCGGCGGGCCGGGACGCGTCCCCGCCCGCCGGCCGGGCGGATCCGGAGCTACTTCTTCCGCGGAGTGGCGAGGAACATGCGGTCGACCTCGTCGGGCGGCGCCGAGTACTCGATCCGGTTCGACACACCCCACACACCGCGCAGACCCCACTTGAAGAGATAGGCGGCGTCGTCGAACAGGAGCTTCTGAGCCTTGACGTAGATCTCGGCCCGCTTCTTCTGGTCGAGCGACGATCGCCCGGAGATGATCAGGTCGTCGAGCTCCTTGTTGCAGTAGTACGCGTAGAACTCCCCGCACTTGAAGATGTCGTACAGGATGGCGTCGGCGTCAAAGACCGAGTAGTAGCCCCAGGACCAGTTGAACATCGGTCCCAGCTTGCCCTCCTTGGCCCGCGCCACCACGACCGTGTTGTCGCCGATGTAGTTCCGCTTGACGCGAAAGCCGACCTTCGTCATGTCGGCCACGATGGCATCGTTGGTCTGCTGGATGGCGGGCTCGACGGTGGGAGGCCCTTCGTGGAATACTACGTCCACGCCGCCGTTGGGGTATCCCGCCTCGGCCAGGAGCTTCTTGGCGCGATCGAGGTCCTGCTTGTAGGGCTTGAGGTTGGGATCCCAGCCGAAGGCCATGGGGTTGACGGCGGTGGCCACGCGGTCGCCCAAACCGTTCAGGACGTGCTTGATGATGGCGTCCTGGTCGACGGCGAGATTGGCCGCCTGCCGCACCCGCCGGTCCGTGAAGGGATTGGGTCCGCTGCGTGCGGCCTGATCGAGCTGGAGGAAAGCCGTGCGGAGAATGGGCGAGGTCGCCGTCCGCGCGGCGCCCGACTTGTTGATCACGTCCATCTGGTCGGGAGGCACCGCCTTGATCACGTCCACGCCCCCGGAGATCAGCTCGGCGATCTGTGTCGCCTGCTCGGGGATGATGCGAATGCGCACGTACTTGTAGTAAGGCTTGGGGCCCCAGTAGTCATCGTTGCGGACGAGCATGTGCTCCTGCTTGCGCGACCACTTGACGAGCTTGTAGGGCCCGGTGCCCACGGGATGCTCCTGCATCCACTCGTCGCCCTTCTCGCGGATGACCTTCTCGGACTCCATCACCTGGGCCGTCATGCGCTCCACGAAGAGCGGGTAGGGGCCGTCGGTCTTGAAGCGCACGGTGTAGTCGTCCACGATCTCCACGGTCTTGATCTTGGCGTGGTTGCCGCGGGCGATCATCTTCTTCACCGGGTCGAGCACGCGGTCGAAGGTCGCCTTGACGTCCTTGGAGGTGAACGGTGTGCCGTCGTGGAACTTGACGCCCTGGCGGAGCTTGACCTCCCACGTGGTGTCGTCGATCGTCTTCCAGGAGATGGCGAGGTTCGGGATGACCTTCCGCGTCTTGAGGTCGCGCACGGCCAGGTGATCGAAGACGTGATAGCCGAGGATGATGGCCTCGCGCAGCACGGAGCCGGGCGGATCCCAGGTATCGATGTCGGACTGGAGCGCGTAGACGAGGGTGTCCTCCTTCGTCTGAGCATGGGCGGCCACCGGCAGCAGTCCGATGGTGAGGAGAAGAGCGCATCCGAGAGCGGCGGCACGAACCATTGCAGAGCCTCCTTCTTCTAGCGTCGGAGCAGGGCAGGTAATCCGGTGCGTCCGCGGACCGGCACGACCATCGAGTGCCAGCATACTAGCGGGGGCTGGCGCGACTTGTCAACGCGCGGCACTGGGCCAATTTGCTTCGCCAACTCTACTCAGCTCTCGCCTCGCGGCAGAGCCGCTCAGCTCGAAATGCCACGTTCTCGGTCGCCCGCGACGCTCAACGTACATACAGGTACGCCTCGCGCCGCGGGCTCCCTCGGGCGTGGCCGTTCGAGCTGAGGGCGAAGCCCGAGGCGAGGGCTGAGTCAATATGGCTCGCAACTTGGCCCAGTGCTGCCGTGAAGTTGACAACCTTGCGGCGCGGCTACCATAATCGGGCCTCGTCATGCCGCCTTCCTCGCTCTATCTGGTCACCGGTGGCGCCGGCTTCATCGGCTCCCATGTCGTCGAGCGCCTGCTCGCCGAGGGGCACCGCGTCCGCGTGCTCGACAACTTCTCCACGGGGAGCCGGAGCAACCTCGCCTTCGCCAAGGGCAATCGCCGGCTCGAGGTGATCCGCGGCGATCTCGCGAGCCTCAAGACCGTCGAGCGGGCCGTGCGCGGCGTGACGGCCATCTTCCACCAGGCGGCCATGCGCTCCGTCCCGCGCTCGGTCGCCGACCCTCTCGGCGCCAACGCCTCCAACGTCACGGGCACGCTCCACCTGCTCGTGGCCGCGGCCAGGCAAAAGCGGAAGCCCCGCATCGTGTACGCCTCCTCGTCCTCCGTGTACGGCGAGCGGCCCGATCTCCCGAAGCGCGAGGAGCAGCCCGTGGCCCCCATCTCGCCCTATGCGGCGACCAAGGTGGCGGGTGAGCTGTACGCGTCCGTGTGGAGCCGGCTCTTCGGCGTGGATACCGTGGGGCTCCGGTACTTCAACGTCTTCGGTCCCGGCCAGGATCCCAAGAGCGAGTACGCCGCCGTCATCCCCCGCTTCATCCTGTGGGGCATGCACGGCAAGCCGCTCCAGGTGCACGGCGACGGGACGCAGTCGCGCGACTTCACCTATATCGACAACGTCGTCTCGGCGAACCTGCTCGCCGCCGCCGCCCCCGCCTCCGCCGTCTCCGGCAAGGCCTACAACGTCGGGTGCGGCAGCCGGACCAGCCTCCTCGAGATCATCGCCGCGCTCGAGGGTCTGCTCGGGCGGCCGCTCACGCGCGCCCACCAGCCCACGCGCGTGGGCGACGTGCCGCACACCCTCGCCGACATCGACGCGGCCAAGCGCGACTTCGGATACGCCCCCGTCGTGGATTTCACCGAGGGACTCCGCCGGACGGTCGCCTACTTCACGGAGGGGACACGATGACGATCCTGCGCGGTCTCGGAGTCGCCCTGCTGGCCCTGGCCCTCGGCGCGGCGCCCGCGGCGGGCCAGGGCACCCTCACCGTCCAGGTCACCACCGAGCCACCCGGGCTGGATTTGACGACCAACCCATCCTCGGCCATCGCGGGCGTCGTCTTCTACAACGTCCAGGAAGCGCTGGTGAAGGTGGACAAGCACGGCAAGCTCGTGCCGTGGCTCGCCGAGCGGTGGTACACGACCGACAGCAAGAACTACACGTTCTTCCTCCGCAGGGGTGTCCGCTTCCACAACGGCCGCGAGATGCGGTCTGCCGACGTCAAGTTCGTCCTCGACCGCGCCGTCAATCCCGAGACCAAGCACCCCTACCGGGTCCAGTACGAGAACATCCAGGACGTCATCGTCAAGGACGACTACACGATCAGCGTCACCCTCAAGCGGCCCGAGGCCAACTTCCTCTGGACCGTGGCGCGGCAGGGCTCGGTCATCTACCCGCGCGAGGCGGTCGACACCCTCAAGAGCGCGCCTCTCGGCACGGGCCCCTTCACGGTTGGCGACTGGGTGCGCGGCGACCGCATCGTGCTCCTCCGCAACAAGGACTACTGGCAGAAGGGTCTTCCGCGGCTCGACAAGGTGACGTACCGCTTCATCCCCGATCCCAACTCGTCGCTGGCCGCTCTCAAGTCGGGCGACATCGATGTCTCGGCATTCGGGCTGGGGCCGGAGAACGTCGATGACCTCAAGAAGGATGGGCGCTTCCAGGTCATTCTGGGCGATAGCACGAACGACGTCACCCTGAGCATGAACAACTCCAAGAAGCCTTACTCCGACAAGCGCGTGCGCCTGGCCATCACCCACGCGATCAACAAGGAGGAGGTGCTCAAGGGCGCGATGTTCGGGTATGGCAGGCTCCTCGGCTCCAATGTGGACCCGCTCAACCCGTACTTCGTGGACGTCTCCAAGCGGGTGACGTACGACCCGGTCAAGGCCAAGAAGCTCCTTGCCGAGGCCGGCTATCCTGAAGGCTTCGAGGCCACCTTCAAGGTCGCGCCCCAGTACTACTACACGGTGCGCAGCGCCGAGGTCGTCGTCAATCAGCTCGCCAAGGTCGGCATCCGCGCCAAGATCCAGCAGGTCGAGTGGGGGCAGTGGCTGGCCCAGGTGTTCTGCCTCAAGCCCTGCGAGAACCCCGACTACGACATGTCCATCATCGGCCACGCCGAGGCCTGGGACATCGGCAACTTCGCCAATCCGAAGTACTACTTCCGGTGGGACAACGCCGAGTTCCAGAAGCTCTTCAAGGAATCTGAAGTGACCGTGGACGACAAGAAGCGGCGTGAGCTCTACGTCAAGATGCAGCAGATGCTGGCCGACGAGGCGCCCGCGGTGTGGCTCTACATGCATCCTCGCCTCGTCGTGGCCAAGAAGGGTGTGACGGGGATCTGGAAGGATCTGCCGATCCCCTCCCTCGACCTCTCCGAGGTCGGCTGGCAGAAGTAAGAAGTCAGGTTGCGCCGGTACGTCCTGCGGAGGGTGGCCGCCATGCTGGTCACCCTCGTCTTCGTGTCCCTGCTCGTTTTCGTCGTGGTGCGGGTGCTCCCGGGCGATCCCGCCCTCATCATGCTCGGCATCGAGGCCAGCCCCGAGGCCGTGGCGCGACTGCGCGAGTCGCTCGGCCTCAACCTGCCCGTTCCGGTCCAGTACGTCCGGTGGGTTGCCCACGCGGCCGCCGGTGACCTCGGCCGCTCGATCCAGTACGACGTGCCGGTGGCGGGCCTGATCTTCTCTCGCCTGTCGGTGACGCTGCCCCTGACCGTGATGGCCGCCGCGCTCATGGCCGCGGCCGCCATCCCGCTCGGCGTGTTCGCCGCCACCCGCCACCGGCGCTGGGGCGACTACCTCACGATGACACTTTCCCAGCTCGGCATCGCCGTGCCGGGCTTCTGGGCCGGGCTCCTGCTCATCCTGCTCTTCTCGGTCAGGCTCGGCTGGTTTCAGGCCGGCGGCTTCGACGGCTGGGGCCAGGGCGTGGGCCACGCGCTCAAGTCGCTGCTTCTGCCCGCCGTCGCCCTCGGCCTCTTCCAGTTCGCCGTGCTGGCGCGCACCACCCGGTCGGCCGTCCTCGAGGTGCTGAGGGAAGAGTACGTGAAGACCGCGCGCGCCAAGGGCGTGGCCGAGTCGGCCGTGCTGTTCCGTCACGCCCTCCGCAATGCCATGATCCCGATCCTCACGGTGGCCGGCATACAGCTCGGCCAGCTCATGGCGGGCAGCATCATCCTGGAATCGGTCTTCTACCTGCCCGGCCTGGGCCGGCTCGCGCTGGGCGCCATCAGCGCCCGCGACCTGCCCGTGGTCCAGGGCGTGGTCCTCTTCGTGGCCACCGTCATCGTGACCATCAATGCCGGCGTCGACGTGCTGTACGGCGTCCTCGACCCCCGCATTCGCTATGAGTGAGACGGCCCGGGCGGCGGGAAGCCGCCAGTGGCGACGGGCGCGCCGCCACGTGACCTTCGTCATCGGCCTCGCCATCACCGCGATGCTCGTGCTGACCGCCGCCCTCAGCCTGACCTATACCCCGCGGGACCCGCTCGAGATGTCCATGGAGGGGCGGCTCCACGGGCCCTCGCGCGCGCATCCCTTCGGCACCGACCAGTTCGGCCGCGATCTGCTCTCGCGCGTCATGATCGGCTCCGTCACCTCGATCCTGGTCGGGGTCATCGCCGTCGGCATCGGCATGGGCCTGGGCGTCCTGCTCGGCATGCTTTCCGGCTACTTCGGCGGCTGGCTCGACGAGGTGTTCATGCGTCTCATGGACGCCGTCCAGGGCTTTCCCGCCATCCTTTCCGCCCTCCTCATCACCGCGGTGTTCCGGCCAAGTGTCGCCATGACCATGGTCGCCATCGGCGTGAGCTTCCTGCCCGTCTTCGCGCGGCTCACCCGCGCCAGCTTTCTGGAGCTGCGCGACCGCGAGTTCGTGCTGGCGGCCCGGGCGCTCGGCGCGGGGGACGCCACCCTGGTCGGCCGGCACATCTTTCCCAACACGGTGCCACCGCTCATCGTCCAGGCGACCATCAGCTTCCCCGTGGCCATCCTGGCCGAGGCAGCGCTGTCCTATCTCGGCCTGGGCACCCAGCCGCCGCATCCGTCGTGGGGCCTGATGCTCCGGGAGGCCCAAGCCTTTTTGAGCATGTCTCCCTGGTTTGCCATCTTTCCGGGCACCGCGATCGCCTCGACTGTGCTAGGGTTGAACCTGCTTGGCGACGGCCTGAGGGATCTCCTCGACCCGAAACTGGCGGGATAGCGAAGACGGGCCGGCGACGAGCGCTCACGACAGAGAAAAAAAAGGAGACCCCTACGTGCTGAAAGCGTTGCTGGCTGTCGCCGTCACGGTCCTGGTCACGCAAGGCGCGGTGGTTGCGACCTCCGTGTACCTGCATCGAGGTCTCGCGCATCGCGCCCTCACGCTGCACCCCATCGCGGATTTCTTCTTCCGCATCATCCTGTGGATCACCACGGGGCAGGACCGTCGTCAGTGGGTGGCCGTGCATCGCAAGCACCACGCCTTCACGGACACCGAGAAGGATCCCCACAGCCCTCTCGTGCACGGCTTCTGGCGCATCCAGCTCTGGAACGTTTACTACTACGTGCGCGAGGCCCGGAACCCGGAGACCCTGACCCGCTGGGCCAAGGACATCAAGGAAGACTGGTGGGACCGGCGGATCTTCTCCAAGGGCACCCTCGGGGGCATCATCGGTCTCGCCCTCGCCATGCTCGTGCTCGGACCCGCGTGGGGAATCTTCGTGGTCGCCGTGCACCTCGTCCTGTACGTCTTCGTCCTCGCCCCCTCCATCAACGGTCTCGGCCACTGGTGGGGACGCAAGAACTTCATGAACAACTCCGGCACGAACATCCGACTCCTCGCCTGGCTCACGGGCGGGGAGAGCCTGCACAACAACCACCACGCCTACCCGTCGAGCCCCAAGTTCAGCGTCCGGCGCTCGGAGTTCGACCCATCGTGGGTGGTCATCAAGATCCTGGCCATGGTCCGCCTGGCGACGCTGGTCGGAGACAAAGTAAAGCTGAGCTAGCAGGCGGCTGAGAAAGGCCCATCTGCTTCGTTGGCGCCCTCGGCCGCGGGTTCAACGTACAGAAAGTACGTTTCACCTGCGAATCAACTCAGCTCTCGTCTCGCGACGGCCGGGGGCCGCCGCTCACCTCGAACCGCGGGGCGCCGCCTCGCATCGGGACCTTTTTGAGCCGCCTGCGGGGTCCCTCATAGCAGCGCCGAGATAGCCGGCCTTTTCAGTTTGTGCCGAGAGTGATCTTGCCCTCGACGATGCGCGGCGGCTCGAGCACGATGGGCACGGGCAGGCGACGCAAGGCCGTGGTCGGGTCGAGATGGCGGATGAGCCAGTTCACGAAGGGGCCGGGCACGGTCATCCCTCCCAGGCTGACCCGGCTCACCGACAGCGTGAAGGGCCGCTCGCTGTCGCCGGGGCCGAAGCGCACGCGGGCCTTGAGTGTCGGCCCGAAGCGCGTCACCCGCACCTTGGCCGCGCCGTCCTCGAGGGCGATGCTCATGCCGCTGCCGATGGGCTGATCCAGGAGGAACTCACTCAGATCCTCCTGGGTCACGGTCAGGCTGCGGATCACGAGCGCCTTGAGGTCCAGGATCTCGAGCCGCCCCTCGCGCATGAGGCGCTGCGGGTTGAAGACGAGACCCTTCCCCTCGATCCAGATGTCGCGCATCCGCAGGGGGGCGGGCCGGCGCCGGCCGAACTCGCCCACGAAGGCGGAGTCCGCCGTGAGCACGGCCCGGTCGATCTCGCCGCGCAGGATGCCTTGCGGCCGGTACTCGAGGCGGACCTTCAAGCCCTGCGCGTCGTCGACGTTGTCGGCGAGCAAGGCAGCGGGATCGCGCTCGAGGCGCTCGGCGACGGCGCCGGGCGTCACTCCGACGAGGGGTGGGATGCGGCGCGCGCGGAGCGAGGCGGTGCTCCCATCGGGCAATGGATACTCCGCGATCACGGGGAAGGCCGACATCCAGTAGGGATCGCCGCCCGTGAAGGCGCGGCTGATCCTCTCCGGTCGCGCCGCCGCATAGGATGGGCCCTGGGCGCCCGTCTTGAGCACGACGAAGTCCACGCCGAGGGGCGCGTCGGTCCAGGATCGGGTCATCCGGTACGGCAGGCCGCGGCGCACGACCTCGTAGCGAAAGTTCGACACGGAGAAGAAGTTGTCGTTCGGCACGATGGCCACGGTGACGGCGTGGCCGCGGCTGGCGCGACCGAGGTCGGCCAGGATTCGATCGTGCTGCCAGTCGGCGCCGCTGGGCGGCCTGCCGATGGCCAGGGGCAAGATCATGCCGGGCAAGGTGGGTGGTGGCGGCAGGGCCCAGAGCGTCATCGAGACCTGGAGAACGCCCGCGGCCAGCGCGCCCGCGCCGGCGGCGCGGCGCCACGCGGACGGGAGCGCGCGCAAGCCCCTGGCCGCGACGAGCACGGCCGCCGGCAAGATGGGAAGCGTGTAGCGCAGGTTCTTGTTCTGGATCAGCGAGAAGAGCACGAAGGGCCCCAGGGTGGCGAGCCAGAGAAAGCCGCGGGCCGTCCGCCCCTCCTTGCCGAGGGTCCACAGCCCCCAGAGGAGCAGGAAGGCGGCGACGAGGCCGAGCTGGGTCGGCAGGGTCCGCGGGTAGAACGAGAGCGCCGCCGCCGTCAGGGGGTCGGGATTCTGCTGCTCGGCGGCCTGCTTGAAGGAGCGATTGAGCATCTGGGCGGGGAGTCCGAAGAGCCGGGGGCCATACCAGGGAAGGGCCAGGGCCGCGCCCATCACGAGCGCGCCGGCCGCCCAGAGGAGCCGCCGGCGGCGCTCGGGGGAGGCGAGGGCGCGCCCGAGGCTCCAGAGGAGGGACGGGACGACATAGGCGGCGAAGGGCGGCTTGGTCAGCATGCCGAGGCCGAGGGCCGCCCCCAGGGCGAGCGACCAGCCGGGCCTCCCGAAATCCTCCGCTCGGATGACGGCGTAGAGCGTCAGCGCCACCATGGCGGCCAGCGGCAGATCGAGCTGGAAGTTGGTCAGCGAGAAGACGACGAAGGGCGCGGTGGCGAGGAGGAAGGCGGCCCAGAGTCCCGTCTCGACGTCGGCAAGGCGGCGGCCGAGCCCGTAGACGCAGGCGAGGGCGAGGGCGAGAAAGGCCATCATGACGACCTGCGCAGTCAGGGGCGTGATGGGGAAGACGAGGTAGAGGGCGCCCGCGGCGCAGGTGGCGAGCGGCGGATAGAAGGACGAGGCCTCCAGGATCTCGCGCGCTCCCGAGTCGGTGACGATGCGGAGATTGCGGTAGCAGTCCACCGCGCGCTCCAGGTGATTGGCGTGGTCCCACTCGGGCGGCCGTCTATCGACGGTGACCCAGGCCGCGGCGGCGACGCAGATGGCCAGCCACAGCCCGGCGAGAGCCAAGAGGGGACGGCGGGTCATGCCGTCCTGTGGCCCCGGTCAGCGCTTCCGCGCCACGGTGGCGTCGACGTGGACGCCCTCCGTCGTCACGCGGCCCTGGACGATGTCGAAGCGCCTCAGGATGAGCTCGAGGGCGGGGACGCGATCGCGGAGCGCGGCGGCCGTGTCGAGCCCGGTGCCGTCGGAGCGGACATAGTCGAAGACGAGGCAGCCGCCGGGCTTCAACACGCGGTAGAGATGCTCGACCACGGCGACCGGGCGGGGCAGGTGCTCGAAGGTCTCGAGGCAGAAGATCGTGTCGTACTCCCCCGCCAGGGGCGTGTCGTCGTTCGGGACAATCGGCACCATGCTCACGAAGCGGTCCCCGCGAAACTTCCAGCGCGCGTAGTGGAAGAGCAGGTGCGGGATGTCGGCGCCCACCAGCTGGAGATCGAGGTGGCGGTAGTGACGGGCGAGGGCGGTCACGATGGGGGCGGCGCCGCACCCGTACTCGGCCACGCGGCCGCCGCGCGGGATGAAGCGGGCGAAGGGATGCACGCGGAGGGGGGAAAGGGCGAGGCGATAGGCGTGCAGGAACAGGTACGAGACCATGCGCGAATCGCGCCAGGCATCCAGGTGCTTGTCGTCGGAGGCGAGGTCGGGGCGCTCGAGGTGCTCGAAGTAGAGGGTCTGGGCGCGCTGGCGATAGACGCCGGAGAGGAAGTAGAAGTCGTGGGGGTGGATGGGACGACAGCCCAGCTCGCCCATCCAGTACCTCTGGAACTCCTCGAACCACCCGAGCCGGAGATCGGCGTGGACCAGACGCCGGTGCAGACCCGTCTTGACCTGCGCCCCCAGCGCGTAGAGGGCGGCGAGGCTCCGCAGGCGGCCGAGCGGGCCCAGCCTGTCACCGCTCCGCGCCTGCCCGTCGGGGGCGGGGAGCTTCGCCTCTTGGTCTTTGAGGAGAGCGACGACATCGGGGCGGAAATCGTCGTAGAGGTTCACGCGGCTACCGGCCGAGGACCGCGCACCAGAGGCAGAGGTCGGCTCCGCTCCACGCGTATGCGACGAAGACCAGCGCGATCACGACGGTGGCCACGGCGATCACCCGCGCGGCATCGTCCGGCGATTCCAAGGTTTCGTGGCACCTCGTGTCGGAGCGTGGTCCTCAAAATTCTGGAATGACGACGCGCAATAGCCTACCATAACGGCCGATGCCTTCTGACTGGCAGGACGTGCAGCGTCGGTTCTACGACGCCACCGCGGACGAGTACGACGAGAACTTCCAGCAGGCGAATCCGTACTTCGCGTTCGTGCTCGATCGCTTCCTGGAGGCCGTGGACCCGCGGCGGGGCGAGCGGATCCTGGAGCTGGGCGCCTCCGGGGGCCGCTTCACGCTGCCCCTGCTCGACCGGGGCTGCCGCGTCACCGCGGTGGACATCTCGCGACGATCGATCGAGTATCTCGAGCGACTCACCGCCGAGCATCCGGAGCGGGGGAGCCTCACCCTGGTCGAGGACGACGCCACCACGCTCTCTCGCGTGAGCGGGCGGGAGTTCGACGCGGTGGTGGGCGGCCACATCCTCCACCACGTGCCCGACGTCCGCGCGGTGGCGACGCGCGCCTTCGAGCGTCTGAGAGCGGCCGGCCGGGCCGTCTTCCTCGAGCCCAATCCCTGGAACCCCCAGTGGTACGTCCATCTGGCCATGCACCCCCGACGGAGCTGGCGGGTCGAGCGCGGCATCGTGCGGGTATGGCCGGGCCGCGTGTGCCGCGGGTTCGAGGCGGCGGGATTCCGCGCGTGCCGCGTCACCACCGTGGGCTGCTTCCCGCCGTTCGTGCACAATGTCTTTCCCGCCACGCGGAAGCTGGAGGGCTGGCTCGGTCACTGGCGACCTCTCGCGCGAACCTTCACCCTCAACGTGTTCGTTGCCCGCAAGGCCTGAGGGCATGACCGGCCGCGCGCCGGCGTCAGGCGGCCCGATGCTGCTCGCCTGCTGTGTGATCGCCTTCCTGATCGTGGCCGTCCTGCTCGCCTGGGTGCTCGTGGATCATGACTACGAGGCCGAGTATCTGGCCCTGGGCACCCTGCTCGTCCGGGGCGACATCACGCTCTACCAGGACGAGATGACCGGGCAGTGGGTGCCCCTGCCCTTCTATTTCTTCGGCCTCTCCCAGGCGATCTTCGGACCCAGCCTGCTCGTGGCCCGGCTCCTCGCCGTCCTCGTAGGGGCGCTCGTGGTCGTCCTGATCTTCGCGCTGGCGGCGCGCTGGGGCGGGAGGCTGGCGGGGGTGGCGGCGTGCGGTCTGTTCTGCACCCACGGCCTCGTCATGGGCTACTTCGCCACCGCGCACTTCTCGCCCCTCGTGGCCGCGCTTACGCTCCTCGCCATCTACATCCTGTTCTGTACAGCGTGGCCCGGGCGCGATCTCCTCGCCATGGCCGTCTTCTCCGCCCTCTTCCTCGTGAAGCCCCACTACTGGCCGGCCATTCCGTTCGCCCTCGCGTACACGGTGTTTCGCGCGGGCTCCCTGGCGCGACGGGCCGGCCTGGTAGCCGTGGCCGCCTCCATCCCCCTCCTCTTCTTCGTGTGGGACCGGCAGCACTGGAAGATGCTCGCGTACATGCCGATCGTGCGCGCGTGGGTCGAGCCCATGGGCTACTACTCCTGGCATAACCTGATGGAAGATCCCGCCGCGGTGTGGGTCTCCGACTACACGGACATCCCATGGGATCCGAGCCCGCTCGGGCGGCTCGCCGGCATGGCAAAGTCCTTCGCCTTCTTCCTGCGCCGCTATGCGATCTGGATGGTCGCCCTCGTCGGACTGAGCGCCCTCGAGGCACTGCGGACGTGGAAGGGGCGGATCTCGACGGCGCCGTGGCGACCCACGGGCCTGTGGTTCACCTTCTGGCTTTTCTGGTACCTCGTGGCCTGGCAGTTCGTCATCGTGGGGCCGTACGTCAAGCAGAGCTACGCGTACGTGGGGGCCATTGCCCCCCTTCTCGTCATCGTCATCGGCTGCCTCTTCGCGGAGGCGTGGGGGCGACTCGAGCTGTCCGCGACGCCTCGTCGTCTCGTCGCGGCCGCCTTCCTTCTCGCCCTCATCGTCTCGCCGTGGGTCCATCGCTCGCCGTACCTGCCGCGGCGCATCGTGCCCGCGGAGGCCGAGATCCCCGCGCTGCGCGCGGTGGCCGCCCGGATCGCCGCCGTCATCCCAAGCGGCGAACGACGGGTGGGGCGCGGACGAGCTCGAGGGGTGGCTGGGGAGCGACGCGCGGTTTGCCGTGATCGAGCCGAACGTCCTCCAGTTCTACGGCGGGCGCCGCCCCTACGTCGAGCTGGTGGCCCGGATCGACGCGCTCCTGGCCCGGCACTTCACGCTTGTCGAGACGGTGCGGGCAGGTGGCGATCACGTCTTCCGCCTGTATCGCCGAAACACCGCCTGAACGGAGGATCCGGGTGCCCACACGCGTGCTCGTGACCGGCGGCGCAGGCTTCATCGGCTCCAACGTCTCCGACGGCTTCCTGCGCGCGGGCGCCCGGGTCACCGTCTTCGACAACTTCTCGCGTCCGGGCGCCCAGGCCAATGCCCGCTGGCTCGCCGCCTCCCACGGTCGTCGCGTGCGCATCGTGCGGGGAGACATCCGATGGCCACGCCGGCGCCTCTCCGAGCTGGTGAGCGAGGCGGACCTCGTCATCCACAATGCCGGCCAGGTCGCCGTCACCACCTCCGTGACAAATCCCCGGGACGACTTCGCCGTCAACGCGGGCGGCACCCTCGAGGTCCTCGAAGCCATCCGGACCTCGCGCCGTCGGCCCGCCCTCGTGTTCTCGTCCACGAACAAGGTGTATGGCGGGCTCGAAGGCGTGCGGACGCGGCGGGCGGGGACGCGCCACGTCTTCAAGGGCTGGCCTCGAGGTATCCCCGAGTCGTTTCCCCTGGACTTCCACTCGCCGTACGGCTGCTCGAAGGGGGCGGGCGATCAGTACGTGCGGGACTACAGCCGCATTTACGGGCTCCGGACCGTGGTCTTCCGCAAGTCCTGCATCTACGGGCCGCGCCAGTTCGGCATGGAGGACCAGGGGTGGGTCGCCTGGTTCACCCTGGCCGCCGTCTACGGCCGTCCCATCACCATCTTCGGCGACGGCCGCCAGGTCCGTGACGTGCTGTACGTCGACGACCTCGTGCGCGCCTACCGCGCGGCCTACCGGCGCATCGACGCCGCGGCCGGAGAGATCTTCAACATCGGCGGCGGGCCCGCGAGCACGATGTCCCTCCTCGAGCTGCTCGACATGCTCGGGGAGCTGCTGGGCCGTCGCGTGCCCGTCGGCTACGACGACTGGCGGCCCGGAGACCAGAAGGTGTACGTCAGCGACATTCGCAAGGCGGCCCGCGTGCTCGGCTGGCGGCCGAGGACCTCGCCGGAGGCGGGCGTGCGCCGGCTCTACGAGTGGATACGTACCAATCCGCGGCTCTTCCGCGACCCGGGAACGCTCAGGAGCCGGGCCGCGAGGGCCGCCGCGAGTCGCGGACGAAGAAGCGCAGGTACTCGCTGAGGTTGCGCCACACGCGCATCTTGCTCCCCGAGCGCTTCGCGCCGTAGGCGTAGACCACGGGAGTCTCGGCCGCCCGCAGCGGCCGGAGCCGCGAGAGCTTCACCAGTATCTCGATGTTGGCGAAGAATCCTTGCGCCTCGATGAAGCGCCGCCCGTAGCGCCGGAAGGCCTCCTGCAGGAGCTCCGCCCGATAGCCCCGATAGAAGAGCGTGTAGTCCTTGACGGGCACGAGGCCGCAGTACCAGCGCATCACGAGGTTGGCGCCTACGCTCCAGATCCGCCGCCCGAGCGGGAAGCCGTGATAGCCGCCCCCGGGGACGTAGCGCGACCCGCACACGACGTCGTAGCCCTGACCGAGGAGGGAGATGATGGGGCCGAGGGCCTGGAGGCTGTTGGTGCCGTCGCCCTCGATGGTGATCACGAAGTCCCCGGGCTTGGAGATGGCGGCGGCGTGGCGGAGGCCGGTGTCGAAGGCGGCGGCGACGCCGCGGTTGACCTCGTGGGAGAGGAGCTCGAGGGGAACGGTCGCCTTCATCTGGCGCACGATCGCCTCCGTGCGGTCCGTGCTGCCGTCGTCCACCACGATGACGTCGAGGTCGGGAAGGCCGAGGCCGTGGATGGCCGCGAGGCTCTGGCCGATGCCCGCTTCCTCGTTGTAGGCGAGGACGACGAGGCGAGTGGTCATCCGGGCAGTTTCTCCGCGTAGACGGTCATGAAATCGCCGAGGTCGACGGTGAGCGTCCGGTGGGAGAGGCCGAGCCGACGCAGGCCCGCGCGGCCGGCCGCGCTCCCTCCGTGCCAGTAAGGGGCGAGCTTGAGCAGGAGATAGTCCCAGGTGACCACGTGACCGTAGCCATGGCGGTGGGCCAGGCGCCAGCCCGCCCGGCCGAGGGCCGCCTCCACCGTCTCGGGCGTGAAGTAGGTCAGGTGCATGCGCATGTACCAGGGCCAGCGCTTCCTGAGCATCCGCACGGCCAGCGTGTCGATGTTCATCGTGGTCAGCACGAGATAGCCGCCGTCCCGGACGAAATCCCTCGCGCGCCTCAGCTCGCCCACGGGATCGGCATAGTGCTCGAGGGCATCCCACATGGTGGCGACGGCGAAGGATCCCCGGGGAAAGGGCGCCGTGTCGAGCGTGCCCGTGTGCACGCGGTGCCCCTTGGCGGAGGCGGCCTTGGCGGCCCAGCGGCTGGGCTCGAGCCCCGCCACCGGCCAGCCCGCCCGCGCGGCGACGTCGAGGAAGACGCCGGTATAGCAGCCGACGTCCAGCAGCGGTCCGCGCACGGGGACATGTCTCTCCAGGCGCGAGAGGGCGCGCGAGAAGGTCGCCACCCGCGCCGTTTCGTTCTCGAGGTAGACGTGGTCCTCCACGTCGGCGTAGAGGGAGAGGATGGTGGCGTCGTCCTCGCGCGGGCTCCGGAAGCGGAGGCCGCACTGATCGCAGGCCACGATCTGCCCGAAGGCGCCGTGGTCCAGGCTCGTGCACGCCACGAGGCCGGGACCGCTGATCCGATGGAACCCCTCGTCACGCATCACGGGCGAGACGCGGCTCCCCCCGCACAGCGGACAGGGGACATCGTGCAGGCGCAGCTCGTCGCGCGTCGTCACGGGCCGACGCTCCGGGCCTCTCGCGGCGGCCTCTCGAATCGCGACTGACAGTAGAGGAGGTCTCCGAGGCACCCGGTGCACAGCCGGCCGGTGTTCTCCTTGCCGGGCAGCGGCCAGCCGCCCGCCGCGCAGGCCCGGCGCAGCTCGCCGACGGTCAACATGGTGCAGTAGCAGAGGATGAGCGCGTCCTCGGGCTCGGGACCGTGGGTCAAATCAGCACTCGCCTCGCCGTGAATCCACTCAGCTCTCGTCTCGCGGCTTCACCGCTCAACTCGAATTGCCACGCCTGCGGAATCAATTCAGCTCTCGTCTCGCAGCTTCGCTGCTCAACTCGAAGTGCGTGGCCACGTCTCAGCTCGAAAATCACTTGAAAAACGTGAAGAGGTGGTCGAAGAGCACGAGGTCGCCCGAGGGGTCCCGACGGCCGGCCACGTATCCGGCCAGACGGAAGAGCGACTTGGTCTCGACGCGGGTGAGGGGCTGCCCGCCGCGCTCGGGCGCGAGGGCGACCTCGGCATGGGCTCGGGGTCCGAGGGGGACCGTCTCCTCCACGCGCTCGGCACCGTAGTAGGCGAAGACCTGCGCCTCTGTGGGAGCGAAGCGGCCGACGTTGCCGAGCATGACCGAGTACCGCGCGGCGTGGGGCCCGCGACGGAAGACATAGGTGTCGAAGTTGTTGATGCGGGACATGTCCCCGATCCGGTCGGGCACGCCCCCGAGGGCCGCGCTGACGGCATAGTAGAGCGCCGGGGTGGCGGAGCCCGCGCGATGGACGTAGGCGTAGTGGTGGGGGCGGTAGGGAAACGCGTCTTCCTCGTAGCGCGCGTCGAACACGGCCATGACGCGCCCGTGCTCGCGCGCGGTGGGGGCGAGGAGGGCGCCCAGGTCCAGCGTCTCCTCCCGCGTGTCCAGGCCATGCTCGAGGAGCAGCTTGCCGTCGGGGCCGTAGGCGGAGAGATCGAGGGAGGCGAGCCGGCGGCGCGCCTCCGGATCGCGCTGGTGCACCAGCTCGACGAGGTGGTCGTAGCCCGGCTCGTAGAACGTGGCCGAGAGCAGGGCCGAGACGCTATTTGACATGCATCAGCGACAGCGGCCCCTCGAGGTTCCGGGCACCCGCGCCGACGACGTACAGGTTGAACCACGCCGCGCCCTCGAGCCGGAGCCTCCACACCTCCGTGGCGGTGCCGCCCGGGGCTGAGCCAAACGTCCCGATGTCCAGGAGCGTCGAGCCCATGGGAGGGAGCCGCAGGAGCCGGGCGCCAAGGACGCGCCCCTCCCGGCTGGCCACGACGCGGACGCGGTTCGTCACGTTGGACAGGTTCATCACGAGCAGGTGCGAGCGGCTGTCGGGGCCGACGTACGCGTACTGGTGGCGAACGAAGGCGGGAATGGCTCGGCCCGCCAGTCCCAGGAGCCCGCCGATCATGGCCAGGAGCAAGCGGCCCGGGAGCGCATAGCGCTCGATGAATTCGCCGCGACCGTGGGTCGCGGTATAGGCGAGGCCGTCGGAGAGGGTGACGTAGAGATCGGAGTTGATGCGCTCGCCGCTCACCGTGGCGAAGCCGCATCCGCCCGGAGCGGACGGCAGGGGCAGCTCGACGGCCTCCACCGCGTCGGGCAGCGTCACCTCGTGCCGACCCGCCACTGCGCCGTCGGCATCGTACTGGACCACGGAGACCGGGAAGCTCCCGCGGTTGTAGCCGACCTTGAAGCGCGACTCGACGTTGCTGAGCACGAGGGCGCACTGGAGATGAGGGCGCGTCAGCCACGGCAGGTAGTACGTCGGCTGACGCTGGACGCCGAGGACCCTTTTCGCGAGCTTTCTCAGGCCCATCGGCCATGAAGCCTATCACGAGGACGGGTGGGGCCCAAGGAGCCCGGGTACTGGGCCAATTTGCTTCGCCAGTTCTACTCAGCTCTCGCCTCGCGGCGGGGCCGCTCAGCTCGAAATGCCACGTTCTCGGTCGCCAGCAACGCTCAACGTACACCCACGTACGCTGGGCAAAGCTGGCTCCCTCGGGCGTGGCGGTTCGAGCTGAGGGCGCAGCCCGAGGCGAGGGCTGAGTTGATCTGGCTCGCAACTTGACCCAGTACCGGCGCCGAATGACCTTGACCGGCCGGCGACGGGTGTGTTCACCTATTGAACGCCGTGAGCCACGAGGGGAATCTCGGCAGGAAGTCTGTCGTCCTCTTCTTCGGCACCGGTCTCGCCAGCGCCTTCGGCTTCGTCTCCACGATCCTCATCGCCCGCTGGCTCGGACCCGACGCCCTCGGCATCCTGGGCTTCAGCATGGGCCTGGTGGGGATGCTGACCGCGTTCCTGCTCCCCGGCTTGAATCAGGCGCACCAGAAGCGGGTGGCGGAAGGCGGCGACCTCGGCCGCTGCGTGGGGACCATGGCCGCGCTCCAGCTGGTGATCCAGGTCGCGGCCCTCCTCCTCGTGCTCGCAGCGGCCCGCTGGGGATCCCTGGTGATCCCGACGAGCGTGCCCCTCGAGGTCGTTCTCTTCGTCCTCGTCGCCCAGCTCCTGATGAATCTCGCGGCGACCCTCAGCGTCGCCTTCGTGGGACGGGAGTGGGCGAGCGCCCACGCGATCACGGAGGTGGCCGGCAAGGGGCTCCGCTTCGCGGTGACGATGACCGTGCTGATCTGGGCACCCGACATCCGCTGGGTGGCGGCGGCCCTGGTGGTCGAGGGCGCCACGGAGATCCTCGTGGGCGGGTACATCCTCGTCTTCCGCAGAGGCATCGCGCTGCGTCGTCCCGATCGCGCGACGCTTCAGGCCTACTGGAGCTACGCGCGCCCGCTCTTCATCACGAGTCCCATCGGCATGCTCCAGGACTCTCTCGATCGTGTTCTCGTCGCGCGCTGGGCGGGCTTGACCGCCGCCGGGTACTACCAGGTCGCGCGGGCACTCTGGGAAGTGCTCGGCCGGCTCAACCAGTATCCCTTCCAGCTTCTCCTGTCGCGGCTCTCTCGGCTCTTCGCCACACCGGGGCTCGAGGCCGCGGCCGAGAGCCGGCGGGTCTTCGCCGCGGCCATGGACCGGCTACTCTTCATCGCGGTGCCGGCCGCCTTCTGCCTCTGGGCGCTGCGTGAGCCCATCCTCACCCTGCTCTATGGCCGGCGCTTCCTTCTCGCAGTCGCGCCGCTCATGGTCCTGGTGCTGGCGGCCCTGGCCCAGACGGCTTTCAATCCGTATCAGTTCATCCTCTACGCCATGGATCAGCACGGACGGTTCGTGCGCGTCGTTCTCCTGCGCCTGGCCGTCTATCTCGTCGCCATGGTGGCGCTGGTTCCGACCCTCGGTGGCACGGGAGCGGCGGCCGTGCGTCTGCTCATGGTGATCTTCCCCTGCTGGGTGTTCATCCGATGGACGCGCGAGCTGGCCGGCATCGGCTTCCAGCGGGTGACCGTGGCGTACCTGACGGGCTTCGCCGTGCTCGTGGCCGTCAACGAGGCGACCCGGGAAGGCCTCGCCGCCGCCGGCGCGCCCGAGCCGGCAGCCCTGGCCGGGGGATTCGTGCTTGCCCTCGGCGTCTACACGGGGTTTCTCTGGCTGACTCACACCGGGACGGACAATCTCCGCTACGCCAGGGAGCTCGTGGACCCGCGGAGGTTCGTGGCCTTCCTGAGAGCGAGCTCCTAGCAATTTGACTCGGGCGCGCTGCCTGTGTTCATATATTGAACGCCATGGCCATCGAGCGTCACATCGAGCGCGAGCTCGAGATCCTGACCGCCATCGAGGAGGGGGCGCCCCTGACCCAGCGCGCCCTCGCCGCGCGAATGGGCGTGGCCCTCGGGCTGACCAACCTGTATCTGAAGCGGCTGGCCGGGAAGGGCTTCATCAAGATACGGGAGTTCTCCAGCAAGCCCTCCGCCCGCAAGCGCCTCCGCTACATGCTCACGGCCAAGGGCGCTACGGAGAAGGCCCGCCTGACCTACGAGTACATGGGACATTCACTGCAGCTCTACCGGCGGACCCGCGACAATCTCCGGGAGGCCATGGGGCAGCTGGGGCGGAACGGGATGAAGCGCATCGCGCTCTGCGGAACCGGGGAGGCGGCCGAGCTGGCCTACCTCACCCTCAAGGAATTCGGGCTGGAGCCGGTGGGGATCTTCGCGGGGGAGGGAGGCGGCCATTTCCTGGGCCTGCCTGTGCGGCCGGTCTCCGAGCTGCCCATGGCCGATGTCGACGGCATCGTCGTCGCCACCTTCGAAAGGCCCGAACGGCACGTGGCGGGCCTGGTTCGCCTGGGTCTGCCGCCCGAGAAGTTCCTCACGCTGAGGCGCCTGGCCTCGCCCGCGGGCAACGGCGACAGCACGGGCGGGCGGATCGCGAAAAGGAGCTGAGCATGCCGGAGTTCCTCAAGGGCAACTACAAGGTTGACGCGAAGATCGAGGACAAGGGGGATGCCGCGAACTCGACCGATGAATTCGAGAAGAAGGCCCTCTCGCGTCTCGGAGGCAGCATCTGCTTCGTGAGCAAGAAGAGTTTGATGTGGCAGGGCGAGGCGCAGCCGAAGGCGAGCCGAGCGGATACGGAAGACGGACCAGCGAAAGCGCGTCCCGCCGGAGGAGCCGCAGCCGCAAGCGAGGCGACCAGCAGGACAGCGAGCCGAGCGGATACGGAAGATAGAACAGCGAAAGGGCGTCAGGATGGAGCTGGGAAGAAAGATCGCCCGCGAGCTTGAGGCGGCCACGTTCGAGCATGTGGCGAGCGAAGGCCTCAAGAACGCCGAGGACAATCGGCCATACATCGGACGCTCTGTTCTCGAGCTTCGTGACGCGCAGCTCGGCACGGGGGATACCGCCGTCGTCGTGGGCGCTGGGCCAAGCCTTCGGCGACGCCAAAGCCTCGAACGGTTGCGCGACTCAAACTTCCCCGGCACCATCGTTGCCGCTGACGGGGCGCTCGGAGCCTGCTTGCGGGCGGGCGTCGTGCCTCATGTTGTGGTGAGCGTGGACCCGCATCCGGACCGTATCGTCCGCTGGTTCGGCGACCCGAGGCTGACAGAGGTCCCCGCTGACGATTACTTCCGCCGCCAGGAGATGGATTCCGTCCATGGCGAGGATGAGCTTGGCGCCAACAGCACGCTGGTCGACCTCGTCGATACGTACGGGCCGAAGATCAAGGTGGCCGCGGCGACCTCCGCGGCGCCAGCGGTGGTGCGGCGTTGCCAGCAGACGCGCATGGAACTCTACTGGTGGAACCCGATGTACGACGACTATGACAAGCCCGGTAGCCATTCGCGTCGTCTCTGGGAGATGAACGGCCTGCCCTGTCTCAATGGCGGCGGCAACGTCGGCACCTCGGCATGGGTGCTCACGCATGCCGTGCTGGGGAAGCGGCGCATCGGACTCGTGGGCATCGATTTGGGATATGCTCCGGACACGCCGTACGAGAAGACGCAATACTTCCGGGAACTCGTCGACCTCCTGAAGGCCCGGCACCGCGAGGCCTTCATCCACACCGAGAATCCAGTGACGCGCGAAGTGTGGTTCAGCGACCCGACCTATCATTGGTTTCGCGAGGTCTTTCTCGAGATGGCCCGCGATGCCGATTGCCAGACCTTCAACTGCACCGAGGGCGGCCTGCTCTTCGGCGATGGCGTCATCACGTCCACTCTGGACGCATTCCTCGAGACCGCCGCGAAGGACCATCATGGCTAAAGTGCTGTTCGTCAATCCGCTGATGCGCGAGGAGGACGACCCGCGTCATGTGCCCTACGGCATGGCCCTCCTCGCCGCCATCGTGGTGGGCCAGGGACACAAGGTGCAGGTGTACGACCACAATGCCTGGCGCCCCTCGGATGCCGTCATCGCCCAGGTGCTGCAGGCGGACCACTGGGACGTGGTCGCGCTCGGCGGCATCACCACGGCGTACCGCTCGATCAAGCAGATCGTCGAGATGGCCAAGGAGCTTTGCCCGCAGGCGCTGGTGGTGGCGGGGGGCGGCTTCCTCACGAGCATGCCTCACGACATCATGCGCTTCCTGCCTCGGATAGACGTGGGCGTGGTGGGCGAGGCCTTCGTGTCCTTTCCCGAGCTGCTTCGCCGGGTGGACGGGGGGAATCGCGACTGGGCGGCCGTTCCCGGGCTGATCTGGCGCGACGCCTCGGGCAAGACCAGGCTGAACCCGGAGCAGCCCCTCCTCATGGATCTCGACAGCCTGCCCTATCCGGCCTGGGAGCTCTTCCCGCTCGAGGTCTACTTCAAGAACAGCATGGCGCTCTACTCCGAGGAGGGCATGCTCGCCCAGCGGCGCCTCGACATCAACGCCAGCTACGGCTGCTCGCTCATCTGCCGCTTCTGCTTCCACCTGGGCATCGCGGGCGACATGCAGCACCAGGAGAACGCGGAGGGCGAGAACGACGTCGCCTTCACCTACGACCGCAAGATCCGCTTCCACAGCCCGCGCTACGTCGTCAACCTCGTCAAGTACGCTCGCGAGCGCTTCGGGGTGGACTTCATCGGCTTCCTCGACGAGAACCTCATGACCATGCACCAGTTCTCGGGCAAGAAGTGGCTGACGGATATCGCAAAGCTCTGGATCGAGGAGGGCCTGCAGCCCCAGTGTGTGCGTGACGGCGTCCCCCACGACCGCGAGAAGTGCAGTGGCGTCCACTGGGGCGGCACCAGCCACGCCACCCTCTGCTCGCCCGAGGTGTTGAGAGCCATCAAGCAGGCGGGGTGCTCGCATCTCGTCTACGGCTACGAGAGCTTCTCCGCGCGCGTGATGAAAACCATCGGCAAGGGCGCCACTCCCGAGACCAACGAGCGCTCGCTCAAGTGGACGCTCGAGGCGGGTATCCGGCCCATCCCCAACCAGATGATGGGCTTCCCCGACGAGGACTTCGACAGCCTCAAGGACAACATCCGCGCCTGGAATCGCCTGGGCCTCAACGTCAAGCCCTTCTTCGCCACGCCGTATCCCGGCACCGAGTGGTACTACACCAACAAGCAGCGCATCCTCGATCAGTACGACGGAGACCTCGAGGCCTTCCTCATGGACCTGGGCGACGCCACGCGGGTCACCGCCGTCATCTCGAAGAAGTTCAACGCCGTCGAGCTCTACGGGCTGCGCGAGCTGATGGTCCTGCGGGACATCGGCCGCATCGAGCGCTACGAGAAGGAATGGAACCGACTGCACGCCGCGGACCCGCCGCCCCCGGCAGCCCCGCGCCTCGTTCTGGAGACAACCAGATGAAGCTCGCCGTCCTCGGCTTGGGGTCCATCGGCCGTCGTCACCTCGGCAATTTCCGTACGGTCGGCGTCGAGACGCTCGTCGGCTACGATGCCGTCCCCGCGCAGCGGGAGGCCGCCGGGAAGGACTTCCCCTGGGCCACCATCGCGCCCACGGTGGAAGCCGCTCTCGAGGGCGTCGAGGGCGCCGTCATCTGCACGCCGCCGGAATCCCACATCGCGCTGGGCCGCCTGGCCGCCGAGCGTGGCGCGCACCTCATGGTCGAGAAGCCCTTGGCCCAGTCCGTGGAGGGCGTGGAGGATCTGCTCAAGTTCTGCGATGCCAAGGGCCTCAAGGTGCTGACGGCGTATAACTGGCGCTACTGGCCGCCCATGCTGCTCGTCGAGAAGCTCCTCAAGGAGGGGCGCATCGGAGCCGTGCGCGCGGCGCGGACCGAGTACGCCTATCACCTGAGCACCCGCTATCCCGGCAAGGACTACCGCACGTTCTACATGGCCGACGCCCGGCAGGGCGGTGGCTGCGTGCTCGACGAGAGCCATGCCATCGACTACATGCGGTGGCTCTGCGGCGAGGTCACCGAGGTCAGCGCCGTGGTGGACCGCGTCTCGAGCCTGGAGATCACGAGCGACGACATCGCCGACCTGACCGTGCGCTTCGCCTCGGGCACGGTGGGGAACATCCACATGAACCTCTTCGCCTGGAACGTGCACAGCCACTTCGAGCTGATGGGCGAGGAGGGCGTGATCCAGTGGCGCCGCTTCGAGAACGAGATCCGGGTCTTCGATCCCAGGGCGAATCGCTGGGAGATCTATCCCTTCGCCTGCCAGCTCAACGACATGTACGTCGAGGAAGCGAAGGCCTTCCTGGCCTGCATCCGCGGCCAGGCCACCCCCGCCTGCGACGGCTGGGACGGGCTCAAGACCATGCGCGTGATCGACGCCGCCGTGAAGGCCTCGGCGGAGCGGCGCTGGGTGCGAGTCTAGCCAATGCCGGCCATGCCGTACGCCTTCGGGGTCATCCCCGCGCGCGGCGGCTCCAAGGGCCTGCCGGGCAAGAACCTGCGCAAGCTTGGCGGGCTCTCCCTCATCGGGCAGGCCATCGCCTCCGCTCGGGAGTCGGCGCTTCTCGCGCGCTTCATCGTCTCCACGGATAGCGAGGAGATCGGCGCCGAGGCCGAGCGCCACGGCGCCCCCGTGCCATTCCTGCGCCCGGCCGAACTGGCCACCGACGAGTCGGGGATGCTTGGTGTCCTCCAGCACGCGGTGCGCTGGCTCGAGTCCTCGGGCGGGGTGACGCCCGACCTGATCGTGACTCTCCAGCCCACCTCGCCCTTCCGCACGGGCGCCGAGATCGACGCGACCATCCGAAAAGTCGCCGAGACAGGCGCCGATTCGGCCCAGACGCTCTGCGAAGCCTCGTATCATCCCTACTTCATGAAGACGCTCGACGGCGATCGCACGGTGGCCCTCTTTCCCGACGGGCACACCTACGTGCGCCGCCAGGACGCGCCTCTCGTCTACCAGCCCTCGGGCGCCGTCTATGTCACCCGCTATGACACGCTGATGCTCCACGGGCACATCCTCGGCGAGGACAATCGCGGCATCGTGATGGGCTTCGAGGCCTCGGTGAACATCGACACCGAGTGGGACTTCCTGCTCGCCGAGCTGCTCTTGCGGGAGGGGCGCGCCTCCCTTCCTCCGGGCCGGAGCTGAGCGCCCGTGGCCAAGCGGATCCTGATCATGGGCGCGGGCGGACACGGGCGGGCCGTCGCCGATCTCGCCGGCGAATGCGGCTGGACCGTCGCCGGTTTCACCGACCGCGCGTCGGGCGCGTCGATCCTGGGCCGGGACGAGGACCTGAGCGCGCTCGCCCAGGCGGGGCAGATGGATGCCGCGGTGGTGGGCGTCGGCAATACCGCTCTCCCGCGCCGCCGCGCCCTCTTTCAGCTTCTCAAGGACTCGGGGATCGCCGTGGCCACCCTCGTCCACCCGCGCGCCGTCCTGTCCCGCTCCTGCCGCCTGGGCGAAGGCGTCGTGGTGTTCGCCGGCGGCGTGCTCGGCGCCTCCGTCGAGGTGGGCGACAATGCCGTCATCTATAGCGGGGTCATCGCCGAGCATGACTGCCGCATCGGAGCCCACGCGTATCTCTCGCCGGGCGTCGTGCTCTGCGGCGGCGTGACCGTCGAGGCGGGCGCCTTCCTCGGGGCCCGGGCCACCGTGCTGCCGAACCTGACGGTGGGGAAGGACGCCGAGGTGGCCGCCGGGGCCGTGGTGATCGCGGATGTGCTGGCCGCGGAACGGGTGTTTGGCGTTCCCGCTCGTCCGCGAGGGGCTCGCCCTTGATCCGGCTTCTCCTCGTGACCGAGGCGACACGGAGCATAGGCGAGTTTCAACAGCCGCTCGTGCGCAGGTCCTACCTCGCGTATGCGAGCTGGTACCGCCGTACCGTCTCCCGCGTCGTGAAGCGCCTCGTCAAGGACCACGAGCTGACCGTGCTCGGAGCTCGTGAGCTCGTGGACGCCTCCGCCATGCCCCCGAGCGTCGCCGTGCACTACTACGACGAGGAAGCCTACGCGGTAGACGCGCGGGCTCTCGCGTCCCTGACCCGGCGCCTCGTCTCCGGCTGGTGGCAGGCCGCCGAGGAGGAGCCCGACCTGTCGTACCGGGGCGTCTGGCTGCCGGATCTGCTCACGGTCGGCCAGGGGCTCCTGATCCGGCGCGAAGTGGTGGAGCGGCTCGGCATCATCGACCGGGTGCTGGACGAGGTGAAGCCGGACCAGTTGCGGCTGCTGAGTGGCGCCTCGATATCGGAGCGGCTGGCCCGGATCGTGGCGCGTGCCCGAGGTCTCGGAGTGAGCACGGTTTCCCGCGCTCCCATGCCCCACGTGCTCGCTCGCGCCTCTGCCGCCCTCTTACCGCGTGGCGACGGCATGCGCTTGAGGGCCCTGGTCCGACAGAAGCGGCATGGGACGACGCCACCACGCGGCGGTGGCCGACGCGTCCTCTTCGTGATGTGCCGGAGCCGCCAGCACCTGGTCGTGGACCCGCTCATCGACGCCATGCGCGCGGCCGGAGCGGCG